>JABAOD010009534.1_pt1 | contig 10435 bp, 12 predicted proteins | sample 7062151 | NCBI WGS metagenome assembly JABAOD01 (sample SAMN14538626, study PRJNA623070) | marine sediment metagenome | biome: marine biome [ENVO:00000428]; feature: marine pelagic biome [ENVO:01000023]; material: deep marine sediment [ENVO:00002113] | place: India: Gulf of Khambhat ...
TACATTCCATTACTCTTTACTGCAACAGGTACCTTGTGATTTTTACCTGATTTTCCAGGAATTGTTTCATTAATCAAAACTTCACATTTGTGATACATGCTTGATACATATGCATAGAATCTTAGTTGTGCATATTTTCCTGCTTCATCTTCTTCACAATCAACAAACACATGATGCAAAAGTTCTAGGGCCTGATCGTTCATGCTTTGTAATCTGTCATCAATCCTTCCCCGTTCTAACAAGTCAGAATCACAATCTTTTGCAACTAACTCTAAGATGAAATCTGGGAGATTGTAATTTTTGAGGGCAGCTACGAAAGCCCCAGCCTGAGACATACCAAATTTTGGAAAACCTTTGTTGACCATTTTTTATTGAAATAACACTAGAAAGTGTTAGCTATTCTCCCCCTCAACCATACTTTAAGATCGTTTTTGGCTTATAATTGTTAAGGAATTTTACGCCCATTTTCTTGATAGTTTTTCAATTTATATCAAAAAACTTCGAAATGTTAAATTCAGGTGAACATTCTACTTCATCTGTGCAAATAGAAACCACAAAAGAACTAGTCTCAAATGTTTACAAAAAACTTGAAGAGAATATTCCCAAATACAAAAAAGTTGTAGGCAGACCACTTACTTTAACTGAAAAAATTCTTTCTGGGCATTTAGTTGAAATAGAAAACAAAAATCTTGACGAAGGAAAAAATTATGTATTTTTGAGACCGGATCGTGTTGCATTACAAGACGTAACCGGACAAATGGTAATGTTACAATTTATGTCTGCAGGTCTTAAACAAACTAGCTTACCAACAACAATTCATTGTGATCATTTGATTCGTGCAAAAGTTGAAGGAGAAACTGACATGCGTGTTTCATTAGATGAGAATAGCGAAGTTTTCAAATTTTTAGAATCTGCTGCCAGTAAATATGGATGTGGTTTTTGGAAACCCGGTGCTGGTATTATTCATCAAGTTGTTTTAGAAAATTATGCATTNNGTTGGTGGAGTTGATGCAGCAGAAACCATGGCAGGAATGCCTTGGGAGCTTCTTTATCCAAAAAGAATTGGTGTCCATCTTACTGGAGAACTGAATGGTTGGACTGCACCAAAAGATATCATACTAAAGGTTGCAGGCGAACTTACAGTTTCTGGAGGAACAAATGCTATTGTAGAATACTTTGGTCCTGGAACAAAATCAATTAGCTGCACTGGTAAGGCTACCATTACAAACATGGGAGCTGAGATAGGAGCAACATGCTCTATATTTCCATATGATGAAAGAATGGAAACATATCTTAAATTCACAAATAGAGAAGATATCGCAGAACTAGCAAATCAAAACAAAAATCTTCTTACACCCGATCCTGAAGTAGAACAAAATCCAGAAAAGTTCTTTGATAAAGTAATCGAGATTAATCTTACGACATTAGAACCACATATTGTTGGCCCTCACACACCTGATTTGGCAAGACCAATATCTCAATTATCAGATGATTCAAAAGAAAATCAATACATTGATGAAATTTCTGTTGCACTAGTTGGAAGCTGCACTAATTCATCTTATGAGGACATGTCAAGAGCTGCAAGTATTGCCGAACAAGCAAAATCAAAAGGAGTTAAAGCAAAAATTCCATTACTTGTAACTCCAGGTTCTGAACAAATCCGTGCTACAATAGAAAGAGACGGACAAATGCAATCACTCAAAGATATTGGTGCAACAGTTCTTGCAAATGCCTGTGGTCCATGTATAGGACAATGGACTAGACCAGAGCTAAAGAAAGGAGAAGCAAATACAATTGTTACAACGTTTAACAGAAATTTTCCCGGACGAAACGATGGAAGACGCGAAACTATGAACTTTATTGGAAGTCCAGAATTAGTTATTGCCTTAGCATTGGGTGGAAACCTTTCGTTTAATCCTCTAAAGGATACACTCACTGCTGAAGATGGAACTCAATTCAAACTAGAACCGCCACAAATTGCTCCTGAAGTACCAGAAGCAGGATTCAAAATTGCAGAAGGTGTTTATGTTCCTCCTTCAAAAGATCCAGATTCTGTTGAGGTTATCATAAATCAAAATAGTAAACGACTACAAAAATTAGAGCCATTTCCAGCATGGAATGGAAAAGACTTTGAGGAATTACCAATAATGGTCAAAGCAAAAGGAAAATGCACGACAGATCATATCTCTCCAGCAGGTGCTTGGCTATCATTTAGGGGTCATTTGGATAACCTCAGTGATAATATGTTACTTGGTGCTGTTAATGCTTTCAATGATGAAGTTGGAAAAGGCAAAAACATTCTAACCAATCAAATCGAATCATTCCCACAAATTGCAAGACAATACAAAGAGAAACAGATGAGCTGGGTAATTATTGGTGATTCAAATTATGGTGAAGGAAGTAGCAGAGAACATGCAGCAATGACTCCAAGATTCTTGGGATGTTCTGCAGTAATTGCAAAAAGTTTTGCTAGAATTCATGAAACAAATCTAAAGAAACAAGGACTGTTGGCATTAACATTTGAAAATCCTGATGACTATGAAAAAATTCAAGAAGATGATAAAATTAGTTTAGTTGGACTTGATTCATTATCTCCAGGAAATCCTGTAAAATGTATATTGTCTCATGCTGATGGTTCAAAAGACGAGATTTCTCTAAAACACTCATACAATAAATTCCAAATTGAATGGTTCCGTGCAGGTTCTGCACTAAACGTTTTACGAAATAAAGAAAAATAATTTTGAGGACGTGGGGCCGACCGGAATCGAACCGGCGACCTACGGGTCACTACAGCTCCAAACTTACATCATCTTTTCATCAGTTAGCTTAGTTTAACCTCTGGAGCCCTTAGCGGTGAATTTTTCGTAGACACTGTCGCCCTACCAGGCTAGGCTACGACCCCACGAAAAAATGAGCAAGAGACTTGAATTTTAAGTTATTTTTATGAAGATTTATTGCTAGTACAGTAATCTATGAAAAACTAGGATCTGAATGGTAAAACCAATTGTAATTGCAATAGCAGCAATACCTGCGATTATGGCAACTTTAATTGCTATTCCATTATTGACACAACCTGAAATTCCATTCTCAGCTGCAAATCCAAATGATAGAATTGAAATTGAATACACAAAACATCATCTCAAAAAAATTTCCTATGGGGTTACTGAACGAGTAGGTGCACAAAAAACCGAAATTTTACTAATTCAAAATGATGGTGATTTACGTTATAGTGTAACAGAAGATGGAGTTCCTTTACCTGAATCTACTGGACAAATTGAAGAATCAAAATTAAAAAAATTAGCTGCACTGATAAAAGAAACAGGTTTTATCGCCATTCCATCTGAATCATTTCCAATCAAAGAAGATGTTGATGAATATCAAAAGTCAACTGTAAAAATTACCCTCAATGGAGTTGTAAATCAAATTCACTGGCCTGAACAAAATGCCACAGAAAAATTTGTTCCCCCAATAATTACAATGGTTGAATCAGAATTGAACCAAATTATCGACGATATACGTGAATAGGTACAAATAGCGATGGGTGCAATTTAGCATATGATTCCTTTATCTGGAGATTTAGATAATGCAAAAGGGATAATCAAAGAGACTTTAGAATCATCCCCAATTACTCGCGGAACATCTACATTGAAACGCGGTTTTGCACACATGCTAAAAAATGGAGTCGTAATGGATGTAACAACTGTAGAGCAAGCAAAAATTGCTGAAGAAGCAGGAGCTGTTTCTGTTATGGTTTTAGATAAACTTCCATCTGATGTAAGAAAAGCAGGTGGTGTTGCAAGAACTGCAAGTATTAGAGTTATTCAAGAAATTATGGATTCAGTTACAATTCCTGTTATGGCAAAATGTCGTATTGGTCATGTCTATGAAGCAAGAGTTCTTCAAGAAACTGATGTTGATATGATTGATGAATCTGAAGTATTAACTCCTGCTGATGAACATCATCATATTTGGAAATGGGATTTTACAACACCATTTGTTAATGGCGCACGCTCTTTGGCAGAAGCACTAAGAAGAATTGAAGAAGGTGCTGCAATGATTAGAACTAAAGGCGAACCTGGAACTGGAAATGTTGCAGAAGCAGTAACTCACATCAAAAAAGTAAACGATGAAGTTCGTGCAATAAAATCAATTTATGATTCTGGTGATAATCAAGATTTAGTTCGTATGGCAAGAGAGTTTCACGTTTCATATGATCTAGTTGAGCAAACTGCAAAACTTGGCAGATTGCCTGTTGTTAATTTTGCAGCAGGTGGAATTGCAACTCCTGCTGATGCAGCATATCTAATGTCATTAGGATGTGATGGAATTTTTGTTGGTTCTGGAATTTTCAAAGCAGAGGATGCAAAAGAAAGAGCCAGAGCAGTTGTACTTGCAACAACATTTTGGAATGAACCAGACAAAGTAAAAGAAGCACAAAAAATGATTGATGAGAGACAATCAATGTTAGGATTAGATGTTAACACACTTGAATTACGAATGCAAGAACGTGGAAGTACAGCGTGATTAAATTGCAAATAGGCGTTTTATCTGTTCAAGGCGATGTAATGGAGAATGTTATCACTACACAGGACGCCTTGCATGAATTAGGTGAAACTGGCACAGTAAAAATGGTAAAAACACCTCAAGAAATTGAAGAGGTAGATGGATTAATCATACCTGGTGGTGAAAGCACCATGATTGGTCAGCTGTCTCTTGTAAATGGTGCATTAAAGAAGATAAAAGAAAAGATAGAATCAGGCATGCCAGTTTTTGGCATATGTGCAGGATTGATTTTGCTATCAAAAAACGCCAAAGATAGAGTTGTAGGAAAAACAGATCAACCTTTACTAGATTTGCTTGATGTTCAAGTTGAGCGAAACTCATTTGGTAGACAACGCGAGTCATTTGAGGCTAAATTATCCTTAGATTCTTGTGGAATTCCAGATTTTAACGGAGTTTTCATTAGAGCTCCATCAATTTCGGAGACCGGTTCTAATGTGGAAGTACTTTCTAAATTCAATGGAAAAATTGTTGCAGTAAAGCAAGATAACATAATTGGTACAGCGTTTCATCCAGAACTTACAGCTGATTCATCAATTCACAAATATTTTGTACAAATGATAAAACAGTCAAATTAGAATTCATATTGTCTTATTTGACCAGCTTGCTGAGAAATTGTTAGTAATTCTTTATAAGCATCCTCGCGAGTGGTTATTGAAATGATTAATCCAACAGTATTAGCAAGTTTTGCAATACTTACGTTACTTGTAGGATTTGGTAGCGCTGTTGTAGATTTTGATGCTTTTGCACAAACTGATTCTGATGCACGTGATCAAGTCAAAGATCAAGTTCGTGATCAAATGCGTGATCAGGCTAGAGATCTAGCAGAAGAGCGTGAACAAAAAATTCGTGAGGCAAAGGAGCGTTTAGAACAACAACGCGAGCAAGCTAAAGAGAGACTTGCTGAGCAAAGAGAACAAGCAAAAGATAGACTGGAACAACAACGAGAACAAGCAAAAGATCGACTAGAACAACAAAGAGAAGATGCAAAACAACGCTTGGCAGAACAGCGTGAATTAGCAAAACAGAGATTAGAAGAAAAAAGAGCACAGATGAAAGACACTGCTCAAGATAAACGTGAAGAGCTCAAAAAACGACTAGAAGAAAAACGTGAGGAGCTAAGAAAACGAGCAGAGGAGAAAAGAGATGCTCTAAGAGATAGAGCAGAAGATAAGCGTGCAGACTTGCGTGAACGAGCAGACGCAAAGAGAGATGAATTAAGAGAACGTGCAGATGTAAAAAGAGATGAAATTAGAGTCAAAGCCTTAGAAAAACGTGATGAATTAAGGGATAAAGCACTAGAAAAGAAACAAGAAATCAAAGATAGACTCAAAGACAAAGCCCTTGATAGAGCACGAGATTTAATCAAAGATAGATTACAAGATAGAATTTCAGATGTTGCTAAAGATAAAATTAAACACAAGTTAGAATTAGAGGCACGAGATCATGCCATTCAAAAATTAAGAGATGCTCACCCTGAAGTAGCATCACTAGCTGCAGATGCAGTTCGTGAAAGAATTTCTGATGCTGTAAGGGATAAAGCAATTGATACATTACGTGATAGATTATCTGATGTCAATCGCGATCAACTTAGAGATGAGCTTCATGATAGAGCAGAATACAAAGCTGAATTAATCAAAGCAAAAATCAAAGCAATTGGTAAAGACCAATTCCGAGACTTGAAGATCGAATACAAAGAAAAGATTCGTGACAAAGCTCAAGATCGTTTCCAAGAAATTAAACTAAAGATAAGAGATGGTCTTGCAGACCAAGTTGAAGATGGAAGATACTTTGGAGTAGTAGATGTTATTCCAGAGAATGACTTGGTAACTTATGTCTTTGATTTCAGAGGAGATGCAATCAAATATTCTGATTCAAGTGTAGTCAAGGATGTAACCGGTCAAATTGTAATGGAATTAGTTGACTTGGGTGATGTTAATGCAAAGTTACGTGTTGTTGGTGGTGAATTTACAGTGATAGGTACTGAAAATGACGATGGAAACGTATGGGATGTTTCCTTCGGACGTGCAAGAGTATTACTTGAACGCGATGCAATGCAACTTAACGTTAACGCCGTTGATCTTTCTGGAAAACATGCAATGTTTAGGATGCATGCAGAAACAACTGGTCCATTCCCAGTTAATGTTGGAGATATAATGGATGTTCATGCATTTGCAGGAAGAACATCAATTTCAGGTGCTTGGGAGCTAAACTTTGATGGAACAATTTCAATTGATGATGTTGTTCCAATAACTGAATTTGAGGATGTTGAAACTGATGTACAAACTGATTTGATTTCTTTGGATATTACTGAAGATGCCACTAATGAAATTATTGATGAGGTAGACGTGAATCTTAGGGATATTTTCACTGATGAGGAATTATCAGACATGACAGATGCAGAAATTGAAGAGATTGAGGCAGAACTTGAGGCTGAAATTGTAGCTGAGATTGAAACTGAAATTGTAGATGAGATTGAAGTTGAGATTGAACTTGATGTAGAAACAACAGTCGATGGAATAGAAGATGATATGGATGATACCGAAGATTCAGAGACAGATTCTCCAAATGATACAACAGGAGATACAAACTCTGACGGTACCGTAGGGGCAATTAATGATGGGCAATAGAAATTTTCTTTTCATTTTATTGGGATTAGGATTATTTGCAATTCCATTTAGCTCTGCTTATGGCGCAACAGGAACATTTGATGTACTAGATAATGATGTTAATTATGATATTGATGGAGGAGAAGTCCTTGATATGTACCTAGATGTTGATTTTGTTGAAATTATAGTTGATATTGCTTCTACAGATGACGGTTTGCTTGAATTACAGATTCCACGTGGATTACTTGACGCTAAGCTAAGTGAGTCAGAAGATGACATATTCTTTGTAATAATTGATGGATTTGAAACAGAGTATATTGAAGTGGAAGCAGATGCTTCTACTAGAACTTTGGTTATTCCATTCTTTGCAGGAGATCAACAAATTGAGATCATCGGAACAGATGTCTTGTTAGAAATTGAGATGCCACCTGAGATAGAGATTCCTAACTGGGTTAAACAAAACGCTGGTTGGTGGGCAGATGGTGCAATAGCTGACTCTGACTTTGTTTCTGGAATTCAATATCTTATTACAAAAGGAATAATGACAATCTAAGCTTGGTCATCTTTTATTTTCTTTACAATTAGGTACGCAACAATTCCTGCAACTGCTGCACCCATTATCCAAGCATCATACGTCATAAGTTAATTAGCCACTGATCCCATTTAACTAATTCCTGTAAATTGATCTCTTACCACTTGTTGATCGTTTACGCATAAAACTTAAGTCAGCCTAATACAGCTTTAATGACTTTTGACAATTAGGATAAAAACATAACACGCTTAGTATAAATTGAACCTTCATAGGATTGGTAATCTCAGATGTTCAGAAAAAAAATCGAAAAGTATTGGACAAATAGATTGCATGGTGCCCCAGTTAATACTAAAATCAAAATTTGTATTGATTGCGGTAGTACAAAAATTTCTATTACTGAAAAAATAATTAAATGTAAAAATTGTGGTGCATCACATAAACGTAAAGAGTTTTCACATTACAAATTCCAACCAGGTGATCTTGTACGAATAGTAGATTCAGATAAAGGGGCTAATCTAATTTACAAAATTGAAAAAATTAATCAAGATACTGATGGTACCATACATTACATCTTAAAATCAAAGTCTAATCCAATCACATTGTTTTATACTGAGAATCTTGGTTCCCACCTTGAAAAAGTCAAAAAATAGATTCCTGATTAGAACTAGATGATTTCTTAGATATTTCTTAAATTCTATTTTACATTAAGTATGCTGTGACTTGGATTCCATTATTTGAAATTGCATCTAAGGATTTTGATGGTGATATTCAGCATCTTAAGGACATTTTTCATTCATTTGAAACTAAAATTCATCAAAGAGATGGTTACAAATTCAGCGAAGAGGCACAGTTTGCTATGGGATGGTGGTTTTACAATATTTACATCAAGGCAGGATTCATCAAAAAATTAGTAGAATTTGAGCATATGAAAAACCCCAAAATTCAAGATGAAAATGGAATTCTAAAAATGGTTAGTGAACATCTTCAACAAAATAAGAGCAAGGCTAGGGTAAAATTTCATGGAGATAAACCATTTTTTGCCAGATATTGGTCGTGGTTAATGAAATAATTCTCATGCTAAATTATGCATTGATTTCAAATCTTTCTCAAATGCAGCAAGATTTTGAGGAACTGGTATCTCGATAGAGTCTTTTAATGAAAGATTCTTACTCTTTTTCTCGTTCCAGATTTTAGAATTAAACTCTACAATATCTTTTGTTAATTTACTCATATCTTCTACTGATTCGGGCTGTACTTGTTTTTCTTTATGAATACTATCCCCAGAATACAGAGTTTGCCAAAGATGTTCNNTGTAAAGTGAAAATCGCCGCGTTTTTTTCTTCATCAGAAAAACCAATTCCATATGCTCTTGCTTTTACCATCTCAATATAATGTGCTGCAAACACATTCCAGGTAAATTCTCTAATTGCTATAGCTGGTACGAAAAAGTTGTATTCCTCATAGCCTTTTTTACATTCATTAACTAAATTGTTTAGTTCTGATAAGATCCATTTGTCTGAATCCATTAATGATGCAGATTCAATTACTGGGAAGCTAGAAAGAAATCTTGAAACATTCCATAGTTTACTAAGAAATTTTTTTGTTGATTCAATTTTTTGTTCATTACATCTAAAATCATATCCATGATTAATTTCACTTGCACTCCAAAATCTAAAAGTATCTGCACCAATTTTTTGAATTACTGGTAAAGGATCAATTGCATTTCCTTTGCTTTTACTCATCTTCATTCCTTTTTCATCTAAACCATAACCCATTATCCATGCTTCTGACCATGGCTTTTCACCAGTGAGCTGTTCACAACGCAAAAGTGTGTAATACAACCACGTTCTAACAATATCTTTTGCTTGTGGTCTAAGTGCTGTAGGATATGTTTTATTGAAAAATTCGTTATCTTTTTTGTACTTTGTTACAAACAATGGTGATACACTTGAATCCATCCATGTATCAAAAGTTCTCTCTTCACCAACAAATTCTGTTTCACCGCACTTTGTACATTTACTAATTGGACACTTGTCTTTCCATGGTCTGTAATACTTGCCTGGTTCTGGGACGTGTGGTTCTGAACATTTTTTACAATACCATATTGGTATTTCGGTTCCATAGAATCTCCTTCTAGAAATTGGCCAATCAATTGCTATTGAATCCAACCAATTCATTAGAATTTGTTTATGCATCGAAGGATAGAAGGTAATCGTCGAACCCAATTCCTTCATTTTTTCTATAGAATCCATCTGTTTTAGATAATATTCTTCCATAGGAATAATCTCAATTGGAATTTTACTTCTCTCAGATACTGGAGTTCTATGATTAATGTCCTCTATTTTTTCAACAAATCCGTTATTTTCTAAATCTTCAATGATTTTTGTTCGTGCTTGTTTTGGTTTTAATCCCTTGTAATTTCCTGCAGCATCAGTCATTCTTCCATCTAAACCAATTGCAACTACTTCTTCTAGTTTTAATTCTCTAAATAATGCAACATCGTTTTGATNNTGCAACATCGTTTTGATCACCATAACTACATACCATTACTGCACCAGATCCAAATTCTTTTTGTGCAGAATGATGCGTTCTTATCTCAACCTCATTTTCAAAAATTGGTACAATGACCTTTTTTCCTACCAAATTTGTGTATCTTTCATCTTCTTCGTTTACAATAATGGTTTTACAGGCACACAATAATTCAGGCCTTGTACTTGCAATGATTATTTTTTCA
>JABAOD010041347.1_pt1 | contig 10427 bp, 12 predicted proteins | sample 7062151 | NCBI WGS metagenome assembly JABAOD01 (sample SAMN14538626, study PRJNA623070) | marine sediment metagenome | biome: marine biome [ENVO:00000428]; feature: marine pelagic biome [ENVO:01000023]; material: deep marine sediment [ENVO:00002113] | place: India: Gulf of Khambhat ...
CAACGGTAGGTCAGTATGACCCGAATCCCCCGGGCAACACGCGCGCTACAAAGGGCGGGACAATGGGCTCCGACACCGAAAGGTGAAGGCAATCCCGAAACCCGTTCGTAGTTCGGATTGAGGGCTGTAACCCGCCCTCATGAAGCTGGATTCCGTAGTAATCGCGGGTCAACATCCCGCGGTGAATATGCCCCTGCTCATTGCACACACCGCCCGTCAAACCACCCGAGTTGGGTCTGAGTAAGGGTGTCCTCTTGTGGGACGCTCGAACTTAGGTTCAGCAAGGAGGGTTAAGTCGTAACAAGGTATCTGTAGGGGAACCTGCAGATGGATCACCTCCTACGTAATCAAGGGGGGTAGATCCCCCCCGCCTTTCCGGCGGGGAATGAAGTAGGTCTACCTGCTGGCGCGACAGGAGCGCCGTTCTCGTCGAGCGTTCTTTCTTTCCCTCTATATTGGTCAGCCCGGGCTCTGGAGCCCGGCCCAGGCGGAACGGCGCAGAAAGATTCAAGTGATGCTCAGGGGACTGCCGCGGCCGCGCAGGGCTTCCGGGAAGCCCGCGAACAGAGGTCCCAGGGATGCCCGACCTCCTTCTCCTCGGACTCGGCATCGCGCTCCTCGTCGTCGGCCTGGCCATCGGCTTCCCCCGCCCCCGGCCCCAGCCCCTGGCCCTCGCCCTCGCGGGCTTCGGCGGAATCCTGGCCTCCCTGGCCTTCGACCCCCTCGAAGACGATGCGGCGATGGTCGCGGCCATCCTCAGCGCCGCCGCGTGCGTGGGGTTCCTGGGCCGCGTCGCGGTCCCCCGGTTCGCGTTCCTCCTGGCAATCCTCGGCGGCTTCCTGGCGGCCTTCTTCATCCTGTCCCGGCGCGGCCTGACCTAGAGCCAGCCCTTGCGGCGGAAGTAGACCACCATGCCCAGGGCGACGAGCCCCATCAGGGCCAGGACGCCGAAGTATCCGTACGGGGACGCGAGCTCCGGCATGTTCTGGAAGTTCATCCCGTAGATGCCGGCGATGAAGGTGAGGGGGATGAAGATGGTCGCCATGATCGTGAGGACCTTCATGACCTCGTTCGTGGAGTTGGAGATGTTGGAGAGGTACACCTCCAGGAGGGCGGAGGTCAGCTCGCGGTACGAATCGAGGAGGTCCAGGACCCGCAGCATGTGGTCGTTCACGTCCCGGAGGAAGGTGCGTGTGTCGGGGGAGAACTGGGCGTACTCACCGCGTTGCAGCGTGCCGATGGCGTCCCGCTGGGGTCGCATCGCCCGGCGGAGGGTGATGAGGTCGCCCTTGATGGCGTGGATCCGGTCCAGGGTGTCCCGGGTCGGGTCCTCCATGACCTCCTCCTCGAGCTCCTCGATGGTGTCCTCGATGTGGTCCAGGAAGGGGAAGTAGGAGTCGACGATGGCGTCCAGCAGTCGATAGGTGAGGTAATCCGTACCTCCGGAGATGGTGCGAGGGGCCCGCTTGTGAATCTTCTCCTTGACCACGTCGAGTTGGGGCAGGGGGCGCCGGTGAATCGTGATGACGAAGTTCGGGCTGAGGAAGAGGCTGAGCTGGCTCGTCTCGATCTCCTCGGGGCCCTGCTCGATGACCCGGGCCACGATGAAGAGGACGTTGCCGTAGTCGTCCACCTTGGGGGTCTGCCCGCGATGCAGGGCGTCCTCGAGGGCGAGGGGGTGGAGGCCGAACTCCACCTCCAACTGGGCCGCGGTGGCGTCGTCCAGATCGACGATGTTGACCCACGAGGCCGGGAACTGGCCCATGAGCTCCTTACAGCGCGCCAGGGAGACGCCGCGCTCCTCCAGCGCTTCCTCGGGCGAGAACGCCAGGACCTCGATGGAGGGCACGATGGGATGACCTGATGGTCGTTATTAATACGTTGTGGGGGGCGGCGGGGGGCATCGGTATAATGGGCACGAAAGAGGGGAGAACCCCCAGGCACGTAGGCGCTTCCCCCGGGGCGGTACAGTATAGTGGCAATACTTATGCTGGCTTCCCCACTCTATGGAGACTTCGCAGGGGTTGTCCGGATGTACGAGATCCGCTTCCACGGGCGAGGGGGGCAGGGGGCCGTCCTCGCCGCTCAGGCCCTGGCGACCGCCGCGTTCTTCGAGGGGAAATACGCCGTGGCCTTCCCGCATTTCGGCGCGGAGCGGCGCGGGGCCCCCGTCCAGGCCTTCGCGCGGTTCGACGGCGGGAAGATCCGGGTGAAGACGCGGGTGTACGAGCCGGACACCGTCGTGGTGCTGGACAGCCGGCTGCCGGACGCGGTGGACGTGGTCGCGGGGCTGAAGGCGGGGGGCTTGGCCGTCCTGAACAGCGACCTCCCGCCCGACGAGGTGGTCCTCGGAGCGGCGGTCCCGGCGGCCACGGTGGACGCGACGGCCATCGCCCTGGAGGTGTTGGGGCGCGCCGTGACCAACGCCCCGATGCTCGGGGCCTTCGCGGCGGCGACGGGTCAGGTGGGGCTCGACTCCGTGCAGCGGGGCATCCTTGAGGTGTTTGCCCCCCGGACGGGGGAGGAGGTGGCGGAGCGCAACGCGGAGGCGGCGCGGGTCGCCCACGAGGCGGTCCGGACCGGGACGTGCCAAGGAGGGAGGTCCTACGAGGCGGGCCGGCGCTGGGAGCCGCCCGTGGAGGACCTGCCGCTGGGGCTGGCCACGGGCATGTTGGAGACGAAGGAGGGGCCCATCGGCCCGGGGAGCTTCGCGGTCAACGAGACGGGGAGCTGGCGGGACTTCGCCCCGGTCCTCGACATGGAGAAATGCACGGAGTGCCTCCTCTGCTGGTTCTTCTGTCCCGACGGCGCCATCGACCGCGCGCCCGGGGACTTCGCCATCGACTACGTCCACTGCAAGGGGTGCGGGGTGTGCGCGGAGGTGTGCCCGACGGGGGCGATCCTCATGCATCCCACCGAGGAGGTGAGGGCGTGAGCGCCCTGGCAAAGCCCGGGCCGGAGGCGGTGCACCGGATGATGACCGGGAACTACGCCGCCGCCTACGGGGCCCGCCTGGCCCGCCCCCAGTTCGTGGCGGCCTACCCCATCACGCCCCAGACGATGATCATCGAGCACCTCTCGGAGTTCATCGCGGACGGCGACCTGGACGCGGACTTCATGGCGGTGGAGAGCGAGCACAGCGCCATGAGCGCCTGCGTCTCCGCGGAGGCCACGGGGGTGCGGACGTTCACCGCGACGGCGTCCCAGGGGCTCGCGCTGATGCACGAGGTCCTCTTCGTGGCGGGGGCGGCCCACCTCCCCGTGGTGATGGCGGTCGTCAACCGCTCGGTGGCGGCCCCCATCGGGATCTGGTGCGAGTACAACGACGTGATGCCCCAGCGGGACGCGGGGTGGCTCCAGGTGTTCGTGGAGGACAACCAGGAGGTTCTGGACATGGTCCTCCAGGCCTACCGGATCGCCGAGAACCCGCGGGTGCTCCTCCCGATGATGGTGAACCTGGACGCCTTCGTCCTCTCCCACACCATCGAGCCCGTGTCGGCGCCGGGACAGGAACAAGTGGACCCGTTCCTCCCGCCCTACGCGCCCCGGCACGCCCACCTGAGCCCGGAGGACCCCATGGTCGTCGGGCCCTTCTCCCCGCCGGAGTACATCCAGGAGGTTCGCTACCAGACGGAGCGGACCATGGCCGCCGCCCGGGGCGTGGTCGGGGAGGTCAACGACGCCTTCGCGGAGGCCTTCGGCCGGGACTACGGCGGCCTGGTGGAGCCCTACCGGATGGACGACGCGGAGGTCGCCCTGATGACCCTGGGCACCGTGACGTCCACCGCGCGGGAAGTGGTGGACCGGATGCGGGAGGAGGGCGAAGCGGTGGGCCTCGTGAAGCTCCGGTTCTTCCGGCCGTTCCCGCGGGCGGAGATCCAAGAGATCGCGAAGACGGTGCGGGCGCTCGGGGTCTACGACCGCGCCCTCTCCTTCGGTTCCGGCGGCCCCGCCTGGATCGAGACGCGACACGCCCTCTACGGCGAGACGGACATCCCCGTCCTGAACTTCCTCGCGGGCCTCGGCGGGCGGGACGTCACGCGGGCGGACGTGGAGCGGATGTTCCGCGCCCTCCTCGAGGCGGGGGAGAAGGGGGCGCCGAAGTCGGACATGGTCTGGGTCGGGACGCGGGGGGTGGAGTGATGGCGGAGAAGGTGACCCTGCGGACCCTGACGGACGAGGACTTCTTCACCGGCGGCCACACCGCGTGCCCCGGTTGCGGCGCCGCGACCCTCGCCCGGGTCGTGATGAAGGTCCTGGGGCCGGACACCGTGGTGTACCTCCCCGCGAACTGCATGCTCGTGTTCTCCTCCACGTACCCCCACAACGCCTTCAAGGTCCCCTACCACCACGTGCTCTTCGAGAACTCCGCCGTGTGCGCGGCGGCGATCAGCCGGGCCCTGCGGCGGCGGGGCCACCCGGACACCACCGTCGTGGCCTTCGCGGGGGACGGGGGCACGGCGGACATCGGGATCCAGGCCCTCTCCGGCGCCGCGGAGCGCAACGAGGACATCCTGTACTTCTGCTACGACAACGAGGCGTACATGAACACGGGGATCCAGCGGAGCGGGGCGACGCCTCTAGGGGCGTGGACGACCACCACTCCCGTGGGAGAGCTGCAGCGAGGGAAGGCGGAATTCAAGAAGGACGTCCCGCAGATCGTGGCAGCCCACGGCGTCCCGTACGTGGCGACGGCCTCCATCGGGTTCCCCAACGACCTCCTGGCGAAGCTCCAGAAGGCGAAGGAGATCCGGGGGTTCCGCTACCTCCACGTGTTCGCCCCCTGCCCGACGGGGTGGCGGGCGGAGTCGGACCAGATGGTCGAGCTGGCGAAGCTCGCGGTGGACACGGGGATGTTCCCCCTCTACGAGGTCACCGACGGGGCGATATCCATCAACCGCGAGCCGCGGTTCACGCCCCTCAAGCAGTACTTGGACCTCCAAGGCCGTTTCCGACACCTCGCCGCCGAGGAGGTCGCGACGCTGGAGGCGGGGATCCGGGAGCGGTGGGACCGCCTGGTGGCCCTCGAGCGGGCGACATCCTCCGCCTGGCAGGCGGGCGGGTAGCGGGCTCCCCTCGCCACCTACAAACGACGTACCACAATCTTCTTCAGCGGGAAGTCGGAGAAAGAGAACCGTGGCCGGAGCGATCGACCTGTTCCTGAGTCCCCGCCACGTGGAGGTGGACACGGGCCACCAGAACCCCCACTACGGGCATTGGTGCACCTACAAGGCCACCGCGGTGGAGGCCGAGCAGCTGGGGGAGCGGGAGAGGCGGGCCCTGGCCGCGGCGAAGGCCGCAGCGGCCCGGACGGGGGCGGCACTCCACGTTCATTTGACACGGGGGCGGCGGGCGCGATTCGCGCTCCTCCGACGCGGAATCGTGAGGCTGCCCGCCGTCCTCGTCAACGGCGTCCGACTGCGGGGCCCCGCCACGGCTGAGCGGCTGGAGCGGGCGCTGCGGACGACCCGACAGGGGCGGCCCGTGGGCCTCCAGAGACCGCGGGAGAACGGGGGTCCGAGCCATGGAGCGCACTGAGCGCCGGCGGCTGGTCTTGGCGGCGGCGACCGCCGTACTGTTGGTGGGGGTCGTCCTGGCCATCGTCATCGCCCCGCCCGGGGTGGACGTGCGGGAGGAGTATTCGTTCGAGGACGGCTTGCAGGGCTGGGCGACGGAGGGAACGGACCTGGGGCTGGGGAACTCCAGCGTCAACTGGTCCATCGAGCGGTCGACGGAGAGAGCCCGGGACGGGGAGTACGCGCTCCGGGTGCACCTGGAGAACTGGAACGACGCCGGGAAGATCTGGATCGAGAGGGAGTTCGACGTGGCGCCGAACCGGGACTACCGGGTGACGGTGGCCTTCGACTTCGCCACCGCGGACTTCGGGTCGTTCAACCTGTGGCGGATCATCGCCGGGGGCCTTCCGGAGCCGCCGCAGACGCCCGCGGAGCTGGAACCGGTCTTCCAGGATGACACCGGGAACGGGCAAGATGAGGATGTCGGGTACGTCTGGCAGACCCGCTCGTACACGACGACCACCCGCTCCACGGCAGACGGCCGTCTCTGCGTCGTCCTGGGGGTCTGGGGCACGTGGGAGGGACCGCGGACCTACTTCGTGGACGGGGTCACGGTCACGCTTCAGGAGGCCTAGCGGGGGAAGCCTTTAGGCGCCGCCGGCCATTCACACCTCCGGAGGGGGCGCAGGTGGAGTACCGCCATCACGGCGGCCTGAAGGTCTCCGAGGTCGGCGTCGGGTGCTATGGCCTCTCCGGGGTCTACGGCAAGGTGGACGTCGCCGAGTTCCAGCGCATGGTCCATCGGGCCCACGCCCTCGGCGTGAACTTCTTCGACACCGCCGACGTGTACGGGGACGCGGAGCGGATCCTCGGCGAGGTCGTCTCGCCCTTTCGCGACGAGGTCCTCCTCGCGACGAAGGTGGGACCGCGGGCGGGGGTAAAGGCGAACCTGTCCCGGGAGTACGTCCTCGAGGCCTGCGGGCGGAGCCTGGCGCGGCTGGATACGGACTACATCGACCTCTACCAAGTGCACTTCGACGACCCGGACACCCCGGTGGCGGAGACGGTGGCGGCCCTCGAGGAGCTCGTAGACCAGGGGGCCATCCGTCGGTACGGCGTGGGCCACCTACCGTGGGATCGGGTGGCGGCCTACTGTGAGGCGGGGACCGTCTTCTCCGCCATGATGGAGCTCAGCGCCGTCGCCAGGGGGGCCCTGGAAGAGCGCATCCCGCAGTGCCGCAAGCTCGGTCTCGGCGTCTTGGCGTTCAGCACGACGGGGCGGGGCCTCCTCACGGGCCGCTTCGGTTCCGAGGTCGAGTTCGAGGAGGGAGACATCCGGCGGATCGACCCGCTCTTCCAGAGGGAGTCGCTGGAATCGGGCCGCCGGGTCGCGGACCGCGTGTCCGCTCTCGCTTCCCGCATGGGGAGGACCTCCGTCCAGGCGGCGATCGCCTGGATCCTCTCCCACGCGGAGGTCCTGTGCGCCCTCACAGGGCCGTCGACGGTGGCCCACCTGGAGGAGAACGTGGGCGGTAGCGGCTGGGCCATCCCGCCCGCGGAGCTGGAGGCTTTCGCCGCGTTCCTGAGGGAGGAGGACGGGTGGCTGGCGGAGAAGCAATGGGCCACCGTCCGGCGCATCCTCTCGGAGCCGCTTGCGTCGGAGCCCGCTCGGGCCTTCCAGGACCTGGTTTACGTCATGGAGATTGCGGCCGCTCAGGGGCGCGTCAAGGAACGGGACCTCCTGCCGATCTATGGGGACCTGCTGCCGCTCCGGAGGGAATTGGAGGCTGCGGGACCGAGGCTGCAGGGGATCCAACAGAGACTGGACGATCTCTTGAGGGGCGAACGAGAGTAGACGGGCAAGCCGCGTCGAGTGCTGGGCCGCATCATGAGCCGGACGGCTCCCCGCCGGGGGTGTAAAGCCGGAGGTCTCACCGGCCGCACCGCGGATAGAATTCACCTGCCCCCGGTGGATGAGGTAGGCGCCTCATGGGTCCCCGGAGGGGCCGAGCGCCTTCTCACGGAGTAGCGAATCCCGCCACGTCTCGAACAGGTAGGCATCGTAGAAGATGTTGGGGACGACCCGCTTGAACAGCCCTTCCCGCTCGAACTTCCTTTGAAGGCCTTTCAGCTCCTTCATGGTTCGCGCCCAGACGGAGCAGAAGAGGAAGTTCGGTAGGTTGCTCATCGGAAGAGCGCCGAGGAGGTGGGGCGGGTACTTGTTCACCATTGCGACCATCGCTTCCCGAGGCGTCGTCCCCTCCCCCAGCGTCATGTGGAAGTACGCGAGGATGTCGTGCTCGGCTGTCGGCACGAAGTCGATGCCGAAGCCGATGACCTGGTCCTCCTCCATCTTCGCCAGGTGCCGGCTGACGGTCTTGGACGAGACGCCTAGCTCCGCACTGACCTCAGCGATGGGCTTCCGGGAGTCCTCGTGGAGCGCCTGGATGATGCGGTAGTCCAGGTTCGTGAGCGACGAGACGTCGTCTCTCACCCCCACCAGGGGCTCCGCAATCCCGACAGTGGGCTCGTCCATCTGCAACGTCTCCCGCACGAGGTCCGTCAGCCCGCCGAGGTCCCCGATATCCCGCAGAACGCCAAGGACGTAGAGCTGCCCCCCGCCGGTCACGTGAACGCCGTAGACGTACTCGCTCTCGCCAAGTGACCGAATCGCCTCCTCCATGGCGACGGCCTCGGACTTCCCGAAGATCGTCACCCCAATCGNNCAATCGCCCCGAGGTGGTCGAAACGGATGTTCGTGTAGAACTTCGCAATGATGCCCGAATCCACCAAGCGCTGAATCCGCTTGTGGACCGCGTCCACGGACAAGCCGACGGCCTCCGCAAGCTCCCGATAGGGGGCCCGGGAATTCGTGCTCAGCCGCTTGATGAGGAAGATGTCCTTCTCGTCCACGCGGGCAGATTGGAGCGACTCTGGATAACCTTTCTGGACAGTTTCAGACCGCGGCGACGAGGCGCTCCCGGTTGAAGGTGCCGACTCCCAGGACCGCGAGGGCGAGGGAAACGACTCCCAGGAGGAGGGAGGCGACGGCGTTGAAGGCGAGGGGGTCGAGGGGGACAGTCCCCGTGAACTTCAGCATGTAGAGGATCACGGGGATGAGGACGACCCCGAGGCTCCCCATCGACGCCTCGCGGGTTGAGGAGAGGCGGGTGGAGAGGACGAGGACCACAAGGACGGAGAGAGCGATCAGGACCGGCCCCATCACGAGAATCGTCACGACGAGCGCCGGGACCAGGGGGGCGGCACCGGCCATGGCCATCGGGAACTTGGCCGCCATGAAGGCGAGCAGGCTCGCGGCGACGGCAATCTCCACGACGATGCCCACCACCAGGCCGGGCAGGAACTTCCCCAGGAAGAGGTCTCGGTCCGAGACGGGCAGGGAGAGGAGGTGTTCCAGGGTCTTCCGGTCTCTCTCCGCGAGGAACGCGGACTCCGCGACTCGGGAGGCCACGAAGAGAGGCGCGAAGAAGGCGATCATCAGGAAGGCGTCCACCATCGGGAGGAGTACCTCCGTCGTCACCTCCGCCCCACCCAGAGTGTCCTCCACCTTGAAGGCGGGGATAATTGCGACCCCCAGGAATAGGAGTATCGTGATCAGTAGAGTCCGCTTCGACCGGAATGTCGTCCGCAGCTCCTTCTTGGCGACATCCCAAACGACCCGGCTCACGCGCTCACCTCCGCGGAAGGTATCACGCTGAAGTAGAGATCCTCCAAGGTCTCCGCATCCGGCGCCCCGCGCATCAGGTCGGCGGTCGATCCGGAGAGGACCAGTTCGCCGCGCTTCAGAAAGCCCACGGAGTCGCACACCCGCTCCGCCTCGGAGAGGATGTGAGTCGTGAGGAAGATGGTCTGTCCACCGCCCCGGAGCTCTTCGACAAGGGTCCTGACCTCTCGCGCTGCCTCGGGGTCGAGGCCGGAGGTTGGCTCATCGAGAAACAGGATCGCCGGGCGGTTCAGGACCGCTCGGGCGAGCCCGAGCTTCTGCCGCATGCCCTTCGAATACGAGCCCACGGGGGAGTCGACCCGCTCCCAGAGGCCGAATCGCTTCAGGACCTCATGAATCCTCGCTTCGCGGACGGCCTCCTCCATCCCCTGGAGCTTCCCCGAGTAGTCCAGGAGCTCCCGTGCCGTCAACTCCTCGTAGAGGCCGAACGCCTCGGGGAGGTACCCGATGACCTTACGGACGGCCGTGGGATTTCTCGTGGGGTCGTAGCCACCCACGAGGGCCGACCCCGACGTGGGCCGGAGGAACCCAAGGAGCAGCCGCACGGTGGTCGTCTTTCCCGCGCCGTTGGGGCCGAGNNTTCCCGCGCCGTTGGGGCCGAGGAACCCGACCACCTCGCCCCGTCGGACCTCGAGGGACACGCCTCGGATGGCGTATCGATCCTCGAAACGCTTGCTCAGGTCACGGGTCCGGATGGCGACGGGATGCTTCATCAGTTCACCCAAGAATCATCCTGTCATCCTCCCTCAAATCCTCATGTCCGAGGGGCGGGCGACCGACGGGACAGGACCGGTGCGTTCGCTGTCCAATTCGTCGACCCTGCGGGCGGAGGAGCGGCCATCCCACCATGGCGTGTGGGGGGCTGGCACGCAAAGGAATGGGCCCGCCCGGATTTGAACCGGAGTCCATAGCTCCCGAAGCTACGAGGATGGACCAAACTACCCTACGGGCCCTCCCGCCGTGATTTCCGCCCCCGCTATTAACCTTGAGGCTCTTCGGTGATTGTCGAATCCCGATTCGTCAACATTTATATAGCGGCCAGGGAATGCGCCCGCCCCGATGACGAGCCGCCTGGGCCAGCGGATCGCCGGGGAGATCGCCCTTTCTGACCGTCCAGGGAAAACCATCCGCAAGTGGCGGGAGGAGTTCGGCATCAGCGTGCAGCA
>JABAOD010007145.1_pt2 | contig 10424 bp, 12 predicted proteins | sample 7062151 | NCBI WGS metagenome assembly JABAOD01 (sample SAMN14538626, study PRJNA623070) | marine sediment metagenome | biome: marine biome [ENVO:00000428]; feature: marine pelagic biome [ENVO:01000023]; material: deep marine sediment [ENVO:00002113] | place: India: Gulf of Khambhat ...
CCACTGGCGCCGCTGCGGCGGCTACAACCTGGATCGGCTCGTCGGCGAGGGTCCCGACTTCCGCTGGCAGGCGGACCCGGCGTTCAACCTTGCCCGGCTGATCTGCGGCTCGGAGGGAACTCTGGCCGTGATCACCGACCTGACGCTCGGGCTGGTGCCGCTGCCGCGGCGGACGGCGCTGGCCGTGGTCCACTTCGACGACCTGCGCTCGGCGCTGGCGGCGGTGCCGTCGATGCTCGAGGCCGGGCCGTCGGCGGTCGAGCTGCTGGACCGCATGGGGCTGACCCTCTGCCGCGGGGTGCCGGCCTACGCCCGGCTGCTGGCCGGCTTCCTCGAAGGCGATCCCGACTGCATCCTGATCACCGAGTTCCAGGGCGACGGCGAGGCCGAGCTGGACGCCGCCATCGACCGCCTGGTCGAGCGCCTGCGCCGGGACGGCGGCGCGGCGACGGCGGTGGTGCGGGCAACCGAGCCCGAGCGCCAGCAGCAGATCTGGACGGTGCGCAAGGTCGGCCTCGGGCTGCTGATGAGCGTCAAGGGCGACCACAAGCCGATCCCGTTCATCGAGGACGCGGCGGTGCCGGTGGAGCACCTGGCCGACTACGTCGCCGAGATCGAGCGCTTCTGCGGCGGGCTCGGCACCCGGGTCGCCTGCTACGCCCACGCCAGCGCCGGCTGCATCCACCTGCGGCCGATGATCGACGCCAAGCAGGCGCGCGAGGTGGCCAAGCTGCCGGAGATCCTGTCCTTCTCGGTCGAGCTGCTGCGCGGCTACGGCGGCTCGCNNCGGCCGCGCCCGCAGCTGGGCCAACGAGCGCTTCTTCGGCCCCGAGCTGTACGCCCTCTACCGGCAGGTCAAGGGCATCTTCGATCCGCGCAACCTGCTCAACCCCGGCAACGTGGTCGACGCGCCGGCGATGACCGAGAACCTGCGCTACGGCGAGGCCTACCGGGCGCGCCAGCCTCGCCGCGGGTCGACTTCTCGGCCGAGCTGGGCTTCGACCGGGCGGTCGAGATGTGCAACGGCGCCGGCGTCTGCCGCAAGCGCGCCGGCGGCACGATGTGCCCCAGCTTCATGGTCACGCGCGAGGAGGAGCACTCGACCCGCGGCCGCGCCAACCTGCTGCGGGCGGCGCTCGACGGCCGGCTGCCCGCCGCCGAGCTGACCGGCCGCCGCCTGTACGAGGCGCTGGACCTGTGCGTCGAGTGCAAGGCCTGCAAGGCGGAGTGCCCGTCGTCGGTGGACATGGCGAAGATCAAGCTGCAGTTCCTGGCCGGCTACCACGACGCCCACGGCGTGCCGCTGCGGGCCCGGCTCTTTGCCCGCGCGCCCGGCTTCGGCCGGTTGGCGGCGGGTCCCGGGGCGCCGCTGGTCAACGCCCTCCTCGCCGGCCGGCCGGCGCGCTGGCTGCTGGACCGCGGCCTCGGCATCGATGGCCGCCGGTGCCTGCCGCCGTTCGCGCGCCGGAGCTATCGCGCCTGGCACCGCCGGCGCGCCCCGCGGCGCGGCCCGGGAGCGTCGGTGGCGCTCTTCGTCGACTGCTTCAACGGCTACCAGACGCCTGCCATCGCCGAGGCGGCGACCGAGGTCCTGGAGGCGGCCGGGTTCGCCCCCGAGCCGGCGCCGCAGGTCTGCTGCGGCCGGCCGATGATCTCGAAGGGGATGGTGGAGGCGGCGCGCGGGGCGGCCCGCCGCACGGTCGATCGGCTGGCGCCGCTGGCCGAGCGGGGGCGGCCGATCGTCGGCCTGGAGCCGAGCTGTCTCCTGAGCCTGCGCGACGAGTATCTCTACCTGCTGCCGGGCGACGCGCGCGTGCGGCGGCTCGCCGAGCTGGCCGTCACCTTCGAGGAGTTCGTCGCCGCGGCCGCCGCGGAGGGGCGGTTTGCGCCCCGGTTCGGCGGTGCGGCGGAGCCGCTCCTGGTGCACGATCACTGTCACCAGAAGGCGCTCGTCGGCAGCGGACCCACGCGCCGCGCGCTCGAGCTGCCGGGCTACCGGGTCGAGGTGCTGGACGCCGGCTGCTGCGGCATGGCCGGCTCGTTCGGCTACGAGCGCGAGCACTACGAGATCTCGCTGGCGATGGCCGAGCGCCGGCTGCTGCCGGCGGTGCGCGCCGCCGATCCGGGGACCCTGATCGTCGCCAACGGCACCAGCTGCCGGCAGCAGATCCTCCACGGCGGCGGCCGCCGCGCCCTGCACCCGGCGGAAGCCCTGAAGCTGGCCCTGTAGGCCGGCGGCCCCGCCCCCGCCCGCGCAGCCGGGTATGATCGCGGCTCGCGCGGGCGGAGGCGACGGCATGGCGAAGACGGTCTCCATCGACGAGCTGCAAAGCCGAATCGGCGGCGAGCCGCTGGTGTCGGACTGGTATCTGGTCGACCAGGACCGCATCGACCGCTTCGCCGACGCCACCGATGATCATCAGTTCATCCACGTCGATCCGGAGCGGGCGGCGCAGACGCCCCTGGGCGCGACGATCGCCCATGGCTTTCTGACCCTGGCCCTGCTGCCGAAGCTGTACGAGGAGCTGGCGGTCGCGCCCGAGGGCACCGTCCTGGCCTTCAACTACGGCCTCGATCGGGTGCGCTTCCTGCAGCCGGTCAAGGCCGGCAGCAGGATCCGCCTGGTGTCGAAGCTTCTTCGGGTCCAGGAGAGAAACGGCGGCAGGGTCCTGGTGAAGGCGGAAGCGACGGTCGAGATCGAGGGCGAGGAGCGCCCGGCGATGGTCGCCGAGACGCTGTCGATGTTCGTCACCGCATGAGCCGCCGGCGCGGTCCGGTCGCAGCCGGCGAGTGGGCGGGGCCGGGATGAGCCGTCTGATTCTCGTCCGTCACGCGCAGGCCTCGGCCGGCAGCGAGGACTACGATCGCCTCTCCGAGCTCGGCTGGCGCCAGGCGCGCGCTCTCGGGCGGCACTGGGCGGCCACCGGGCTGGTCGCCGACCGGGTCTGGTCCGGCCCCTGCCGCCGCCAGCTCGAGACCGCCGAGGGGGTCGGCGAGGTCTTCCGGCAGCGCGGCATCGGCTGGCCGGACCCCGAGGTCCTGGCAGAGCTGGACGAGCACGACGGCTACCGGGTCTTCACCGGCTCGCTGCCCGCCCTGGCCGGCACCGACGACGAGGCCCGGGCCGCGCTGCGGATGCTCGACGGCCGGCCGGGCCGCGACCTGGCGCTCTATTACCGCGTCTACCGCCGGGTGACCATCCGCTGGGCGCGCGGCGAGCTGGAGCGGCTGCCCGACGGCGGCCTCGAGGACTGGCCGGTCTTCCGGCGCCGTGCCGACGCCGCCGTCGGCCGCCTCGTCGACGGCGACGGCCGCGGCCGCATGGTGCTTGCCTTCACCTCCGCCGGACCGGTCGGGGTGGCCGTCGGCCGGGCCCTGGACCTCAGCGACGAAGCGGTGCTGCGGCTCAGCTGGGTGGTGCGGAACTGCGCCCTGACCGAGTTTCTCTTCTCCGGCGAGCAGTTCTCGCTCGACAGCTTCAACGGCCTGCCGCACCTCACGGATCCGCGGCTGCAGAGCTGGGTCTAGCCTCGCTTCACCGCAGGCCGGCCTCCGGCTCCCACCGGCCGGTGGTGTTGCCATTATACGACGGTGGTAGTATGATGGCGCCGTGACGAAGCCCGCTCCGGCCGCTCTCGGCAGCCTCGAGGCCGCGGTGATGCGCGCCCTCTGGAAGTTGGGAGAGGCCCGCGTGCCGGACGTTCGCCGAGTCCTCGAGTGGGACCGGCCGCTGGCCTACACGACGGTCATGACCGTGCTCAGCCGCCTGGTGGAAAAGGGCTTTCTGCAGCGCGAGAAAGAAGGCCGGTTCTACGTCTACCGGCCCCTCATCGAGCGCCACCGGGTCGCCGGGACGGCGCTGCGGGGCGTGGTCGACCGCTTCTTCGACGGTCTCGGGCGTGGTGCCGTGGCGCACCTTCTCGCCGAGGACGACAGCCTCGATGACGCCGACCTGGCCGAGCTGGAGCGCCTCATCCGCCGCCGCCGGCAGGAGCGGGGTTGATGGAAGCCGCCGCCGGCCGCTTTCTCGTCTTCAACCTGCTGCCGAGCGTGGCCGCGGGCCTGTGGGCGACGCTGGCGGTCTTTGCGGCCACTGCCCTTGCCGGCGTGCGCAGTGCCGAGGTCCGCAACGAGCTGCTGGTGCTGCCGCTGATCAAGTCGACCCTGGTGCTCCTCGGCCTGGCGACGGCGATGCCGGTGGGGTGGGGGATTTGGGGCGGCGTCCGCGCCAACGCCCTGCCGGCCGGTACGGTGGCACCGTGGCTGTTGCTCTGGGCCGGCGCCGGCATCCTCGGCCTGGAGTGGCTGCGGCGCCGCGCCGGACACAGGGCGACCCGGGACGGCGAGGCGGCGGCGCCGGGTTCCAGACCCGTCGCGGCGCTGGAGCGGCTGCGCCGGCGCTTCCGGGAGCGCCGCCGTGGCCTCGACTGCCCGTACTGCTCGCTGCCGGACGAGATGCCGCGGCCGCGCCTCTATCTGAGCGACGCGGCGCGATCGCCGGCCCTGGTGTTCGATCGGCCGCCGCGCCTGGTGTTGCCGCGGCGGCTGGAGTCCGAGCTGGACGACGCCGAGCTCGAGGCGGTCATCGCCCACGAGCTGGCCCACCTCTGGCTGCGGCGGCCCTGCGGCGGGCTCTGCGAGGCGGCGCGGATGCGCTCGCTGACGGCTGCCAATCCCACCGGCCTGCTGCTTGGCGGGCTGCTGGGCCGTGAGGAGGAGCTGGNNCCCCGATCAGTCTGCTGCTCGGCGGCCTGCTGGCGCGCGAGGAGGAGCTGGCCTGCGACGAGATCGCGGCCGGCATCACGGGTGACCCCGAGGCACTGGCCAGCGCGCTGATGAAGACCTGCCGCTACCGGCGCCGCCGGCGGTTCGGGCTGCCGGCCCTGGAGGCGCGGCTGCTGGGACCGGGACCCCTGCTGCGCCGGCGCGTCGAGCGGCTGCTGGCGGTGGGGGTCCGCCGCCCGCTCGAGCCTCGCGGCCGCAGATGGGCCGCCTGCGTCGTGGCCGTCGTTCTCTCCCTCGTGGAGTTCGGCTAGCGCCGGCGAGGGTTTTTTTTGGGTCTATGTACTACAGAAGTAGCATGAAAGGAGGTCGTCCAGATGAGCGAATCGAGAGAGATCCAGCAGGAGATCCGGAAAGAGGTCCATCACTATCACGGCTCCTGGTGCTGCTTGGCGCCGTGGTCGCGGCGCGGAGCCATCATTTGCGGCGCCGCGCTGATCATCTTCGGCGGTGTCTGGCTGCTGTCGAGCCTCGGCCTGATCACCGAGGAATGGTGGGAGATGGCGGTGCCGCTGCTGCTGGTCGTCTGGGGGCTGGCGGTGGTGGCGGGTTCGTCGGCGCTGCCGGGTCGCAGCTCCTCCGAGCCCGGCTGAGGCCCCTCCGGCTCAGCTCCAGGTGAAGGTCTCGAGGTGCCGGCGGAGGCGGCGGACGGTCGGGAAGCGCTCGAGGATCAGGCCGTGGCGCAGACCGCGGCAGATCGCCTTGACCTCCGGCGGCTGGGCGGCGTAGCGGCGCCGGCCCCCGAGAGCGTCGTAGAAGATCCGGATCGCGTCCACCAGATCCATCTGGCGGTTCGCCCGGCCCGGACGGCCGCGGTGGAAGAAGTCGAGCACCTTGATCTCGAAGCGGATGCCGTGCCGCCGCGCCAGCACGTTGTCGGCATGGAGGTCGCCGTGGTAGAGGCCGGTGGCGTGCACGCGCTCCAGGCCTTCCGCCAGGGCGTGCAGCAGGTGGAGGCCCTCGAAGGTCGTCAGGCGGCCGCCCGGCGATCGGCGCACCAGCTCCGGCAGCGGCTCGGCGGGGACGAAGTCGCTGATCAGGCAGGTCACCTTGCGCTCGCCAAGGCGCACCGACTCAGAATGGTGGTAGCCGACCACCAGCGGACAGTCGCGCAGGCGCTCGAGCTGGCGGGCGTAGCGCACCACCGTGCGGTTGCCGGGGTTTCTCTCGGGATAGAACAGCTTCGCCGCGCGCACGACGCCGGTGCGGCTCTCGACGACGCGATAGACCTCGCCTTCCCAGCCGCCGCCGGCGAAGGCCTGGACGCGGTAGCTGCCGGCCAGCGTTGATCCCGGGGCGAGGTCGAACGGCGCCGGCGCGCGCGCGCTCATCCGACCGCCGCTGGCGCGCCGCGCCCCGGCAAAGAGAAGGGGAGGGGACCGGCCCCGTCCCGGCGACGCCTCCCGGGCAGCCGGCTAGCCCTGGCGCTCGTAGGTGATCTCCATCGTCCGCATCTCGCCCTCGCCACGGTCCTCGTACCAGTCGAAGACCTGCTTGTCGTCCCCCTCCCAGCGCATGACGGAGCGGACCTTGGTCTTGCCGCCGGTCATCGGGTCGTCGAACTCGCCGTGGTAGACGACCTTGCCGTCGGCGTCCATGCTGCCGTGCTGCAGGTAGCAGCCGGTCGACATGTTGTCGATCCAGGTGCTCCAGTACTTGCCGGTGACGTTGTCGTAGCCGGTGCGGGCGATGCCCTCGAAGGCCTGGCCCATCATCTGGCTCGTGGCGTGCTCCTCCAGCACACGGCCGCCGAGGATCATCTGGCGCTCGGCAACGCCCTCCGAGACCATGGGCTCGGCGGCCGGGTCCATCCACATCCTGGCGGTCATCTTCCAGGTGCCGGCCGCCTTGGCCAGCATCGCGTGCGGCTCGCCCGGCGTCATCGCCTTCTGCCAGGCCGCCATCATGGCCGCCATCTCCTCGCTGCCGGCCGCCTCCTCGGTCTGCTGCGCCGCTGCCGCCGTCGCCAGCAGCGCCAGGGCGAGCAGGCAGGCACCACAAGACTTGCTCCAGCTCATCCGTCGACTCCTTTCCCAGAGTCAAGAATTCCGGTTGGTCATTCTACGTTCAAATCACGCGCCGGGACACCCGCCGAGACCGCGCTCGGAGCCCGGGTGGAGGATGGGCTTGCCGCCTGGTCGGGAGAGCCCGGGAGCAGCCAGAGGCGTCGCGAGCGGGGCCGAAGGCGGAGCGGCCGACGACGCCCGAGCGATCGCGGATCGCACCCGCCTGCGGCGCGGTGATATCCTCGCGCGAGTCTCAGACTGTTGCAGCGGTCGTCCCCCGGGGCGCCGACAGCGGTCGGCTCTGCCGGCCGCCCCGAGAGGGTCGTCACGGGCGCCGGCGACTTGGCCCAGGACGTGGCCGCGGACCGCAGCTCCGGAGAGCGCGCGGCAGGCGGCCGACGGAGGAACGACGATGAAGAGAACCGAGCTCATGACCCTGGCGGCGCTGGGCGCCGTCCTGCTGCTCGTCGCCTGTGGCGGGCAGACGCCGGCGCCGTCGCCGGCCTTCAAGATCGATCATTTCCGCATCTACGAGGTCGATCCGCTGGAGGTGGACCTGCTGGTGGCGCTGGAAGGGCAATTCGACGCCAGCAAGGTCAAGACCAGGCTGCTAAAGGTGACGCATTTCGCCAACCCGACCCGCAAGGTGCACGGCGGCGCCCAGGAAGGCGTCAAGGACACCAACGCCCATCTCACCGGCTACGCCCTCGAGCAGGAGGCCACGGAGCCGCGGCGGACGGTGAGGTTCCGCAACCAGTTCGGCCAGCACAGCGTCGATCTGCGCGAGCCCCGTTTCCTGCTCGTGCCGACGCAGAAGACCAGCGACCCCAACAGCGCCTTTCCAGAGCGGCTGGACCACTACAAGTGCTACGAGGTGATTCGGGTCAACGTCGCGCCGACCCTGCCGATGGTCCTGCTGGGTCACCAGTTCGGCTCCGAGCCGGACGTCCCGCTCGAAGGTCCGCGGCTCTTCTGCCTGCCGGTGGAGAAGGTCCGCCCGGATGCGCACGAGCAGCCGATCCAGAACGCCAGAGACCACCTGGCGCTCTACAGCACCCCGCCGAAGCCCGTCGAGCGCCCCATCGAGACCCGGGACCAGTTCGGAGAGCGGCAGCTGAAGGTCGTGCGCACGGCGCTCCTGGCGGTGCCGAGCGAGAAGCAGGCGGTGGCCGCCCACCCGGACTGACCGGACTCGTAGCGGCCGGGCGCCGGCGCGGCCGCCGGCTCCGGGGTCAGCCTGCCGGCAGGCGGAACGGCACGCAGACCTCGGTCAGGATCCAGCGCAGACACATGTCGGCGCCGCCCTCGGCGGCGTCGAAGACGATGGTGAACTGATCGACCTTCTCCTCGAGCTTCCGCACCGCGGCCGTATGGACGAGCAGATCGGCCGCGGCCAGATCGATGGGGGTGAACTGCCGCGTCTCGGCGTCGAACCGTCCGGTGCCCGACAGACCGAGCTCGGAGTTGAAGTGCACGGACCACTGCTCGGGGCCCGGCGTCGTGAACAGCGAGTAGGTGCCGGCCGGCAGGCGCTGGTCGCCCACCAGGACGTCGCCGGTCAGGGTGATCTCGGTGGCCTCGTTGGCGCCGGTGCGCCAGACCTTGCCGAACGGCACCAGGGCGCCGGACTCCTCGGTGCCGAAGATGTTGTCGCGGCCGCGCTTGTAGGGGCGGCTGTAGACCACCCGCATGTAGGTGTCGTCGACGGTGATCCGGGCCATCCCCATGGGGCTCGGACGCCGTGAGGGGTGAAGATCCTGGGCCGCCGCGGGCAGGGCGGCGAGGATCGCGAGAGAGAGCATGAGGGTGGTGAGGCGGCGGTGTGGATCGGCAGTCATCGACTCTCCTTGGCGCAAGGTCGTTGAGGTCATCGGGAAGGGGGAGTCTACCACTGAAGCCGCGCGCCCCGGCGCCCGCCAGGGGCTGCGCCGGGCCCGCCGATCGCCGTGGGCGCCAGGGCGGGGAGCACCGTCTCGCGTGCCGCCCGACGACGCCGGCAGGATCGGTCTCGGGTGCGGATTCGCCGCCGCCCCGATCCGGTGGGAGCGTTGCCCGAGGCTCGCGACGGCTTGACAGATTCATGGCGTCGGCGCCGAAGTTTCCGCCACTATTTTCCAGTGCCGCCGGTTTTTCCGGGAACGCGCATTCTTTACCGCCGCCGCCACTCCTCTGCGAGGCTCCGGCCGCCTTCTGCTCCCTCGCTCTAAGCGTCTGAAAAACAGTCATTTGCGGACGGGCTACCGGCGCGGGGAGGGACCGGAGAGCGGCCGCTCATCGACGTTTGCCGCATGGCACGTGCCTTGCGCTGCGTGGGGGCTACGCCAGAGAGACGTGGAGGCAGGATTAGGCAATGAACAGCAACAGACTCCAGCTACTACCCGCTGTGGCGGTGATCGGGCTGGCGCTCGTCGGGCTCGGCCTGCAGGGGACCGCGCCCGAGGCCGCCTTTTCCGGCCACGCCAGGCAGAGCGTTCTCGTCCAGAGCGTCAGCGCCGCCGAGGCGGCGCGCCGCGTGGCCGCGGTCGGCGGCGAGGTCACCCACGATCTTCACATCATCCGCGCCGTGGCCGCCGAGCTCAGCGATGCCCAGGTGCGAGTGCTGGCGTCCGGCAACGAGGCGGTGCGGGTCCATGCCGATGCGACCGTCCGTCTCGCCGGCAAGCCGAACGCCAACCGCAACTTCGACGCCCCGGACGCCGACTTTCCGCGCCTCGTTGCGGCCGACCGGCTGCACCAGGAAGGGATCGACGGCTACGGCGTGACCGTGGCGGTGCTGGACACCGGTAGCTGGGATCATCCTTCGCTGAGTAACGACCCCACCGGGCGCCAGCGCGTGCTCGCCGTCTACGACGCGGTCGGTGACAGCATGGACAACGACGGCGACGACCGCAGCGGGCACGGGACCCACGTCGCCAGCGTCATCATGAACCACGACACCGGGCCGGGCGGCGATTTCGTCAGCATCGCCCCGTTCGCCGATCGCGTCTCTGTGCGAGCGTTCGCCGCCGACGGCTCCGGGCGCTACGCCGACGTCATCCGCGGCATCCACTGGGTCGTCGACCACAAGGACCACTACGGCATCCGGGTCCTGAACCTGTCGTTCAGCGCCGAGCCGCGGTCCTACTACTGGGACGATCCGCTGAACCAGGCGGTGATGGAGGCCTGGCGGGCCGGCATCGTGGTGGTGGCCTCGGCCGGCAACCGGGGTCCCGACCCGCAGACCATCGGCGTGCCGGGCAACGTGCCCTACGTCGTCACCGTCGGCGCTGCCGGCGATCACCAGATCCCGGTGGCCCAGACGCAGGAGTTCGTGGCCGTCTTCTCGTCGACCGGCCCCACGTTCGAGGGCTTCGTCAAGCCGGAGCTCGTGGCCCCGGGCGCCCAAATGGAAGGGGTCATGAGCTTCCGCGGCCACGAGATCGCCAAGGAGCATCCGGAGTTCGCGTACAACAAGCGCTTCTTCAACATGTCCGGGACCTCGCAGGCGGCGGCGGTGGTCAGCGGCGTCGCGGCGCTGCTGCTGCAGGCGGATCCGAGCCTCACGCCCGACGACGTCAAGTGCCGCCTGATGGCCACGGCCCGGCCGGCCGTCGACGCCGACGGCACGCTGGCCTACTCGGTCTTCCAGCAGGGCGC
>JABAOD010022574.1_pt1 | contig 10423 bp, 11 predicted proteins | sample 7062151 | NCBI WGS metagenome assembly JABAOD01 (sample SAMN14538626, study PRJNA623070) | marine sediment metagenome | biome: marine biome [ENVO:00000428]; feature: marine pelagic biome [ENVO:01000023]; material: deep marine sediment [ENVO:00002113] | place: India: Gulf of Khambhat ...
TGCGCCCCGATCTCAGCCTGACCGCCCGCCAGAGGCGACAGCTGCTCGGTTGGGAGGCGGCCGGCTTCGTGTGGATCATGCTGGCCGGCTCCGCACTGCACTTCATCTATGAGCTGTCTGGCTTCAGCCCGATCGCGGCCGTCTTCGGATCGGTCAACGAGAGCACCTGGGAGCACCTGAAGCTGTTCTTCTGGCCCGGCTTGTTGTTTGCGCTGGTCCAGCACGCCTTCGTGAAGGACTTCGCCAACAACTACTGGTGGGCGAAGGCGGCGGCACTGGCCGTGACCCCGCTCGGGGTCATCGTGTCGTTCTACTTCTATCTCGGTATTGCCATCCCGATGTCCGGTGGTGGCTCGTTGGCGTTCGACATCGGTACGGGTGCATTCGGCGTCTTGCTCGGCAACATCGTGTCGTTTCGGATCCTGACGGCGCCGCCCCGGCCGGGAAACTCCCACAATTGGAGGGCCGCAGCCCTCATCGGGGGACTGATCGTGGTCTTCTCGTTGCTGACCTACTTCCCGATCCGGATGTTCCTGTTCGAGGACTTCCTCGGCTACGAGTTCCGGGGCGAGTACGGAATCCTCGAGGACTACAGCGAGCACCTGGTGTTCGGCGAACCGGACATCTGATGATCGGCGGGTAACGTCGCAACTGTGACCAGGCCCATCCGGATCGGGAACGTTGCGGGGCTCTTCGGCGACCGGCCGTCCGCCATGCGCGAGATGGTCGAGGGCGGCCCGATCGACGTGCTGACCGGCGACTACCTGGCCGAGCTCACCATGCTCATCCTGGCCCGCACTCGCATGAAGCGGCCCGATGGCGGCTTCGCTCGGACCTTCGTGTCGCAGCTGGAAGAGGTCATGGGCACGTGTCTGGATCGGGGCATCAAGGTGGTCAGCAATGCCGGCGGGCTCGACCCGGCGGCATGCGCAGCGGCCATCGAACGGGCCGCCGAAGGTCTGGGTCTGTCTCCCACCGTTGCCTACGTCGACGGCGACGATCTCATGGCGCGCATCCACGAGCTGGCCGGCTCCGGCGACCTGACGGCGTTCGACCCGCGGATCGGCTTGGGAGATCCCTCCGCGTATCTGACGGCCAACGCCTACCTCGGCTGTTGGGGGATCGTGGAGGCGCTCGATCGGGGTGCCGACATCGTCGTGACGGGCCGCGTCACGGATGCGGCAGTGACTTGCGGACCCGCCGCCTGGCACCACGGCTGGAGCCGAGACGACTTCGATGCTCTTGCCGGAGCAGTGGTCGCCGGCCACATTCTCGAATGCGGTGCCCAGGCCACCGGAGGCAACTACTCGTTCTTCACCGAGATTCCCGGCTACGACGACGCCGAGGGTGGCGCCCGATTCGGGTTCCCTTGGGCCGACATCGAGGCAGACGGTTCGGCCGTGATCGGCAAGCACGACGGGACCGGCGGGGAGGTCTCGATCGGCACGGTGACGTCCCAGCTCCTCTACGAGATCGGGGGATCGGCGTACCTGGGCCCCGATGTCAGCGCTCGCTTCGACACCGTCCAGCTCGAGGCTGTGGGGGCTGATCGGGTACGTGTCCACGGCACCCGAGGAGAGCCGCCACCGTCCACACTGAAGGTCGCCATCAACGAACTCGGAGGGTTTCGGAACACGCTCGAGGTCGCTCTCACCGGACTCGAGATCGAAGAGAAGGCGACGTTCGTCGAGGCTGCCTTTTGGAATTCGTATCCGTATGACCGCAGCGAAGTCGAGTCGGTCACCACCGAGCTGATCCGATCCGACAAACTCGATGCCTCAACCAACGCAGAGGCCACCGCCGTCTGGCGGATCACGCTGAAGGACCCGGACGAGACGAAAGTCGGCCGAGCCTTCACCAACGCCCTCATCCACACGGCGCTGGCGTCCATCCCAGGGCTCTACGCGCTCTCAGGGGCACCGACGGGAGGCCGTCCCTACGGCATCTACCGCCCGGCCCTCGTTCCCGCCGAGTTGGTTCCGCAAGTCGTCCACATCAGGAGCGAGGAGGTCACCGTTTCGTCGGTTGTTCAGGGCGAAGGTCGCCCGGTCGACCTGCCCTCACCTCGCCCACCGGGCTCCCCTTCGCCGGAATCGCTGATCGAGGCCCCGCTCGGGTCCGTGGTCGGCGCCCGATCCGGCGACAAAGGTGGTGACGCCAACCTGGGCGTGTTTGCACGGAGCGCCGAGGCTTGGGCGTGGCTCGAGCAGTACCTGACGATCGAGCGGCTGCAGCAACTCCTGCCTGAAGTCATCGATCTCACGATCGAGCGTCATGTCTTCCCCAACCTCTGGTCGCTCAACTTCGTCATCCGAGGCCTGCTCGACGAAGGCGTGGCCGCGTCAACGCGTCAGGACGTCCAGGCGAAGAGTCTGGGTGAGTGGTTCCGGTCGCGGCATGCGTCCATTCCGGAGCGTCTCATCGGAGAGTGAGCCGGGGAATATCTGAGACCGACTCGGGGCTTGCAGCTTCATGAAGATCTCCCGCCTCAACCACGCAGTGCTCTTCGTGAGTGATCTCGACAACTCTCTGGACTTCTACACGGATGTGTTCGGGTTCGAGATCGTCAGTCGCGAGGAGCGGATGAACGCAGCGTTTCTGCGAGCACCCGGTTCTGACAACCACCACGATCTCGGGTTGTTCGGCCTCGGACCGGCTGCCGTTCCGAAGACCCGTGGCCAGGTGGGGTTGTATCACCTGGCCTGGCAGGTTCGGACAATCGACGATCTCCTCCAAGCCCGGGGGCAGCTCGCCGACGTTGGAGCGCTCACCGGCGAGTCGTCCCACGGCGCCACCAAGAGCGTCTACGGCGCCGATCCCGACGGCAACGAGTTCGAGATCATGTGGATGCTCCCCCGGGAAGCGTGGGGAGAGTACGAGACCAGAGCGGTGGTGGAACGACTCGACTGGGAAGCGGAACTCGCAGCGTGGTCCGGGATGGCAACCGTCTGAAGCTACGGACCCAGCAGCTCGCCCGGATCGGCCGGCACGTCGACGGCATGGCTCTCCAGCACGTCACGGGGCACGATGGCCAGCACCGCCTCATGGGTTGAAGCCAGCACGACCGGAGCCGCCACTCCATCCCGATGGGCTCGGAGCCAGTTTCGGGCAGTCACACACCAGCGGTCTCCGGGCACGAGCCCGGGGAATCGGAAGCGAGGCATGGGTGTCGTGAGGTCGTTGCCGATGCGCGCCTGATGTTCCAGAAACTCCGCCGTCATCACGGCACAGATGGTGTGGCTGCCGCGGTCGCCGGGGCCGGTCCGGCAGCTGCCGTCCCGGTAGAAGCCGGTCAAGGGATCGATCGAGCACTCTTCCAAGGCTCCTCCCAGGACGTTGCGCTCTGGCATGGCGTCAGTATCGCAAAGTCCCACGCCTGGCCCCCATTGCCCCCATTGCTCCCATAGATTCAGTTCCATGATCGATGTGAGGACGGAGTCGGCCACCGTCCACCACCGTGGTGTGGGTCTGGTCGCCACGACCACAACGGCGGTTCTCAAGACTCGATGGGCGGTGGTCGCGGCGTCCTACCGGCGTCCGTCTCGGGTCGTTGCCGGCGACGGCACCTCGATCCCGATCCGCGATCACTCGATGATCCTGAGATGCGGGGCGGTGGCGGCCGCTGCGCTGCTGCTGATGAAGGGGATGACACGATGACGTTCGACGCCGACGATGCGGCCGGCCGCCTGGTCGAACCGCTCACTGCACTGTTTGGAACCGCTGACCCGGAGCAGGTGTTCTCCTCACCCATCGAGGTGGGTGACGACCTCATCATCATGGCTGCGGCGTGGGACCGAGCCGGTGGCTTCGGTTGGGGTGGCGGCGGAGGAGGCGAAGGCGCCGATGCCGGAGCAGGGATGGGTGGCGGAGGGGGAGGATCGTCCGAGGGACGGCCGGTGGCGGTGATCCGAGTCGGTCCGGCGGGAGTCCACGTCGAGCCGGTCATCGACCTCACCAAGATCGCCGTGACCGGTCTGCTCGCCGCCATCGGCATCTGGAGAGCCCTCGGCCGTCGATCCTGATCTGGGCTTGACATGGAAATCTGAGCGCCTTACCATCAGATTATCTGTTGATCCTCATGGGAAAGGAGTCATGACATGTTCCGATTCATGGATCCCTTCGACGAGTTGGAGCGAACCTTGAACACCGGCCGCTGGCGCAGTGGCATCATGCCGATGGACGCGTTCGAGAAGGACGGCACGTACACCCTCCGCTTCGACCTGCCCGGCGTCGACCCCGACAACGTCGATCTCACCATCGAAAAGGGAATGCTGACGGTGACCGCCGAGCGGACGTTCGAGGACACCGTGGGCGTGAACTGGCTGATGCGTGAGCGCCCGACCGGCATCCACAGCCGCCAGGTCCGTTTGGGAGACCGAGTCGACACCACCGAGGTCCACGCCTCGTATGAGAACGGGGTGCTCCAGGTGACCCTGCCGATGCGAGCCGAAGCCAAGCCTCGGAAGATCGAGATCTCTGCGTCGGCTCCCGAGGCCATCGAGGCGTCTGTCGGTTCCTGAGCTCTACGACGAATCCAACTGAAGAGGCCCGCCGCAACGGCGGGCCTCTCGACGTCACAACGAAGTGCGGCTGACGCTCAGTCCTCTTCCTCGATGTGGGTCTTGAAGGAGACCTTCACCTTGGCCCGATACGCCACGACCCCGCCGTCGTCGAGCTGCATGTCGAGCTCCGAGACTTCGGCGATGCGAAGGTCTTTCAGGGACTTCCCGGCCGCCTCGACGGCTGCCTTCGCAGCTGCTTCCCAGCCCTCGGGGCTGGAACCCACCAGCTCGATCACCTTGTAGACGGACATGAACACCTCCACGTGTCGGTGCTGTCGACCGTACCCTTCCGCCGGCCACTGCTGTAGAGGAGATCGACCCCGTCGAGCATCCAGCGTCCTCTCATACACCGTTTGCCAAGAAACCCTCCATGGCAAGCAAGCCCGCCTCTCGGCCGATCTCGATGATGGCCTCGTGGCTGTCCCAATCGAGTATGGAATACGCCTTGACGTCGGGTTGGATGACGAGGTCGGCGAGATGTGTGTGCCGGATGAGGCGTGAGACCGAATTCGTGTCCATGCTGCGCAACACCGTCCCCGCAATGGACGGGACCCGCGTTGCCTCGGCGAACGGGTTCATCCGGGAGGCGGCGATCCGCCAGCCTGACACGTGCGGCGTCAGCTCCCACTGTCCTCCCGAGGAACGAGGACTGACGTTCACGGCGATGACCTGACCCTCTTCACACCACCGACGCATGATGTCGATGGGAAGGTTGTTCATGATTCCGCCGTCAACGAGGAGATCGCCGCTGCGCGTGATGGGGGAGAAGACGCCTGGGATTGCGATGCTGGCACGGACCGCTTCCCAGAGCGGGCCACGGTCGATGATGAGTTCCTCCGCTTGGGAGAGGTTGGCAGCGACAGCGAAGAAGGGACGCCAAAGATCTTCGATCATGACGTCGCCGTACTCGCTCTGGAGCATGGCGGTCACCTTCCGCCCCGCAAAGACCGAGGCCAGCGGCAACGTGATGTCGTGCAGAGTCCGTCGATAGCCGTTCCGCTGGGACATGCCCACCATCCAGCTGGAGTTGTCGCCGAGCGCCAGACCTGCGCCGACGAGCGCACCCATGCTCGTCCCTCCTACCACATCCACCGGCCATCGATGGGACTCCAAAGCCTGAGCCACGCCGATCGAGGCAAACCCGCGAGCTCCACCGCCGCCGAGGACGAGCCCATGAGGGACTCCGGCCAGTCGCCGCGCGGCCCGTCCGAAGTCCGAGCTGTTGCCACTGCGGACGTGGTCGTGGCGAGCAACCGCACGACGTTCGAGCCAAGCCCTGGTTCCCTCCGGCTGCTGGGTCTCGGCCTGATGGACGAACAGCAGGTCGATGTCCGGCCTCGGTATCTCCTTCTTGATGTGCTCCTCCATGCCGGTTCTGGCCGGTTCCCTCGTGCCGTCAACGGCCAGCACGATGCGGTCGGCTCGCCGTATCGCGGTGCGGGTCCACTCGGTCCAGTCACGATCGGCGACGTAGAGGACGATCTCATGACCTGCCTCCTCGGAGTCCAACCAATTGGAGATCGCCAAGGCGCGAACTGAGCGGGGAGCTGACTCGGCCACATGTCGTCCCGAGAAGTGGGCGTCGACCACCTGAGCGTCGATCTTGGTCGAGCGGAACTCGGCGAGATGGGGATACAGCGCTCCGGCGACAGCAGCCGGGTCGAGCGAGTCATGAGCTGCGACCAAAGCCACGCTCATCGGCCGTGGCGGCCGAGAACGCCGATGAATCGGGTCGGTGGCCAGGCGCCGGGCTACCAGTCGGGTCACGGCAAGGAGCGTTTCGGGATGACGCGTCACCAAGCGCTCGAACTCTCCAGTCGGGAACTCGGCAACGAGGCTGTCCCGCCACGCCGCGACCCGGGCGTGGGCAGGCCGATCGAGCAGCCATTGCAGCTCGCCGAGGATCTCTCCGCGGCCGACGTGTGCCACCAGCCCATGCTCATCCTCGACCCGGAAGCTGCCTCCCAACACCAGCGCCACAATGGGCCGGCCGTCGGCGAAGAGGCGTTCCCCCATGAGGACGGGACGAAGGGTGGCTCCGGCGACGAAGGCCGCCAACGTGTCAGGATCGGCCACTCCGAGATGATGGCTGAGGGCGTCGAAGAGAAGAGCCCGGCGCTCTCGTTCGAGGGCCGTCTCGAGGAGCAGTCCCTCGTGGTCGGACTCCGGCCCGAGCGTCTCCGGTGGGATGGCGGCGACCTGCGCCGGCGTCGCGGCAACCACCGTTGCGGTGCGGGCTGCCCCGGTGAGATACCCGATCTCTCCCAACACGTCACCCGCGGAGAACCTCACATGGGTCAGGTCACCGGAGTCCATTGCGACGCTGAGCTCGCCTTCGAGAACGACGAAGAGCCGATCGTCCGTCGTCCCCGCTTCGATCAACGGCTCACCCGGCCGAAGATCGACTGTCTCGATGGCGCCGGCCGAATTGCTCTCCAGGGCGCGAGTGAGGAGGGGGTGTGTTGCCGCGAGCGGATGATCGCGAAGCATCCCGGACAGGGGCCAACCTCCCTTCGACCCGACTCGGGGACGCTACCAAGAGGCCTGTCCTCCTGTCTCGGCTCGGGTCAGGGGGACAGTGCGAACTCGACCGCCGCCAGGGCGTGGAGGTGCGTGGTGGGGAAGTAGGGAACGTTCAGGTCGTCCGCTGTGATGAGGAGCTCGATCTCGGTGCAGCCGGCAATCACCCCCTCGGCTCCTGTTTGAACGAGCTCATCGATGATGCGCCGATACTCCGACCGAGAACGCTCCCTCACCTCTCCGCGCACCAGCTCCTCGAAGATGACCCGATCGACGATCGCCCGGTCGTCCGGTCCAGGTACGAGCACTGTCAATTCATGATCCTCGAGCCGGTCCCGATAGAAGTCCTGTTCCATCGTGTAACGAGTGCCGAGCAGCCCGACGGTCTTCAGGCCTGCGGTGCTCACCGCACGAGCCGTGGCGTCGGCCAGGTGGAGGAACGGAATCGTGATGGCAGCCTCGATCGCAGGTGCCACTCGATGCATCGTATTGGTGCACAGAACGATCACCTCGGCTCCGGCCTCTTGAAGACGCTGCGCATCCTCGGCCAGCAACCGGCCGGCCTGATCCCACCGGCCGGCACGCTGCAGTGTCTCTATGACCGCGAAGTCATAGGACCGGATGATCAGGTCGGCCGAATGCAGGCCCCCGAGACGCCGCCGCACTTCCTCGTTGATGATGCGTTCATAGTGGGTGGACGATTCCCAGCTCATCCCGCCCAGCAGACCGATTGTCTTCACAATCGCAGTGTGGCATCGGTCGCTCAGCAGGGGCCTTCTCCCTCCCCGAAACGCGCCTTCGACCGTGGCGGCGAGCCCAGGCCCGCCATACGTTCTGAGAGAGACAACGCAAGGCTTCACCGTGCCCGAATCCACACGTCGTCGTGGATTGGTCGTTCTGGGCGCAGTCCTCATCCAACTGTGCCTTGGCGCCATCTACGCCTGGTCGGTCTTCACCCCTGCATTGAGTGTTGCGGGCTGGACCAATGCCCAGACCCAGATCGTGTTCTCGGTCGGCCTGGCGAGTTTCGCCATCGTGATGGTGTTCGCAGGACGTTCCCTGTCGAAGGTGGGCCCGCGCCCGTTGGCAATCGCCGGGGGCATCACCCTGGGCACCGGTTATGCGCTGGCGTCGTTGGGCGGGGGAACCAACTTCTGGATCGTGTTGCTCGGTGTCGGTCTGATCGGCGGTGCCGGAATCGGATTGGCGTACGTCGTGCCCATCGCGGTGGGCATGCGCTGGTTCCCGGACCACAAGGGCATGATCACCGGGGTTGCAGTCGCCGGTTTTGGCTTCGGCGCACTCGGCTGGGTGAAGCTGGCCGGGGCGTGGGGCAACCTCATCGACTCGGTCGGACTCGACGGCACGTTCCTCGTCTATGGCGGCGCCTTTGCGCTGTTGGTGCTCGTGGGCTCCACCTGGATGCGGATGCCGCCCGCCGGTTGGCTGCCGACCGGATTTGCGCCGCCCCGAGAGGCAGGAGCGGGCGGAGAGGACTTCGAGCCTCGCGAGATGCTCAAGACGCCGCAGTTCCACCTCATTTCAGTGACCTTCGCGGTCAGCGCCGGAGCAGGGCTCATGGCCATCGGCCTGATGAAGCTGTACCCGATCCAGGAGCTCACGGCTGCAGGGTCCGACGCTGTCGAAGCGAGTGCCATCGCCGGGACGGCCATGGCCGTGTTCTTCAGTCTCGCCAACGGCGTGGGTCGGATCGTATGGGGCACGCTCAGTGATGTGCTGGGACGGAAGCGATCGGTGGTCGTCATGGCCGCCAGCCAGGGCGTGCTCATGTTCCTGTTCATCACGATGGCAGGCAACGAGTATCTGCTGTATCTGGGCGCGACGCTCATCGGATTCAACTTCGGGGGCAACTTCGCGCTGTTCCCGGCCTTGACGGCTGATGAGTTCGGCAACAGTGCTGTTGGTCAGAACTACCCGTGGGTCTTCCTGTCATACGGCGCCGGAGGCATTGTGTTCCCGATCCTCGGTGGTCTCCTCGGAGACATGGGCAACTTCCCGCTGGCGTTCTCGATCTGTGGGGCCGCCTGTCTGGTCGGAGCCGTCGCCGCCGCAATCGTGTTTCCTCCACATCTGGAAGAGGCGGAACGGCCTTTCAGCGTGCACGGATTCCTGCACAACGCACATCTGTTCGATCACGAGCGAACCCTCGTCGGAACGGGCAAGCGCCGCTGAGTTCGGCAGACCCGAGGGCTCCCGGTCATGGTGCGAGCAGCCATGCCTACCATGTCGGCGATCGTCCGGACCGACCGGACGCTGTCGGAGGTTCTGTGGCCAAGCAGGAAGACGTCATTCGAGTCCAAGGCGTCGTTGTGGAGCAATTGCCCAACGCAACGTTCAAGGTCGAGGTCGACGGAGGCCTCGAGGTGCTGGCGCGGGCGGCAGGCAAGATGCGTCGAGGCCGGCGGATTCGGATTCTTCCCGGAGACCGCGTCGACCTCGAGCTGTCGGCCTACGACCCGACCCGGGGTCGCATCGTCTGGCGCTACAAGTAGCCGGGAGGCCTGAGGCGGTAGCCTCGCCGAATGGACTTCGAGCTCCCCGCCGATGACGACCCCCGTCGGGAGTCGGTGCGGGAGTGGATCGCATCCCACCTGGCTCCCTCTCCTGCTGAGGTAGCTCGAGCCGGTTATGTCCAGCCCGCCTGGCCGGCGCCATGGGGGCTCGGTGCCGACCCCATCCACCAGCTGATCATCTCTCAGGAGCTGGAAGCGGCCGGCGTGCCGCTCCCGGACAATCCGATCGGAATCGGCTGGGCCGGCCCCACGATCCTCGCCGCCGGTACTGACGAGCAGAGGGAGCGCTTTCTGTGGCCGCTGCTGTCCGGCGAGGAGTACTGGTGCCAGCTCTTCTCCGAGCCCGGGGCCGGGTCTGACCTCGCCTCGCTCACCACCAGTGCGGTCCGGGACGGCGACCACTACGTGGTGAATGGGCAAAAGACCTGGAACAGCTACGCCGACCGGGCGGATTTCGGCATTCTCATCGCCCGAACCGACCCGGCGGCACCGAAGCACCAGGGCATCTCCTACTTCATCTGCCCGATGGACCTTCCTGGCATCGAGGTGCGGCCGATCCGGCAGATGACCGGCCACGCCACATTCTGCGAGGTGTTCTTCACCGATGTGCGCCTCCCGGCCAAGCTGCTGGTGGGTGAGGAGAACCAAGGCTGGGCGTTGACCAGGCTCACACTCGGGAACGAACGCATGTCCTTGTCCGAAGGTGGCGTGCTGTGGGGCTTGGGCCCACGCACTACGGACCTCGTCGACCTGGCCCGAGGGCACGGCCCTCTGTCCTCGTCGCAGCGCGACCGTGTGGTCAGCGCC
>JABAOD010002926.1_pt4 | contig 10422 bp, 11 predicted proteins | sample 7062151 | NCBI WGS metagenome assembly JABAOD01 (sample SAMN14538626, study PRJNA623070) | marine sediment metagenome | biome: marine biome [ENVO:00000428]; feature: marine pelagic biome [ENVO:01000023]; material: deep marine sediment [ENVO:00002113] | place: India: Gulf of Khambhat ...
AAATACCTGATGGAGGACTTCTGCTATGCGGGCGGCATGCCCGCCGTGTTGAACGAGCTGAAGCACCTTCTGCGCCCGGCCAAGACCGTTCTGGGCGGCGATCTCTCGGCCTATTACGACGGGGCGGAGATCTATAATTCCGATGTGATCCGCTCTTTCGACGCGCCGCTGAAACCCGCGTCTGGCCTGCGCGTCCTGCGCGGCAACCTCGCGCCTAAGGGCGCCATCGTGAAACCCTCGGCGGCCACCGATGCGCTGCTGGAACACGAGGGTGAGGCCTATGTCTTTGAGACCATCGAAGAGCTGAAAGCCAATATCGACCGCGAGGACCTGCCTGTGACCCCGGACACGATCCTTGTCCTGAAAGGCTGTGGCCCTAAGGGTTATCCCGGCATGCCCGAGGTCGGCGACATGCCGCTGCCCGCCAAGCTGGTGAAACAGGGCGTGCGCGACATGGTGCGGATCTCTGACGCCCGCATGTCCGGTACCGCCTTTGGCACCGTCATCCTGCATGTCTCGCCCGAAGCGCAGGCAGGCGGCCCATTGGCCTTGGTGAAAACCGGCGACCGCATCCGCGTTTCCGCCAAGAACGGCGAATTGGCACTGCTGGTCTCCGACGAAGAACTAGAGGCCCGCCGCGCCGACTGGACGCCGGAGCCACCGCATTACACCCGCGGCTATGCCAAACTCTACATCGACCACGTGCTTGGCGCTGACCAGGGCGCGGACCTTGATTTCCTTGTGGGCAAAGACACCCGCCTTGTCACCCGAGAGAGCCACTGATGACCCAGACAGCAACTTTCCACGACCTGAATGGCAAAAGCGTCTATATCACCGGCGGCGGATCGGGCATCGGGGCCTCGCTGACCGATGGGTTCATGGCGCAGGGGGCTAAGGTGGCCTTCATCGGGCGTTCTGACGCGAGTGAATTCTGCGACGAGATGGAGCAGAAGCACGGGCGCCGCCCTTTGTTCATGCAGGGCGACATCACCGACATTGAGGGGTTGAAAGCCTCGATTGCCCAAGCAGCCGAAGCCCACGGCCCGGTCACCGCCCTGATCAACAATGCGGCCAATGACAAGCGCCACACGACCGAAGAAGTGACGGAAGACTTCTGGGACTGGTCGCAGGCGATCAACCTGAAAGCCTATTTCTTCGCCTGTCAGGCAGTGGTTGCGGGGATGCGCGGTGCGGGTGGCGGTTCGATCGTGAATTTCTCGTCCATCAGCTACATGATGGGCAACGCGGGCTATCCGTCTTACGTAACAGCCAATTCCGGCATCAACGGCATGACCCGGGCGCTGGCGCGCGAGTTCGGCCCCGACAAGATCCGCGTCAACGCACTGGCCCCGGGCTGGGTGCTGACCGACAAGCAGAAAGACCTGTGGGCCACCCCCGAAGCATTGGCCTCTCATATGGACAGGCAGTGCCTGAAGGAGCATCTTGAACCTCAGGACATTGTAGATGCCACGCTGTTCCTGGCCTCGGACGCCAGCCGGATGATGACCGGTCAAGCGATGGTGGTCGACGGTGGGGTTGTGACGACAGGATAAACCATGGGCAACAGCCAAACGGAGTGGGTCGCGGTCGATTGGGGCACATCGAACCTGCGGGCTTGGCCGATGAGAGCCGATGCAACGCCGATTGCATCATTCGAGTCAGATCAAGGCATGGGAAAACTTTCCCCGGACGAGTTTGAACCGACACTTCTGAACCTGATCGCGGACCATCTGCCTGAAGGGCGCAAAACCCCGGTGATCTGCTGCGGCATGGTCGGGGCAGCGCAAGGATGGGCCGAAGCGCCCTATGCCGCGGTTCCTTGCACAGCGCCCGGCGCCGAGCAGGCCCGCCGCGTGACGGCCAAGGACCCCCGGCTGGATGTCTACATCCTGCCCGGTGTCAAACAGATGCAGCCCGCCGACGTGATGCGCGGCGAGGAAACACAGATCGCGGGGTACATCGCGCAGAACCCCGATTTCGACGGCGTGCTGTGCCTGCCCGGAACCCATACGAAGTGGGTCCATATCAGCGCCAAGGAAATCGTCGGTTTCCGAACCTTCATGACCGGCGAGATGTTCGCGCTGCTGGCCAAGCAATCGGTGATCCGCCACTCGGTCGGAACCGATGGCTGGGACAGTGAAGCTTTTTTCGAGGCGGTTGCCGACGCGATGAGCCGACCACAGACGCTGGCTTCCGACCTGTTCTCACTTCGCGCCGGAATGCTGTTGCACGGCACCAGCGCCGAGGCATCCAAGGCGCGCCTGTCCGGGCTGTTACTCGGCCTCGAACTGGCTGGAGCCCGCCCCTATTGGCTGGGCCAGAAGGTTGTACTGATCGGCTCTGAAACTCTTGCCCGCCACTATCAATCCGCGCTGACCGCGCAAGGTGCAGACGCCACGATTGCCGACGGAAGCGCCCTAACCCTTGCGGGCCTTGCTGCCGCCTACCGTTCCCTGAAGGAGACCACCCAATGAGCCGCAACATCATCGCCATCTTGCGGGGCATTCAGCCCGATGAAGCATTGGAGATCGGCCAGGCCCTGATCGACACTGGAATTACCACGATCGAAGTTCCACTGAACTCTCCCGACCCGCTGAAATCTATCGGATTGATGGTGGAGGCCTTCGGCGATGTCGCCCAAATTGGCGCGGGCACCGTTCTGACGACGCAACAGGTTGCGGATGTGGCCAGCGTTGGCGGTAGATTGATCGTTTCGCCCGACTGCAACACCGACGTGATCGACGCGACCAAAGCGGCCAGCCTTGAATCCTACCCCGGTGTCGCAACTCCAACCGAGTGTTTTGCTGCACTACGTCATGGCGCGGATGGGCTGAAACTGTTCCCGTCTTTTCTGATTGGTCTGGATGGGCTGAAGGCGATTTCGGCCGTTTTGCCAGCAGGCACCAAGACCTATGCGGTCGGCGGCGCAGGCCCCGAGAATTTCGGCGAATGGCTGGAGGCGGGGATCACAGGCTTCGGCATCGGCACCGCGATCTACAAGGCGGGGTTCTCGGTGGATGAGGTCCGCACCCGCGCCGAAGCCATTGTTGCCGCCTATGACAAGGCCATCGGATGACCTCCACCGCCTTCGACACCCGAGTTTGCGCCCTTGGCGAAGGGCCTCTGTGGCATCCCGAGCGTAACCAGTTGTTCTGGTTCGATATTCTGGGAAACCGCCTGATGTCTCGGGTCAAGGACAAACCGGTGTCATGGCAGTTCGACGAACATGTCTCAGCCGCTGGCTGGGTTGATCACAATACGCTTCTCATGGCGTCCGAAACTGGGCTGTATCGCTTTGATATAGAAACGGGTCAGCGCGAACTTGTTGTGCCGATGGAGGAGAGTGATCCGCTGACGCGATCTAACGACGGACGGGCCGATCCCTACGGTGGTTTCTGGATCGGAACGATGGGCAAAGAGGCAGAACCGGGCGAAGGTGCAATCTATCGGTTCTACAAAGGCACTCTGGAGCCGCTGTTTCAGGACATCACGATCAGCAATGCCATCTGCTTCTCACCCAATGGCGAGACCGCGTACTACGCCGATACCGCGACGAGCCTGATCATGCGGCAAGAGCTGGACGCCGAGGGTTGGCCGAAGGGCCCATCAGAGGTATTTGTCGACCTCTCTGCTGAGGGGTTAAACCCCGATGGCGCGGTGGTCGATGCGGATGGGTGCCTTTGGAACGCCCAGTGGGGAGCGTCACGGGTCGCGCGGTATTCGCCCAGCGGTACGCTTTTGGAAACCATTGCCTTTCCAGCCGAACAGATTTCGTGCCCGGCCTTTGGAGGCGCCGGTCTCGATATTCTCTTTACCACATCGGCAGCACATGACGCGGCTCAATCGGACAGGTTGGCTGGACAGACTTTCGCTGAAACGGTCCGTGTAAAAGGCCAGCGCGAACATCAGGTGATCCTGTGACTATGAAACGAACCCTTGGCACCTGCTACTATCCCGAACATTGGCCGGAAGAAATCTGGGCCGAAGACGCACGCCGTATGGTCGAGGCGGGACTGACGTGGGTGCGGATCGGAGAGTTCGCATGGTCACGGTTAGAACCGGCGCCCGGTGCGCTGGATTTCGATTGGTTGGACAGGGCGATCAAGGTTCTGGGCGAAGCTGGTCTTCGCGTTGTTCTGGGAACGCCAACGGCAACTCCGCCTCGTTGGATGATCGAGAAGCACCCCGACATGCTGGCGGTGGACACAGATGGTCGCAAGCGCAAGTTCGGCTCTCGTCGCCACTACTGCTTTAGCCACGAGGGGTATCGGCAAGAATGCGCACGCATCGTGAAGCTTCTTGCCGAACGCTATGGCCCCAATCCGCATGTGGCCGCCTGGCAGACCGATAATGAATATGGCTGCCACGACACGACCGCCTCTTACAGCGACGCTGCGCGCGTCGCCTTTCGGGGCTGGCTGCGCAACCGATATGATGACATCGCCAAGCTAAACGAGGCTTGGGGCAATGTTTTCTGGTCGATGGAGTATAATGATTTCGACCAGATCGACCTGCCTAACCTCACAGTGACTGAACCGAACCCGTCACACAGCCTTGCCTTCCGCCGTTTCAGCTCGGACCAAGTGGTCAGATTCAACCGCTTACAGGTCGAAATCATTCGTGCCCATTCAACGGCGCCGATCGCCCATAACTATATGGGTCGGATCACCGACTTCGACCATTTCGACGTAGGGGGTGATCTCGATATCGCAAGTTGGGACAGCTATCCGCTTGGTTTCCTCGAAGACCGCGTCGGCGCGGATGCGGAACGTCAACGCAAATACGCCCGACAGGGGGATCCAGACTTTCAGGCGTTCCACCATGACCTCTATCGTGCCGTCGGACGAGGACGCTGGTGGGTGATGGAACAGCAACCCGGTCCGGTGAATTGGGCACCTTACAACCCTGCCCCTTTGCCCGGCATGGTTCGCCTGTGGAGTTGGGAGGCCTTCGCGCACGGCGCCGAAGCCGTCTGCTATTTCCGCTGGCGTCAGGCACCGATGGCCCAGGAACAAATGCACGCAGGTCTTCTGCGCCCCGACAGTGCGGATGCATCGGCCATCGCCGAAGCCAGACAGGTTGCAGCCGAACTTGCCGAGACGCCCGATGTCGTTGTGGACCAGGCACCCGTTGGATTGATCTTTGACTATGACGCGGATTTCGCATGGAAGGTCCAACCGCATGGCGAGGGATTGGACTATTTTGGTCTGGTCTTTGAAACCTACCGTGCAATGCGCTCGCTAGGTCTGTCGGTTGACATCTTGCCCGCCTCGGCGCGGGATTTCGCCGGCTATCGGATCATTGCGGCGCCGGGGCTGATGCACATGTCCGATGCGCTGAAACAAGCCCTGATGACCAGTGAGGCACAACTGGTTTTCGGTCCCCGCAGCGGCGCGAGGGATCAGGACATGAATATACCGGTGCCGCTGCCCCCGGCCCTGCCCGGCTTGGATGCCACAGTCACCTACGTCGAAAGCCTGCGCCCCGATATGCCAATTCCCTTGGAAGGTGGAGGTCATGTGGTCGGATATCAGGAAACATTAGAAGGAAGCGCCACACCATCCCTCTCGACCGAAAACGGCACGACGGTCGTCGTTTCAGAAGGCCGGGTAAGCTATGTCGCAGGCTGGCTGGACCTGTCCGGCTGGCGGCGTGTGTTGCAAGAAGCCTGCGTCCAAGCGGGCCTGGAAACACTCGACTTGCCTGACGGATTGCGTCTGCGCGACACCGGGACCGAGCGGTTCTGGTTCAATTACACGGCCAACACGATTGTCTTCAGAGATCTCGAGTTGCCAGCCGCGTCTGTCCTGCGCCAAAGCCGAGGATAACGGATAAATCGCCTAACGGTTTCTTCCTATTTGGTGTTTACGTCTTGCACCACGGCGGTACGAATTTGCTCTCGCTTCCAAATGACAATCCCTGCAACCACGATAATCCCTGCCCCGAGCAAGGTGTGGCGCTGTGGAAGGTGGTCGAAGATCAGATAGCTGAATACAATCAGGTAGATGAGAAAGCTGTAGGTGAACGGCATCAACGTGCTGGCTGGCGCATGGGCATGGGCACGGGTCAGAACTTCGTGCCCGAGCCAACCGGCAAAGCCGATCCATGCCCATAGGAAAAGAACCAGCGGATCGCTGGATGGCACCCACACCACAATCGCTACTGGTGCCAGCACCAAGGTCCCTAATGCGCCAGTATAGAACTGCATGGTTCGCGCAGTGACCTGCCCCGCCAAGCGGCGCGTCAGGATGGAATAGAGTGCCATGCAGAACGCGTTGAAGACCGAAATCAACGCAACCCATTGGAACTTCTCCCCGAAGGGCTGAATGATCACCAGAACCCCGGCAAAGCCCAGCATGATCGCCGACCAACGCCAAATACCGACCTTCTCGCCCAACATGGGGCCAGCCAGAAAGCACACAATGATTGGCGCCGAAAACATGATGGCCGAGGTGATCGTCAAAGGCAGAAACTTCAAAGCGACGAAATTACCGACCGTTGCCACCACCAAAAGGCTTCCCCGTAGTGTCAAGGTAAAGAGGTGGCGACGGGGAAATAGGTCATTGCCCTTCCAGTTCTGCCCGGCATCCGCAAGACTCACCGCGAAATGGCCCGCATAACGCAGGAACGCCAATTGAAGCGCTGGAATGCCAAGTGGCAACATCCACTTCACTGCCGTATCCAACAAGGCAAACAGCAAGTAAGCGACAAGGGTCATTAGAATGCCAAGTGAGGCATTCTCTTTCAGCACAGCGGCCTGAGTCACGTCAGGACTTCAGGTGTTCAGCGTAGAAATCCACCATCTGACTGACCATGTGATCCCCGCGACCATCTTCGACAGCATCGCGCAAGGCTGACAACGGGCAAGGCGCGATCCGAGATTGCACCCCAGCATCTTTCGTCATTTGGTCATAGTATCCTACGTCCTTGGTTGCGTTCCGGATCGAGAACTCCAGCTTGTCTGGATCACCATCCACTCCGTACGCCTTGACGAAGTCCATCATGCCACAGTGCAGGGGACCCGCGGACATCACGTCATAGACTTGCTGCCGACCGACACCCGCAGCATCGGCCACGGCAAAGGCCTCGGACATGGCATTCGCAACGGTCATACCGAAGAAGTTATTTATCAGCTTGATAGTATGGCCCGACCCCAGAGGTCCAAGGTGGAAGACATTTTCACCTAAATCGCCGAGCACCGACTTGACCCGGTCATAGGTTGCCTTGTCACCTGCAGTCATGATGTTCAACTTGCCCTCCAACGCATGCGCCGGGGTTCGACCCAAGGGCGCGTCGAGCATTGCTCCGCCTGCGGCTGCCACCTCTTGGCCAAGAGCCCTTGTACTGGCGGGCAGCGAGGTTCCAAAGTCGACAACCACGCTTCCACTACGCAGGCCGGCGATCACACCTTCCGCCCCGCGCATACGTGATTCAACCGAGGCGCTCGTATCCATGCACAGCATGACGATATCACTTGCCTCGGCGACCTCTCGCGCAGAGTCAACTTCGACCGCGCCCCGCGCAACAGCGGCGTCTATCCGTGTTCGTGAACGGTTGACCGTGGTCGTGACAACATAGTCCAGATCTTGCAGACGGCTGACCATCGCCGCCCCCATCAACCCAAGCCCGATAAATCCGATCGTTGGTTTTGTCATATCAGCCCTCCTCGGCCGAGTAAGGTTTCGTTCTGTTTCCGATTTCCGGAAACCTCTGGGCGTTTGGCGCGGCTCATATCCTAGCTTACCGCCAACAGGCGTTCTATCTGGCAAGCCACCCGAAGGGTTTCCGCCGCATCATCTGGTCCGATCAGCGGGTGTGTCTGCCCATCCATGACCTGCAAAAAATGGGAAAGCTGTTCGTCGAGCGGTACAGCGGTTTCGATCTGCAGCTTCGATGGCTTTGCCGCCTGCGACCAATCTTCCGCCCCCGACCATAGTGTCATCGACGGGAAGGAAATGCCGCCCTTGGTCCCGGTGATCCACCACATGTCCTGCCGGGTGGCGGCAATGTTCGGGTTTTCGGCGGTACCTGCCTCAAACCCCCATGGGCTGGGCGTAGTATCGGCAAAACTGATCGTGCCACAGGCCCCTGACAAAAAGCGAAGCGCGATTGCTCCGCTTTCGGGCCGTCCGCCCTGACGCTCCTTGTCAGAACTGAAACCGCAAATATCCGTGATTTCACCCAGAACAAAGCGCAGGAGATCAATATCATGGACAAGATTGATCATGACCGGGCTTCCACCGGCTTTCCTCCATTGAGTGTTGAAATAGTCATCGGGTTTACGCACCGCCCAAACCAATGTCGACGTCACCGTTGCACCGATCTCGCCAGACTGGACGATCTTTCGCAGCTTTCGGATCGAGGGGTGATAGCGGCGGTGATGGCCGACGAGACATTGCACACCGGCTTCACGCACAGCCTCTACCAAATCGGCGGCTTCGGCAGGAGAAGATGCCACGGGCTTTTCTATCAGCAAATGCCAGCCACGCTTGGCTGCTTCTATACCATGCGTGTGGTGAAGGTCGGTCGGCGTTGCGATGATCGCCCCGTCCACAGGCAGATCAACGTTTCCCATGTCCTCGAAATAGTGGATCTCTGGGTCGCTGTGCAGATCAGCATTTGGCTCGACAACTCCGACCAATTCGCACTCGGAATGCGCCAGTACCGCCTCCACATGGCGCGATCCGATCAGCCCTGCACCCACAACCAGAATGCGTTTCACGTTGCCCTACCCTTAGCCATGTCCCTCTTCCCTGAGCGAAACGATGGCCCCTCTTTTCTGGATTACCTGAGCCGCGATTTCGTGACCGCTGGTCATCGCCTCGGCAATCGAAGCACCTTTCACAATGGCTGCCAGAAATCCGGCATTAAAACTATCGCCCGCCGCGGTGGTATCCACGATTTTAGTGACTTGAGTGAGCTGCAGATCATGCGTCGCGCCTGATAGGTCACGCGGTCCGGTTCCACCGCGCTTCAGGGCTCCGCAGGTCGCCCCAACGGTATTCAAACGCTGGACGACGGTCTCCTCGTCCGGATCCGCAAACAGCAACATCTCGTCGTCGACCGAAGGCAACGCGATATCCGCTTTCGACCAAAAGGCCATAGTGACCTCTCGCGCGGTCTCGATATCCTCCCAAAGCTGCGGTCGATAGTTGCTGTCGAAGGCAACCGTGCCGCCACCTTCACGGAAACCGTCCAGATAGGCCGCGAGCCTGTCGCGAACATCCGACGGCAGAACAGCAATAGTAATCCCCGACAGCAGGATAAGATCGAACTGGTCAAGCGTGTGCAGGCCAACTTCACAGGGCTCCGAAAACAGGGTTCGCGCCGCAGATTGGGACCGCCAATAGGTGAAGCTGCGCTCGCCCTGCTCGTCGGTGTCGATGGCATAGAGACCAACGTTGCGGTCATCACGATACTCGATGCAGGAGGTGTCCACGCCGTTTGCCCGCATAGAAGCCAGTACGCGATCGGAATATTTATCTCGGCCCAAAGCGGTCACGTATGAGACGGTTACGTCATCGCCCAGCAGGCGTTTGAGGTAGACGCTGGAGTTATAGGTATCGCCCGCGACACTCAGCAACGCCGTGTCGTCATCCCGTGCGACCAGTTCAATCATCGCCTCTCCTATGCAGGCGATGTTCCTTATCGGGCGTTTGGTTTCGATCAATTCTAGGCTCCTGGCGAGTGAGGCGCGGCGATTCTGCGGCCTAAGAAAAATTAACTGGGGTAGGAATGATTTTCATCGGGCGGAGTTTCGTACCGTGGGGTACCCCAAGACTTCTCGTCTCCAATATTGCCGGGCACCTGCGAATACAGATGCCCGGCATATGTTTACAGAAGCAGTGTCACAATCGATGGCCAGATCAGAAGGACCGAAAGGGCCAGCAGCTGGATACCGATGAATGGCAGGAAGCCTTTGAAGATATCTGTCAGCGAAATGTGCGGCGGAGCCACCGACTTCAGATAGAAGGCGGCAGGGCCGAACGGCGGCGACAGGAAGCTGACCTGCATGTTCATACAGAACAGAACACCGAACCAGATGGAGATTTGATGCGGCTGCAACTGTCCGATGAAACCGATCTCTTCAATCGGCAGGCGTTGCACGATGGGCAGGAACACCGGGATGATCAGCAGAACGATCCCGACCCAGTCCATGAAGGCGCCCATGAACAGGAGGATGAGCATCATCATCAGGAGGATGCCCATCGTCGGCAGGTCCGAGCCGATGATCAGGTTGGCGACATAGGTCGGGCCGCCGGCGATGGTGTAGGCGCCGGCCAGCGCCGTCGCGCCGATGGTGACCCAGATGATCGTGCCGGTCGACTTCAGCGTCCGCATCAGGCTGTCCCAGACCAGTTCGGCCGAGGCCTCGCCCCGGAAGAGCGCGAGCAGGAAGACCGCCATCGCGCCCATGCCCGC
>JABAOD010020056.1_pt2 | contig 10420 bp, 12 predicted proteins | sample 7062151 | NCBI WGS metagenome assembly JABAOD01 (sample SAMN14538626, study PRJNA623070) | marine sediment metagenome | biome: marine biome [ENVO:00000428]; feature: marine pelagic biome [ENVO:01000023]; material: deep marine sediment [ENVO:00002113] | place: India: Gulf of Khambhat ...
CAGCGCCGAGACCCACATGGCGTTGGTCATGTAGCCATAAGTGAAGGGTTCCAGCAGGATCATCCGTCGCCCCGTGTCCGGGTCTTGTCGTCGTAGACGACCATCGGGCGCTCGTCGTCCGACAGGATGGTCACGCCGCGCGCGTCTTCGTCGTCGTGCAGCTCTTTGCCCTCCAGCACGAAGTGGCGCAGTACTCCGCCAAAGGCCATTTGCAGGTTTTCCGGGGTGAAGGTGGTCTCGGTCGGGCCGTCGGCAAGTACCGTTCCCTTGACCAAAACCGTACGGTCGCAGAACTCGGGCACCGAGCCAAGGTTGTGGGTCGACACCAGCATCACACGGCCTTCAGCCCGCAGGTCGCGGAGCAAGGCAATGATGGCCTCTTCGGTTTTGACGTCGACGCCGGTGAAGGGCTCGTCCAACAGGATCACCTGACCCTCTTGCGCCAAGGCGCGGGCTAAGAAGACACGTTTGCGTTGGCCGCCAGACAGCTCTCCGATTTGGCGGTGGCGATAATCGGACATGCCGACCCGCGACAAGGCCTGATCCACGGCCTTGCGGTCGGCTGCGCCGGGGCGACGCAGGAAACCCATGTGGCCGTAGCGGCCCATCATCACCACATCCTCGACAAGAACCGGGAAGGACCAGTCGACCTCTTCGGCCTGTGGGACATAGGCGACGGTGTTTTGACGAAGGGCTTGTTTGACAGTCTGGCCCATGACCGAAATGTCCCCGGTGGCGACGGGCACAAAACCCATGATCGCCTTGAACAGGGTCGATTTCCCGGCCCCGTTGACCCCCACCAGCGCGGTGATGGTCCCTGTGGGCAGGGTAAAGCTGGCGTCCCGCAGCGCAGTCAGCCCATTGCGATAGGTGACAGTTACCCCTTGGGCCGACAGGCCGATGGAGGTGTTATCCTTCGGCACCGGTCAGGCCTTTCGCAAGGGTTTCGGTCGTGACACGCAGCAGGTCGAGGTAAGTGGGCACGGGGCCGTCCGCCTCGGTCAGGCTGTCGACATAGAGAACGCCGCCGTAACGGGCGCCAGTTTCACGGGCGACCTGTTTGGCCGGGCGGTTGCTGACAGTGCTTTCGCAGAACACAGCCGGAATGTTGTTGGCTTTCACCCCATCGATGACCTTGCGCACCTGTTGCGGTGTGCCGGTTTGGTCGGCGTTCATCGGCCAGAGATACAGTTCTTTCAATCCGAAATCCTTGGCCAGATAGCTGAATGCGCCTTCGCAGGACACCAGCCAACGTTCACTTTCTGGCACCAGCTGCACCATCTCGCGAAGGGGCTCGATCGTCGCGCTCAACTCCGATTTATAAGCTTCGGCATTCGCGGCATAGACCTCGGCATTGGCCGGATCGTGTTCGGCCAGGGCATCGCGGATGTTGTCGATATAGACCATAGCGTTGTCCAGCGACATCCACGCGTGAGGGTTGGGTTTACCGGTGTAGGACCCCTCGGCAATGCTGATCGGCGTGATCCCATCGGTCAAGGTGGCCTGCGGGATGTCGTTGAGGTTCGAAAAGAACTGCTCGAACCAAAGCTCAAGGTTCATCCCGTTCCACAGAACCAGATCGGCATCCTGAGCGCGAATGATATCGCGGGGAGTAGGCTGGTAGCCGTGAATCTCGGCGCCCGGCTTGGTGATCGAGACGACTTCGGCCGCATCACCCGCAACGTTCTGCGCCATATCTGCAATGACGGTGAAGGTTGTCACCGCTTTAAATTTTTCGGCTGCGTATGCCGGGTTTACCGCTGTCAAACCACAGAGAATTGCGAATGTCAGAGCACGTAGAGTCATTAGGAACCTATTGTTAAGTGATTTAGAGTGCATATGAGAGTCATTCGCAACAAGTCAACTAGTTAAGAATGATTCTCAAAAAGAAATCATCTCCTCGCTGGAAATTGAGGTGAAATTGCCCGGGATTCGAGCGTAGGGTCGCGCAAACTCTGTGCAAATCGGGGAATGTCGTGATGCCAAAAACCAAAACAAGCCTGTCGCGCCGTCAAGTTCTAGCCGCGGCCACTGGAATCGCGGTTGTTGGAATTGGGGCTGCCGGCTGGTGGTCCTTGAGTTCACGAGCCGCGGTTGCCGGTGAAATTCTCGCCGCTGATCGCGCCTATGAAATGCTCTCGGCGGGAAAGGTCACCTTGGTCGATATTCGCAGACCAAAGGAATGGGCACAGACCGGTGTCGCCGAAGGAGCCGAACGACTGGACATGCGGCGCAGGGATTTCGTTGCCGCGCTCGACACGCTGGTGGATGGCGACCGGTCGGCACCCGTAGCCCTCATCTGTGCGACGGGCGGCCGGTCGCGATGGCTGAGCAACGCATTGTCCGAAGCCGGATACACGCAGATTTACGACGTGTCAGAAGGAATGATGGGCTCGCGTGTTGGTCCGGGCTGGTTGCGGCGCGGTCTTCCAGTGGTCAAATAATACGCGCCGTGCTCTATCGTTCCGCCGCGCAGGAGGCCGTGAGTCGGTACAGCCCGATCTCGGCGCGTCGATAAGCACCGCTTGTCTGCGTCAGAAGCTGAAGCGGCGCGGTGGATTTGGCGCAATCCGGCAAGCTTTTGGGATTGCCAACAAAGAGCACCTCTCCGGGCAAATCGTCAGGCAAGGGATAGCTTTGCGCATAGTGGTTCATCGCCCTGCCTTTTGGCGGGGTCGAGTAGAAACTGATCCCAGTGTCGCGCCCTGTATAATGAAGGTCAGCAAGGATGTTTCGGCTGGTCGCCACGATCGCGTCCAGATCCTCTGACCGCGCGGCCTGAATCAATGTCTCGCTCATCTCGTCGAGCCCGGTGTAGCGCTCGAGAATTTTCAAATCATCCGCGAAAACGGCGAGAACTGGAATGACAAGGCAAAGCGCGGAGTTCAGGCCGAATGACGCGATCAGCCAGCTCCGTGTCAGCCATGGCAGAACGGCGAGGCTTCCCGCCAGATAGGCCGCTGCCGCCCAGTTGGCATAGGCATTCGACAAAAGCGCCTGCACACAAACCAGCGTAATAATCGGCAAGGACAACATCTGCAGAAACCCAAGCGGCCACCGGCGCGTGCGGAAGGGCTGCCAAAGAAGCGCTGCCATAAGGATCGGGCCAAACACAGCGAACTGTGACCCAAAGAAACTGGCCAGATTGCCGTAGTTCAATCCTGCGCGCACGCCGGGATCACGCACCCAGCTGGCATTGTCCATCGTGTGCTCAACCGTGGTGAAGCCGTTCATTAGATTCCAGATCAGGTTCGGCGATATCGTCACGACAAAGGCCAGAAGGATCAGTCCTGCATTCCGCCACCCCGGTCGTGCCTGAGGGATCAAAAGCGCCGCGACACCCCCGAAAAGCAGGTAGTAGACCGCAGCGTATTTCGCCATGAACCCCAGCCCAATAGCCACGCCGGTCAAGACGGCCAGCGCGCCGCCACCACGCTCCAATAAAGCGAGATACCCGGCCAGCGCCAAAGCGAGGAAGGGGAATAGCACCGTATCGGTCGACATCTGCACCGAGCCAACAGCGACCACCGGCAGGGTGACATAGCCAACCGCAACAACGAACCCGGCCCGACTATCCCAAAGCCGTGAGGCGATACCACCAAGGATCAGGCCAGTCGCGGCATGCAGGAGGGGCGCGGGCAGACGCACCCAGAATGGCGCGTCGCTTCCGGCCAGCTCGGTGACTGCCCGGATCAGCCAACCGATTAGCGGCGGCTTAGAATAATACCCGAAGGCCAGATCCTGACCCCACAGCCAATACTGCGCCTCGTCCACGAACAGGTCCATCCGGCTGAACCAAAGCAGGCCCACCCGATAGGCCGTGATCGCCAGAACCAGAACCAGCGTCAGACCGAGCCAGTTGCGAGGCCTAGGCTGCGTTGCGGCGTTCGGCATAGATCAGCCAAAGATTGCGTATGTAGATGAATAGCCCCATCGACTGGCCAAGGATGAAGACCGGGTCCTGCCTATAGACGGCATAGGTGAACAGGATGATCCCGCCGCCAACCGAAAAGTACCAAAAGGCCAATGGCACGACCGACCGCTTCACCTTTTCCGAAGCGATCCACTGAACAAGAAAGCGGCCCGTGAACAGCAACTGCCCAAACAGGCCAAAGGCGACCCACCAGAATTCGGTCCAGCTTTCAACGCTGAGGAATTTGAACACCGTTTCGGCCATATTAATCCGCCTCGATCGGCTGTGCCTTTTTACGGCGGCGGATCAGCCAGGCGACGCCAATCAAATCGTAAATTCCGACCAGCGCCCGGTTCAGGTTGTTGTATTTCGAGCTGCCTGCCTGCCGCTCCATATGAGCGACGTCGACCAGTTTGATGTCCCACCCATCGCGTTTGAACAGGGCCGGAAGGTAGCGATGCATGTGATCGAAATAGGGCAGACGCAGGAAGGCATCCCGGCGGAAGCCCTTCAGGCCGCAGCCAGTATCACGCGTGCCGTCCTTCAGGATACGGGACCGCAGAGCATTGGCAAATTTGGACGCGTAGCGCTTCGACGCCGTATCCTGCCGGTTCACACGTTGGCCCGCGACAAGGCCGAGGCGCCCGGTTTCGTCTGCCAGGAGCGGTTCGTAGAGCTTTGGCAATTCCGACGGCGGGTTTTGCCCGTCGCCATCAAGCGTACAGATCACGCGGCCCTTCGCGGCCAGCACACCACTGTGAACGCCAGCGCTTTGGCCCGCTGAATTCGGATGCTGGACCAAGCGCACCATCGGCAATTTATCCTGCAACGCGCGAATCCGGTCGGCGGTTTCGTCAGTCGAACCGTCATCCACGGGGATAATTTCGAAACTGTCGAGAGAGGCGCAGGATTCAGCGATGCCACGGATCAATGCCTCGACATTCTCCGCTTCGTTTTTCATCGGGATTACGATCGAAACGGATGGCATCCTTGACCCCTGTGGAAAACCCGCCCGGTGCGGTTAAGTCTTGGGCGGGGTAACATCAATCCGGCGACCTGTCCACCACGGCACATTGGCTTATCGGCGCAGTAGCGTCTCGCCCGGCTCCAGCTTTGGTTCAAGTTCGATCCGCTTGCCAGAGCTTGATTCACCGGCCTCGCTGCATTCCAATATGATCTGGGCTGCGGCGACGCCGATCTCTCGGCGGCAGGCGTCCATTGTGGCGATCTTCTTGGGCAACCCCTCCAGAAGTTCAATTCCGTTGAAGCCGGCTATGCCCAACTGGCTTGGAACGTCGATACCCGCCATCATGCAATGCATCAGGCCACCGGCAGCAATCATGTCATTGGAGTAATACATGAAATCCAGTTCCGGGGTACGCTCCAGCATCGCCGCGGTCATCTCGCGCCCTTTTGCCAGGCCAGACCCGCCGGAATAGAATTCCTGATCGGCGATCTCGATACCCTTCTTGGCAAGGCCCTCTGTAAAACCTTCGAAGCGTTTTCGCGCGCGGTGATCAAGCGGCATCTTCGTGCCCAGGAAGCCGATATTCTCGTATCCGGCCCGGGCAATCCGCTCGGCCATGATCAAGCCCGCGCGGCGATGAGAAATGCCGACAACGGAATCGATAGGCTCACCGTCAACATCCATGATCTCGACAATCGGAATCCCGGCGTTGCGCAACATGGCAGTCGCTGCTTCGCTATGCTCGATCCCGGCGATAATGACACCAGAGGGGCGCCAGGACAGCATTTCATACAGAACCGCTTCTTCCCGCTCCGGACGGTAATGGGTAATCCCCACAACCGGTTGCAACGACGATTCTTCTAGCACGCTGGAAATCCCGGTCATGACCTCTGGAAAGACCATGTTCGACATCGACGGGATGATCACGCCTACAAGATTGACCCTTTGCGAGGCCAATGCACCGGCGATTTTGTTTGGCACATAGCCCAGCCGTTTCGCGGCTTCCAACACCTTCTGCCGCGTCGCATCGCTTACATCCCCACGGTTGCGCAACACCCGGCTCACCGTCATCTCGCTGACCCCCGACGCTTCTGAAACATCGCGGAGTGTCAGGGGGCGGGCGGCGCGGGGAGGGGCGACTTGAGACACGGGCATACTTTCTTCGAGTTTCGACGCTAACAGTTAGCGCCATAAATACATGTTAGACAAGGGCGCACAGCCTGTCATTCAATTGGAAAGGTGGGTTGAAAACCGTCGCGCGACCCGCGAAAAGAGGTCTGTCCGGCCCCGTGGCTCAACTGGATAGAGCAGCCCCCTCCTAAGGGGCAGGTTGCAGGTTCGAATCCTGCCGGGGTCGCCAAAACCACCTGAAAAATATGGCTTATTTACAGGACGTTGTGCGGAAGCTTGCAAAAAGCCCCGCCAGCTTTCGCGGCGAAATCGGCTGAAACGGCCGATTTCTCGTACAAAACCTGTACAAAATTCGCACGTTTGTGCGCATTTAAGGGGGCAATTATGAGCCGTCATAGTTTTGATCCCGAAATCGCTGGACGTGTGGGTCTCAATGCAGCGGTGATTTTCCAGAACATCACCTTCTGGATCGAGAAGAACCAAGCCAATCGCCGGAACCTTCGAGACGGGCGGTATTGGACCTACAACTCTATCTCGGCCTTTGGCGAGTTGTTCCCTTATCTAAGTGAAAAGCAGATCCGAACAGCGCTCGAAAAGCTGGTCAGCGCAGAGTTTCTAATCAAAGGCAATTTCAGCGATGATCGTTATGATCGAACCTGCTGGTATGCCTTGGGCAACTCCATTTGCCCGAATGGGCAAATCGATCCGTCTGAGCGGGAAAATGATGCATTTGCCCCTGAGGGCAAGCCATCTGCCCCAGAAGGCAAATCCTATAAGAACAGATATAAACCATATCAAAAACCAAATCCTTCGCACGCGAAGGCGGCGGTGGAGGATGAGGTTTCAGAAAAGATTTTGTCCGCCTATCCCGAGGATCGCATTCGCAACAAAGCGGTTTGCCTTTCACAAATCCGCCAAGCGTTGGCCGATGGAGTGGATGCCAAGGACTTCGAGGAAGCAGTGCGGGCCTATGCAATCGAAAGCGAAGGCTTCACCCGCTCGAAGGTGTGCTTCTCCGACAATTGGTTCTCCTCTGGCCGCTGGCTGAAATACCTTCAGGACGTGGAGGAGGCGCGAGAAGCAGGCAAAGCCAAAGAGGCCGAGTTGCTGAAAGGCTTGGCCGACTGGGTCACAGACAAACATCCCCTTTGCCGCCACATCACGCCCGGCCAAGTGACCGCGTTGCTGGCCGCGAAGCTTGTCAGCCCAGCTGAAATCGAGGCGGCGGGGCTGAGAGCATGAGTGCGACCGATCCCCACAATGAGCAGAGAGCAAGGTTACCCGCCGATTACATCGACGGGACTTGTGAGGGGCGGCAAGCCTCCCCTTCAAACCCCAACCTGACGCGTGCAAGCGGCGTCAAAGAAGGCCTTTCCGAGAGCGTGATCTTTCGATGCACCCCGTCGGAAAAAGCGGCGCTTGTGGCCAAAGCGCGCGCCGCTGGCCTGCCCAATGCTACGCTGATGCGCGAGGCCTTGGGGCTGACCGAGGCACGTCGGCGCAAGCCCATCCCTCGTGTTGACCCGAGGCTGACCTTTGCGATTGCCCGTGTCGGCGGCAATCTCAATCAGCTTTCGCGTTGGATCAACAGTGCGGTCAAATCCGGCCGCGCGAGCCAGATCGATGCGCTTCAGGTCGCGACGCAGCTGGTGATCATCGAACGGCAGTTGGCGCAGATCGTGGCGGCACACACAGGCGGTGGCAAATGATCATCTCGTTCTTCTCCACCGGCACTGGCGGCGGTGCGGCCCCCGTGGATTACCTGACAGCTCGCGAAGTGCTGGCCTATGACGAGAACCGCAATCTGATCCGCGACGACACCGGCCAGCCGCAAACCAAGATCCGCGACCCGCTGCCCGAGGTGCTGCACGGTAACCCCGACCAAACCCGTGACCTGATCGACGCGAGCCCCAACAAGTGGAGCTACACGGCAGGCGTCATCAGCTTTGCCGATTGCGATGATCCCAGTCCCGACGCCCAGCAAGAGGCCATTGAGCTATTTGAGGCTCTGGCCTTTGCTGGGCTGGACAGGGATCAATACGATTGTCTCTGGGTGCGCCACTCGCATGAGGGCAACGTCGAGCTGCACTTCTGCGCGCCACGCCTTGAGCTCAGCACCGGCAAGGCGCTGAACATCGCTCCGCCGGGACATGAGAACGCCTTTTCCAGCCTGCGCGACCTGTTGAACAAGACGCACGGTTGGGCAGACCCTTTGGACCCAGAACGCGCCCGTGAAGTGAGAGCGACGATTGAAGCGCCGACGCGCGCGCAAGGTCGCGAAGAGCTGTACGATTGGATACTCGATCAGATCAGCGTCGGCATCATCACTGACCGCGCTAGCATGATCGACGCACTCACTGACGCGGGATTCGAGATCCCCCGTGCCAGCAAAAATTACATCACAGCCAAAGACCCCGACACCGGTGAGCGCTGGCGCTTGAAAGGAGAGATTTTCCATGACGACTGGCAAGCCGAACCGCCTCGCCGAGAAATTGAATGCAGACATGGAGGCGGTACGCAGCGACAACGCCGCCTTGATGGCATCTCAGCTAGAGAGCTTCAGGAGCGATTTCAGCAGCATTGCGACCAGCGCACTGCATACAATCGAGACCGATATCAGGTTCTTTCTCAGCGACAGCAAGAGCGAGTTGGAGAGGCGGAGCGAGACGATCCGCCGCTGGTTGACGATCTCGCCCTGGGTGATCGTGGGGATGGTCTCAGCCTGGATCGCGACGGTGCTGATCGCGAGTTGGTTTTGGACGGGTTTGATTTCACGCTCGGAGATGGCGAGGCTTGGCCTGACACGGATCGAACAGGCTGGGCAGACATGGGTGACGCTGGACCCGAACCGGACCGAACTGAAGACCTGCACGATAGCGCAAAAGCCCATCATCTGCATCGAGATCAAGGAGCCTTAGATGACCAATCCACCGACAACACCCCTGACAACATTGGAGCGCGAATTACTCGCATCCGTCGAGCGGTTGGTGACGGCCTGCGAGAGCTCGGCCAAGGAATTGAACGCCTTGGAGAAACGCTCGACCAGCAGGATCGAAAGCAAAGTGAATGGCTTGGCGCATTGCGTGGCGCTATTGATGAAATCACATCTCACGTCCGTCACCACATTGGCCGACTTGCTGCGCGAGGAGCAGAATTACGAGACGCTTCAGGCGGGATTAGAGACCAGCTGGAATCTAGCGAAAGACGCCGAGAAGCGACTGAAAGAGAGTTAGACGCGAGAGATAGCCACCGCAGCGTGAGCCACTCGCTTTGGTGATATCGTGATTGTCGTAGAGCTGGCGAACGCAGCTTGCATCATATGCACTTCGCGGTTGCTTTTTATTGAAAGCTAGGTCACGCCGAAAATTAAGGTACCCCCTCGATGTGATGGGGATTTTGAGCTTCGAACAATTGACGTCCAGTCTTTCTTTGCGCATTTCTCCGTTGCAAAAGGCGCTCTCAACATCAGTATGCATCTGGCGCTTCTACTTTCCATTCAAACGTAACCTGAACCCAAAATTTCGAAAGGTAGAACTTCGTAGCCAAGTCAATGCCAATAGTCTTACTCCTGCACGATTGCGCCACGATGACCGACGACGATAGACGCGCGCGCATGTCCTGCGCGCATTGCATTATAGAGGTCACCTTCGGTCAGAAGAGATGCGAGAAATGCGCCGCCAAAGCTGTCCCCTGCTGCGGTTGTATCGACAATCAATTGCGCAGGTGGGTATTCGATAGACACGTCATTAGGTGCACCGATTGGCAGAGGTCCGCATATACCCCGCTTCAAGGCACCAGTTGGAACGCCATATTCTCTAAACCTTTCAAGCACATGACCTGTGGTCTTGTCGCCAAACAAAGCGCGCTCATCGTCTTCGGACGGAAGGCCAACATCACAGAGCCTCCAGGCTCGTTCTACAACACGGCGTGCCTCACTCAAATCTTCCCAGAGCCTTGGTCTAAAGTTGGAATCGAAGACAAATTTTCCGCCTCGGCCTTGAAAAAGCTCAATCCAATCGAGAAATCTATCGCGTAGCCATGCGGGTAGAATTGCCAGTGTGATGGCCGATGTGTAAATGACATCAAATCCCTCTAGATCCTCAAAGCTTGCGCTGCCGTCAGGGCATTGGAATAAGGTCCGTGCGGCAGAGTTTTCCCGCCAGTAGGAGAATTCCCGTTCGCCAAAGTCATCGACACTGATCGAATAGATGCCAGGCAAAAGGTCAGGATGACGTTTGATGCTTTCAGATGAAACCTTATGTTTGGCAACAAAGTCCAATATCCGGTCAGATAGTCCATCGCAGCCAAGAACAGAAACAAAGGCAACTTCGTGCTCGACCGGCAGGTCACGCCGCAGATAGATCGCGGTATTCAATGTGTCCCCCGCGACACCAAGACAAGCGTTGTCC
>JABAOD010006001.1_pt1 | contig 10419 bp, 10 predicted proteins | sample 7062151 | NCBI WGS metagenome assembly JABAOD01 (sample SAMN14538626, study PRJNA623070) | marine sediment metagenome | biome: marine biome [ENVO:00000428]; feature: marine pelagic biome [ENVO:01000023]; material: deep marine sediment [ENVO:00002113] | place: India: Gulf of Khambhat ...
CGTCGCGCCCGACTTCCAGACGGCGCTGAGTCGCGCCTGCGCGGCGCTCAACCTCGATCCGGTGAAGCTCGACGGTGCGGCAGTCACGCTGATCGCCGACGAAACCGAGCTCGCCGACGGCAAGGTCTTCGATCTCGCCCGCCGCTCGCGCGGCTTCGGCGAGCGGGGGGCCTGGACCTTCAAGGACATCCTGCCGGCGAGGATTCCGGCGGGACCGCGCAAGACCGAAGCGCTTTAACAGGCGGCGGATCGCTAGCCGGTAGCGATGGCGGAAGAGGATCGGGCTCGCTGGGACGAGCGTTACCGTACCGGCGACTGGGCCGACATCGACGAGCCCGCCGTCATCCTGAAGAAAGCCGAGCGCTGGCTGCGGCCCCCGGGCCTGGCTCTAGACGTCGCCTGCGGCGCCGGGCGAAATTCTCTGTTCCTGGCGCGCCTCGGCTTCACCGTCATCGCCGTCGACATCTCGTGGGAAGGCGTGCAACGGTTAGCACGCCGGGCGCGACGCGACTCGCTCGCCGTCCATCCCATTCACGCCGACCTCGAGCGCTTTGCGCTCCCGCCGGAACGTTTCGACCTCATCGTCAACACGCGATTTCTGCTGCGCTCGCTCTTCCCCACTCTCCGTGGCGCGCTTCGCCGGGGCGGGCTGCTGGCGTTCGAAACGTACACCGTGGACGAGATCGAGGTGCTGGGTGGAGACATCCGGCGCGTCTACGCCCTCGAGCGGGGCGAGCTTCGGCAAGCGTTCGCCGACTTCGAGCTGAAGTTTTACGAGGAGGGCGTGCTCGAGCAGGCGGAAGGCAAACGGGGGCTGGCGCGGATGCTGGCGCGGAAGCCGGGCGGGTGATGGGGGGATTCAACATCGAATATTGAACACCCAATATTCAATGTCGAAGTGCGTGAGAACGTCGAATGCCCAATACCCAATGTCCATATCGAAGGTCGCGAGGGTCTACCAATAGCCTTGGACATTCAACATCGGACATTGGACACTCATCATTCTCGGGCAAACCTCGCTCTCCGCTGTTCGACACTCCATACTCGCCCACTAACAGTTCAGTGCCTCGTATCCAGCACCAGCATCTTGATCTCCGTCATCTCCTCCAGACTATAGCGCAGCCCCTCACGCCCCAGGCCCGAGTCCTTCACGCCGCCATACGGCATGTTGTCTATCCGCAGGGTCGGGTAGTCGTTTACGATCACACCGCCGACTTCCAGGTTGCGATAAGCGTGCTGGATCAGCCGGACATCGTGGGTGAACACGCCGCTCTGCAGCCCGTACGGTGAATCGTTCACCATCTTCACCGCCGCCTCGAAGTCATCGTAGGCTCGGACCGTGACCACCGGCCCGAAGATCTCCTCGCACTCCACCTTCATGTCGGGCTTCGTGTCGGCGAGCACGGTGGGCCAGACGACGGCCCCCTCGCGGCGATTTCCGATCAGCGAGCGGGCACCGCCAGCCTCCGCCTCGGCGATCCATGAGATCACCCGCTCGGCGTGCCGCTCCTCGATCAACGGCCCGACATCGGTGTCGTCGCGCAGCGGATCGCCCACCTTCAGCTTCCCTATGCGCTCGATCAGCTTCGCGCAGAACTCGTCGTACACGGAGCGGTGGATCAGCACGCGCTGCACGCTGATGCAGCTCTGACCCGCGTAGCCGAAGCCGCCCGTCGCCGTCCGCTCGGCCGCCCAGTCCACGTCGGCGTCCGCATGGACGATCGCACCGGCGTTGCCGCCCAGCTCCAGCACCACCCGCTTCTTCCCCGCGATCGACTTCAGATGCCAGCCGACAGCCGCCGACCCGGTAAACGAGAGCAGCTTGAAGCGGTCGTCCCGGACCATCGGCTCGGCGACCTCGACCGTGCTGTGCAGCACGCTGAACGCCGCGGGCGGAAACCCGGCCTCGTAGCAGATCTCGGCGAGCTTCAGTGTCGTGATCGGCGACTGCTGTGGTGGCTTCATCACCATAGTGCAGCCGGCAGCGATGCACGGCGCCAGCTTGTGGGCCGCCAAATTCAGCGGGAAGTTGAAGGGCGTGATGCCAAGGATCGGGCCGATAGGGAAGCGATAGTAGAGGCTCGTGTAGCCCTCGCCCCACGGTACGCCGTCGATCGGTACGATCGCGCCGCCCAGCCGCGCCACCTCCTCCGCCGCCAGGTTGAACGTGAAGATGGCCCGGTCCACCTCCACGTTCGCCGCCCTGATCGGCTTGCCGCACTCCAGCGCCATCGTCTCCGCCAGCTCGCGGCGCCGCTTCTCGATCCCCCTGGCCACGTCGCGGCAGATCTGCGCGCGCCGGTGCCGCGACATCGCCCGCGTCTCCTGGAACGCCCTCACCGCCGCCGCCACGGCGGCCTCTCGCTGATCCTCGCTCGCCAGCGGGACGCGACCGACCAAATCGCCGCTGTACGGGCTGGTGATCTCGTCGATCCGTCCCGATTCCACCATCTCTCCGGCTACCGGAAGCTTGTAATTGGCGCTCACCGAATACCCCCTTTCACGATCGTGACCGAGCGGCGGACGGTATTCTCCTTACGCTGGCAGCTGAGATCGATCGGGCTCGCACCGGCCGTTAACGGTGATCTCCGGCGGTCCCGCGGGCAGCTGTTGACTCCGCCACTTATAACCCGACCGGTTTCACATGGCTATTCTGGCTCTCTGCACCGTCCTGCAACGGCGATCTCTTCTTTGGCAATGATGCGCCGTTGTGCGACCTCTGATCGGTTGCGAGCGAAGCACAATCGGGTCATGGGGGAGCGGACGGAGATGGGCCGACGGGCTTGACAGGGTGGGGTCAAGCCTATATCCAAGAATTCAATTGAATATTATATGGTAAAACGAGGCCGCCAGTTTAAGGACGCTATCTACGACCAGCTTGGGCTTATCGGCAAAGCCCTGGCGAGTGGCCGCCGACTGGAACTCCTAGACCTTTTGTGCCAGGGGCCTCGCACGGTCGAAGCTCTGGCCTCGGCCGTGGACCAGAGCGTCGCGAATACGTCTCAACACCTTCAGGTGCTGCGGCGGGCCCGTCTTGTTGAGGCCGACAAAGAGGGCGTCCGGGTCAAATATCGACTGGCCGACCAGATGGTCTGCGATTTCTATCGCTCGCTACGCGTTCTCGCCGAGTCGCGCTTAGCCGAGATCGAGCGCGTAACACGGGAGTTCCTCGAGGGGCGCGGGACGATGGAAGCAGTGGACCGTGAGGCCCTGCTCGCTCGGGTTCGGCGCGGGGAAGTGACAGTCCTCGATGTCCGGCCAACGGAGGAATACCGCGCGGGGCACATCCCAGGTGCGCTGTCTCTGCCTCTGAGCGAACTGGACCGTCAGCTGGCCCATCTCCCTCGGGACCGCGATATCGTCGCTTACTGCCGCGGTCCTTACTGCGTACTGGCGATAGAGGCGGTGGAACGGCTCCGTGCCCAGGGCTTCAATGCGACACGTCTCGATCACGGGGTCCCCGATTGGCGGGCGCTGGGCTATCCGGTGGCAGTGGGTGAGGAAGCTGAATGAAGCTCGGCGTGCGCTGCTCGACGTTTTCCGCTGTTGAGCTTGTAACAGGGCGACCTCCCGCGGGCTGCTGAACGTGAATCCGCTTACCGATTTCGCCATCCGCCATCCACGTTGGACGATCGTGCTGGCGACGCTAGTGACTGCCCTCTTAGGCTGGCAGTTCAGAGCCATCACGATCGACACCGATCCCGAGAACATGTTGGAGGCGAGCCAGCCCGACCGTGTTGTTTACAACGCGGTCAAGGATGACTTCGGGATCCACGACCTACTTGTCGTCGGCGTGGTGGACGAAGCGGGTATTTTCCGGCCCGACCCGCTCCGCCGTGTGGCACGGCTAACGGAACGGATCGCCGCAATTCCCGGTGTGATCATCGACGACATGGTAAGCCCGACGACCACCGACGATATCACGCTCGAGAGTGGCCTTCTTCGTATCGGGCCGGTAATGCCCAGCGCGCCGGAGAGCGTGGAGGAAGCGGAGGCGCTCCGCACCCGAATCGCCTCGAACCCGCTACTCGCAGAGAAGCTCGCCTCGTCCGACGGAACGGCCATCGCCATCTACATACCGATCGAGCGCAAAGATCAGAGCTACCGCATTTCGCTTGAGATCGGCCGGCTCGCCAAGGAGGAGCTAGAACCTGAACAGAAGCTATATCTCGCCGGCCTCCCAGTAGCCGAGGACACGTTCGGTCACGAGATGTTCAGGGAGATGGGAGTGACAGCTCCTCTCGTGGGGCTCGTGATCTTCCTGCTCCTTTGGGTGCTCTTTCGCCGCGTGAAGCTGATCGTGCCGGCTATGGTCGTGGCGATGTTCAGCGTGGTCTGGGCGATGGGCGCGCTGATCGGACTCGGCTACACGGTCCACATCATGAGTTCGATGATCCCCGTGTTCCTGATGCCGATCGCCGTGCTGGACGCCGTGCATCTGCTGAGCGAGTTCTACGACCGCTACCCGGCCGTGCGAGATAGGGCGGCGGCGCTGCGCGCTTCGATGGACGAGCTGTTCCGACCCATGCTCTACACGTCGATCACGACCTCGGTGGGCTTCGCCTCCCTCGCCCTGGCGGATATCCCCCCGGTCCGGGTTTTCGGCATCTTCGTCGCCGTCGGCATCCTGGCGGCGTGGCTCCTTACGATCACGGTGATCCCGGCCGGCGTCATGCTCGTCGGGGAGGAACGTCTCGCCAATCTCAACCGGGGCGAGAGCGGGCGGCTTGGCGCTTGGCCGCGTTGGCTGGAGCGCTTCGGTGCGGCCGTTTTTCGTCGGGCCGGGCTGGTCGTCGTCGGGACGGTGGTGGTGCTCGGCATCGGCATCGTGGGCGTGAGCCGGATCGTGGTGAACGACAACCCGGTGCGCTGGTTTCGCTCGGGCGAGCCGGTGAGGGTCGCCGATCGGGTCATGAACGAGCTCTTCGGCGGTACGTACATGGCGTACCTGGTCGCCGAAGGGGAGGGCGAGGAGCCGATCAAGCAGCCCGCGGCGATGGCCTATCTGGATCAGCTGGGCCGGCACCTTGAGTCGCAGCCCCAGGTGGGGAAGGTGACGTCGATCGCCGACATCGTGCGCCGCACGAACTACCTGCTCCGCGGTGCCGACCCGGCCTTCGACGCGGTGCCGGAGGGCCGCGAAGCGATCGGACAGTACCTGTTCTTGGTGCAATCGTCGGGCGACCCCAACGAACTCGACAACTTCATCGATTACGATGCCCGGCAGGCCAACCTCTGGGTGCAGATGAAGTCGGGCGATAACCGAGACATGGAGGCCGTAACGGCGAGCGTTGGTGATTTTGCTGCCGAGACAACGCCGCCGGGGCTCGCGCTTCGTTGGTCGGGGCTCACCTACATTAACAAGGTGTGGCAGGACCTCATGGTCGTGGGGATGCTCCGGGCGGTGCTGGGCAGTTTCGTGGTCGTCTTCCTGCTAATGGTGGTCCTCTTCCGGTCGATCCCGCTGGGGCTCGTGTCGATGGTGCCGCTGTCGGTCGCGATCCTGCTCTCGTACGCCCTCGTGGGGTTCATTGGGAAGGATTATGACATGCCGATCGCGGTCTGTTCGGCCCTCAGCCTAGGGTTGGCGATCGACTTCGCTATCCATTTCGTTCACCGTTACAGGGAGCGCGTCTCGGAGATGGGCGACCTGGCACGAGCCAACCAGGCGATATTCGGTCTGCCGGCGCGCGCCATCGCGCGTAACGCTCTCGTGATCATCGTCGGCTTCCTCCCACTGGCCATCTCAAGGCTCACGCCCTATGTCACCGTCGGCCTCTTCTTCGCCACACTCATGACATTCAGCGCGCTGGCCACGCTGGTGGTTCTGCCCGGACTCATGCAGGTGGCGGGCAGTCGGCTGTTCAGGCGCGAGATCGCGCTCAAAGCCACGGAGGCTACGGCATGACATCGAAGTCGCTCAATGTGTTGAGTGCGTTCGGCGCGCTCGTCGTGGCGACGGCTGGGGGCGGAGCTGCGTGGGAGCCATGGGGGGGCTCGGCGGCGGCCGCCGGGCTGACGCATGGTGGCCGCCAGGCGCCCGACGCACGCGAGATCATAGCCAGGTCGCAGCAGGTGTTCTACGCGGCCGCCGGTGATTTGCGCGCCCGCGTGCGGATGGCGCTGGTGAGCAAGGATGGGCGGACACGCGAGCGCGAGCTTACCATGCTGAGAAAGAACTTCGGGGCTGGCGAGCAGCGCTACTACATCTATTTCCACCGTCCGTCCGATGTGCGCGGTACGACTTTCATGGTCTGGAAGTACACCGGCCGGGACGACGATCGCTGGATCTACATTCCGGCCATCAACCTGGTGCGGCGGATCGCTGCGGACGACGCGCGCTCGAGCTTCGTCGGCTCCGATTTCAACTATGAGGATGTGTCAGGGCGCGATCTGGACGCCGATGAGCACCGGATGGTCCGAGAGGACACGCTCGACGCGCGCACCGTGTTCGTGGTGGAGAGTCGGCCGGTGCGGCCGGCTGACTACGAGAGAAAGGTGTCGTGGATCGACCAAACGACCGGTCTTCCGCTGCGCGAGGAATACTACGATGTGCAGAGCGCGCTCTACCGCGTCTTCACCAGTGACGAGATCCGCCAGGTCGAGGCCGGAACAGCCACGGTGGCGACCGTAGTACGGCGGACGATGCAAAACGTCAAGACAGGCCACCGGACCGAGGTGACGTTCTCGGAGGTGGAGTACGATGTCGGGATCGGGGAGGATCTCTTCACCGAAGCCAGCCTCCGGCGGCCACCCCGGCGCTGGATCCGCTGAATGGCTCGATGTCAACCCGAGCGGTCCTTCTATTGCTGGGCCTTGTCACGGCGACACCAGCCACGGCGGCGGCGCAAGGAGTCGACTGGCCCTTATACGGGTTTGCCCAGGTCAACTGGTCGGTGCGCACGACAGGAGCCGATCACGAAGGGCTTCTCACTAAGGATTTCCTCCTAGGCGAGGAACGGCTGCAACTGGAACTCGAGCAGTTTTCGGGTAGTGGCAGGGCAGGTTTCTTCGCGAAAGTCGACATTTTCTACGATGCGCTCAGCAATCGGGCCGATCTGGAGGTGCGCGAGGGGTACGTCGATTTCGTACTGAACCCGGTCGCACTGAGGCTAGGACGCCAGATCATTACGTGGGGTGTCGGCGACCTCATCTTCATTAACGACGTGTTCCCGAAGGATTATGTGGCGTTTTTTTCGGGCCGGCCGCTTCAGTATCTAAAGGTCGGCGTCGATGCGCTGAAGCTGGACTTTACGTCGCGGCTGCTGTCGGCTGAATTCGTGCTGATCCCCTGGTTCGAGCCTGATCGGGTGCCGACCCCGGACAGGTTCGTCCTCTTCGAGCCTTTCCCAGGTCTACCTCGCGTCGAGCAAAGGCCATCTCTGCGTATCTCCAACGGTGAGGTGGCTGTGCGCCTCTACCGTCGCCTGGCCGGCGCCGATGTGTCCCTGTACGCGTACCGCGGTTTCTACGGCAGCCCGGCGCCGCAGCCTGTCGGCGACCCTGAGCCCGACCGGCTCTTGTATCGCTTCCCACGCCTCAACGTCTACGGTGCGAGCCTCGAACGTGCGGGGATGGGCGGCGTGGTGAGCGCGGAGGTGGGTCACTACGATTCCCGAGAGGATACCGGTGGCTTCAGTCCGTGGGTTCCCAACCCGGAGCTTCGCGCGCTAGCGGGTTATCGCAGACAGCTTTGGCCGGAAAGCCAACTCGGCCTTCAATACTACGTCGAGTGGATGGAAGACTACGACGCGTACCTGGCAAGCCTTCCGCCCGGTGCCAGTCGGCGAGCCGAGCTTCGTCAAGTTGCCACGGTCCGCTTCACGCAGCAGCTCGCTTATCAGACCTGGCAGCTTGGGTTCTTCGTCTTCGTCGGGCTTTCCGAGGCGGACTACCTGGGGATTCCCGAGATCCGCCACAGGCTCACCGAGGATTTGTGGGCCGCCGTGGGCGCAAACGTGTTTGGAGGCGGCCGCCAAGACCTGTTCGGGAGTCTGGGGGCGAACGACAACGTCTATCTTACGGTCCGCTACGGGTTCTGAACGTCAGAACGTTGCTGTTGCCATGAACATACTGATCGTATTGAATGAGGCACCCTACGGGCGGGAACACTCTTTCAACGGTCTTCGTCTGGCGGCTTCCCTGGCGGGAGCCGGAGGGTCCGCATCTTCCTGTTCGGGGATGCAGCGGGTTGCGCGAAGCGAGGCCAGCGTGTGCCAGGAGGTTATTACAACATCGAAACGATGTTGGCAGGCGTGGCGAAACGCGGTGTCGAGATCGGCGTATGCGGCTCGTGTATGGACGCGCGGGGGATCGCGGAAGAGGAGCTTGTGAGTGGGGCTTGCCGCAGCTCGATGGCCCAGGTGACCGAGTGGACGCTCGCGGCGGACAAGGTGTTGACCTTCTGAGCTCTGCCGATCATCGAGAACGCACTAGTTGATCACGCGTACTAGGAGTCGAGTAGAATGGGAAGCGGTTATGCCCTCCTGAAGTTCGTGCACGTGCTCGGATTCGTCTTCATGGCGATCCCACTGTTCAATCTGATCGTGGTCAACGAGCGTGCGCAGTTGGCTTCGGCGTTCAACTACTATGCCGACCGGTACATGGAAAACATCATCCGGCGTGGTGCAACCCGGTGCTTTACGTTCCAGACGACAGTTTTGGTCTCGGGTGCCCTCTTGCTCATCGTGGGCCCGCTGGGCATCGGAGCGCTGTGGGGCAACTGGGTGATCCTAGTCAAGACTGTTCTGCTGCTCGCTCTTATGGGGCTCCTGTCCTACGTCCACTTCGGGCTGCAACCGAAGATCGAGGCCCTTCTGGCCGACGTGGGTCCGGAGACGGCCGCTCCTGTGGATCTGGCAGCCCAGCTCAGACCGTATCGGTCCCGCCGTAAACGCCTCGCAACTCTCTGCCTCTTCATCGTGATCGTCACGATCATTCTCGGCCTACAGGTGTATGGCACGTTCACTCCTGCCCTGACGGGAGCCTTGATCGTACTGGCGGCGCTTTTCGCTTGGCGGGCGAGCACGACACTTGTTCGCTTCGGCTGGGTCTAGGGACTGAATGGGGTGGGATGCGTGTTCCCCTCGCGTCGCCGACCGCCATGCCTCGCCACTCCGGCGGGCCGCCCGGCATGCGTTCCGCCGAATATGGACGACCCAGCGGAAGTATCTACCGGTCCAGGACGTTGTTCCAGCCGCCGGCTGGAACGACTACCGTCTGATTCAGCAGGTGTACCAGCAAGCGACACGGCGACCACGTAGGCCGGCGTGACGCACGGGAGCCCGCGTCGTGGAGGGAGCGGAAAGCGACGAGCGCCCACATTGGGCAGAGCTGATGTCAGCGCTTGGATGTCAAACGGCCAAACCGACTGTGGTTTGGCCGTTTAAGCAAGTACCCCCACGGGGAGTCGAACCCCGGTCTCCTGGCTGAGAACCAGGTATCCTAGGCCACTAGACGATGGGGGCTCACAAGCAACCCAAATAATCAGAGCGCCTTGATCGGGTCAAGAGCGCCGGCGATGATCAACCGGACAAGGTTAGGAACGCCGTCGGGCGGCTCGGCAGGAGCCGCCCGACCGTGTCACTGAAGGGCAAATGATCGCTGTGCGGATTTGGGAAACTGCCGGGTAGATCAATGTGGATTGAGTGAGGATAGCCACACGGTCGGGCGGTCCTTCCTGAATATGACTTTCGCTGGAAAGCCTAGCTTCAAGGCTCGATTCGGGTTGTTGCGGGGGATCGATCAGGCACCCGGGCGGGACTGGGTGTCTCAGCCTTGTGGCTTGCGGGACCTATGGAGAGGCAGCAGACGTGCCAGGGCAGCGGCGGGGTGGGAGCGCCGACGATCGCTCCACGTATCTTATTACAGTGCCTAAGATTAGCCCGACCGGCAAAGGTACGGACCCGGACACTCGCCGGCGGTCAGATCTCCAGCGACCGGGCAAAAAGCGGGGCCGTCAGTCAAAATGCCTGACCCGGCGGCGCCACAGCGCCCGACCCACAGTTATCTAGCTGACGAAAAGGGGGACGAGCTGGAACTCCTGCACGTCCACCAGGCCGAGATCGGTCAACTTGAGCTCGGGGATTACGGCCAGGGCCAGGAAAGACATCGTCATCAGGGGGTCGGGCAAGGTGCCACCGAGCTGGCGGGCGGCGTCGCCCAGCGCGGTGACGCAGTCCCTCACATCCTCCAGGGGCAGGTCGGACATCAGGCCGGCGATGGGCAGCGCGACCGCGGCGGTGATCTGGCCGTCGACGACGACGGCCTGGCCGCCGCCGGCCTCGGCGATCTCGCGGGCCGCGGTCATCATGTCGGAATCACTGGCGCCGACCACCACGATGTTGTGGTTGTCGTGGGCGACGGTAGAGGCGATGGCGCCGCGCTTGAGCCCGAAGCCGCGAACGAAGCCGACGCCGA
>JABAOD010015304.1_pt2 | contig 10418 bp, 15 predicted proteins | sample 7062151 | NCBI WGS metagenome assembly JABAOD01 (sample SAMN14538626, study PRJNA623070) | marine sediment metagenome | biome: marine biome [ENVO:00000428]; feature: marine pelagic biome [ENVO:01000023]; material: deep marine sediment [ENVO:00002113] | place: India: Gulf of Khambhat ...
CCGGGCGTCCCGGTCTTGACAAGGCGTCCCCATCTGTGTAGTATTTTAGGCATATCTAAAATCAGATTTGGTCATATGAAATTAGAGGAGCTCAGCGAGGCGGTCCAGGACTACTTGAAGGCCCTGTATCGCCTCCAGGAAGGACGGGGTCGGGTGAGCACCCAGGCGCTTGCCGACGCACTGGGAGTCTCCCCCGCATCTGTGACCCACATGGTCAAGCGGCTGGCCGGGATGGGTCTGGCCGACCATGTGCCCTATCGGGGCGCAATCCTGACAGAGGAGGGAGAGAGGGTCGCTTTGGAGGTGGTCCGTCACCATCGGCTTCTTGAACAGTACCTGGCCAAGGTATTGGGCTTTCCGTGGGATCGGGTCCACGAGGAGGCGGATCGGCTNNCTCCCGCGCCTTTCGCTGGCGGACCTGTCGGTTGGTCAGAGCGGCCGAGTGGCCTGGGTGCAGGACGATGACCCTGAAGTCCTCCGCCACATGGAGGAACTGGGGCTGATGCCGGGAAACCGCATCAAGGTGTTGGATCAGGCCCCCCTCGACGGGCCCCTCACCGTCTGCGTGGACGGGCACGAGCGAGTCGTGGGAAGGCGCGTGGCACAGAAGATATTTGTGGTTGAGTCCCCACCGCGGACTCCCAATAGGACCACCGAGGAGGAATAGATGGCAGAGTCAGAGCAGTCCAGAATCAGCCGCCGCGACTTCCTGAAGGTCGGGACGGCGGGCGCTGCCGGTCTGGCCGGAGGAGCGGCGATCCTGCAGCGTGCCGGTGCAGAGGGGGGATCGGTGGAGTGGCTACAGTCCGACCGTCAGCCCCTGTGCGCGATCCCGCTTGATCGGACCGGTCCCGTCCCCACCGTGATGGGAGAGGTGGATCACGAGAAGAACGGGTTTGACCCCTCCGAAATCCTGACTGACTTCGACTACGGCAAGGTGACCACCCTCCCCAGCGGCCAGACTCTGCGCGAGTACGAGTTCGTGGCCATCGAGAAGGAGATCGAGGTCGCGCCCGGCGTTCCCTTTCCCGCCTGGACCTACAACGGCCGTATTCCAGGCCCAACCATCCGCTGCACGGAGGGAGACCGGATTCGCATCCACTTTTCGAACGGCACAACCCATCCCCACACCATCCACTTCCACGGCATCCATCCCTATGAGATGGATGGGGTACCGGGTGCGGGTCCTGGCGACATCGATCCCGGCCAGCGGTTCACATACGAGTTCGACGCAGAACCCTTTGGCCTCCACCTCTACCATTGCCACACTTTCCCGCTGGCGAAGCACATCGCCAAGGGGCTCTATGGCACTTTCATCGTGGACCCCAAACGGGGATGGCCGGCTGCCGACCAGGAGTTCGTCATGGTCCAGAATGGCATCGATGTCGACTTCGACGAGGAGAATGAGATCTACGCCGTCAACACAGTCCCTTTCCACTTCATGGGCAACCCCATCCCCATCAAGGTAGGCGAGAAGGTGCGGATCTTCCTTGTGAACATCCTCGAGTTTGACCCCATCAACTCCTTCCACCTCCACGCCAACTTCTTCCACTACTACCCGACGGGGACCAGTCTCACTCCGACCGAATTCACGGACACCATCATGCAGGCCCAGGCACAACGCGGGATCGTGGAGTTCTCCTACAAGTTCCCCGGCCAGTTTATGTTCCACGCCCACAAGACCGAGTTCGCCGAACTGGGCTGGACCGGGCTCTTCGACGTGACGGAGTAGGGGCGGACCATGGCTGAGACCACAGCGACTAAGGAGGCAGGTGCGGGGGGATTCTCCGTGCGGACGGCAGCGCTGCTCGTCGTTCCTCTGATCCTCCTCGGACTGGTGATCGCCCTGTTTGCCACGACTGGTGCCGGGCTGGACCTGGCGCCCCCCGCGCCGGTCGAGGACCTCACCGTCCAGCGTATCGTCGTGACCGGAGACACCATCGAGCTTCATGTGCACAACAGCGGACCCGAACCTCTTACCGTGGCCCAGATCATCATCAACGATGCCTTCTGGCCGTTCTCCGTAGAACCTAGCCGGACCCTGCCCCGACTGGGAACGGGGTTGATCCGGCTGCCCTATCATGTCGTGGAGGGGGAAGCCTATGGAATCTCCATCCTGACGGAGAACGCGGTGGAGTTCGAGGCGGAGATCCCAGTGGCGTTCGAGTCGCCGACGCCGACCGGCAAGACCCTCCTTAGTTTCACCCTGATTGGCGTGTACGTGGGCATCATCCCCGTGTATCTCGGGATCCTCTGGTTCCCCGCCCTTCGGCAGGTGGGCCGTCGTTGGCTGGTGTTCCTCTTCGCGGTCACCGCAGGGCTGCTCGTGTACTTGGGAATCGACTCGGCGGCCGAGGCCCTCGAAGTAGCTGAGCTCGTCCCCGGCCCGCTCCAGGGAGTCGGCCTTGTGGGACTGGGGATCGTGGTCACCTTCCTTCTTCTAGACGCCATCTCAAGGAGACAGAGCCAAGTGGGCCGGAGCGAGGCCGAGAGGCGACTGACCCTCGCCACCCTGATCGCCACTGGGATCGGGATTCACAACCTAGGCGAAGGACTCGCTATCGGCGCCGCATACACGGTGGGCGAGATCGCTCTCGGCAGCTTCCTGGTGATCGGATTCATCATCCAGAACATCACCGAGGGCATCGGGATCATCGCACCTATCCTGAGAGACAGACCGGGGATCGCAAGGCTAGCCCTCTTGGGCCTTCTGGGGGGCGCACCGGCCGTACTGGGAGCATGGATCGGTGGCTTCACCCCGTCCTTTGAGCTCTCGGCTCTGTTCTTGGCCATCGGGGCTGGGGCCATCTTCCAGGTGACCTACGAGATCGCCAAGCTGATCGGGCGCCAGACCGAAGGCCGGCCGATCCCCTTCACGGTCTTCGCCGGCGTCACCGCGGGGATGCTCCTTCTCTACGTCACGGGGNNAGCTGATCGGACGACAGACCAAGGGTCGTCCCATTCCCTTCACAGTCTTCGCCGGTGTCACCGCGGGGACGCTCGTCCTGTACTTTACCGGGATCCTCGTGAAGTAGGCGGTCGTGATGCCGACCGGGGACTGGCGTGGAAGAGAGTGAATCCATGAGGCTCGCAGTTGGAGTACTACGCTTCCTGGCTCCCGCGGCGGCAGCCGTGATGGCCGTCTCGTGCGGCACGCCCGTGGCGCCCTTCCCGACCATCACACCGGTCGATCAGAGCGAAGGGGCTGTGAGTCCGGTCATCGCGAACTCTGAATTGGTGGTGGGCACCAACCGATTCCTGTTCGGACTTCTGGACGCCCAGAATCAGATGGTGGACGATGCCGAGGTCGCCCTAACCCTGGTCTATCTCACCGATGATCCTGACGCTCCGGCGGAGGCGAGCCAGGTTGGCGCTCATCCCCTGACTGTGGGCCTCGATGACATCGAGGAGACTCTGAACGAACCAGTTCCNNGGCCGGTGGGGAGTGGAAATGCAAATCCAAAGACCCGGCCACGAGGTCAGGATCTCACGCCTCGCCTTTCAAGTTGTTGAAGAGAGCGTGGCTCCGAACGTGGGTGATGCAGCTCCCGCCAGCCACAGCCGGACCTACCTCCGAGGGTATCGAGCTGAGTCAGATCACGTCCGATTTCAACCCTGATCCAGACCTCTACCGGATCACGATTGCCGACGCGCTTGCCTCCGGCAGACCGACGGTGATCTCCTTCTCCACCCCGACATTCTGCACCAGCCGCACTTGTGGGCCCGCCCTGGAGGTAGTCAAGGCTGCCAAGAACCGCTTCGGGGACCAGGCACACTTCGTCCATGTTGAGATCTATCAGGAATTCTCCACCCTTGCTGTAGATCCTGTGGTCTTGGAGTGGCGTCTCCCCAGCGAGCCATGGACCTACGTGGTGGACGCCGAGGGAGTAGTCTCGGCCCGCTTCGAAGGATTGGTTGGGCTATCGGAGTTGGAAGTTGCGATCACGGAGGTTTTGATGTGAGCGTCCGGCACGCTCCCGCATTTGCAGTGGCGCTTGTCGCTGCCTCCCTGATCCTCGGGGGATGCGAATCGGAAGCTCCGAATCCTCCGCCAAGCCCCGAGGCATCTGGGGGCACGGGGAGCCTAGAGGTGCGGGTCAAAGACCACGAGGACGCCATCGATCGATTCCTTTCGCTAGAGGTGACCATCACATCGGTGGCCATCCATCGAGCTCTTGCTGAGCGAGAGGAGGGATGGCGCCAGTTGCCAGCATCTACCACCTCAGTGGACCTCACCGAGCTGGTCGGCGGCCCCTACGAGGTGATCTTTGACGGGGAGATGGAGAGCGGGGCGTACGACGGGATTCGGCTGGGCGTCGACGCGATTAACGGAGTGCTCCTGGATGGGTCGGAAGGTCCGGTTGAGCCGGGCGAGTTCGAGGCGTTTCTTCGGTTCGATCTGTCCGAAGACCAAGAGACTATCGCCCTTCTGGATCTGGTGGTGCTCGATGTGAGCGAGCATGGCACCGTGGGATTTCTCCTGACCCTGATCGGGGCCTCCCTGGTGTGGGAGTAGGTCGTGACTCTGGGGCCCTTGCTCAGCGATCCAATGGTGGGGTCGCCGCTGCCCATGTTCCACACCGAGGAGCCCGGGCTCCCGCTCCAGACAGTCCTTTGGGTGGGCGGCCTTGTGGTCGTCGGCCTCGCCTACGGCTACGGACTCTCGAGGCTGAGGGATTCCGGCCGGTGGCACTCTGTCGGCGCCAGCAGGGCAGCAGCCTTCTACCTGGCACTGCTCGCCTTGGCTCTCACCGAGATCGGACCCGTCGCAACCTTCGCGGACGACTTCTTCTGGGTCCACATGGTGCAGCATCTCTTCTTCTGGATGGCAGGCCCGCTGATTCTCCTCGGGTCACCCCTGTTGGTGGCCGTCCGGTGGGCACGGAGGGAGTGGCTGGAGGGAATTCTGCCACCTTTGGTGGGCAGCGGCCTGGTGCGAAGGGTCTTGCCGAGCAAGACCTATCCTGTTCTCGTCTGGGGCCTCTTTGTGGGGACAGTCACGATCTGGCACCTTCCGCCTCTATACAACGCGACCCTCCAGAACCAGACCATCCACCTCGTCGAGCATGCTTCGTTTCTCGTAACCTCCCTGCTCTTCTGGTCCGTGGTCATCGATCCCCGGCCTTGGCGGTCTCACCTCTCACATCCAGGTCGCCNNCAACATCTTTCTGGGATGGCTTATCACCTTCTCGGCTGAGCCCTGGTATCCCTTCTATGCAGCCGTCCGCCAAGAGGGGGTTTCGGCGGTTCTCGACCAGAACCTCGGGGGACAGATCATGTGGATCCCTGGCGGAATGATGTACCTGGTGGCGATCATCGTGACCATCAATGCGTGGCTGAACCGGGAGGAGCGTACGGCAACCGCTCAGGAGCGAGCTCGGCGGCCGCGAGGCACGGTTCAAGATCGCCAAGCCGGTGGCTAACCAATCACGACACCCTATTGACATCTGGCCCAAAGCTGGGTAGAATAGTAGTCGTTAGAATACTAACGCCTTAGTTATTATCCTAACCACTGACTGAGCGGTGCCCGAGGAGATGGACGGCGATCCGACCGCGAGACTGATGAAGATCGGGTTCTCGGAGTACGAAGCCAAGGCCTATCTCGCCTTGCTCAGAAGGAGCCCTGTGACTGGCTACGAACTGTCCAAGCTTTCTGCTGTCCCGCGCTCCATGATCTATGAGGTTCTGGGAAAGCTTACCGCTCGCGGAGCGGCAATGACCCTTCGAACGGGCGGATCCACCAAATACGCGCCGATTCCGGTTGAGGAGTTCCTCGATCAACTCCATCGTGAACAAGAGAATCTGCTCTTGGGACTGAAGGAGGAACTGACCCCCCTGACTTCGGCCCCCGACCTTGAGTACGTCTGGAACATCGAGGGCGACGAGAACGTGATGGCCAAGGCCACGGAGATGATCAACAGCGCGGGGGTCCAGATCTACCTCGCCCTCGTGCCGGAGACATTCCCCGCCCTGCAGCCTTCGTTGAATGATGCCGTGGGTCGGGGGGTGAGGACCGTGGTCTACACCACCAGCGAGATCGATCTGCCCGGCGGGCAAGTGGTCGTCGCTCACGTCTCCAAGGAGACGCTGGGGCGAGCCAAAGGGCTGGGGTTGATCCTGGTCGTTGATGGAGAAGAGGTGCTGGTGGGTGAGTGGCCCACTTCGACTGAGGCCAGAGCGTCCTGGACCAGCAGTCCCCTGCTCGTGTTCATCGCCGAACATCACCTGCGCACCGACCTGTATCTGCCTCAGGTCCTCGCCCTCCTGGGTGAGCAGGCTCTGCAGATCATCCAGGAGGAGGATCGAGAGCTGTTCACGCGCGCACTGGAGAGCGAAATCAGTTCGAGCTGAGTCCACCGTTTGCTGGAGGAGGTGAGGATGTCAGAGAGAACCGCCTTGATGGCAGAAGGGCTCGTCAAGTGGTACGGCGACGTGGAGGCCCTGCGCGGGGTCGACCTGGAGGTGCGCCACGGGGAGATATTCGGATACCTCGGCCCCAACGGCGCCGGGAAGACCACAACCATCCGGTGCCTTCTGGACCTGATACGTCCCAGCGGGGGAACACTGCGGGTGCTAGGCATCGACCCGCAAGCCGACTCCGTGGCGGTGCGGTCCCGGGTGGGGTACCTGCCCGGGGAGCTCCAAATGGACCGCAACATGAAAGTGGAGGAGTCCCTCCGGTATCTAGATGCCCTGCGCGGGAACAGCGTGGATTGGGCTTTCGTCCAGGAGCTTGCCGATCGTCTGGACCTGGATCTGAAGCCCGCCATCAAGAACCTGTCCCACGGAAACAGACAGAAGGTCGGCGTGGTCCAGGCGCTGATGCACCGGCCGGAACTGCTCCTCCTCGACGAGCCTACCCTCGGGCTGGACCCCCTGGTACAGCAGGAGGTCCTCCGTCTGCTCAGGGAGGCCCAAGAGGGGGGAGCCACGGTCTTCTTCTCATCCCACATCATCAGTGAGGTGGAGGCCGTGGCCGGGCGGGTGGGAATCATCCGCGAGGGGCGCATCGTGGAGGTGGCTGAGACCGCTTCCCTCATACAGCGGGCGCTCCACCGGGCCAGCATCCGTTTCAAGGGGGAGGTGGATCCGAAGCCACTTGCCGAGGTGCCCGGGGTTACGTTGCTGTCGGAGGACCACGAGATGGGAGTGACGCTGGAGATCGAGGGAGAGATGGATGGCCTGATCAAGGCGCTGGCATCCTACCCAGTGGTGGATTTCGAGACCCGGCGACCCTCGCTGGAGCAAATCTTCCTGTCCTTCTACGAGAGTGACGAGCTGACCACGGAAGGTGTCTAGTGGATCTGATGGAGCCAGAGGAGGTCCTTTGCCCCGTCAGGGGCAGGGCTTCCGCGCCCTCGGGCGCAGCCCGATGAGTGTCGACCACGAAAGGAGCCATAGGAGATGGTGACTGTACTTCGCTACGGATTGCGTCAATTCCGGGGACAGATGATCGGATGGGGAATCGGTCTGGCTCTGCTGGGGCTTCTGTTGATGTGGTTCTACCCTACCATCGCCGAGCAGCAAGACCTCCTGGAACAGCTCATGGAAGCCTATCCGCCGGAGTTCTTCGCCTTCTTCGGAGGCTTGGCCGACTTCACGACGGCAGAAGGATTCCTCTCGGTGGAGTTGTTCTCCTACCTACCGCTGGTTCTGGGAATCTTCGCCGTGCTTGGTGGGTCGGGGCTCCTGGCAAGCGGGGAGGAGCAGGGTACTCTTGATCTGGTGCTGGCCTATCCCGTGAGTCGCTCGGCGCTGTTCGCCGGCCGCTTCCTCTCCCTCCTGGTAGCCACCGCGGTCATCCTGACCATCTCGTGGCTCGGATTGGCCATCCCCACGCTCTGGATCTCCTTCGAACTGAGCTGGCTGGAGCTGCTGCTCCCCTTCCTGCCCTTGGCNNGCATCACTGGCTCTGCTGCTCAGCATGCTGCTCCCCTCGCGCCGAATGGCCGCTATGGCCAGCGGCATCCTGTTGGTGGCGAGCTACTTCATCAGCGGGCTGGCCAACGCCATTCCGGACCTGGAGACGCTGGCACAACTGTCCCCCGTCACCTACTACCAGATTCGAGGCTTCTCCGATGGTCTCAACCTAGAGTGGCTCGCTGGACTCCTCACCGCATCGGTGCTGTTCACCGCAGCGGCTTGGTGGCGCTTCCAGCGACGTGATATTCGCGTCGCAGGGGAAGGTGGCTGGCGACTACCGGTCGTTGGAATCCTGCCCCGGCTGCGGTCGCGCGTGACCCAGATCCGGGTGCCCGCGGCACGGATCGGCTCCGCCCAAGAGTAGCCCCCCTCCTAGCGGTCGAGATTGCCTGGCCCGCCCCGGCTTCCTGGTTCCGGGCGGATCGCGCATGGATGCCGCGTCCCCCAACCAGAAGTCCCATTGACAAGCCACGCTCCGTCGGCTAACATATGAGTCACTGTTCATATGAATGCGGGGCAGTCGGCGGACAACGGCAGTGGCCTGGTCGATCTCGGCACGGCGCGAGATCTAGCCCGTTCGTTCAAGGCCCTCAGCGACCCCACCCGCGTACGAATCATCTCCGCCCTGGCGCAGGGGGAGCGAAGCGTGAACGACCTGGCCCGCCAGGTGGCGATGAGCCAGTCCGCCGTCTCCCATCAATTGCGAACCCTCCGGANNGCTGGAAAGCGAATCTACTACTCCCTCGACGATCGCCACATCCATGACCTGTTTCAAGAGGGATTGGAGCACATCGCACACGGGTGAGATGACCGAGGACGGTTCGGAGTCCCGAGCAACACCCACAGGCGGAGGCGAAGCGGGCGCCGCAATTGCCCCCGCGCCGTCGAAGTTGGCGGCACCCGCTGCTCGGAACCACAGGCCGCTGGAGCGCCTCGCCTCGCGAGGCGAAGAGGGCCAGAAGCTCCTTGTGTCCCTCGGCCTGACCGGGGGGTTCGTCCTGATCGAGATTGTCGGCGGCATCCTGACAGGGAGCCTTGCGCTCATCGCCGACGCGGGCCACATGTTCGTGGACTTCGCCGCGCTGTTGGGGAGCTTCCTCGCCCTACGCATCGCCAGGCGGTCTCCCACGGACCGACACACCTTCGGATTGTATCGCGCCGAGATCCTGGCCGCCCTTGCCAACGGAGCGACGCTCATCTTGATCACGCTCTACGTCCTCTACGAGGCTGCCCAGCGGATTCTGGCCCCGGCACCGATCAACAGCCTGGGGATGTTGGCGTTCGCCGCGGCCGGGCTGGCGGTCAACGTTGCGGTGCTCCGCGTGCTACGTGGTGGCGAGAGCCTGAACATCCGTAGCGCCCGACTTCACGTCTTGGGAGACACGCTCTCTTCGGTGGGGCTCATCGTGGGCGGGCTGGTGATCCTGGCGACCGGGCTGACCATCGTGGACCCTCTCCTCAGCGTCGGAATCGCCCTCCTGATCCTATGGAGCGGGTACCGGGTCACCATGGACGCCGTGCATGTCCTGCTCGAGGCCACTCCGGCCGAGATTGACCTGGATCAGTTGGAAAAGACGGTGCAGAAGATCGATGGCGTGCTAAGCCTCCACGATGTCCACCTGTGGAGCGTGACCTCCGGCCTGTACGCTCTGAGCGCGCACCTGCTGATTCAGGACCAGCTGGTCAGCCGAGGAAGCGAGGTTGTGAAGGTCGTGGAGGACACCCTCCGTGAGCAGTTCGGGATCGTCCACACGACCTTGCAGGTCGAGGCCGGCCGTCACCAGGACACAACCTTCCTCTGCTGTCTGGACCTGAATAGCCCGACTGCCTCCAGAGGGGCATAGCCGCCCCGGGCCAACATCGCGGGCGCAGCCTGCACCCGCCCTGTGGAAATCCCCAACCCTCGCTCCTCATGAATCGGCTCGGCTCAGTCCTATCTCCAGCAGGGCGTTGGCCTTTGACAGCGTGTCTGGCGGCCTCCTAGAATCCCGTCCGTCATGACACCCCGCTCCTTTCCCGTCGGCCACACAGTGCCTCCCCACACTGGGTCCCCGCCCACCCGCAAGCCTGCCTGGCTCAAGGTGCGCTGGCCCTCCGGACCGAACTACCTGCGGCTCAAGGAGTTGGTGGGGCGAGAGTCCCTGCACACCGTCTGCGAGGAGGCCCTGTGCCCCAACATCGGTGAATGTTGGGGCGCGGGAACCGCAACCTTCATGATCCTCGGCGACGTCTGCACGCGGGCATGCCGCTTCTGCGCCGTCAAGACTGGAAACCCTCGAGGTGAGGTGGACTACCTGGAGCCATTCCGAGTGGCGGAGACGGTGGCCAGGATGGGGCTCGAGTACGTGGTCATTACCTCGGTGGATCGCGACGATCTACCCGATGGCGGGGCGGGATTGTTCGCCGAAACGGTCTATCAGGTGAAGAAGAGCAACCCGGACACGATCGTGGAGGTCTTGGTCCCCGACTTCCAAGGGGACCTCGACGCCCTCAAG
>JABAOD010010414.1_pt1 | contig 10417 bp, 7 predicted proteins | sample 7062151 | NCBI WGS metagenome assembly JABAOD01 (sample SAMN14538626, study PRJNA623070) | marine sediment metagenome | biome: marine biome [ENVO:00000428]; feature: marine pelagic biome [ENVO:01000023]; material: deep marine sediment [ENVO:00002113] | place: India: Gulf of Khambhat ...
GAATTCTACGCTGCGGGTCGCGGCGTTCACCCTGTAACCAACGGTATGGCGACCGCTGCTGACTGGATGTCGGCTGCTTCGTTCATCTCGATGGCGGGTCTGATTGCCTTCACCGGCTATGACAACTCGTCCTTCCTGATGGGCTGGACCGGTGGTTACGTTCTGCTGGCTCTGCTGCTGGCGCCGTACCTGCGTAAGTTCGGCAAGTTCACGGTTCCGGAATTCATCGGCGACCGCTTCTACAGCCCGACCGCACGTCTGGTTGCCGTTATCTGTCTGATCGTGGCTTCGACCACATACGTGATCGGTCAGATGACTGGTGTTGGCGTTGCGTTCTCGCGCTTCCTGGAAGTTGACAACGCAACCGGCCTGTTCATCGGTGCTGGTGTTGTTTTCGCCTATGCTGTTTTCGGTGGTATGAAGGGTGTTACCTACACCCAGGTTGCTCAGTACTGTGTTCTGATCACCGCCTACACCATCCCGGCGATCTTCATCTCGCTGCAGCTGACTGGCAACCCGATCCCGGCCCTGGGCCTGTTCGGTGAGCACACTCAGTCGGGTCAGCCGCTGCTGCAGACTCTGGACGGACTGGTAACCGATCTGGGCTTCAACGACTACACCGGCCACCACGGCAACACGCTGAACATGGTTCTGTTCACCCTGTCGCTGATGATCGGTACTGCGGGTCTGCCGCACGTTATCATCCGCTTCTTCACCGTGCCGAAAGTTGCTGACGCACGTTGGTCGGCGGGTTGGACCCTGATCTTCATCGCTCTGCTGTATCTGACCGCTCCGGCTGTTGGCGCAATGGCGCGTGTGAACCTGATCACCACCACCTACACCGATGGTAACATCGAGCAGCCGATTGATTACGCTGCGCGTCCGGATTGGATGAAGAACTGGGAGGTCACCGGCCTGCTGAAGTTCGAAGACAAGAACGGCGACGGCAAAATCCAGTGGTACAACGACAAGTCGAAAGACGACGAGTTCAACGCCAAAGTTGAAGCGATGGGTTGGAAAGGCTCTGAGCTGAACGTGAACCGTGACATCCTGGTTCTGGCGAACCCGGAAATCGCACAGCTGCCGGGTTGGGTTATCGCCCTGGTCGCGGCTGGTGGTCTTGCGGCTGCTCTGTCAACCGCTGCGGGTCTGCTTCTGGCGATCTCGTCCTCGGTTGCACACGACTTGTTCAAAGGTCAGCTGACTCCGAATATCTCGGAAAGCGGCGAGCTGATGACTGCACGTGTATCGATGGCTGTAGCGATTGGTGTTGCGACCTATCTGGGTCTGAACCCTCCGGGCTTCGCAGCGCAAACTGTTGCTCTGGCCTTCGGTCTGGCGGCGGCATCGATCTTCCCGGCTCTGATGATGGGTATCTTCTCGACACGCATCAACAACAAGGGCGCTGTGGCAGGCATGCTGACCGGTCTGATTGTTACCCTGATCTACATCTTCCTGCACAAAGGCTGGTTCTTCATGCCGGGTACCAACAGCTTCACCGATGCTGATCCGCTGCTTGGCCCGATCAAGTCGACCTCGTTCGGCGCAATCGGTGCAGCCCTGAACTTCGCAGTAGCGTACTTCGTGTCCAACGCGACCGAAGACACTCCGCAGGAGATCAAGGACCTGGTTGAAAGCGTTCGCATCCCGAAAGGTGCAGGCGCTGCTCAGGACCACTAAGTGGACCTGACTTGACGCAAGTCATATAAGACAGGACTGCCCCCGGTTATGGATCGGGGGCAGTTTCCATTCACAAGGAGCCGAGCGTGAGCACCACTGCTGAGATCGCCGGGTTTTTATCCCACGTACACCCCTATGACAGCCTGTCTCCGGAAGAGCTTGAAAGGGTTTCCGCGCTTTTTAGGCGCCAGAATTATTCCGCCGACGAACGGATTTACCGTTACGGCGATGCCCTTGAGGGGCTTTATGTCATTGAAGCCGGTTCCATCTCGATTACCGATACCAACGGCTTGAATGTTTCCCTGCTTGGCGCGCGCAACAGCTTTGGCGAGCGCGGCCTCACACGTGGTGGATTAGCCGCGACCAACGCGACAGCGAAAGAGGACACGCAGGTCCTTTTGCTTCCGTCAGAAGATTTCCGGGCCCTAATTGTTGCCCACCCGAGTTTTCAACGATTCTTTGACCGTACTCGTCCGGTGGAAACCCGTCGGACCGACCTGAATACCTCGCGCGTTTCAACACTGATGGCGCGCAATCCGATCACCTGTGAAGTTGCGGATACAGTCGCAAACGCGGCCACAATTATGCGAGACAAGAATATCTCGTGCCTTGGCGTGATGGAGGGTACGACGCTGGCTGGCATCGTTACCCACTCTGACCTTGTTAACCGAGTCTTGGCAGGCGGCTTGCCCCATTCCGTTGAGGTATCGCAGGTCATGACGGCTGACCCGATCACGCTGGCTTCAAGCTCCATTGGTAGCGATGTGTTGCACGTGATGCTGGAACGCCAGATTGGTCACCTGCCAGTGGTTGATGACGGTAAGTTCGTCGGCATCGTCACCCAAACCGATCTGACCCGTTTTCAGGCGGTCAGCGCGGCGGCTTTGGTTCAGGACGTGGCGGAAGCGCAAACGGCGGAAGATCTGGCCGAAATCACCGCCCGCATTCCGCAGTTGTTGGTGCAATTGGTCGCGGCCGGAAATCGGCACGAGGTCGTCACGCGCCTGATCACCAACGTTGCGGACGCATGTACCCGTCGCCTTCTGGCCTTGGCCGAGGAGAAGCTTGGTCCGGCCCCGGTACCGTGGCTTTGGCTGGCTTGCGGCAGCCAGGGCCGTCAAGAGCAGACCGGCGTGTCCGACCAGGACAACTGTTTGTTCCTGTCTGATGACGTAACCGACGATGATATGCCCTATTTCGAGCAACTGGCGAAGTTCGTCTGCGATGGGCTGGATACCTGCGGCTATATCTACTGCCCCGGCGACATGATGGCGACCAATCCGCGTTGGTGCCAGCCGGTGAAGGTCTGGCGCGAGTATTTCCAGGGTTGGATCGATAAGCCCGATCCTATGGCACAGATGTTGGCCTCGGTCATGTACGATCTGCGGCCTATCGGGGGCGACGAAAGTCTGTTTAAGGGGCTTCAGAAAGAGACACTGAAACGCTCTGCAGCGAACTCGATTTTCGTTGCGCATATGGCCTCGAATGCGCTGAAACACACGCCACCGCTTGGTCTTCTGCGTGGGCTGGCCACCATTCGGTCGGGCGAGCATAAAAACCAGCTGGACATGAAGCACAACGGGGTTGTGCCGGTCGTCGATCTCGGGCGGATCTATGCGCTGCAGGGGCAGTTGACCGAGGTGAACACGCGCGAGCGTCTCGAGGCCGCCCAGAAGGCAGGTACAGTCAGCCCTACCGGCGGTTCCGATCTGCTCGCAGCTTACGACCTGATTGCGGACGAACGATTGCAGCATCAGGCGAACCAGATCAAGGCAGGCCAAAAGCCGGACAACTTCCTGTCGCCGGCTGACCTGTCGGACTTTCAACGTAGCCATCTGCGGGACGCATTTGTCGTCATCCGCTCGATGCAATCGGCGCTTGGCCATGGCCGGTCGGCGCCGGGATAAAGGAACTTTTGGGGAGGAACCATGTTTCTGGAACTAGTCGCAACATTCGTCGTTGGCATGGCAGCAGCTGGCGTCGTAATGCTGGTCAAACGCGTGACCGGTGGGCTGCTGGCCCGATGGGCCATTCCCGCCTGTGCTGGCGCGGCCATGATCGCCTATACTATCTATAGCGAGTACAACTGGTACACACGCACAGTTGCGAACCTGCCGGAAGGAATGGAGATCGCGACGACCGTCGAGAAGAAGGCGGTTTACCGGCCCTGGACCTATATCACCCCCTATATCGACCGGTTCGCAGCAGTGGATGTTGCCACCGCGATGACCAATGAGGAGTTGCCTGACTACAAGATTGTCAGCGTCGTCTTCATGGGCCGCTGGTCTCCGGTCAGTAAGGTGCGAATGCTGTTTGATTGCGTGGGTAATCGACGTGTGGATCTGGTCGAAGGACGCGATCTCGGGGATGATGGTCTTCCAACCAATGAAGGCGCATGGGTGCCGCTGGAGGCTGATGACCCGCTTCTGACCACTGCTTGCAAAGAGGTGTAAACATGGCTGATTCCTCCGTTCTGATTGTAGAAGACGAGGACAACATTGCACTGGCGTTAACCCACGTGTTGCGCCGCGAAGGGTACACGGTCGATCGCGTAGCAGACGGCTCCAAAGCTGTGCCGAAGATCCACGACATGCGGCCAGATCTGGTTTTGCTCGACGTCATGCTTCCCGAGGTTTCTGGCTATGAAATTTGTCAAACCATTCGGATGGACGATGACTTCGCAGATACAAAGATCTTGATCATGACCGCGCGCGGCACCGATGTAGAGCGCCGCAAAGGGCTGGCGCTTGGGGCTGACGGATTTATTACCAAACCCTTTGAACTCTCTGATTTGAAACAGCAAGTGGCCGATTGTCTGGCAGGTGAGGGGACATGAAGCTCGCGGAAAAGCTCAGCCTGCGTTTGCGGGTTTTTCTCTTCTTTGCCTTCCTCGGCCTGACGGCAGTCGGGGTTGTTATCGCGGGCCTCTATATCGCCTATCAACGAGCCGACGCGGCTGATCCATTGTCCGCCTTTACCCTGGCTGGAATGGTGTCGGGTTTTGGCATCCTTGGTGTGACTGCTTGGGTTTGGTTCCTGTTTGACGAAAACGTTGCGAAGGCGATCGAGAAACTGGCCGGTGGCATGATGGCCCGGGCCCACGCGGATGTCGGGCGGGAGATAGATCAGAACCCCGCCAAATACCTAGGTGATCTGGCGCCAGCGGCTCAGGCGGTTACAGAGAACCTGTCGTTGACCCGCACGGCATTGGCCGAGGCGGTCGAGCGCGAGACCGAACATATAGCTCGGGAAAAGACCCGTCTGGCGGGATTGCTGGCAGATGTGCCCGAGGGAGTTCTGCTGTGCTCAGGCTCGCATAACGTAGTGTTTTACAACGGCTCTTCCGTAGAGTTGCTAGCAGAGGAAGACGTCGAGCCGGGCTTGAATCGGTCGCTCTTCACCTGCCTGCGTCCCGGTCCCATCCGCAGCGCTTATGCGCGTCTAAGGGCAGGCGAGGCTGGAGCCTCGACAGAATTGATCTGCGCAACGGTCGGCGAAGGACGCGTACTTTCGGCCCGAATGCGCCTTATGCGTATGGACGAGGGAGAGATCACAGGCCCGGGCTATGTGCTCACACTACGGGACATCACCGCCGAACTGGCCCAGCACGCCGAGCGTGAAGAGATGATCGACACGATGGTCGATCGCACCCGGCGACCCGTTGCCAATATGCAAACCCTATTGGGAGCGTTCGAAGGTGGAGATACACCACCCGAGTTCCGGTCGGCAATCGAAGCTGAAGTCGCCGGTCTTGCTCGCGACATTGATCGTTTAGGCAGCAAACATGATGCCGAGCGCGCTGCGTGGTGGCCCAAGGGGGAGCACCGCGCTGCCGATATCGTCGATGGTGTGATCTCGCAGCTCGATCATCACGGGATCCAGCTGACTGCGGAATCCGAACGACTGTTGCTGACGTGTGATGCTTACCAGGTCATCGCCCTACTTTCTCATCTCGCGGAACACCTAGTGCGTCGCCATGGGGCATCGGTTCTGTCACTGCTGGTGAGCGAGGACGAACATGACGGGGCTATGGTCTCGCTTGGCTGGGCAGGGGACAACCTTCCGTTCGGCTTGCTGGATGACTGGCTCGAGGCGCCGATGGATGTGGGGTTGGCTCATATGACCGGTCGCAGCATCCTTCAGGGCCATGCCACGGATATGTGGCCAGAACCGGGGATGGCGGGGCGGGCCGTGCTTCGTCTGCCAATCCAACAAGCTTGCCGGCTTGAAGACCGTGTATCCACGGCCAAAAGTCGTGCAGCGTATGACTTTGATCTGCTGTCGCGGGATGTCAGTGATGACTACGTGAATACCTCGCTTCAGCGGTTGTCCTATGTGGTTTTTGACACCGAAACCACCGGGCTTTTGCCGCATGAGGGCGACGAGATCGTCCAGATCGCGGGCGTGCGACTTGTCAACGGTCGCAGAGTTGAGGGCGAGGAATTTGACAGTCTGGTCAATCCGGGTCGCTCCATCCCGCCCGCGTCGACCGAGGTTCACGGTGTGACCGATGCGATGGTGTCGGACGCGGATCCGATCCAGACAGTAGGACGCCGGTTCCACCGATTTGCCGAGGAAGCCGTGTTGGTCGCTCATAACGCGCCCTTCGATATGGCGTTTTTCAAGCGCCACGAATCGAGTATCGGCAAGCTCTTCGATCATCCGGTGCTCGATACGGTTTTGCTGTCAGCCGTTCTGTTCGGTCAATCTGAAGTGCATACGCTGGATGCCCTGACCGAACGGCTTGGTATCACCATCCCGCCAGAGCTGCGTCATACGGCAATGGGCGACACCGTCGCGACAGCGGCCGCATTCGAAATGATGCTGCCCATGTTGCAGGCTAAGGGAATGACCACTTTTGGCGACGTTCTGGTCGAAGTGCGCAAACACGCCCGCCTGATACAGGACCTTAACACGGGTCAGGCTGCTGTGAACGGATCCACCGGGTAACCCACCCGCGCCAAATAGAGGCCCTGCGGCGGAGACACCGGCCCGCAGGCGGCGCGGTCGCGAGCGTCGAGCGCGGCTTTTACGTCGTCAGGTGTCCATGACCCCGCCCCGACGCGTTCCAACGTGCCGACGAAACTGCGCACTTGGTTATGCAGAAAACTGCGTGCGCGGACGTGGAAGCGGAATTCCTGCCCGCCGGGGTAGGGGTGTTCTTCGACCCGCAACTCGTCCAATGTTTTGACCGGGGATGCCGCTTGGCACATCGCTGCGCGAAAGGTGGTGAAATCGTGCAACCCGATCAGATGGTCGGCGGCCTCCTGCATCGCATCGCGATCCAACGGTTGGGCCACCTGCCAGACCTTGCCATCGTCATGCGTGACCGGCGCGCGGCGCGTCACCAGTCGGAACAGGTACTGCCGCTCCACCGCCGAGAACCGAGCGTGGAACTCCTCGTCTACCCGCGCACAGGCCACGATCGACACTGGGAAGGGCTTCAGATGGTAGTTCAACGCCTCGGACAGCCGAAACGGATCCCACTCTTTCGCCATGTCGCAATGGGCCACCTGCCCATAGGCATGCACGCCGGAATCGGTCCGCCCAGCAGCCGCAATCGATGGCACATCGCGTTCTAGCTTCGCCAAGGCAGCCTCGATCGCCCCCTGAACAGAGGGTTGGTCTGCCTGACGTTGCCACCCGGCAAAGGGCGCGCCATCATATTCAACTTTCAGCGCAAATCTGGGCATGTTCCGTCGGTTACACGGGCCACACGCAATTGGCAATCACTCGGTCGCTTCCTATCTTGGAGAGAACAGTCAGGAGACAGCCTTTGGGTATAGGTGAGATTGCAGGTGACCTGTGGCGTAACGTGGAAGAGGTGGGCGAAACCCTGACCGCCCCGTTTTCCGATCCGGTGATCAGGCTTGGAGTAACCGGCCTGTCGCGGGCCGGTAAGACGGTTTTTATTACGTCCTTGGTTGCAAATCTGGTGGATCGGGGCCGGATGCCTGCGCTTCACGCGGCAGGTGGGGCGATCACGACAGCCTATCTGCAGCCGCAACCTGACGACACAGTCCCTCGGTTCGATTATGAAACCCATCTGGCGGCGTTAACCAGCCCGCAACCCTATTGGCCTGAAAGCACCCGAGCCGTGTCGCAGCTGCGTCTGTCCCTGCGGGTGCAGCGCCAGGGGATGTTAGGGGTGATGTCCGGCCCGCGCACGGTGCATCTGGACATCGTGGACTACCCGGGCGAATGGTTGCTGGACCTTGGTCTGCTGGACCAAAGCTTCACGGAGTGGTCGGCTGAAACACTTGAACGTATCGAAAGTCGGGCCGAGGCCGCGGATTTCCTTACACGACTGGATGGATCGGAACCTGCCGCGCATTTCGAAGAGACCACGGCCAGGGACCTCTCCACCGCTTTCACCGGGTACCTGAATGCGGCCCGTGGGGCCGGTTTCTATGACTGCACGCCGGGTCGTTTCCTGCTGCCCGGAGAGATGGAGGGCTCTCCGGTCCTGACCTTCGCGCCGCTTCGGGTGAATGGAAAATCATCACGCGGTAGCCTTCAGGCCGAGATGGAGCGCCGGTTCGAGGCCTACAAATCGCGCGTGGTGAAACCGTTCTTCCGCGACCACTTCGCGCGGATCGACCGACAGGTTGTGCTTGTGGATGCGCTTGGGGCGATTCATTCCGGCCCGGCAGCGCTGGAAGACCTACGCGGGGCCATGGCCCGTATCCTGTCGGCCTTTCGACCCGGCCGGAATGCGTGGCTGACAACGCTTTTGCGCGGCAAGCGGGTCGAGAAAATCCTGTTCGCTGCCAGCAAGGCCGACCATCTGCATCACAGCCAACACCCACAACTGACTGCCATCCTCGAAGCGCTGTTGCGCGAGGCGAAGGACCGCGCCGATTTCTCGGGTGCCGCGACAGAGGCTATGTCGATCGCTGCCCTGCGCGCCACGGTCGAGGAAACGCTCAAGCACGACGGCGACGAGGTGAGTTGCGTGTCCGGCATCCTTCTCGACAGCGGCAAGCGCGCGGCCATGTATCCCGGAACCTTGCCCGAAGACCCGAACCAGCTGTTATCCGTTGCCCGAAATGGTGAGGATTCATGGTTGGACGCCGACTATAACCTGATGCGCTTTGCCCCCGCACCGCTGCGCCTGAAACGCGGAGATGGGCTGCCCCATATCCGGCTGGACAAGGCCGCGCAATTCCTGATCGGAGACCGTTTGTCATGACCAAAGGCCCCGTTGTCATCGATCTGGACACCCCGTCCGAGGAAACCCCCGCCACCGCGCCTCCGGTGCCAGAACTGCACGAGAAGGCTCCGCAGGGGCAGGCCATGCAGGGCTTGGCGCGGGTGGCTGCAAAACCCCGATCCCCCTTGCTGCGCTGGTTCTGGGGCGCGGTAGTCGGATTGCTTGGCCTGATCGTTTCGGTGGCCGTGTGGGATTTCGTAACGGGATTGCTCACGCGGAACTCTCTGCTTGGGGGCATCGCGATATTCCTTGCAGGAGTCGTTCTGCTTGGCCTGCTGGTGGTGGCAATGAAGGAAATCGCTGGTTTCGCGCGACTTCGCCGAATGGATGGGCTGCGCAAAGCCGCTGAAGACGCCCTAGCCGAGAATGACCTGACAAAGGCACGGCGCGTGACGGATCGGCTGTTGCAGACTTATGCGGGGCGACCGGATACAAGCTGGGGCCGGTCGCGTGTGAAAGAACGCGATGGCGACGCGTTTGATGCGGACACTTTGCTGGGGGTGTTCGAAACAGAGGTTCTTGCGTCTCTGGACCAAGCCGCTCAAGCCGAAGTTCAGGCCGCCGCGCGACAAGTCGCGACAGTCACGGCACTAGTGCCTCTAGCCCTGGCCGACCTGATCGCCGCGCTGGTTGCCAACCTACGCATGATCCGTCGGATCGCAGAAATCTATGGCGGGCGAAGCGGCGTGATTGGAAATTGGCGACTGACCCGTTCTGTCCTGACCCACCTCGTCGCGACGGGCGCCTTGGCCGTGGGCGACGACATGTTGGAACCGCTGATCGGGGGGGGTCTGTTGGGCAAGCTCTCGCGTCGGTTTGGCGAGGGGATGGTGAACGGGGCTTTGACTGCCCGTGTTGGTGTCGCAGCGATGGAAGTTTGCCGTCCGTTGCCGTTTACGGCGGTGAAACGGCCGTCGGTTCGCAAAACCATTCAGAAGGCGCTGTCTGGTCTGTTCAAATCTGAAACTTAGCGCAGCTTTGGCACACCACCCGGCAGTGTCTCGCGTTCGACGACGCCTGCGCGCAAGCTGCGGCCGATCCGGTGCGCCAGTTCCGACCACGCTGCCGCTTGTTCAGGCCGAAGTTCGGCCCGCAGAACCCTGTCGAACAGACCTAACCATGGCTCGAACATGCCCGGGCGGACGTTGCCCGCTTTGACGTGGGCCTCCATCGGAGAACCGTCGTAGCTGCGCTCATTAAGAATGGCGTTGGCCCAGAAGTTCGCGATTTTGGCTTCGTGCTTGTCCCAGTCGGTCACATGGGCGGCGAAAACCGGTCCCAGACCGGGGTGCACCCGGATCAGGGCATAGAATTCACGAACCACGCGTTCAATGTCTTCGCGGGTGATGTCGAACTTGGGGGGCAGGGCGTTTGTCATGGGGCTTATTTGGGGCTTTGCGGCGGATTTGGCAATTGGACATTTTGTGCCGGGTTTGACCTCTGGACGCTCCCCAAACACAGGCCTATAAGGCAAAGCATGACCCACCAGATGGCGATCATTATTCGAATTATATGCCCGGCGCT
>JABAOD010010006.1_pt3 | contig 10416 bp, 7 predicted proteins | sample 7062151 | NCBI WGS metagenome assembly JABAOD01 (sample SAMN14538626, study PRJNA623070) | marine sediment metagenome | biome: marine biome [ENVO:00000428]; feature: marine pelagic biome [ENVO:01000023]; material: deep marine sediment [ENVO:00002113] | place: India: Gulf of Khambhat ...
CTACGAGCTCATCGATGCACTAAAAGCCGACAAGCTGAACATCGCTATCGTCGGAGAGTTCTCACGCGGCAAGACTGAGCTCATCAATGCCATCTTCTTCGCCGACTACAAACAACGTCTACTACCTGCCGAAGCCGGCCGCACCACGATGTGCCCGACCGAGCTGCGCTATGATGAGGACGTGCCCCCCTCGCTGAAGCTACTCCCGATCGAAAGTCGTAAGAACAATCAGACCATCGCGGAGCTCAAGCTCGCGCCCACGTACTGGACAACCCTCCCGCTCGATCTCGACTCGCCGGAGCAACTCGCCGAGGCGTTCAGGGAGATCGTCAAATCCAAGACGGTCAGCATCCGCGAGGCACAGGAACTGGGGCTCTACGATCCGGACTCGCCCGAGAGCGGATCCAAGGTAACCATCCCTCTTTGGCGGCATGCAGTCATCAACTACCCACATCCGCTGTTGCAGCAGGGATTGGTCATACTGGATACCCCAGGTTTGAACTCGCTCGGCAGCGAACCGGAGCTGACCATGAATATGCTGCCTTCCGCTCATGTCGTCATCTTCGTGCTCGCAGCTGACACCGGGGTCACCAAGTCCGATCTAGAGGTATGGCAAAACCACGTCTGCGTGGCCAAAGACAAAAATGAAAGAGGTCGCATCGTCGTACTGAACAAGGTCGACACCCTTTGGGATGAGCTCCGGGGTGAGAATGCCGTATCCGCCAGCATTTCACGCCAAGCCCAAGAAACAGCAGCCGCGCTCGGCATCAGCAAGCACCACGTCTTTCCGGTATCGGCACAGAAAGGCTTACTGGCCAAGATCAAACAGAACGGTGAACTCATCGGTAAGAGCGGACTTTCCGAACTTGAGGTGAAGCTTTCTAACGACATCATCCCCGAGAAACAGGCACTTATCCGCGATAAAGTCGTGCGCGACATCGGCGGCATGGTTCAGTCAACCGTCGCCATGCTCGATACACGCTTGTCGGCAACGAACGCCGAACTGAAGGAACTGCAAGGCATCAGCGGTAAAAACCAGACTGTCATCGACAATATCATGGCTAAGAAGTCGCACGACCAACAGGCCTATGAAAAGAAGCTGGGTAGCCTGGAAAACACCAAACGCGTGCTCGGCGAACAGGTGCGGATCCTGCTCGATTACCTGAGCATGCAAGCGCTCGATAACCTAATCGCCAAGACACGCGCAGACATGAAAGGCAGCTGGACGACGCATGGCCTGAAGGGAGGCATGAAAACCTTTTTCAAGGGAACCGTCGAAACGATGGACAAGGTGCACAAGCATACCGAACGCATGAAGGGCTTGATCGAAGCCATTTACAAGCAGTTTCAAGTCGGTCATGGCCTAGCAAAGATCAAGCTCGAAAGCTTTGCCGTCCAGCCCTACTACAAGGAGCTCAAGCGTCTGAACAAAGAGGCCGAAGTGTTTCGCAACAGTGCCACGATGGTGATGACAGAGCAGCACTTTGTCGTGAAGCGGTTCTTCATTACCCTGGTAAGCCGGACGCGCCTCCTGTTCGAGGAATCCAATAAGGAGGCCGCGACTTGGAGCAAGGCCGTCATGTCGCCGGTTTTCGCCCAGGTCCGTGAGCACAAGCTGATGATGGATCAGCGCCTGGAGAATCTTAAGAAGATCCGTCACAGCATGAGACATTTGAGCGAGCGCATCGCCCAGCTCAAGGCCACGCGCGCAAAGTTAGAGAATCAGAGGCAGGTAAGCCGAGAGATTCTGGCACGGCTCAACGGCCCTGTGCCCAGGGGTGGCGAATCTGCGTCTGGGGCCGAGGCTGAGGCTGAGGCTGAAACCGAATCTCAGACCGAGCGCGAGTCCACGGTGGAATTGACCGAGGTTCGCGGCGTAGCCTGAGGGCGGGCGCTTTGATTTTTGCCGTTCGTCGTTCAGACCGCACCGTTGGTCAGCGCACCCGCGCATGGACGCATCGCGCAGTGCCGGTGTTAGATTTCAACGGTCGGGGCTGCTGCAACGGCCAGTTTTCGCGTATTTGACGCAACTTTGGGCGACAGTGGAAACGGTTTACCGCGACCAGCGCATAAATGTGCTCAGAATTCACCCCTTTTCAGCGGCCGTGCAAACTGAAAAACGCTGTCTACAATAAATCTGTGGCCTCGCAGTGATTGCTTTATTTTGCGCGAGAGGAGGCAAGAATGGCTTTTCAGAAAGAAACCGATCCGAAAAAGTATGTGATCCTGGCCGTGCTATTCGGGGTGCTGTTCTACCAGCTATTCATAGGTTTTTTCTAGGCCTTCGGCCATGAGCTGATCAACGCTCAATATCTGAAGCCTGGTTGATCAAGGGGCTGCCGTGCGCAGCCCCTTTTGCTATCGGCGCCGTCCCCGGCCCACTCGCGCTAACCGCAAATGCGCCTGACAATGGCGTTCATCTCAGATTCTTGTTCCTGCATGCTGCGTACAAGCGTGAACTGGTTGCGCGCCCGATCAAGATTGTGCTGTGGGTATCGGGTCTTGAAGTATACATCGCCGTGCAGGTAATCGGTGAGAAAGCGAATGCCGACCTCGAACGCTACCACCTTACCCGCCAGTGCTAGAAACTCACGCTCCCCATCTGTAAGCAGCGATATCGACGCATCGCTGTACCCTTGAACCAAGCCCTCGAAAATAGGCAGCCGCAGATAGACCTGACCAAGCTCTCGTGCGTCTTCACGGCTCGCGCTGGCGGCGCTCCTTACAAGGTCACCGAAGTCGTATAGCACAGAACCGGGCATGACAGTATCGAGATCGATCACACACAGAGCCTCACCGCTGGCAGCGTCGAATAATACATTGTCGATCTTGGTGTCGTTGTGCACGACACGTTCAGGGAGCACGTCTCGCGGCAAGCCTGCCAGCATGTGGACGATTTCCTCGTTTTCGGAAGCGAAGTCGAGCTCTGCGCGTGCGCTTGCGACGAGTCCACGAATGTCTGCTTCGGTTGCCCGGCGCAGCTGCTCCATATACCGAGCAGTGTCGTGAAAGTGGGGAATGGTTTCATGCAACCGGGGTTCCGGTAGATCTGCCAGCAGCCGTACAAAGTGTCCGAAGGCGGCAGCGGCGCCCTTGGCTACCACAGGCGAACCAATGGTCGCGTGCGTGCATGCGCCTTCGATGTAGACGTAGGTGCGCCAGTAAGCACCGGCGTCATCGATGCAATAGGAACGACCATCACCGGCACGTAGCAGAGTGAGCGCGTGGCGTACGGTTTGCGATGCCATCCTCTCACGCGCGAGGCTGGCATACAGATGGTCTGTCACACGCTCGATGTTCTCCATCAAGCGCGCCGGATCCCGGAACACCCGCTGATTGATCCGTTGATGGACAAAACGGCGGCGGCTGCCGGCGTCTACATAGGTCACAAGATAAGTATCGTGGATGTGGCCGGCACCCAGCGTCGCGGCATCATGCAGGCGGCCGCCAAGCCCAAAGCAACGGCCGACAGCACGCAGCGTCGCACGTATGCGCGGATCAAGCGTTGCCGCAGCCTGGCGCAACGTCATCGCGCCCGAGCGCAACCCGCCCTTACCGACGGGAAGCTACTCTTCGGGCTCCCAACCGAATTCCTCGACGATGCGGAATAGGTCGGTCTCGGAGACGATACCCACCGGCTGTTCATTCGATTCGACGACAACACGCCGCACCCTGTTATCGATCATGGTTTGCGACACCCGGCGCAACGATAGATCAGACGGGACGGTAACCAAAGGCTGGCTGGCGATCTCGCTTACCTTCACGTTAGCCGCGGACTTGTTGGCACCCACGATCTTCATGACGATGTCGCGTTGAGTCATGATTCCCCATGTATTCGAACCATCCGGTTCCACCAGTATCGAGCTGATATTGTTCTCGCGCATCTGGTGCATGGCCTCGTCCACAGTCGCCGAGGCGGCTATGCTTTTTATCGGTGACATGATCCCTCCCGCGGTCGTTGGCTGCCGCCCCGACTCCTTCATCGCTTCCAGCGGATTGGCCACCCGCTGTGCCTCGCGTTCCTTGCGCTCGCGCTCCAGCGCCTCGCGGCGCTCCTGTTCAAAGCGCGCTAGATCATCGGCATCGCCGGTGATCCTGGCGATCAAGGCATCGGCGAACGCACTCGTAGACACAGTATGCGCACCGGGCATTAAACGCGCAAAGTCGTAGGTCACAAATTTGTCGCCGACCACCTGTGGGTAGGCAGCGTTAATTAGATCAGCGGCTTCTTTCCAGCCCATGTATTCCAGCATCATGGCGCCAGATAGCAGCAACGAGCTCGGATTCACTTTGTTCTGGTTAGCGTATTTCGGCGCGGTTCCGTGTGTCGCCTCGAACACCGCCACGACATCGCCGATGTTCGCACCCGGGGCAATGCCAATTCCGCCGACTTCCGCTGCAACCGCATCAGACAAGTAATCACCATTGAGATTCATGGTCGCGATAACGTCAAACTCGCTGGGCCGCAGTTGCAGCAACTGGAAAATGATGTCGGCGATACGGTCCTTGATAACAATTTTTCCAGCTGGCTGCTTGCCGCTGTATTGGCTGTAGAGCTCTTCTTCGGTGATGGTCTGCTCGCCGAACTCCTCCTTGGCGAGTTCGTAGCCCCAGTTGCGAAAGGCACCTTCGGTATATTTCATGATGTTGCCTTTGTGCACCAGCGTCACGCTTTCGCGGCCATGATCGATGGCGTACTGGATCGCCTTGCGAATGAGTCGCTTGGTGCCGAACGGGCTGATGGGCTTGATGGCCAACCCAGCGTCGTCGAAAAATTTCGCCCCCATCTGCTCGCGTAGGAAGCGCGCAAGCTTTTCGTTTTCCGGCGTGCCAGTTTGGTACTCAATTCCCGCGTACACGTCCTCGGTGTTCTCTCGAAAGATCACCACATCGACCTCTTCGGGACGCCGTAAGGGCGAAGGTACGCCCTGGTAGTAACGCACCGGGCGCACACAGGCATACAGATCGAGCGCTTGTCGCAAAGACACGTTCAGTGACCGAAATCCGCCGCCAATCGGCGTCGTTAGCGGTCCCTTGATCGCTATCGTGAGCTCGGTAATAGCATCCAGCGTCTCTTGAGGGAAATAGTCGCCGTCGTAAAGCCCAGCCGCCTTCTCACCCATGTACAACTCGCACCAATGGATCTTGCGCTTACCGGCATAGGCCTTCTCCACCGCTGCATTCCACACGCGTAGGCTTGCCTTGGTGATATCGGGACCGATACCGTCGCCCTCAACGAAGCCAACGATCGGGTTGTCCGGCACTCGCAGGGTTCCATCAACGAGCGATATTTTCTTGCCGTCCTGCGGTAACTTAATATGCCTGTAGGTCATTCAACGCTCCTGGCGATGGCTTGGCCGTTCAAGGGTGCAAATCCTAGTATCTCCTGCATTTGCAATGCAAGACCATTTCAGTCGAGGACCGCATCGAGAGCGGCACGCCGAGGGTACGCGGCAACGGGCCGCGGGTCCTGCCCGCTGTGGCCACTTAGCCTTATTTGCAGCGGCGAGTCCGTGGCCGGCCACTGGCCCTTGAGCACATTACGCGGCGCATCGCCACTGAAGACCAGATAGCTGTACTTGCCATAGTGCGGAAGCTTACGTGCGAGCCCCGGAAAGGCGCGGCTGTTGTCGCTGGCGAGCCAGGCCAAATTATGAGTGCCCGACGAGGGATGGCGCGCGACCACCACCAGCGAGTCGGTTGCGCGATCTACCGATCGTGCGCCCACACGCACACGCGCCGGCTCGAGCGACAGGTCCTGGCCTGCTAGTGCGGCGGCGAGCGCGCCACGGAAATGGTTACTCCAGCCAAACAGCCACACCGGGCGGTCGGCCGGCAATTCAGTCAGAGTGTTGTCCAGACGCCACTGGACCTGCGCGTCCGGGCGCACCCAATGCCGGGCCAAATCACGATAGCGGGCACGTGTATCTTCCGATGCTCCCGCAGGCAGGACGATCAGCAGCCGTTGCGCCGCGTAAAGCTGTCCTAGCGCTGGCGCTAGCTCGCGCTGGTCGAGGCGCCGGAAGAGATCGAACTGCGGATCCACCTGCAATAATGTCGGACGCGCAGCGAGGGAAAGGTCGAAGTGCTGTTTTCGCGCGCTCATGCTCACCGTTGTCATGAAGGCAACATCGTGTCCGTCGAGGCGAACAGCCAGTGGTACTTTCAGCGCGTAGAGTGGCTCGGGCTGCGCCTGCTGGAGCATGCCGCTCAGACGGAAGCCGTGGGGTAAGCGCTCTAAATTCACTTTTCGTACTTCGAGGCGTGGCGCGCCTGCTCGCTGTACCCACTGGGTGAACTCGCTACTTAGATCAGTGCCGCTAGTCTCTTCAAACGCTCGCTTCAATTCATTGTATCCGGCCGAGCGGAAAAGATTGTCTGCATAGAACCGTCGCAATCCTTCGACGAAGGCACGATCTCCCAAGCGCAAGCGCAGCATGTGAAAAAACATCAGGCTCTTGCCGTAGCCGACTGCCTGACCCACATCCGTGTGCGCACCAACAAAATCCGTCAATGGGAAATCCTCATCCTGAGATACATAGTCGGCGTACTTTTGCAGCACCCCGCGGCGATAGGCTGCACCCGCGTCACGCTGCTCCTGAACCAAGTGATCCGCCAGGTAAGCCGTGAGGCCCTCGCTCCAGTTCCAACCCGGACCCACATATACACCGTTTCCCCACCAGTTGTGCAGGATCTCGTGCGGGTACGACGAGTGCAGGATGAACGGCAAGCGGATGACGCGCGGGCCGAGCAGCGTGAACGACGGCATGCCGTAGCCGGTCTCCCAGAAGTTCNNGACGGCATGCCGTAGCCGCTTTCCCAAAAGTTCTCCACCAGGGCGAATTTCTTATACGGATAAGGTCCGAGCAGGCGACTGTAGAGATCGACGTATCGAACCGTCGCATCGAGATAGCGTTGTGCCAGCGCCGCATCAGGCGCGCGCAACCACACCTGCGCCGCGTAGCTGTCAGCGTTACGCAAAGCTGTATGGTAGCGTCCGGCAACGAGAACAATCTGCTCTTGGGGCTGGCGCTCTACCCAGCGCACCTGCGAGTAGCCGCCCTCGGGCTGCGCCGCGTCCGCCACCCCCTGACTCATAGCCCGCCAACCCAACGGCAGATCCAGATTCAATGCGAACGTCAGTAACGTATTCTCGAGATGGGGGTACCAATAGCTAGCACCGGCGAGAAAGATCCCCTGCAGCGAGATCGTGCCCGCGGTGTCGGTATGGAGCTTTGCCCGTGCCCGCGTCGTCGCCAGGGGATGCTGAATGACGCCACCATAGTAAACGGTTACACGCTTGTGACCAGGCGGCAGGTGTAACCGATACCGCTCCACCGGCACCGCCGCCTGGAAGCGACCGGTACGTGTCAACACATAGCCCGATTCCCGGATACTCGGTTTCAATCCGGCGTGCAGAAGCAACGTGTACGCCTTTCCTGGCGGCGCTGTTTCGCTGAGGGTGATAGTGTCGCGAACCTCGATCGTCCCACTTCCGGGATCAAGCCTGACGGCGAGCTCATGGTGCACAAGCGCAGCGGCCAGCGCCGTGTTAGCGCCCGCAGACATGACCGCGGCGATGATGCCTGCGAATGCAGGCACCCAATCGTGATGGATGTACGTGTTGGACAACGACATGTTTAAACTGCCGACTTCAAACGCCTCAGGGGCCGCCTCTCGGCGATCCCGGGCACGGCGGCGTGCGGCAGGTTAGAATGTGGTCCTACCTGCGATGAAACCATGGACAGAAATAATGCATCTACGACTTTATGTCAGAAACCCCGCAGGCGTTGCGACGTTGATCCTTACCCTGGTCGCTTGCCAAGCGACCGCTCCCGCCGTCGAGCAACCGGCAGCAGCGAGCGCCGAGTCCCAGGTTTTCGCGGAGGCCGTGCGTGCCGCTGATCTCAAGGCGTTGCCGACCTTGAGCGCCATTATTCCACGGCTTGCGGAAAAGCAGGTAGTGTTTGTCGGTGAAACACATGATCAATTCGCGCACCACCTGGCACAGCTCGAAATCATACGTGGACTACACGCGATTCACGACGATCTGGTCATCGCGGTAGAGTACTTTCAGGTGCCGTTCCAGCAAGCGCTCGACGCTTACATCGCAGGCCGGTCAACGGAAGAACAACTACTAAAGCAAACCGAGTACTTCGAGCGTTGGCGCTTCGATTATCGACTTTATCGACCTATCTTGCGCTACGCACGCGAGCATAGTATTCCGCTGATCGCACTTAACATCCCTGCCGAGATCAGCCGCAAGGTGGCGCGCTCAGGCATCGAGAGTCTCAGTGCGGCCGAGCGGGCGCAGATTCCACAAGAGATCGACCGTTCGGATCAGGCCTACCGCGAACGCCTGCGTGCAGTGTTCGAAGCGCACCGCGAGCGCGACGCTGCACCAGGGAGCTTCGATCACTTTGTCGAATCGCAGCTCCTTTGGGATGAGGGTATGGCCGAGACCGCTGCAAAGTACCTGCGTACGCATCCCGGCCGGCACATGATCATTCTGGCCGGAAGCGGTCATCTGGTTTACGGGTCCGGCATTCCGCGGCGGCTAGTGCGCCGTGTCCCATTGGCCAGCGCCATCGTCATTAACGCTGGCGGCGGTGTGACGGACCCGCAAATGGCCGACTTCCTGCTGTTTCCGGCAGAGGCCACGCTGCCCCCGGCCGGATTGTTGGGGGTGTTTCTGCAACAGCGGGATGACAGCGTGATTATTGACGATCTCACGGCCAACGGTGCCGCCGAACGCGCCGGGCTGCAGAAGGGCGATCTACTGCTCGCGCTCGATGGTACCCAGATGTCGAGCATTGCCGATGTGAAGATTGCCCTGCTGGACAAGCGGGCGGGGGAGCAGGTAAGAGTGAGAGTGAAGCGCGGAAAAGCGGGCGCAGCGGCGCAGCTCATCGAGCTTGACATCGCGCTGATGCCGTCGCATTGACGAGAGTAACGTACCCCGTGAGCGCAGGGCGAGCGTCTTCGCGAACGTGGAAGACGGCTTCGCAAGCCAATGAAGCATTCACGTAGCGTGCCCGAAAGGCAAAGGTCTTAATGAGAACGAGCTTCGGTGCATTCTTCGATGCGATTTTCGAGAGTGTGCGCAATCTGGCGCCGATTGTGCTCGTCATTGCTTTCTTCCAGCTGGTCGTGCTGCGCCAACCTCTGCCTAATCTCGCCGACCTCCTACTCGGTACGCTGTTGGTGGTGCTTGGACTCACACTCTTCCTGCGCGGGCTGGAGATGGGTCTGTTTCCGCTCGGTGAGGCGTTGGCGCATGGATTTGCGCGCAAGGGCAGCCTCACGTGGCTGCTATTGTTTGCTTTCGCCCTTGGTTTCGGCACAACCGTGGCGGAACCGGCTCTAATCGCTGTCGCCGATGAAGCCGCCATCGCTGCCGCGCAGGAAGCCATAATCGCGGACACGATCACTGCCCGCGACACTTATGCGTTGGGACTGCGCATTACGGTTGGAATCTCGGTCGGTTTTGCGATTCTGATTGGCGTAATACGAATCGTCCGCGGCTGGCCAGTGCATTATCTCATCATCGGCGGCTACATCGGTGTAGTCATTATGACCGCGTTCGCGCCACAGGAGATCATTGGCATCGCCTATGATGCCGGCGGGGTGACGACATCGACCATCACCGTTCCGCTGGTTACGGCGCTCGGCGTCGGTCTCGCGTCGGCGATCAAAGGGCGTAACCCCATGGTCGATGGCTTCGGTCTCATCGCGTTTGCGTCGCTCACGCCGATGATTTTCGTCATGGCTTACGGGATGGTTGTCTGATGGATTGGCTCTACGCCGTATTCAGCGCCAGTCGCGACACCTTGCGCGACGTGTTGCCGATTGTAGTGATCATTATCGGCTTTCAGCTAGGGGTACTACGCCGGCCGATACCGAACCTAAAGCGCGTGGTCATCGGCTTCTTGTACGTAGCCCTTGGCATGGAGCTATTTTTGCTCGGCCTCGCCGAGGCGTTGTTCCCCTTAGGCAAGCTCATGGCCACACAGTTGACCCACCCTGAGCTCATCTCGGGAACCCTTGAAGCCACGGGTGAGTTCTTGCACTGGGGTGAGTACAAGTGGGTCTATGTGTTTGCCGCAGCACTCGGATTTTGCACCACGATCGCCGAGCCGGCACTGCTGGCGGTCGCGCGAAAAGCCAACCAGGTCTCAGGCGGTGCCATAAGCATGCGCGGGTTGCGCGTTGCCGTCGCTATCGGCGCATCCATTGGTGTCGCTTTGGGATGTCTACGAATAACTACCGGTGCGCCTCTACACTATTTCATCATCGCTGGCTACATTTTCGTAATCGTGCAGACCGTCTTTGCGCCGCGCTTTATCATCGCACTTGCGTATGACTCGGGCGGCGTCACCACCTCGACGGTAACGGTCCCACTGGTGACGGCGCTCG
>JABAOD010016881.1_pt2 | contig 10416 bp, 10 predicted proteins | sample 7062151 | NCBI WGS metagenome assembly JABAOD01 (sample SAMN14538626, study PRJNA623070) | marine sediment metagenome | biome: marine biome [ENVO:00000428]; feature: marine pelagic biome [ENVO:01000023]; material: deep marine sediment [ENVO:00002113] | place: India: Gulf of Khambhat ...
TCGTTGACGCGCTTGACGTAGTCTACGGCGAAGTCGTTGAAGATGTCCTTCGCACCCCAGGCACCCTGCATCTTTAACACGACCGGCTTCGCCCTGACCACATTCGGGAACGCGACGGTTGCCGCCCCCGCCGCCGCGGTCGCGACCGCCGCCTTCTTCAGAAAGGTCCGGCGGGATACGCCCTGGGTCTCCTGCGTTTTGAATTCCTCGCTCATAGTCTCCCTCCTGTGTTAACTATTGTTTCTAGGAACGCGCTCATTCGCGTCCGCGAACAGACCAGGGTCACCTCCCTAGTCCCCGCACTGCTGCCCCTAGGCTCTCTCCCTCCGGGCCCCTCGGAGGGTCGAGAGAGAGGACAGCGTTCCTCTCCTCCAAAGAACTCTCTCCGTTCCGGCTGGCGTATGATAACCGAACCCGAAATTTCACAGAATGAAAAGGCGTTATATTTTTCGAAAAGACAAACGTACGGGTGTTTCTATCCCACGTATCCCCCCCTGTCAAGGAAAAAACAGCGGAGATCTTCTGGCCCATTAGCCCTTACAAAATATAGTTTTAGGACGGAAAAATCCTCGGTCGGTCCGCCGTATTTATCAGGAGCACTGCACTGAAGAAATATGACAACGGATAGTACTGCTTTTCTTTAAGAGGCACTTACAGGCATGATCCTCGTCATAGGGACGTTTTGAGCCCGGGAAATATTCCAGGTTGAGGACAGGCGCCCTTTCCTGACCGCTCCCTACAGCTCGCGGAAAAGGACTTCGATGGAGGGTCTCCGCTAGTGTTCTATCCAACCATGTGTAATCGCAGATCTCGTCCTACGGCCTTCTGGTACGCCTCGACGAAGGCTCGCGCATTGTCTCGATCCGTATCCCGGTAAAATTCTAAGACATCGCCATTTTCGTCTCTGAACTGGCCGATGACCTCATAGCCTAGTGTGAGGAAAAAGACCTTCCGTGGTCGGCCAATGACGTCAGGTCTCTCCCCTGTGACGTACCTGCCCGATGGGTGATCGCGCGTGACAAGGCAGGTAAAGTCATCTCCGAAGTGCTTCTTTACCAGCCCATCGATCAGTCCGGAGTCCACGTCTTTGCTCTGTAACGGCATCTGCACCTCCACCATCGCAACTTTTGCAGATCACCATCGCCCCCGTCCCTGGGATCCAATCTGCCTCCGTCGTTCGAGCAAGCTCAGGACAGGCTCACTCGACCGGCCTAGCCCCGAGCTTCGTCGAGGGGTCAGGCTAACCCATTCGACGGGGCTCAGGACAGGGCCATTCGACCTTGCTCAGGCCAAAGTAGCCTGGAGCGCCGCCTCCAAGGCGGGGTAGCGGAAGGAATAGCCCAATTCCTGGGTCCGCTTGGGGAGGACCCGCTGGCTGGCGAGCAGAACATCGGCAAACTCGCCGAGGAGGACTTTGAGACCAAAGGCCGGGACCGGAAGAAAGGCGGGACGGTGAAGCACCCGAGCCAGCGTCTTACTGAATTCCAGATTTCGGACAGGTGTCGGGGCAGTCGCGTTGACCGGCCCGCGGACCCTCGGTTGCTCAATGGCGTGCAGGATAATTCCCACCACATCGTCCAGATGCACCCACGGCATCCACTGCTTCCCACTCCCGAGCGGGCCCCCGAGACCCAGTTTGAAGGGGAGGAGCATCTGCTTGAGCGCCCCGCCTCCCCGGCCCAGGACGAGCCCGGTCCGGAGCGACACCACCCGGACCCCGAACTCTTCTGCCCGCCGGGCCTCGGCCTCCCAGGCCTGGCAGACATCGGCAAGAAAATCACTCCCGGCCACGGCCTCTTCGGTCAGTTCCTCATCCCCGCGATCACCGTAGTAGCCGACGGCCGAGGCACAGACGAGCACCCCCGGCTTCGATTTTGCTTCGCCGATGGCCTCGACCAGGTGGCGGGTGCCGACGATCCTGCTGTCCCGTATGGCCCGCTTCTTGAGCGCATCCCACCGTCCGGCCACACTCTCGCCCGCTAGATGGACAACTGCACCAGCTCCTTGGACGGCAGCCAAGGGGGCGGGCTCCATCTTCGGCCTCCACTTCCACGCCTCTTTCACCCCCGCTAGCCCCGCCTTGGCCCTCTCCGGACGGCGGGCGAGTGCCGTGAAGGTCTGTCCCCGATCCCTGAGCGTCGTACAGAGTGCCTGGCCGATAAAACCCGTGCCCCCCGTCACCAACACGGGTGATACCGTCGCCGCCATCCTCTTTCCCTCACTGCGGAACTCTCGTTGCTCCTGTTTGTAACACCGGAAATACCCGGTCCACTCTAGGCGAGCCCTCTCCTTGTGTCAAGGAGAGGGCGTGAAAAAAGGAAGGGCCAGCGCAGACGCGCTGGCCCTTCGAGATCTAACACGCGACGGCTACTTGGTGAGATTGACCACGACGGACTTCACCTCCATATACTCTTCGAGTCCCTCTTTGCCCCCCTCGCGACCCAGGCCAGACTCCTTGAAGCCGCCGAAGGGAATCTCGTGCGTGTAGCCCGCCGCGTCGTTCACCCCCACCAGGCCATACTCGAGGGCTTCAGCCACCCGAACCACCTTCCCCAGATCCCGGGTGTACAGGTAGCTGGCCAGGCCGAAGATGGTATCATTCGCCCGCTCGATCAACTCCTCCTCCGTTTTGAACGTCAGGATCGGGGCGACCGGTCCAAAGATCTCCTCCTGGCATACCGGCCACTGATCCTTGACCTTGAGGACGACCGTGGGCGCGTAGAAATACCCCTTGGCGTAGGCGCCCTCTTTCAAGGGACCGCCACCCAGGGCGACCTCGCCACCCCGGGACAACGCGTCCTCTACGAGGCCGTGGACTTTCTTGCGGGTCTCTTCATTGATGAGGGGCCCCACCTGCATCCCGGGCTCGAAGCCCGGCCCGACTTTCAGGGCCTTGGTCTTTTCGATGAAGGCGGGGATGAACCGGTCGGCGATCCCCTCCTGCACATAGATCCTGTTTGCACAGATGCAAGACTGCCCGCCAACCCGGAGGTACTTGATGGCGACAGCCCCCTCCACCGCCGCGTCAAAATCCGCATCGTCAAAGACGATGAACGGCGCATTCCCCCCCAGTTCGAAGGAGATGCGTTTGATTGATTTGGCCGCCTGCTCCATGAGAGTCTTTCCCACCTCGGTGGATCCGGTGAAGCCGATCTTCTTGACCTTGGGATTATTGAGGAGCTCGTCGGCGATCGGTCGGGACTTGGCCCCCGTGATCACGTTCAGAACGCCTGGCGGGATTCCCGCGTCGTGACACGCCTGGGCGATGGCCAGCGCGGTCAGTGGCGTAGCCGACGCCGGCTTCAGGACCACCGTGCAGCCGGCGGCCATGGCCGGCGCGATCTTCCGCGTGATCATGTTCGCCGGGAAGTTCCAGGGGGTAACGGCCCCGACGACGCCCACCGGTTGGGACAGGACCCAGAGCCGCTTGTTCGGGAACGGAGACGGCACGACCTCACCGTAAGCCCGGCGCGCCTCCTCAGCAAACCATCCGAAGTACCCCATGGAGAAGCCGACCTCTCCCTTGGCCTCGGCAAATGGTTTGCCGTTTTCGTAGACCACCAGCTTGGCGATCTCGTCCACGCGCTCCTGCATGATACTCTGGACCTTCTTTAGAATCTCTCCCCGTTGCTTCGGAGGGGTGGCCGCCCATCCCTTGAAGGCCCGGTGAGCCGCGTCGATAGCCCGCTTTGTCTCCGCGACCCCACCATCCGCGATATCCGCCACGTGATCCCCGGTGGCGGGATCGCGTACCTCGAAGGTCCGTCCCCCGTCCGAGTCCGTCCACTGTCCATCGATATAGAGCTGTCCTGTTTCGTCGATCACCTTACCCATAATATCCTCCTCCCCCGTGCTCGGGGGTGAATCATTCATACGGCCCGTCCACCCGTTCGCAGAAATCCTCCACGTGAAAACGAATTTTACCGATCATCCAAAACCATCCGCAAGAGAAAAGTATTCCCTCAGAACAATTTTTTTCACGTTATTGGTTTTCGCCCTGCGGAACAACCGGGAAAGCGCGCCCTTCTTTTACAGGGCTTCGGCACAGCTCAGCCCAGGGGCTCAGGACAAGTGCTTCGACAGGGCTCAGGGTAAAGCTTCGGCGAGGAGCTCGGCGACGTGCTTGACCTCGATGGGACTTCCCTGCTTGAGCAGGCCGCCTCGAATCTGCATGAGACACCCGGGGCTGTCCAGAGCCACGACGCGGGCCCCCGTCCGCTCGATCGCTTCGATCTTGCGCTTGAGGACCTCGCCGGCAACATCTGGATAGTCGGCAGAAAAGTGCCCTCCAAAGCCGCAGCACTCTCCGATCTCGTCGAGCTCCCGCAGCTCGTACCGCTCGAGCATCCCAAGGAGACGCCGCTGCGGATTCTGAACCCGGAGGCCCCGGAGTGCACTGCACGAATCATGGTACGCGAGCGGGACCCTTTCAGCAGTGGTATCTCCCACCGTTTCGTCACCAAGCCCCAGAACCTCGACCAGATACTCTGAGAAGTCCATCGTCCGTGCCGCGAGGGACCGACCCCGTTCATCCCACACGAGATCCTCATGAACGAGCTTGGGGATGTACTGCTTCAAGGTGATCCCGCACGGGGGGGTCGCAGTGACGATGTGCTCGCCCTGACCGGCCTCGAGAGCGGCAATCAGGTCTTTGGCCATTCGTGCTGCCGTCTCCTGGTGTCCTTCATAATAGGCCGGCAGGCCGCAACAACTCTGGGCCTTGGGGTAATGGACGGTGACCCCGTAGTGGTTCAACACCTTGATCATCGCTTGTCCGATTTCGGGATAAAACTGATCGACGAGACAGCTCCCGAACAGGATCACGCCCCGCTTCGACTCTCTGCGGGGCCGGAGAACTTCCGCGACGCGGCTTCGCAACGGCCGGGCAGCCAGTGCTGGTATCGCGCGGATACTGGTCAGATTCTTTAACGGCCGGGGAAGCTCGCGAAGTACCTTCCGCCCGCGGGTGAGAGGAAGTTGCGCAATGGCCCCCAGCCGAAGGGTCAGATGGAAGAGGCTGGGATTCGGAAGGATCTTATCGAGGAAAATGCCCCGGAGTCCTTTCGCCTTCTTCTTGTGTTCCTCCTGTTTCACGATTCGCGCCCGCATGGCAATGACCATCCGAGGCAGGTCGATCTGCACCGGGCACGCATCGTAACACGCCCGACAGAGAAGGCACGCCTCTTGGGGAACCGCCGCCGCCTCCCAACCATGGTGGAACGGGGTAATCACGGTGCCGATGACTCCGGTGTAGATGTGACCGAACACATGCCCGCCCACTATTCGGTACGTGGGACAAACATTCGCACACGATGCACAGCGGACACAGTAAAGGGCCTCCCTGAACTCCGAGTCATCCCGCATGGCCCACCGGCCGTTATCGAGGAGGACGATATGCATCTCCCCTCTGGGGGCGCCCTGGAACTCCTTTGGCCTCTGGATGCCACTTATCCCAGTCTTGCCTGTAATGAAAGTCGTGTAGACCGTCAAATGCTGCGCGGTTGCCGTCTTGGACAGCAGCTTCAGGTGTGAGGCGGCGTCCTCGATCGTGGGCACGATCTTGTCGTAGCCTAGCAGGGCCACGTGAATGGGAGGGAGTGTAGTCACCAGCCGGCCGTTGCCCTCATTCGTCACGATGATGACGGTCCCGGTCTCGGCCACCGCGATGTTGGCCCCCGAGAGCCCCATGCCGGCGCTGAGAAATTTCTCCCGAAGCTCTTCCCGCGCCAGGCGAACCATCAGGCTGACGTCGGGAGAAACCTCGCGCTTCAAGGCCGTGGAGAAGATTCCGGCCACCTCCTCCTTACTCATGTGGATGCAGGGCATGACGCTGTGGGACGGGTGCTCACTCGCCTGTTGAATGATCCATTCCCCAAGGTCTGCCTCCAGGGGACTGATCCCGAGCTGCTCCAAGTGTTGGTTCAGCTCGATCTCCTCGGATACCATCGACTTGGACTTGACAACCAGCTCCACTCCCCTTTCCTTTGCCAGCTGGCCGATATATCGGCTGGCCTCCTCGGCGGTTTTGGCTTGGTAGACGAACGCTCCAACCCGGCTGGCCGCCTTTACGAACTGCTCGGCGAGGTCCGGGAGCCGCTCAATCGCGTCCTCTTTCATTCGACGCAGCCGCGCCCGCTCACCTTCGTAGTTGAGGACGGCGAGGGCGTTTTTCCTGGCGGTGCGGTAGGCGGTTCCGAATCGGCCCAGGTTTTCGCGGATCCGGGGATTCGCTAAGGCCTCGGCCGCCCGACGCCGAAATTCGTCCTGGCGGGTCATGGCAAAAACCCCTTCCCCGTCGGCGGCAGCAGAAAAATATGGAGCTCGCGGGGTCCGTGGACGCCGATGGTCAACACCCGTTCAATGTCCGCGGTCCGGCTAGGACCTGTCACCCAGGAAACATAGGATGGCCGGCCCTGCGCCTGGGATTTCAGGATCAGGTAGCGGGTGAGGAGCAGGCCCTCTTCCAAAGAGTCGACGAAGGCGTCCTGGTGGAGGACGGCGACATGGATCTCCGGAAGCATGCCGAGCAGTCGCCCATCGACGTCATCGAGATGGACGAGGATCGATCCGGTCTCGGCCACCCCCAAGACCGCCCGGGTAATCCCGATCCCGGCATGGAGGATCGATTCGGGGCTCGGGCCAGTCGCCAGGCCGATACCGGCCTCCGCCAATGCGCTGTCCAGGTTCATCTCTTGGGCAAGATCGGGATCGGTTGTTTGGCAGAGGGTAACCCGTTGAGCCTTGGCGAGCGCGGTGATGGAGAATCCCACCGCTTGAGGATCAACAGCTTCCCGGATAGCTGTTCCTACCCGCTCACTTTCCGATATAAACCGAGACAGGAGGGAAGACTGACGGTGGCGGCTGGCCTCCCACGACTCATGAATCCGCTCTTCCAGTTGGGCCAGGACGGGCACAGGTCGGCCCTCCTTCCAAGCCGCCTCAAGAAGGAAACGGCCATGCTGCAGGCTTTCTACCTAGCACCGGCAGGATCGAAATGTCAAGGACGGAAAGTGCAACGAAGAAAGGTGAACCGTGAGAAGACCATCAGAAGCCGCTGTGACACGAAAGGCTCATCGCCCCTATCAGAAGCAATCGGCGGCCAAGTGGCTCAGATTTCTGCCATCTGTTTGGCGACCCCCAGTAGCTCTTCTTGGGGAAGCTCTGAGACCACGGAGTACAGAAGGTTATCCTGCTTCCACAGGACGACACCGGTCCCCTCGTGGGACGCCGTATAGACCTGGAGCCCATTCACCTGGCGGAACCCGAGCTGATCAACCTCGACTCCTTCATTGCGCAGCACAAGGAGGGTGACGAGGTTCGGCCCTTTCCCGTAGAGGATGCAGGCCACCTTCCGCTCGAGGAAGTAGGTGACATCTCCGCCGACCAGGCGAAGCTCTCCCCCCTGCCCCGTCGGTGGGTCGAGTTGGAATCCGACCTTAGACTCCACCAATTTTCTCACCTGTTGGCGGTCCGCGGTGGGCAGCGCTGGAGGGTTCACCCGCATGGCAAAACTGCGGTGGTCGTTCACGGCCTCGATCACGATCAACGGGACCCGCTCCTCCCCGCCCCGATCCAAGAGGGTCAGGGGGACGAGGCTGATCAGGGCCAGAGCAGCAACCGCCATCCCCCACTGAAGGGCAGGCCTCGGCAGGAACCCCCAGACCTGCTTCTCTTTGGGGGTCAGGATCTCCCGCACCTTCTGCCTGAGCTCGGCAGGCACCTCGCGCCGGGAAACGTCGGCGGCCACGCGGCTGCGCATCTGACGCTGCAGCGCCAGCTCACGGGCACAGGTCGAACAGATATCCAGATGTGCCTGCAGCCTCCGCTCGCGATCCGGCGTCACGGTGGCATCCATAATTTCCTGCAGGTATTCCTGGGTCTCCCGGCAGGTCGTCTCGTCTTTCATCTCAGCTCCCGTAATCCTTTAAGTGATCGCGAAGGAGACGACGCCCTCGAAAGAGGCGCGTCTTGACCGTGTTCTGGGGGCAACCCATGATCGCGGCGATCTCCTCAACATTGAGTCCCTCCACGTCGGAGAGGAGGATGGCGGTCCGGAAGGCTTCCGGAAGTTGCTCAAGGGCGTCCTGGAGGTCCATTCGGATCAAGCGGTTCAGGGGGGCCGCCGCGGCGCCGTGAACCCCATCGACCTCGGCCAGCGTTGCAGACCCCCCCCTCGGGGTCCATCTCCTCCATATCCGATTCCCGGCTGTGGCGCCAGTAACTGTCAATAAAGGCATTCCTCAATATTTTAAACAGCCAAGCCCGGAGATGGGTTCCCGGCTGAAAGCGGTGCCGGAACCGAAGAGCCCGGAGGTAGGTCTCCTGGACGAGGTCTGCCGCATCCTCGCCATTTTTGGCCAGCCCGAGGGCAAAGTTGTAGAGCGAAGTCAGATGCTTGACCGCCTCGTGCTGAAAGGCGGCTGCATCTGCTGCCGTCATCTGCTTGAGCGGAGAGTATCGCCTTAGCCGACCCATAAAAAGGGGGATCCCCTCCTTCGTGCTCCAAGGGGAAGTCCGCCTGGTCCAGCTTCATTTCCCACGCGATGAAAACAGGATGCGCCTCAGAAATATTCCCTCCTCCGGGCGAGCCACAGCAGTCTCCTCCTTTGCAGTCGGACGCACGAAAAAACGACAAAGAACGCAAGGCGGCGGGAATCATGAAGTTAGGCTTCTGTTTCGCACTGGTGCATGGTACACTCACGCCGGCGAGATGTCTTTCTCCTGGGGCAGACGGTTCATGAGTCATAAAGAGACCAAGCAAGCGGTCCGGCTGGAGGAGGACCGACCCCAATTCATACTCCGACTCTTTCTCACCGCGGTCACCGGTTTTAATGTCGTTCTGGCCTTCGCCCAGGCCCTCGAGGGAAATTGGGGATGGGTTCTTACCTTAGTGGTCGTGGGGGTGCTCGTGCCCGGGGTGATTCCCTTTCTTCGACTCATCCAGAGTTACAAGGAGGGAACAATCCCGTTCTCGTGGCGGGAGCTGGTCGCCTGTGGCATCGGAGCCGTCGACGCCGTGGCCATCATTACCCGGTGGTCCGACGGTCTCGAAGTAACCTCGTGGGTCTCCGTCTTCCTGATCTCAAGCCTTCTCGCCTTTGTCTTATTAGCTGAGAGTTGAGACAGTCCCCCGTCTCCGGTCGACCATGGGCGAGGGGACCTCTCATGCCGAATGAGGGGATGGTAGAGGAGGACAAATTAGATGATGCGTTGGCGGCGGACCCGGCGATCCACGATGTTTTGGATCCACTTCCAGAAGCGCTTTTCTTCCTCGACGTTGGGTCGCCCCTCAAGCTGTTCGTGCCATCCTTGCATCACCTCGGCTTCCACGGGCCAGATCCGGACCCGCTGCCGGGGGATCTCCCGTTCCCATCGCGCAGCGACCTTGGGGGATGGGTAGAGCACGCGGATGGTGACGTTTCGCGCCAGGTACTCAAGGGGTGAGACGTCAATCTTCTCAAAGGCCACTTTTTGAACACCGTCGGCTCCCCTCTTCCCCGCAACCTCGGGAACGCCGTCCGTCACAATGACGACGGTGATGGGGGCGAGAAGCAGGTTCTGCTTCTGAACGGTCTCCGAGACTCGCTTGAAAAACGCGTTGAAATCCGTCAGGTAGTTTCCCCGGATCGTGAAGAGCTCGGTTAGTTTTTCCTCGATCTCGGCCGCACTTTTCCGCTCGAACACCTGGATCGGGTGGAAAGCCTTGGGTTCGTTCGGCACATCCCCGCCGACCGAGCCCACGAAGAGGGCCCGCGGCCTCTCGAGGCCCCCGATGCCGTGCAGGTGACCATACATGTAATACGAGAGGAAGCGGAGGGAATCCTGGAACTGGGGCGTCCGGGAGAAAGACCCGCTGACGTCCACCCCCACAAAGAGGGAGAGGCGGGGCTTTTCCTGTTCGCTGGAGGTGCACCCCAGCGCTAGAAGGACAACAGCAATGAGGAGTATCCGAAGCTGGTACACCATGGTCGCCTCCCCCTTCCCTATCCGCCTCTCGCGCTGCCGGAGGCGTGGCCCCCGGATCGCGCGAGCTTGACGAGCTCGCCCGTATCCATGAAGGCGTGCATCGAATTGAGCGGCAATCGGAAGAAATGCCGCCCGGCGACGAGGATCATGAAGAAGTTGATCGTTCCGGCGACCAGTTGGAGTGGCGGCAGGATATACGCCTCGAGAAGCTGCATTCCGGTGGTGTGGAACCAACCGATGTCGGCCTTCACCTGATTGATCATCTCCTTGGTCCACGAAGTGGCGGGTCTCGGGGCAGGCCGTTCTCCCACGGAGCCTGCCACTGTGACGCCCTGTCCGGAGATGACTGACAGGAGTGTCGGCGTCCCGTACCGTGCAAAGAGGAACCACGTCATCCCTCGGACACCAACCCAAGCCAGAGTCGAGATCAGGAGCACACCCGCGATACCG
>JABAOD010023477.1_pt1 | contig 10415 bp, 10 predicted proteins | sample 7062151 | NCBI WGS metagenome assembly JABAOD01 (sample SAMN14538626, study PRJNA623070) | marine sediment metagenome | biome: marine biome [ENVO:00000428]; feature: marine pelagic biome [ENVO:01000023]; material: deep marine sediment [ENVO:00002113] | place: India: Gulf of Khambhat ...
CTGGACTGTTCGTGCCGCGCTCGCGGCTAGAAGATGTGGATACAGCCTGCCACGATCTGCTGGAGCTGGTGGACCTGGTCCCCACCGGATACGGGCCGCTGCCCCGGACGAGGCATCAGCAGGCCTCACCGAGCCTTCCTGCTTCAACTTCGCGACGACCTTGTCGGCCAGCTCTCGCGCCACTGTCTTGCGCTCTTCCTCCGGAACGTCGTCCATAAGAAAGACATCGGTGTATCTCTTGTACAGGGGGAATGCATCAATGTGGATGACCTTCTCTTCCCCGATCAGCTCGTTCAGAACACGCTCGTGGCACTTGAGGAAACAGCCGTCGGTCGCGTCGTGCATCCGGCGGTACCTCCGGCCTCTCGCGACGATCGGACGAGAGAGCTGAGGTCTTCTCTCCCGTTAGAGTGTGGATGCGCACAGTTGTGCGCCCCGTTGGCGAGCACGCGAGACAGGGTTCTTAGCCAGCGAGGCGTCGACGGTAGGGGTCGCAGCGAGCTTGGCGGCTGTCAGGAAGGGGCCTGCACCGCATCTGGGTACTGCAGGGACAGAAGATACGCGATCAGTGCGTCGATGTCTCGCGCGGAGAGATGATCCTGCCAGGGTGGCATGTCGAGCGGCGGCTTCGGTCCCTCGGGATCCTTCCTCCCGGCTACGTTTCCCTTGCGGATGACCTCGCGAACGGCAGTGTACTTGGCGAGGACGGCGCGATAGCGACCGACCGGCGCTTCGTCCACGACGTCTTCGAGGGCCGTTCCTGCAGCGAGCAGGTCGACAATGGCCGCGGTGTCCTCGGCGTCGAACAGATAGAGCCGCTCCGCCAGTGTGTCGAGGGACGGGACCGTATCGTTGACGTAGTTGAAATTGCGCACCCCGCCCTGGCCGCTCCAGCCATGACAGTTGAAGCAGCCCTTCTGGCGGAAGAGCCAGCCGCCACGAGTGACGATGTCAGGGTCGGCGGGCGGCGGGAGTCGCCAGTACGGTGCGATGGTGTGTCGTTTTTCTGGGGGTGGAGCCTTGGCGCCGGGCTCGACGACGACGATCTTGCCGTGCATGCCGAAATGAGGATTGCCGCAGACCGTTGTGCAGTAGTACTCGAAGGTCCCGGACGTCGTCGGCGTGAACTCGATCTCGACGAGTTTTCCCGGGTAGACCTCGATCGGACCGATTCCGAGCTCCGGACTGTAGAAACTGTGATGGACGTCGGCGCTCTTGAATCGGAAGACCGTCTTGCGGCCGCGCTCGAGAACCGGCCGCGCGGAGGGTATTGCTCCTGCCTGGCCCATGGCCAGAATCCGACGGTCCGTCCAGACCCCGAGCTCGGAGACGCCGGTGAGATCGACGACCTGAGCCCCGATTTCGAGGTGGGTACGGACTGCCAGGGCTTCGTGGACGAAGGGCCAGGCCATGGCGGCCACGATGCCGAGGCCGGTGGCGATGACTGCGAGGATCTCTACCCGTTTCTCCGACATCTCGTCACCCCACGTACAGGCGCATGAGGGCAGCGACCATCGCGGCCAGGAGGAGGCCGGTCGGCGAGAAGGCCCGCAGCGCCAGCCCTTTGTCCACAAAGAGGCTTCGGGCGTGCTCGAAGCCCGTCTTGAGCGCATAGGCCAGGCCGGCGAGGAGGATCGGGACCTGGATGTACGGCGTCCAGTGTGGTGCCACCGGTGTCCACGCGAGGTCGGCCGTACCGAAGAGATTCCAGCCCCAGCCGAGGGGGTCGGAGACCGTCATCACGATGTATGAGCCGTTGACCAGGATGAGGGGCAGACTGAAGGCCACCCAGGCCATGAGACCCAGCGGCACGAGCGGATAGACGAAGGCGAGAAACGTCTGCTTGGCGCTGCTCTCTTTTGCTCGCGCCAGCCAACGACCGGCCTGGACCGCGGCGTAGTAGGCGGCCGGCAGCAGGACGAGCGCCAGCAGCCAGAGGCCGAGAGCATACAGGGCGAATCCCGCCCAATCGCCCGACTCGGTGACGTTGGCCCAGTCCTTGAAATGGCCCCACGGGCCCAGGTAGATGACCGAGTAGGCGAGCGCCAGGCTCAGCATGATGAACGCTTTCCAGGCCTCGTCGTAGCCCTTGAGCCTGGTGTCGGCGCAGAAGGAGCGCAGATTCAGCGTCATGTTGTCGTGCGGGCACGACTTCATGCACTCCATGCACAGGCCACAGTAGTTGTTGCGGTCCATCTTCGAAGGGAACATGAACCAGGGGCAGCCCCAGCCGCCTTCGTCACCGGTCATGCAGCTCTTCGTCTTGCACTTCTTGCACACCTCGAGATCGCGCGAGCGCACCTCGAGAGTCGAGGCCATGGAAAAGAGGCTCAGGAAGCCGCTCACTGGACAGACGTAGTTGCAGAAGGCGCGGTGGCGGTAGATGAGGTGCATGACGGTGGCGATGACGAAGAGCCCGCCGAGGACCACGGCGCTGATCACCGGCCGGGTCAGAAACAGCGCACTGAAAGTGCAGAGCCCCAAGAACCCGAGATTCTGCAGCCAGATGTTGGACAGCTTCTTCGGCCAGCGCTTGTTGAGCCCGAAGAAGCGATTGCGCCCGACGACGACGCCCGGCCGCTCGGACTTCTGCGAACGGAGCTTCGGATCGACATAGCGGACGCCGACCAGCGCCCTCCTCTGCGCCCACTCGCCGAAGAACGGAAACGGGCACATGGTGCACCAGACCCGTGAGGCGAGCGGCACCATGGCGCTGATCAGCAGGAACCACCACAGGATCCAGACGAAGATGATGATGATGTTGCGGTTGCCGACCGGGCTGCCAACGGTGCCGGCGACGAGAAAAAGGAGAAACACCAGCAGATTCGGCAGGACGACCGCGAACTGGAACCAGCGCCGCTTGACCAGCCAGTCGAGCGGCGGGAACCTGCGGAGCAGATCGATGCGCCCCGGGAACCGGCCGTCGGCTTGCGGAAGGACGGGCAGGACATCTGGCGATGCCTCGGAAGCTGGATCAGTGCCTTGCGCGCCGCTTGCCTTTCGGAAAGCCAGGGTCACTTCTGCTCCTGCTCGTCGAGCTCGGCGAGGCGTTTTTCCACCCAGTCCTCGTGCCCTTCCTCGAACTCGCAGAGCTCGCGGTAGAGCTCGGCGAGCTCGGGATCGGTCGTCTGCTCGAGCGCCTGCTGGTAGAAGTTGTGAGCAAACTGCTCTGCCACGAGAGTCAGCTCGTACACCCGGCGAGGTGTGAGGGTATCGAATATCTGGTGTTCGGCATCGTCCAGATCGATCGCCTCCACGACGCCGCTGACATCCTGCTCACCGATCGGTAGGACCTCGCCACCGAACCGCTCGTCATAGCGCTCGCGGATCATGGCCTCGTGCTCGACCTCCTCCTGGGAGAGCTCGGCGAAGCGGTCGGCTACCTCCTCGTCGTAGCCGCGAAATGCGTCGGCGAAGGACTGGAAGCGCTCGGCATTGGCCTTCTCGACGTTGATGGCCAGCGACAGGACCTCACGGGGTGACAGCTCGCTCAAGGATCGTTTCATCTCAATTGCCTTTCCGGACGACCAGAACAGCGCCGATCAGCAGGCCGACCGTTGCCCACAGGCTGGCGGGGAGAAGAGCGTTGGGCTCGACGATGAGCTCGCCGAGCATGAAGGGGTGCATGAACCCGCAGGTGTGCGAGCAACGATAGCGGTATTTCCCGGCACGCTCCGCTGTGAAGACGACCTCCTCGAGATGCTCGACCTTCTCCGGCGCGCTCGGCCTGCGCACTTCGAAGGGCCGCTCCATCGGCTTCGCCGTGAGGTCGAGGTCGTGACCCTCGAGATAGAAGCCGTGCATCACGTCCAGAGCGACGAATCGGAGGCGGATCGTGTCGCCGCGGTTGACCCGCAGAACCGGGGGGTCGTAGGCGTACTGCCGCGCCGTGACGGTGATCTGGCGCTCGGTAGGAGGCGGGCTGTCTGCCGCGAGGACGAACCCGAGCGAGCCGAAGACCATGACGCATGAGACGAGGATTGCTGGTGCCGGCAAGCGACCGTAGGCTGCCTGCAGCCAGTTCCCGAAGCGGCGGTTCATGGCCGGTTGCTTGGAGTGTCGGGTGCTGGGCACTTGATGATCAACGGCTGAGAGAGAAATCCTGCGTGGTGGCGCCCGAGACCGTGATCGACTGCTTGTGCGGCTTCTTGAGGCGCTCGTGCCAAACGGCGATCGTGTAGATTCCGTCAGGCACCTCGTTGATCGCGTACGAGCCGCCGTCGCCGCTCACCGCGAAGTAGGGAGTCTCGACAGCCACGACGTAGGCATCCATCTCCGGATGCACGTTGCAGAGAATGACCGCCACGCAGGGCTCGGTGAAGGTGTGCGAGCGAACTTCACCGGTCGCCCAGCCTCCGAGGTCGAATTGCTCGGGGCACGGGTCGGGGGAGAACACATTGTGGGTAAAGGGATCGCTGTTGAGAAAGTCCACCGTGGTGCCCACCAGAACCGGCAGCACACGGGGTACGAACACCTTGCCGGTCTGATCCATGACGACGCTCTCGGCCGGAGGTTCGAAAGACGCGCCTTCGATCTTGTCGATGTAGACGACGGCACCTCCACCGCTGGCACCGGAGACCTGCACGGTACCGCTGATCGCGCCGGCGATGAGCGGCGTTGCCCCACCCACCAGAGCGAGCAGCGCGACAAAGAGCCTGATGAAACCCGAATGACTCATGATTCTCCTTCTCATCTCAGGACCCCGTGGGGGATTCCGGTTGCGGGTGGGTTGTGGTCGGTCACTGCCGGCGCCTCGCACAAGGACTGTCGCAGCTCGGCGAGCAGGCGCGGGTCGCTGGAGCCGTCGTTGACCATCACGAGATAGATCGCGACCGCGAGATCGTCGACGAGCTTCCGGTGCATCGCAGCTCCCCCCGCACAGCCGGCGAGAATCTGCCGAACATCGACGTACAGCTCGCCGGCAAGCCGAGGCGGCAGTGGGCTGCCGCGGTAGCGATCCAGATCTCGGCGCACGCTCGCCAGAACCTGCCTGGCGCGCCAATCGAGATCTTCACGTGGCATGAGAGGCCTCTTGCTTCCCTGAGCTTTCAGTTTCGCGTGTGGTGGTTCAGTACGCGAAGTCGAGCCCCACCGTCAGAGCGTAGTTCTCGCTCACTTTCAAGTCCTGCTGCCATTCGACGTAGGCCTTGATGTTGGCTCGGACCAGCGCAGTCAGATTCGCGGTTGCCCACTCGTACTTGCCGGCTTCTTCGCTCGCGAAGTCGAGGTACTCGTAGCGCAGCACGCCATGCAGCCAGGGCTGGAAGACATAGTCGGCCTCGACGAGGAACGTGTCGTAGTCGAAGGTCTCGGACGAGTGGAGCTCGAGATGGCCGGGTTCGAGCATCCAGGCTTCCGAATCGAAGGTCCGGAGCGTGTCCTCGCCTCTCACGAAGACCGCGAAGAGGTGCAGGTCCTTGATGTACCAGTGGAAATCGGCGCCGTAGCGCAGGAACTTCTCGTCCTCGATCGGCACCAGGTTGGGCGTTTCGTCAGCGTGGTCGTCGCCCTCGTGGTCGTCGCCCTCGTGGTCGTCGCCCTCGTGGTCGTCGCCCTCGTGGTCGTCGCCTTCATCGTGGCCGCCTTCATCGCCGTGACCGTGTTCCTCCTGAGTGAAGATGACGTCCTCGCCGTTGCCGCTGTAAACGAAGATGCCGATCTTGAAGGAGTTGTCGCGCCACGGTTCTTGCGCCTCGGGAGTGGCCACTTCGTCGCCGACCGTGCCATCGAGGCCCATGCCGCCGAACTTGTAGGTTAGGCGGCCATAGAAGTCCTTGAGCGAGTTGCCGTCCGAGGCTCCGACGCCGGGGCCCAGGCCGTTGGCGATGCCCAGGTTCCACAGCAGTCGATGCTTGAGGACTCCGTAGGCCTCGATACCTTCGACGGTCGCGGGCAGAGCAATGCCGTCGCCGCCACCGTGGTGGCCGCCGGATCCGACCGAGGAGCCGCCGCCCTCGGCGATCGGCGCGTACGCGAAGAGGTTGAGGTAATTGCGGTCGGTCAGCGTCCGCATGTGCGAAAAGGAGCTACCCACCATCTCGGGCTCGAATCGGCCGACCTTGAGGTTCAGGGCTCCCTCCGGCCCGGCGATGTCGTTGACGTGAAGCTCGGCATGCTCCAGGTCGATCTCGATCTCCTCGTGCCGATCGACCGCGGCGCCGTGCAGCTCTGCGGTCTCGCTACGCTCGATCTGCACTTTGCTGAAGAACGAGAACTTCTCGCCGAAGGTCCCGGCTGTCTGGGCGTACACGATGCCCGGAAAACGAAAGTCGCCCTTCACCTGCTCGCGATGCCCATCCTCGTCGACCTCCGAGGTCCAGCGCGTCGGGAGGTTGACCCGCAGCGCCAACGGCGTCGAGCCCGGAATGTCCGACGGCCACACCGCCTTGGGCCAGACCCGCTTCCAGGCCGGCGCGCCGAGGCTCACCGGCTTCTCCTTGATCATCTCGGCCGTCTCCCCGGGCATGCGATAGCCGCGTAGCCGGAAGGCCTCGCCGAAGGCATTGAGCTTGGGATATGCAACGTGGCAGGTCTGACAGCTCGTCTCGTACTTGCGCGCGAAGACCGGAATCGCCGAGGCGCTCTCGGCTAGGAGGAGGACTCCGCCGATGGCAAGCGCCAGAACGGCGACTGGAGCCCGGTGACGTTCTTGCATCGAATCTCCTTTCGGCACTGTGGTGCCCATTGCCTGCGAAGTGGGAAGGAGCAAGGACGAGGCCAGGTTGGAAGCGATTCACCTCATCGCGGTGTAACAAGGTGTGCAAGAAGGGCTTACGCCTGTCCTGCAGGCCCAGCGAAGGGGCCATGACGGCAGGCCCATCGTGCAGCTGCGCACGATCACGGCGTGCCCGGGCTTGCAGTCCTGCAAGCCCGGACGGCCGTCGCGGCCTCTCAGTCGCTCACAGTTCGAGCTTCTTCAGGCGGCGATAGAGCGTCGATGGGTCGATGCCGAGCTTCGTGGCGGCTTCCTCGCGACTGCCGCCGACTTCGGCGAGAACGCGCGTGATGTGGCGCCGTTCGAACTCTCGCGTCGCCTCGCGAAGATTGGAGGACCCGGCGGCGCGGATACTGAGCCCAGCAAGCTCCGGCGGAAGGTCCTCGAGGCCGATCGTCGGGCTGTCGGTGAGGAGCACCGCGCGCTCGAGGACGTTCTCCAACTCTCGTACGTTCCCCCGCCAGTGCGCTTCGGTCAGCGCCCGAACCGCCGCGTGCTCGACCGTCGGTGGCCGACACCCACTGCGCTGTGCGACGCGATGGACCAGATGCTCGACGAGAATCGGAATGTCGCTTCTCCTCTCCCGGAGGGGCGGCAGAGTGATCTCGATGACGCGGATTCGATACAAGAGATCCTCGCGAAAGCGGCCGGCGTCGACTTCGGCGGCAAGGTCGCGGTTGGTGGCCGTGACGATGCGCGTCTCGACGCTGATGGTCTTGCGACCGCCCACCGGCATGAACTCGCTCTGCTCGATCGCTCGCAGCAGCTTGGGCTGCAGGTCGAGCGGCAGGTCCCCGATCTCGTCGAGGAACAGGGTGCCGCCTCGCGCCAGCTCGAAGTACCCCGGTCGGTCGCTGACCGCTCCGGTAAAGGCCCCCCGCACGTGGCCGAAGAGCTCGCTTTCGAACAGGTCGTGCGGCACGGCGGCACAGTTGACGGCGATGAACGGGCGATCGACTCCCCATCGGCCTTCGTGCAGCGCCCTGGCCGCGAGCTCTTTGCCCGTGCCGCTCTCGCCCGATATCAACACCGCGCTGTCGGCGGGTGCCACTTTCGCGATCAGTCTTCGCAGGTCGTTGATCGCCGGGCTCTCGCCGAGGATCTTGTCGCCTCCCCGGTCGCGCGAGGTTACGCGCCGCAAATACCTGAGCTCGAGCTGCATGCGCTGCTCGGTGATGCAGCGGCGGACCTTGTTGATCAGGTCTTCCGGTACCAGGGGCTTGAGGAGATAGTCGACGACTCCGGCCCGAAAGGCTTCGACCGCCGTCGACATCGAGCCGAACGCGGTGACCAGGATCACCGCCGTCTGCGGGCATGAGGCGGCAAGCTGATCGGCAACGGCGACGCCGTCCATCCCGGGCATCATGAGGTCGCAGAGAACGACCGCGGGCTCCCACTCTCGCGCGATCCCCAGCCCTTCCTCGCCTGTGCTCGCGGTGCGACAGTCGAATCCTTCGTCCCGCAGCAAACTGGCGAGATCCTCGCGAAAGAGGTCTTCATCGTCGATGATGAGGACGTTGCCGCTCATCTTGCCGCATCCCTTGCGGTACCGCTCTCCGGGGCGAGGGGGAGTACGACGTTGAAGCGGGAACCCTGACCCCCGGGACCTGGCTCGGCGGTCAACGAGCCGCCGTGCGCGTGCGCCAGGCTGTAGGAGATCGACAGCCCGAGACCAGTTCCCTGCGGTTTCGTGGTGAAGAATGGCTCGAAGAGGTGCTCACGAGCGGATTCATCGAGACCCGGCCCCGTATCGAGCACTGACGTTATGACGGTGTCCTCGTGCCGGGCCGTTTCAATCGTCACCGAGCCGCCCTCGGGCATCGCCTCGACGGCATTGAGGAGGAGGTTGATGAGTATCTGGAGGGCCTGATCGCGAACGCCCTTGACGCGCGGTGAGAGGTCAGCCAGCTGAAGGACGAACTCGACATTCTTGGCGCGCCGGTCGAGCTTCACCATCGATGTGGCCTCTACTACGACGTCGTTGATCTCCCAGGTTGTCCACTGCTGCCGGCGCAAACGTCCAAAGTGAGACACGCCGTGGACAATCCGTTCGATCCGGCCTATCTGGCCACGCAGGACTGCGACGCTGTCGCGCATGAACTTCGGATCGCTGGTTTTTTCGAGGCGACTCAGGCGGGTCGAGAGGGATGCCAGGGGATTCCCGATCTCGTGCGCGATGCCTGCCGCCATTCTTCCCAGGACCGTGAGGCGACCGGCGTGCGCGGCCTCGGCCTCGAGTGCCCTGCGGTGCGTGATGTCCTCGATGACTTCGACGATCTGGAGGACGCTGCCATCGTCGTCTGTGACCGGTGTGGTGATGTGACGAAAATAACGCACCGCGCCGTTCGGATGGACTTCGCGGCGCTCGGCCTCGGAGGGCCTACCGGTGCTCGCCGCAGTGGCTGCGATGCATGTGGGGCAGGCGTTGGTGCCTCCCAACAGGGGGCACGGGCGCCCCAGGTCGCGATCGTCCCAGCCAAACCAGTCGGAGATTCGGCTTCCAAGCCAGAGCAGCGCGCCCTGCGGGTCGACCTGCATCATGCCGACGCCCGCAGCGTCGACTACACCTTCGAGACGTCGCCTCTCGAGTAGCTCATTGTGGGCGGTTCGTTCGAGTTCGTACTCGCTGGCGCGCACGCGTAGCATGATGACGGACGTCAAGTATGCGGTAAGCGTCAGCACGAGAAGAAACGGTGCGGTCCGCCCGAGCACGAACATGATGTCGTACGAAGCGTGATCACCGCTGCCGCCGTGCGAGTGGCCGTCCAGGGCAGAATCGGTAAGGGGCAGCTCGTGCGGGAAGAGCCTGTTGGTGTAGTGGGGGAAAAGGTGAAAGTACTCGCCGAAGGCGAGAACAAGAAAAAGGAGACCGGCCACGAGGGTGACAATGGCCGCCTTGCGGGTCGGGAGAAGGATAGCCGCAATGATCGCGTGTATAAGGTAGACGGTGTAAAGGGGATTCTCGAGGCCGCCAGAGGCGTTGAGAAAGCCTGTCAGCACGACGAGGTCGAGTGCCGCCTGGGTCATGATCTGACGCTCGTAGTGGCCGCCCGCTCGCGCCCACCGCCCGAAGGCGACGTTGCCTGCGGCGAGCAGCAACCACCAACCCATGAGCGGGATCAGCGCCCGGGTCGGGAGGACTTGCGTAATCGGCAGCGCGAGCACGATGGCGGCCAGAGACATCGAGATGACGGCCCACCGCATCTGCACGAACCAGAGGACGTACTGGCGCCTCCGCTCCTCCCGGTTCAGCACTGCCGAAATCCCGGTAGCCGAGGGCTTGCTAGCCAAGCTCGCAGAGTGCCGGTAGAGGTATAGGCCCACGATGCTCGCCAGGATGGTCGAGATGAGAATGCCCCGGATCAGATGAATGCGATGCAGCGCTTCCATGTCAATGCGTTCGAGCAGGAACTGCCGCTCGAGGATCTCGTAGCCTCCATAGAGAACTGCGAGGGCAATGGCTACGAGCCCGAGCAAGAAGAAGGGGCGAAACTCGGGCTGCGATTTGCCTTCGAGAGGTCTCGTGTTGGGAGTCACCGATGGCTATTCTAGGGCCAGCCGACAGCTCCGTCGAGCGAGTGCCGCAGCTCCTGATCGACCCGGACCGCTCGGCGCTCGCCCGGCACGGCCTGAGCTCGGCGGAGTTCGCGCAGACGGTCGAGGCGCTGTTCCAGGGCACGGTCGCCGGCGAGATCGTCGA
>JABAOD010008255.1_pt2 | contig 10413 bp, 11 predicted proteins | sample 7062151 | NCBI WGS metagenome assembly JABAOD01 (sample SAMN14538626, study PRJNA623070) | marine sediment metagenome | biome: marine biome [ENVO:00000428]; feature: marine pelagic biome [ENVO:01000023]; material: deep marine sediment [ENVO:00002113] | place: India: Gulf of Khambhat ...
CGCCAAGGACTAAGATAGTGTTGTGACCGGCCATAATTCACCCCCTTCGTTCCGATAGACCGTCAGCGCGGGCTATAAGCCAATTTTCGTTGCCTCCACACCGCGTTCACCAACGTGCAAAAGAATGTCTGCTGAGCTGATGACATCCGGGTCATAGACGGCTTTGAGTAGATGCGGATTCTTCTCACTAAAGTGGATCGAAATTATCCCCGTATAAGTTCGCAGCGGTGTCAGAAGACCAGCACCTGATTCGCGTCTAGCGTGATATCGGTCAGCGCGTCCATCGTGCTGCGCCGGGCGCCCTCCAGCACTTCCTCGTCGGTTATGCCGCGCGCATCCATGCATGTACCGCACAGCAAGAGAATGCCGCCGCGCAGGACCGACTTCAGCATCACCTCCATGTTGTAATAGCCCGTAGGTACCTTCTGGCCGCGTTTCGCGCACGCTACGGCATCGCCCATCAAGAAGACGGTCAACCCGGTTTCGGGTTCACTCTTAAGAATGTTTCTGGCGAGTCGAACGCCGTTGTAGCTACGCTCTGTTCCGTAAGGAGGGTCGTTTAATATGATCAACATCTTCATCTATACACCTCATGGATATTGCAGATCTGTGACAACGCTCACCTTTTCCACAGGTACGCCTGAACGGTTCCACTCCAGCATGCCGCCCTGGAGCACGGCAACGTCGCTGAATCCAGCCCGATTTAAAATCTCTGCAGCTTTAACCGAGCGGCGATCGGTGCGGCAGACGATGGCCAGGGCGATGCCGAACGAAAGCAGGAGCGTGTCAGGTTCGCGGTTCTCATCGGTCTATTTCCATTCGCGGCGATTGATGGCGTAGGCTGTGATCTTTCCAACAAACGGCATCACCAGCATTCCTGGTAAGGCATCGCATTGCTTCAGATCCCGGAACGTGCGGATGCCGATGGTCATGCCCTCGTGCCCCGCGCGCGGCTGATCACGGTAGGTCCCTAGGAGGCGATCCCACCAAGGCAGGTTAAAGCCGAAATTGCTGTTGGCCTCGTCGTCCTCAATGGAGTGGTGGACGCGGTGCATGTCTGGTGTAACCACGATCCAGCGCAACCAGCGGTCGACGATGCGCGGCATGTGTATATTGCTGTGGTTGAACATGGAGGTCGCATTGAGCAGCACTTCGAAGATCACAACTGCCAGCGCGGGTGCGCCCGACACAATAATCACCGCGAACTTGATCAACATTGATAAGATGATCTCGATGGGATGAAAGCGCGCCCCCGTGGTGACATCGAAATCCAGGTCTGCGTGGTGCATACGGTGCAGCCGCCACAGTGCCGGCACGGCATGGAACATGACATGCTGCAGGTAAATAGCGAGATCCATGATTACGACCGAGGCGACCACAGCGACCGCGTGAGGCGCGTCGAGGTAGTTGAACAGACCCCAACCTTTGGTGTTCGCGAACACAGCCATGCCGACCGCAGCCGCCGGGAACAGAACTCGGAGTAATACGCTGTTCAGCGCGACGATTCCGAGATTGCTTGTCCACCGCAGCATCTTCGATACTGTCAATGCGCGCCGTGGGGCGGCCAGCTCCCACAACGCCATGACGGCGAAGATGCCCAAGAAAAACCCCAGGCGGACAGTAAGCTCGTACTGCATTACTAGGTCAGTCATGTTGAGGGACCTTCGTGTAGGGCTGCCTCAGTGGAGTAGGAAGTGTTGTAGTATTCAATTGATTAATTGATAAGTCAAGGTTATACTCCTCCGCATGTCAGGGACTACGTTCAAGCAAGACCTCTTTAGCCAGCTTGCCCGCGTGGGCAAGGCCCTGAGCAACGCTAACCGATTGGAAATACTCGATTTTCTGGCTCAAGGCGAGCACAGTGTCGAGGCGCTCGCCAAGGCATGCGGGCTGAGTGTGGCTAATACCTCCCAACACCTCCAGCAACTGCGTCAGGCGGGCATGGTCGCTACACGCAAGCACAGTCAGCTCGTCTTCTATCGCCTGGCCGGGGACGAGGTGGTGGACCTGGTGGGTGCCTTGCGCAAGGTCGCGGAGCACAACCTTGCGGACGTGGAACGCCTGGTGAATGCCTATCTCACCGTCAAAGACAGTCTCGAGCCTTTGCCCCGCAAGGAGCTGGTGGAACGTGCCCAGCGCGGCTTAGTCACCGTACTCGATGTTCGTCCACCCCAAGAGTTCGCCGCTGGTCACGTGCGCGGCGCGATCAATGTCCCGATGAGCGAGCTCGGGAAACGCCTCGAGGAACTACCGAGAGGGCAGGAAATTGTGGCTTACTGCCGAGGGCCCTATTGTGTTCTTGCTTACGAGGCTGTGGCCAAGCTCCGGGAGCACGGGTTCAAGGCACGGCGGTTAGAGGGCGGTTTTCCAGAGTGGAAAAATGCCGGCCTGCCATTCGAGATGACGGCAGCGAAAGTTTCGATGCTATGAGCAAGCCGCAGCTTGAAGTGACTGTGTTCTCGGACTACATCTGTCCATTTTGTTACATCGGTTCGGTACGCCTCGATCGGCTGCGCGAACAGTTCGACCTCAAAGTGAACTGGGCGTCGCTCGAGATCCATCCGGATAATCCGGAGGAAGGGCGACCCGTGGAGGAGCTTGGCTATCCGCCCGCGCAGTGGCAGCAGATGATGGCGGCTCTTCAACAAATGGCCGAAGAAGAAGCCGTGCATATCGCTGAGCGAACCTTTACCACGAACTCACGCAAGGCCTTGTTGCTCGCCGAAGCGGCGAAAGAGGAAGGGACAGAGATTTTCTATCGGCTGCACAACCGCCTCTTTGAGGCCTATTTCGGTGAGCGCCAAAATATCGGTCAGGCCGAGATATTGCATACGCTCGCACGTGAGGTCGGCGTGCCCGAGAGCAGCGTCGAGCGTGCCTGGACCGATCCCTATTTCGGGCAACGTCTACAGGCGTACCAGGTGCGCGCCGTACGCTTGGGGATCAGCGGCACGCCCGCCTTCATTGTCGGGCAACGTCTGCTGCTGGGGGCGGTGCCGACGAGGATGTTACGGGATGCGGCACAGGCCGCCCTTTCGCTCGAACCCGCCTCTTGAGTTACGACCTCGGCCGGCAAGGGCCACTGCCTTGGATAGCAATCGAACCTGTCTTGCCGATGGCCCCATCAATCACGATGTCTACAGGCAGGAACAGTCGCACGACGTCGGCATTTGTGACGAGATGCGGGGTGATACGCGCCGGGCGCAGCTCGGAGCGACCGACAACAGCGGCGAGCGGCACGATCAGCTGGTCGGCGAGATGCTCATCAATCGCAGCATCCGTTCCGAGGAAGGCCTCGAGCGCATCGACCGCCTCATCAGCCACGCGCTCGGCGGGCTTGCCGCGTGCACCGAGTGCACTGTAACAACATTGCGTATGCTCGAATTCGGCGATCAGCAGCAGCATCGTCCCGGGTGAATAGGCGTGCATGCGCGCGAGCTCGATATCGATACAGACGCCGTGTCGTGCGAGTCGCTGCATTGCCTGGTGCCGCTGGCGCTCAGCGATCGAGACGTCTAAGTTGGCGACCGTCGACAGGCCGTGCACGCGCTGTAAGCGGCCGCGTTCGACGAGCGACAAAGGCTGCAGCTCAGCGGCAGGCTCGAGCTCCACACTGACGCGCCCTCCGCCTTTGGGATAGAAACCGGGCCTCTCCAGGGCGGCACGAATGTGATAACCGCAGAACCGCAAGTAATGCAGCCAGTGTTCGGCGAGATAGTGAAAGCTCGGACTCCAGGGTACGTGGGTACCACCGACGACGGTCACGCGCGAGATCGCCTGGGCGAAGCTGAGCGGTATCGTTACGGTTTGGAGGACCAGCGTCACCGCGCCGGCCGTGCCGATGTCGAAGCTATAGTCGCCGGCATTGAGCAACGTCGGTTCGAACGTGAGCTCTGTGGATCCGAGCTTCGCGCCCTGGACACGCGCCCGGCTAATGGCCGCCGCGGCGTGCACCGCTTGAAGGTGCTGGGCCATCAGACCCGGCTTCGGGCGGCGGCCGCGAATACCGCAAATGTGAAGGGGTTGGCCTGTCAGCACCGACATGGCCAGGGAGGTGCGCAATATTTGGCCACCTCCTTCCCCATGTGTGCCGTCGACGTCGATCATGGCTTAGGCACGTGCCACGCGAGTTGTTCGCGAAAGTGGATATCGGTGGGCAATAACAGGTGCGGAGCTATTATCGGCGATGGCGTCCGGATTCACCATAAGTACAACCTACAACCTGTCTAAAAATTAAAGATCTATTGAGCAGGCGACTACGCCCTGGAAACAGCGCCAAGAACGCCAAGGCGCAGAGCACGCAGAGGATGTTTGAAAATAAAGCATTTGCGGTTTTCTCCGCGTCCTAGGCATCTCTGTGACCTCTGCGTTTGTTCCAGAGCGCCAGCGGCTGTCGGGTATTTCGAGATGGGTTCTAGTTCAGGTGCAGGGCAATCAGTAGGCGGCTGACAGAGTCAACCTGGCTCGCCGGTGTCGACGGTTGTCGCGGTGGCTGGTTCGTGGTCCTGTGTCAGGGCTGCATGTTTCCGCCGCGAACAGTCCGATTCTCGCTGTGTCACGAATTCTGCGACGTCCTGGCGCTGCCCGAAAAACCGCGTTTCCTCGCCGTCGATATCCCGATCGGGCTCTTGGCAACGCCCCAACGCGGCGGGCGTGCGTGCGACCGCGAGGCGCGGCGCATGCTCGGTGGCCCGCGTCGAAGCAGTGTCTTCACGCCGCCAACACGGCCCGCGCTGAAAGGCCACGGCTACCGGGAAGCGATCCGGCTGAACCGCCAAGGCCTAAGCCTGCAAGCCTTTGGCATTCTCGGCAAGATTCGCGAGGTCGATCAGGCGCTCGGCATGAGCGGCGAGCGCCGCGTCTACGAAGCCCACCCCGAGTTGGCATTTTCAGAGCTGGGCGGAGCCGCGATGCAATACAACAAGAAGACCGCGGCCGGGCGAGAAGAACGCGAACGCTGCTTGCGACGTCACTACCGCGCGGTTTATGTGGCGCCGGACGCGTTGCGGGCGCGCTTCGGTTTTGGTGCCGTTGCCGCTGATGACATCCTGGACGCTTACGCGCTGGCGTGGACGGCCGCCCGCATTGCCCGTGGCCGTGCGATCCGCTTGCCGGCAGGATGTGCGCCTCGGGATTCGCGAGGCCTGCCCATGGAGATCTGGTACTGAGTTTCAGGCAGGGTTTGCTCACCTCAGCGTCTGCACGGGGATTGCGCCTGCGGACCAGAATTAGTAGGTTAGCGTACGACCCCATGCCCGCGAGCTGCAGACGGTGGACACAGCACGAAACCCCACACGGTCAGTAAAGATCGGTTCGATTGCTATCGGCAACGGCAACCCGATCGCCGTGCAAAGCATGTGCGCGACGCATACACAGGATATCGAGGCGACTGTCGCACAGGTGAACGACCTCGTGGCTGCTGGCGCCGACGTCATCCGGATCGCTTGCGACAACCGCAAGGATGTCGCTGCGCTGGCCGAAGTCCGGAAGCGGACATCGGCCAACTTGTCGGTTGATTTGCAGGAGAACTATCGCCTTGCGGCGCTTGCAGCCCCGCACGTGGACAAGATCCGCTACAACCCCGGTCACCTGTATCACCACGAGCGCGCGAAACCCTGGCAAGACAAGGTGAGGTTTATCGTTGACAGCGCCGGTGAGAACGACTGTGCGCTGCGCGTGGGTGTGAACTGCGGATCGGTCGATCCCGCCAAGGCCGAGAAATATGCCGCCGATGATTCGATCTCGCCGATGTTGGAGAGTGCGCTGGATCATTGCGCGTTCTTGGACAAGCTCGGCTTCACGCGTTATTGCGTCTCGCTCAAGGACTCCGATCCGGCCAAGGTCATCCAGGTGAATAGGCGATTCGCGGCCGAGCGTGCCGACGTGCCGCTACACCTGGGCGTCACGGAGGCGGGCATGCCGCCGGATGGCATCATCAAGACACGCGTCGCGTTTGAACAGCTCATCAGTCGCGGGATCGGCGATACGGTACGGGTGTCGCTGACCTTGCCGATCGCGCGTAAGAGCGAAGAAATCAGGGCCGGGCGTGAAATCCTGGCGGATATCGCCGCCGGGCGTGTGCGCAGCGTGGTAGATTACGGGCGCGACACGCTCAATATCATTAGTTGTCCGAGCTGCTCGCGCGTGGAGAACGAGGCGTTNNACCATCGCCGTCATGGGCTGTCGCGTGAATGGTCCAGGTGAGACCGACGACGCTGATCTGGGATTGTGGTGCGGTCCCAATTTCGTTAACCTCAAGCGCAAGAGCGAGCAGGTGGGTGCCTTCCGCTACGATGAGATTCTTCCGCGTCTGAAGCAGGAGCTCGACACGCTGATCGCCGAGCGACACGCCACGGGCAGTTAGTCCAGTCATCCCAAGCATTTCTCATTATGAAGATGCATCACAGCATCGATGCAGGGGCGCTGTGTGGCAAGCATAGGTAGACATACGGACTACACGAACAGGACATTCTTGGCTATGCTGGTTCTGAAATACGACGCCAGGCATTCGGGTCTCTGGCGAATGCACGCAGACCGTGCTGCTTTACCGATCTGGCCATCGCGTTGCAGTGTAAGGCTCTCCTGCCTGGGAATCGCACCCATCGCGTTAGCCCAACCGATTGGCGCCTGAAGATGGGCGCTCGTGGGTGGTGGCCGGTACCCTCGCAGAAAGATGTACGTAGAGAGGAGGCTTTTTGACGCAACTCGCTGAACGGAGTGTGGCCGTGTCTACCGCGCTACGAAAGCGTATGGCCATCGAGCTTGCCACGTTGGCGACTCTGGCGCCGTTGTTCCTGTATTTTGTACCGCGCAATGTGGGTTTGTACGCAACGGCGGCGGTGTTGTTCTTCGGCTTTGTCGCGATCAGCGCCATGAAGCAGCGGGAACGCATCTGGCCGACGCCGACGCGTGCGTGGCAGGAACGCCTGGGCCGTTCCATGGGGATCATGTTCGTTGTCACGGCACCGACGGTACTGCTGTTCTACGGCTGGTCGGTCTGGATGGGCTATCAAGTCTCGTTCGGCAATCTGTTGCTCGCTTTTTGCCTGTACCTGCCCTGGGCGCTGTTACAGCAGTCTCTGTTCATGATCTATTTACTGGGAAGGTTGCGAACGGCGCTTCCGTCGGTCTCGCCGCTGCTGCTGGCTGTGTTGAATGGGACTGCCTACGGCTTGGTACATCTGCCCGACAAGGTACTGGCGCTGGTCACCATTATCGCCGGCACGGTGTGGAGTTATGCCTATCTGCGGGACCGCCAACTGCTGCCGCTTGCGCTCTCGCACGCGGTCCTGGGATCCACTTTCTATTACTTCGTCGGCGCCCGCGATCTCTATCAGGACTGGTTGATGGTGCTCAACAGGCTGTATTGAGCGCGTAAGAATGGCGAATCAAGCGCGCTCGGCGGTCTTGTGCACGAGCAACGCCGCGAAGCGCTGCTTGATCGCTTGCAGGATGCCTGCGTAATCGAGGCCAGCCACGGCGAGCATCTCCTCGCGCGACCCTGTTTCGATCAAAGCATCAGGCAGCCCCAGGTTAAGTATCTGCACCTCTCTGCCATGGTTGCTCAGACATTCGGTGACAGCGCTGCCGGCACCCCCGGGCACCACGTTGTCTTCAATGGTCACCAGCGCCGCATGCGTATCGGCGAGCTCAACGATAAGGTCCTCGTCTAGCGGTTTGACGAAGCGCATGTTCACTACCGTCGCATCGAGCTCCTCGGCCACGTCCAGGGCCGGTGCGAGCATCACGCCGAATGCCAATAGCGCGATCTGTTGTCCACGACGCCGTAGCTCTGCCTTGCCGATCGGCAGTGCCGTCATTTCCTCCTGCACCTTCACCCCCGAACCTTTGCCACGCGGATAGCGCACTGCCGCCGGTTGGTTAAGCTGAAAGCCGGTGTAGAGCATCTGGCGGCACTCGTTCTCGTCCGCGGGCGCCATCACTACCATGTTCGGCAGGCAGCGCAGGTAGCTCAGGTCGTAGCTGCCATTGTGGGTGGCGCCATCCGGACCGACGACGCCTGCGCGATCGATGGCGAGGAGCACCGGCAGGTCCTGCACCACGACGTCGTGAACGACCTGGTCGTAGGCGCGCTGCAGGAAGGTCGAGTAGATGGCGACTACGGGTTTCAGGCCGTCGGCGGCGAGGCCGGCGGCAAATGCCACACTGTGTTGCTCGGCGATACCGACATCGAAGTAGCGATCGGGACAACGCTTGGCAAACTCGACCAGCCCGGAACCCTCGCACATCGCCGGTGTGATGCCGACCAGTCGGTGATCTCGTTCGGCCATATCGCACAGCCATTTGCCGAACACTTCGGTAAAAGTCGGCCCCCCTTTCTTGGCCGAGGCGGTCATGCCGACGCGCGGATCAAACGGGGTGACACCGTGGTATTTCACCGGATCAGCTTCAGCCAACGCGTAACCCTTGCCCTTGCGCGTCACGACGTGCAACAGCCGCGGACCTTCGAGCTCACGCAGGTTCTTGAGCGTGTGCACCAGGGTTGGTAAGTCATGGCCGTCGATCGGGCCGAAGTAGTCGAATCCGAGCTCCTCGAAAAATGTTCCCGGTACCACCATGCCCTTTACATGCAATGACGCTCGATGGGCGAGCTTCCACATGGGCGGAATGTGGCGCAAGACTTTCTCGCCGCCGTGACGCAGGGTGCGGTAGAACTTGCCGGACAATAGCCTCGCCAGATAGTTCGAGAGCGCGGCTACGTTGGGTGAGATCGACATGTCGTTGTGGTTCAACACGACGAGCAGGTCGGTCTTGAGGTCGCCCGCGTGATCCAGGGCTTCGTAGGCCAGGCCCGCGGTCATGCCCCCGTCACCGATAATCGCCACGACCTTGCGATTGCCGCCCTCGCGCGCGGCCGCTACCGCCATACCGAGGGCGGCACTAATGGAGGTGCTCGAGTGGCCGGCCCCGAAGGCATCGTATTCGCTCTCGCTACGTCGCAGAAAGGGTGCGAGACCGTCCTTCTTGCGGATGGTGTGCATCTGGTCACGACGACCGGTGAGTATCTTGTGCGGGTAGGCCTGATGCCCGACGTCCCAAAGCAAACGATCTTCCGGGGTGTTGAACACGTAATGCAATGCNNCAATGCCACGGTCAGCTCGACGGTGCCGAGACCCGCACCAAAGTGACCGCCGCACTGGGCGACGGTCTCGATCATGAAATCGCGCACTTCTCGAGCGAGCGGCTTCAACTTGGACACCGGCAATTCGCGCAGGTCTCGCGGGCTCGCAATCGTTTCGAGAATGGGATAGCGCTTATTGTCAGCCATTGACAAGCCTCACGACGCCTTGGTGTTTCAGGACTCGTACCCGGGGATCCGGGCCTTGCGCTGTTCGTGGCGCACCGTGGCGGGACGGCGCGCGCGGCTCGCCGTGAGTGTGGCGTCAAACACAGGCCGCTCGAACGGGTGGTTGGCGATTCTTATCACGGCTCCCTCCTCAGGTTGGTCTTGGCCCCGTTTGGCGGTTTATTAATTTAAGCCTTGGATTATACAGATCCGGTGGGACGACGCTACGCACACGCCCGGGATGGCAACGATGCACCGGCAAGGGCACCCGCCGGCCCTTGTTCTGGTTACAGAATAGCACCCCGACGGGGGGTTATATTTCAGGCGTCTTGGGTTGCGGTGACCCCGGCTTTTCCCTAGTTACTTTAATGTTTTTGCCGCGACCGCGTGAAGCTGCCATGATGAATAGTGTTTGCCTGTCTGTACTGGACAAGCCGCGCGACCATGGTGTAGGGTCCGGCTCGGAGGTGAACGGCGTGAGCGTGCGAGCGCCGTTTTCTTTATCTGCCGTGTGCCTTCAATTTGGGCCGGGCGTGCGGGGCTGACCGGAGAGAGACCGATACAGTAATGGGTGTACCCTTAATTCAGCAATACCGGGTAGCACGTTACATCGTCAGTCAAAAGCTTCGCGGTGTACGCCGTTACCCCTTGGTACTGATGCTTGAGCCGTTGTTCCAGTGCAACCTTGCTTGTGCTGGCTGTGGCAAGATCGACTACCCGAAGGAGATCCTACAAAGGCGCCTAAGCGTCCAAGAATGCCTCGACGCCGTTGACGAATGCGGCGCGCCGGTGGTGTCCATTCCTGGGGGTGAGCCGTTGATCCACAAGGGCATCGTCGAGATCGTCAAAGGCATCATGGCGCGCAAGAAGTTTGTCTACCTGTGCACCAATGCGCTACTGCTCAAACGCCGGCTGCACGAGTTCACACCGTCGCCCTATTTGACGTTTTCGGTACACCTTGACGGCAATCGCGAACGCCATGACGCCTCGGTGTGCAGACAGGGCGTGTTTGACAAGGTCGTCGATGTCGTCAAGCTGGCGCTGGCCAAGGGCTTTCGCGTCACCTTGAATTGCACTTTGTTCCAGGGCGAGTCGCCGGCGGAAGT
>JABAOD010013060.1_pt2 | contig 10410 bp, 10 predicted proteins | sample 7062151 | NCBI WGS metagenome assembly JABAOD01 (sample SAMN14538626, study PRJNA623070) | marine sediment metagenome | biome: marine biome [ENVO:00000428]; feature: marine pelagic biome [ENVO:01000023]; material: deep marine sediment [ENVO:00002113] | place: India: Gulf of Khambhat ...
AGGGGGCCCGATTACCTGGGCCCGGGCCGTGCCATTGAGGGAGGGCTCAGCAACTATGCCGACGTTGAAATCGCCCGTATCTGAAGCGGGGTCCACTTGAACTGTCGTATAACCACTCACCGCCACATTCCCCGTGACAGCCACACTGACCCTCTCGTAACCGGCCACCATATCGATGGCGTAAGTATGGTTGACGCGGACGATGCCGTCGGTGTCGTGGGGCGCTGAAGTGTTGACGTAGTACCTCTCCCGTCCTCCTGGGATGGCGTTGCCTACCACGGTGTAGTTGGTCACGCTTACGATGTTAGCCTCCCCCTGCCCGGGTATGTCCACCGTCACCGAGTAGTCTGTCTGACTGCCGACGAGGTCCGAGAGGTAGTGCTGGCTGTTTGTGGTGAAGAAGTCCGTGGTGTTAACGTGCTTGGGCCCGCGGTTCAGGAGCCAGTCCCTGAACACGTTGATCTCTCCGGGCTCCAGGGTGCCATCTCCATCACCGAGGGCGAGGTCGATCTGGAGTCTTAAGTTCCGTATGAAGCCGAAGGAAAGGCCCGAGACGGCGCTGTCCTCGTTGAGAGCCAGTTCCCTCTGCAGCGTGAGGTTGTTCCAGTCCCCCAGGACGTACTGGATGGTGACGTTCACCCTCTCCTGAGGGGAATCCCTCAGGGTACGGTTGATTCTCCCGGCACCCATGACGGTTATCTGGGTTATGTTAGCGGCTTTTCCATCGGCGTCCACGATCAGTATGAAGTCCCCTGTATAGGCGTGGAAGGTGTAGGAGCTGCCGGTGACGTTGGCCACTAACAGCCTCTTGGCATCCTGGGTCCCAACATCCGTGTTATAGAGGTAGGCCACTAGCCCCTTGCCAATGAAGGATCCATCTGGGGCCTTGGCCCGACCCACAAGTTTGATGCCAGGACTAAGAGTGATTTCCCTAGTATCATTGCCAGATATGCTAATGGGTTCCACCGCCTTTTCGAAGGTCTGTTTCTCCACCCTGAGTTCAAAGGTCCCTGCCCAGGTCAGAAAGGTGGCGTTTCCCGTGGAGTTGGTGAGCTGCGTGTCAATTGTCTGCTCGCGGGTCGAGTTGAATAGTCCGACGGTAGCGTTGGGAAGGGGGCCTCCTCCGTCCTTCACGCGAACTGTGAGCGTGAAATCGGTTGGAGGCATCTCCTCCAACGCTATGTTTTTCTCGACCCTAGCAGTGCCGTCGAATCGGAAGACCGCCGTCTCAGCATCGAAGAATCCGTCTTTTGCCGCCCTGATGTAATAGAATCCCGGGCTCGGGGAGAAGGTGTAGGCCCCGTCTTCGCCAGTAAGGGTTGGGGGGAAACTCTTCTGCCCGTGGGCATCAAGCAAGGTGACCTCAACGCCGGGCAAAAAGTCAATCGTTCCTTCCTTCGTAACCTCGCCCTCTATATCCGGGGACTCCGCTCCCGCCAGCTCGACAGACAGGAGTCCAAGGGCTCCGAGGGCCAGGACGATGACCGTGACTACCGCCATCGCTCTGCGTCTTGACTTCTCGTTCATTGGTTTTCCTCCGTTCACCCTGCATTCTCCGCTCACTGGCCTAAGATGTCCAGGCTGGACAGAATTGGGCGTAGTGTTTGGGTATATATAATCCTTCTTGGAGCGACAGAATCGCTGCGAAAATTAGGATGAGGCGGTGCCTGAGGAGTCTGTTTGACTTTGGTCACGAGATCCGTAAGAAGACTCCCAAGGCGGCGGTTACTGAGTTAGGCCCTAGCCCGGGCCCAGATATCGTCGGGGAGGGTCTCGTAGATCGCCTCCTCCTTCCGCTGCTCCCTCTTCTTCAAGGCCCGCACTATCGACGCCTCGTCGAGCTCCCAGTAGAAGGTCCTCCACGCCCTGCCGCTGGGGAGAACGACCGTCTCCCAGAATGTGTTCAAGAGTCCGGCGTCATGAAGCTCGTAGAAGAACTTCCTATCCTCCTGATCGATGGCGTTGTCAATGATGATGGTCGCGAAGCCGAAGTAGTTGAGAATCGTCATGGCCGCTTCGCTGGCTTCTTCCTGACTCATGTTCAATGTGTTCTCCAAGGCCTCCTGGACCTTGTCTATGGTGAGCACCATTCTTCCCTTCCTCTCCCCCTGTAGCACCTATTTATCTGTTTTCCCTACTATAAGTATCTTTCGTTTCACAGTGCGTGAAAACATCCCATTGGAGCCGTCGTTCGCGGCGGATAGGGAGATAAGCCTTGTGGTCGCCACGCACGTCTCCCAATGCATCATGCTAACGATTACCCGTCGAGGGAGTGCTTTTCATGACTGATTTTCGCCGTCGACTCTTTAAATAGGCCCGAGGGCGAGTACCAAAGGTCTCCTCATGAAGCGGAAGAGTGAGAGGACGATCATAGACGTGAGGAAGGGCGTCAGCGTGGTGCACCTCAACGTGGGGTCAGGCTACCTCACATATATCGAGGACGAAGAGGGGAAGCCCGTCAAGGTGAAGAACATAGTCATCGAGGGGAAGGAGGAAGAGGAGGGAGGAGGCCTGAGGGCCCCGGCGCCTCGTCTGGTTGCTCTGGCGCAGATTGGAGGTCCAGTGTGGCGGCGGCCACACATCCGTGTGCGATTGGAGGAGTCTCTCGCGATATCCTCTAGCGGGATTGGAAGGGACCAATCTGAGCCCGGCTTAGGATATTCGAACTAACCCGGCAGGATCCGGCCTGCTTCCACAATCCTCCTACCGTCGACATCTAGGTCGGCATCCCGAAAGGATATCGGGAAGTCGTAGTCGGAGTCGTTGCTCCCTCCGAGCCACTCGTTATTCCCGATGGCGACGGACACAGCCCCCTGCACTAAACTGTCGCCGAGGAAACCGAACCTGGCCTCTGGGTTCAGGCCGATGACCAGATAGCCAAGCTGGTCCGCTCCCTTCTTCCTCTTTTCCTCGGTCCAGTGAGTCTCGAAGAGATCCAGGTGCTCCTGGGCATCCACCCGCGTGACGCGCCCTTCCGAAAACTCCCAGGTCAATCCGCGAATGAAGTCTCCCATCTGGGCTATCGGCGCCGTCGAAACCACCCGACCTTCACCACTTCCCTGCCTCAGGGGAAAGCTGATGGATCCGGCCGGCAGGGAAGTCTGATATGAGGACTTCTTCCCCTCGACGGGCCTCACTTCACCCGTGAAGATGGTGGCGTCACCCTCGTGAAACTCGAATTCGAAGTCAGTCCCTCCTGGGGCGGTCAGGCGTCCCTGCTCAGCACCCTTCAAAGCCTTGGCTAGGGGCTCTCCGGCTTGCCTCAGAGAGCTGGGACTCACCCCCAGGGAGGCTAGGACCGAGCCGTACCATTTCTGGTAGTCGAAGCCGTAGTTCTTCGCCCTGGCCTCTGTAACCATTCCCAGCTCGATGCTCACGCTTGGAATTGGGCTATCCTCGAATGGCTTGTACGTCGCCTCCGCTCCTTCGGAGTTGGATCTCCACCGGCTATCCGGTATGCTCTTCATGCCCTCAGGATCTGCGATGCCGCCGGTATACACCAAGGCCGTCGCCCCCCTTCTCACCGCCTGCTGCAGGGTTGAAGGCACCCTCAGCCAATCCTCTGGCAGATTCATGAGGGCATCATACCAGACGTCATCGGCGTCCACAGTCAGCAGCGTGTCTGCCCCAGCTCGTCGTGCTTCCTTGATGATTTCCTTCGCAAGAGGAATAGTGTGCTCCCAGGCCTCCACGTGGAGACAGTCCGGTTCCTGAAGCCGAAGGACATCCTTGACTACTCTCTTGGCTACCTCCCTAACATCGATCTCCATGACTCTCCCTCGTAGATTCAGAAAGAGAGCCTTAGGCTACTTAAGGCTGTGCTGATCCGCTGGCCGCCCGTTGGCGAAAACTCTTCGGGCCGCCCTTACCCTATCTTCTTCATCAACTGGATGTCTTCCAGCATGGACTGCAGGTCATCCTCGTGCTCAACCTCATCTTCGAGGATCTCTCGCACGATGTGATAGGTGATAGGGTCCTTACCCTCCACGGCGTCGAGAAGTCCCTTGTAGTACTCGATGGCGCACCTTTCGCCTTCTACGTTCTGCTTGAGGATGGTCGTCACCAAGGGGTCGTTGGGGGTCTCGTAGCCGCACTTGCCGGCCTTATACCACTCCTCCGGACTGAGAAGAGGCACACCGTTCAGCTGCACGATCCTCCCCACAAGCATCTCCGCGTGCTTAAGCTCGTCCGAAGCGTGCTCCACAAGCTCAGCGGCCACTGCCTCCCGCATAGGGCCTCTCACTACTTTCGCGGCCACCCAGTACTGATAGTAGGCCAACCACTCGTCCGCCAGAGCGGTATTGAGCATATCAACGAGTTTCCCAACGTCCATCCCTACTATCTCTACCCCTTTCTTCTGCACTGTCCTTCCTCCCTTCGGCAACCTCTTATAGGAGACTTTGAGCTTTAACCTTGAGGCTTTCCTTTAACCATTCTCTATTTACTATTCGGAGAACGCCAGCGTACAGACAGACCGCGGAAAGGATGTGGACGACCGAAGGGGTCTTATATGAGACGATGTCATCCTCGAACTCCCCAGGAGGAGGGGAGGAATGCCCATCCGCCGATGTATTCTGCCCAATCGGGAGCGAAGGGCACGCTCCGTGAGGAAGGTTGAGCTTGCCTGGGTAGGCCTGGTCACCGCTCTGGTGACGGCATCGCTTACCCAGATGATTTTCGTGGCCAGCGGACAGGACGTCGTTTCGGCGGAAGCAGACGGAGAGCTGGGCTTTGGCGTGACGCCTCAGGAAGCCGCGAAGGCGGAGGTTCCCACGCGCGAGGAACCGACGATGGATTGGAGGACTTGGGGCGAAGTCTTGGTGGCCTATGGCCTCGTACTCTGTCTGCTCTCCCTCTACCTCTTCAGGATGAGGTCCGCGCTCACGAGGCCCAAGTCAGACAAGTACGAGGACGCAGTTCGGCTTCCAGGACAGGTGTCAGAGGGAAATGACACCGCGGCCAGGCAATCCGTCCTGAGATCGGCGGCGTAGCGTCGCCCGGCGGCTTGTAGCTGGATGACTCATCAGACGGAGGAGACCTCTGGCTTATATCCCATGGTGGCAGATGTGAGGGCGGTGGGAATATGGTGAGCGTACGGTCTGTGACGTTGTTCGCATTGGTCGCGTTGGCGCTATTGGGATCGCTTGGGTCGGCCTCGGGGCAGAACCTGGTAGCGGTGTTCGAGGTCGATGAATCCTATTCGAAGACGCTGTCCGCCGAAGGGCAAGTGGCCTACGAGTGGCTGGTGTACAACCGGAATGCCTCCGACTTGGTCGTGACCGCTCAGGTGGAGCCTGCTTCCGGGCCCGCCTGGGAGGCACATGTATCGCCGCGGTACGCCGTGCTTGGGCCCGGCGAGGGTCTCAATGTGAGCCTCATGGTTTCCGCCACCGAGGCCCTGGAGGATGGGAGCGTAACCTTCGCCGTCACCGTCGTCTCGACCCTGGCGCAGCAGCCCATGGTTATCGAGCGAGAGACCGTTACGGCGATGGCCACCCTTCAGGCGGCGGCCCCCGCCCTCCCACAGGAGAACAAGATCCTGGGCCTGCTGGACAATCCGCTCCCCTGGCCTCTCAATAGCCGGATCGCCACGTTCCTCATCAGTATCTCACTCTGGGCTGGACTTGCCCTCTTGGCAGTGCTCTTCCTCTCCCCCCTCATCCACCGTTATGCCCAACGGACCCAATCGGATCTGGACAACGTCATCCTGAGCATCATTCGGGGCCCCCTGGTCATTCTGGTTCTTACCTATGGCGTCGTTCACTCCGTGGCCATCCTCCAGCCCCCCGCTGCGATCCTGAACTTCCTTTTCCTCCTGTACAGCGTCGTACTCATCTTGGTGGTCACCTGGCTGGCCTATCAAATCTTCAAGGGCATCTTCGTTGAATACGGCAGGAGGGCGGCCGCCAAACGGGAGACCCCCCTGTTCGACGTGATTTGGCCAGTGCTCAACCGGGTCGGCGGCATCCTCATCATCGTAATCGGTGCCTCCCTCCTGGCCAGCCTCTTCGGCCTCGACCTGACCGCCTTCATCGCCGGGATGGGCGTCCTGGGCATCGCCATCGCCTTTGCCGCCCAGGAGAGCCTCTCCAACTTCTTCAGCGGTGTTTTCCTCATGCTGGACCGGCCCTTCAAGCAGGGCGACCTGGTGGAGATCGACGGGGATCGATGTCGCATTGAACGGATCGGCCTGCGGTCCACCACCCTATACCACAGGCCCTCACACAAGATGCTAGTCATCCCCAACAACAAGATGGCCCGGGAGATGATCATCAACCTCGTGGAGCCAGACGAGGCCATCCGACAGGAGACCAGCATCGGCGTGGCCTATGGGTCGGACATGGAGAAGGTGAAGGAGATAATCGTGTCAGCGGCCAAGGAGAACCCAGGCGTAATCAAGGACGAGACGGGCCGCGAGCCTTATGTTCGCCTGGAGGAGTTTGGCGACTCCGCACTGGTCTTCAAGCTGAAGTTCTGGGTCAAGGACGCGGACAAGCTCAATCGGGTGCGGGGTGAGGTGAATGAGGCCATCGTGAAGCGGTTGACGAAGGCGGGCATCGACATCCCCTACCCCATCCGGACGTTACGGCTCCATGAGTCACTGCGGGGTCTTACCTGAAGGGTTGTGCATCCGCGGCCCCCGACCCCCCTCCGACGCACAGTACCCCGTCCCCTGCGCTCTGAGCCTGATGCCCCGCAGGTCGACCTTGTAGCGGCCGGTCTCAGGCGATCGGTCACAGGGAGACATCGAGGAGATTGAAGATGTTGCCCATACTGTTCGCGATGGTCGCTGATTCCCCACCCGCGAACAGGAGGCCGACCAGCTTTGGCCCGGTCTCCTCCACGGTGCATATCGCGCTCCCAGAATCCCCCGGGGCGGAAAACTCCCCGTTCATGATGACGAGCTGGTCCTCAAACGTCGCCATTCGTCCCGGGCCATAGCTGACGCGGACTGTGGCGTTGATCTGCGTGACGCGACCGACCGTCGTGCCGGTGGTTCGTCCGGACTTGGTGACCTCCATCCCAATGAAGGCCTCCTCCACACCCGTAGGCTCACCGATATCGAGAATCCCCGACTCGATATCCTCCGTCCTGTCGGGCAAACCGATGGCCGCATCGACCAGGTTGTGCTCCGGCACGGGCAGGGTCGCCCGGAGTCGACTTCGGCGTCCCAGCAGTCCCGCAAGGGCGTTCAGGAGCGTCGATGTTGTCCTGGCCGCAGGGCACGGGCTTGGCCCGTCGTCGAAGTGGATCTGTTTGAATCGGTGTAGGCGTCCGATAGCATCCTCCAGGGTGCCGCCATCAATCCGCCCTGGCTGGAGTATCGCATCCCCCAATCGGGCGTCGTTGCTGTTCGCCAGAACATGATTGTTGGAGAGGATGACCTGCCGCCCCTGGTCATCGAGTACCACACAGCCGAAGGTGCCTGCCGTCACCTGCGGGTGGCCAATGGACATCCCAGGAGGACAAGGGCGGAGTCGGTCGGTTCTCGCGTAGGCAATGAACTCCCCAGTCTGGATGACGTCTGTCTTCACCGCGTCAACCTTGCCGGGCACCACGTCGCGCTCCTCGAGGGCCTCAAGGGGCTCCTTCTTCCGGACGAACACAGTAACGCAGAGTTCGTCGGTCACCTCGCCCCCCACGACCTTCTTCCCGACGCCAACGCCGACCACATTCTTCAGCCGCAGAAGCCTCTCCCTGTGCTGACGAAGTGCCGCGTTGCACTCCTCCAGCGTCCTGTCGCCCGTGGACTCCATGCTCTGCCACCGCCGGGTTCCCGCGCCGCGAGACAGCCATCAATGCCTAAAGAAGTTGCCGGTGACCGGGCAAGCCGTCGTCGAAAGGTCCGTCCGGCGAGGATCTCCTGTTGCGTTCCGCAATCTCCAAAAGCATATAAGCCGGGGCTCACTGTTGTGGCAGGGAGGAATGGTCTTGACAGCTATGGATGAGAGGATAGCATCTCGAGTCGTGAATGAGTGCCTCGGCGTCGGCGCTGGGGACGTGGTTGTGATCAGCACCTATCCCCACACGATACCGCTGGCAAACGCCATCGCCATGGAGTGCTACAGGCAGGACGCAGACCCCCTGACCGTCCTGGACACAGACGAGGTCTTCTACGGGCATATGAACGCACTCAACGAAAAGAGCCTGAGGACGACCTCCAGGCACTGCCTCGGCCTGGCCGATTACGTCAGGTACTACATCTGGCTAGGAGGCCCGGAGGACCCATCCCCCATGAAGGACATACCGGAGAGCAAATGGTCGGCCCTGTTCGAGGGCGAGAAGGCTCATTGGGACAAGAGCCTGGAGATGAAGAACCTCTCGGCGGGTCTTGCCATAGGGCAGGTGACACCCCGGCGGGCCGAGACCTATGGTTTCGATTACGACGCCTGGAAGGGAATGGTCGAGGCCGCGATGGAGGTGAGCCCCAAGGAGCTGTCTGAGATGGGGAAGAAGCTCGAACCCATCCTGGCAGGCACCGGGCCCGTGAGGGTGACGGCTCCCAACGGTACGGACCTCCGGTTTGAGCTCGGAGGCAGGACCCCCCAGATCTTCGACGGCATCTTAGACGAGGAGGACATCAAGAGAGGTTCCCTGGGCGTAGGTCTCCCATCGGGGAACATCGAAGTGGCCCTTCTCGAGGACACGGCTAAGGGCACGGTGGTCTTCGACGTGCCGGCCCCACAAGTAGGGGTGCTCATCAAGGAGATGAGGTGGGTCTTCAAGGACGGCAGGCTGGTGGAGATATCCGCGAAGGAGAACGAGAAGTCCATCAAGGGCCTCTATGATGGAGCCAGCGGTGACAAGGACAGGCTGGGAGCCCTGACCATCGGTCTCAACCCGAAGGCGAAGACAGGCTTCCTGGAGAACGCCATTCCCCAAGGGGCTGTGACGCTCTCAATAGGCGACAACCGAGAGCTCGGCGGTAAGAACGAGAGTGACTGGGGCTTCCCCGGTACGCTTAGCAACGCGACCCTCGAAATCGGCGGGAAGGTCGTCGTGAAGGAGGGCAAGCTAGCCGTCTAGGCCTGCCCCCTCCCTTTCTTTTCTGGCTACCCTCCGTGGGAGGATGGGCGAAAACTTTGAGTATAGGAATCATTCACCCCCATGGCTTCCTTGAGTGAGGCTAAGACGCTGGGTGGGGTGGGCGCCATCCTGATTCTCCTGGGATTCATACCTTTCCTGGGAATCGTTGGATGGGTCCTTGTCCTCGTCGCCGTCAAGAACATCTCAGAAGTCGTACGTGACCAGTCTATATTCGACAACATCCTCTACGCCGTCATCCTGGCCGTCATCGGATTCGCGGCAGTCTCATTATTTATCTTCCTTCCGCTGATCTTCGGCTTCAGCGTCATCCCGGTCGAGCCCGACATAGGAGATCCCTTGGGCTTATTCTTCCTCGTGCCCATACTGATTGGCTTGGTTGTCGGTTGGGTCTTCGCCCTTCTCTCCGCGATCTTTCTGAAGAGAAGCTTCGATTCCGTCGCTGGGCGATTGGCCATTCCGATGTTCGGCACTGCGGCACTGCTCTATCTGATCGGCACTGCCCTCATCATAGTCTTCATCGGCTTCATCATCCTCTTCGTTGCCGAGATACTGATGATCGTTGCCTTCTTCTCCATCCAGGAACAAGTGGCCCAACCCACGGCAGTCGCCCCACCGTCACCCTAGGGAACACGGCCGGCCACCTTCAGGCGCTACCTGATTTCCTCTAGTAGCGTACGCAGCGCCGTTAGGACTTCACCTCACGGAGCAAATCTCGCAGAACCGCGTGCAGGATGCCACCGTTGCGATAGTAGCTGATTTCGACTGGTGAGTCGACGCGAGCATTGGTGGTGAAGGTCTTGGTGGAACCGTCTCCAGTCTCCACTCGCACGGTGATTTCCTGTCCAGGCTGGAGGCTGTCGTTCAGCCCCTCGATGTGGAAGACCTCATGCCCGGTCAGGCCGAGGGTCTCGACGCCCTCCCCCTCCTCAAACTGCAGGGGCAGGACGCCCATACCGATCAGGTTGCTCCTGTGGATGCGCTCATAGCTCTCGGCGATGACGGCTCTGATGCCCAGGAGCAGGGTGCCCTTGGCGGCCCAGTCGCGCGAACTGCCGGACCCATACTCCTTGCCTGCGAGGACGACGAGGGGCGTCCCCTCTCTCCTGTAGCGTTGGGCAGCCTCGAAGATGGTCATCTGCTCGCCGCTGGGCAGGTGGATGGTCACGCCGCCTTCGATGCCTGGGACCAGGAGGTTTTTGAGCCTGATGTTCGCGAAGGTACCCCGAATCATCACCCGGTGGTTCCCTCGGCGAGACCCGAATGAGTTGAAGTCCGCGGGTTCCACTCCCTCGCCGATCAGGTACTGGCCCGCTGGGCCGTCCTCAGGAATCGCCCCTGCGGGCGAGATATGGTCCGTCGTGA
>JABAOD010010796.1_pt2 | contig 10408 bp, 7 predicted proteins | sample 7062151 | NCBI WGS metagenome assembly JABAOD01 (sample SAMN14538626, study PRJNA623070) | marine sediment metagenome | biome: marine biome [ENVO:00000428]; feature: marine pelagic biome [ENVO:01000023]; material: deep marine sediment [ENVO:00002113] | place: India: Gulf of Khambhat ...
TTTCAGCTCGACGTAGAGGTTGACGATGTCATTGCCCGGCCGCTTCTCATTCGGCGTGCCGATTACGGCCGATTCGGCGATCATGTCCAGCCCTTTGAGCTTGTCTTCCACCTCGACGGAGAAGACCTTGAAACCGCTGACAATCAGCATGTCCTTGGCGCGATCGCAGAGGAAGATATAGCCTTCGTCATCCATGTAGCCGACATCACCGGTGTACATCCAGGTCTTGCCCCGCCACTCACGCAGTGCCTTGGCCGATTCCTCGGGCAGATGTCGGTAGCCCTTCATGACGTGTGGCCCGGAGGTCACGATCTCGCCGGCTTCACCACACGGCATTTCCTGGGTTCCTGTTTCCAGGTCGACGATTCGCGTATCGGCGCCGGGTACCGGGATGCCAATGGATCCTGCCTTGCTGCGTGTGTGCGGATTACAGACGTGCACGGGCCCGGTCTCGGTCATGCCGAAGAGGTCGCTGAGTTTGTTTGCGCCGATGGCCGCTTCGATGCGCTCGCGGTCGGCGCCCGTCAGCGGCGCGGCGCCCGTAATCGCGACTTGCAGGTTCGAGAAATCGATATCGCCAAACAGCGGATGCTCCAGCAACATCTGGTAAAGGCTGGGCACGGCCGCCAGCCGTGTCGGCGGAAATCGCGTCATCTGCCTGCAGAAGAACTCGGTGTCTCGCGGGTCGGGAATCAGCAGTATCCGGGCGCCGTGTCGCAAGGCTGACGCCGTCATGCCCAGACCCGCCACATGGAACATCGGGAATGCCGTCGCCACGACTTCCGTGCCGACCTGCCACGGCGCGTAGACCGAGGTCTGACACATGTTGTACATGGTGTTTCGGATCGATATCTCGGCGCCTTTCGGCGCGCCCGTCGTGCCGCCCGTATACAGGATCATCCATGTGTCGTTGCCGTCCGCCGGGCGCGTCTCGAACGCGCTCGATGCCTTTTCGACAGCGGACAGGTAACTCAGGCAGTTCAGACCGGCCAGGTCGGGAACGCCGACCTCCATCGGCGCGAGACAGTCCGCTGCGCCGGCAACGATGACGGTCTTAAGGCACGCCGGGGTCGTCGGCAGCTGTTTTAGAACTGAATTCGCCAGCGCATCCAGCGAGATCAACGTCGAAATGCCGGCATCTTCGATCTGGTGGACGACCTCGCCGGGCGTCAGCAGCGGACTGACCCCCGAGCCGATGCAGCCGATTTTCGAGATTGCGGCGAGCGCAATCGGGTATTGCGGGATATTCGGCATTTGCAGGCCGACAACGTCGTTTCTCGATACGCCAAGATCGGTCAGGGCGTTTGCGAGCTGATTCGACATCTCGTCGAGCTCACGGTAAGTGATCTCGCGANNATATTCGGCATTTGCAGGCCGACAACATCGTCTCGCGTCACGCCGAGCGCGGTCAGGGCGTTCGCAAGCTGATTCGACAGCTCGTCGAATTCGCGGTAGCTGATCTCACGATCAATATATTGCAAAGCCGTCTTGTCAGGTATCGACTTGCCGTGCTCCTCGACCCAGAAACCCAGGGTACGATCATCGAGTGCCGGGACCTCGATACCCAGCTCGTCATAAACACCTTGCCACGGCGGATTGTTGTTGTTCGTCATGTCTACTGGCCTCCCGTGTTGTTTCTGCAGCCTCTGTCATCTCGGGTCGAAGGTTATCGACGGTTCGGGTAAGGCTTTCTCTTTGTCTCTATATTAGCCGTGTTTACTCGCCCACGTTCGCAGTATAATCTAATTATGCAAGTGACTGTGACATTGGCAAACACGATTTATCCAGCGAGCTCCAGCCATGAAGATTGAATCCCACCCCGACTATCCCCGCCAACTGGCGTCCGGCGACACGGTGTTGCAGAAGCAGAAGGAAATATACGAGGAGCCGGCCATCTCCAATATCGAAAACTACGTGGGTACGGCGCGCATTCCGGTCGGCCTGGCGGGCCCGGTCGAGGTGCTGGGCGAACATGCCAGGGGGACCTTCTTCATTCCCATGGCGACGACCGAGGGAACCCTGGTCGCGTCAACATCGCGGGGAATGAAAGTCATCAACGAATGCGGCGGCGTGCGGGTAAGAGTCGTGCGCAACAGGGGGGTGCAGCGTGCGCCCGTTTTCGAATTCGACACCCTCGATGACGCGCGGGCGTTCAATGATGCGATCAACGAGGACTGGTCGTGGCTGCGACCCGCGATCGAATCCTCGACGTCGCACGGCAAACTGATCGATATTCAGTCCTGGCAACTCGGCCGTGTCGTATGCGTACGTATCTCGATGGACCCCGGCGATGCGTCGGGGCAGAACATGGTGAGCATCGCCGCGAAAAACGGCGTCGATGAGATCGTCAGGAAGTTTCCGACAATCCGGCGTCACCGCATGGGCGGCGGATTGAGCGGTGAGAAGGTGTCGTCCAACGCGAGCACGATACTGGGTCGTGGCAAGTCCGTGACGGCAAGCGTGAGTATTCCGGGCAGCGTGATGAAGGACATCACGCGTGCCGACATCGCGGATATTCCGCGACATCAACAGATCTACTCGAACTTTTCGATGTGGGGCGGCAATCTCAATTCGCACAACAGTCTCGCCAACACGCTGACGGCGATGTACATCGCCGCCGGGCAGGATGTTGCGGCCATTTTCGAGTCCCGCCTGGCGAATAACATGCTCGAATACGACGCCAGTGAAGACGTCCTGCACTGGGACGTGCACATTCCGACGTTGACGGCGGGAACGGTTGGTGGCGGCACGGGGTTACCGACCCAGAGAGAATGTCTCGAACTAATGGATTGCTACGGTAACGGCAACGTCAACAAGTTTGCCGAACTCTGCGCGGTAGCCGCTTTGGCCAACGAAATCTCCTTCTGGGGCGCCATGTGTGCCCATGAATGGATCGAGGCGCACGCCAGCCTGAGATCCCGTTAATTCCCGGTAAACATCGCTGGACGTCAGGACCAGGGACGCCATTGCGACTTCTACGACCCACGGTGTCAATACGATGACAAATAAGAACAGCTATCCCGATACGGACGCCATTCGCGAGCTTCACCAACTAGCCAGCCAGGTGATCCCCGAGCGGTGGGAAGATCAAAACGGACACATTAACGTGGGGTTCTACATGGCGCTGTACAACGAGTCGGGTTGGCCGATGCTGAACCTGATCGGCATCGACGAAGCCTACTTTAGCGAGCGCAAGATGGGTCTTGTCGACCTCGATAATCACATTCGCTACCTGAGAGAACTGCATGTCGGTGAGCGCGTGTCGGCTTATGGCCGATTCTTCGGGCAAGACGAGAAACGCATGCATGGCATGGTGTTTATCGTAAACGACGATACGGCGACGTTGGCCAGCACGATCGAATTCCTGTCGATCAGCATGGACCTGCAGAGGAGAAAGCCCGCGGCGATTCCCGACGACGTCGCTGCGCGACTAGGGACAATTATCGACGCGCATCAGAAGCTCGACTGGACGGTACCAACCTGCATGTCGATTGCACGCTGAGTGGATCCCGACGATCAGGACAGAGCCACTCTCGCGAAATAACGGTCGTCGGGCACCGCAGCCAACCACTGTCGGATCAAACGCGTCTTCCACAGAAGGCGCTCGAAAAAAGAAGGGGCCGACGATGTCGGCCCCGACTTGCACGACGTCGAATCCCGGGTAATCCCGGCGCGAAGATCAGTCCCAGCTGTAATTGAAACTGAGTGAGGCCCCAGGTCCTGGGCGGCGCCCAGATTTTCGTCGCTCCGCCGAAGCTGCCGTTGATGTGGTGTACCGCGTAGAGCTCATCGCCGAGGTTCTTGCCCCACGCCGTCAGATCCCAGCGCCCGTCGGCGGCCGTATATTTGACCGATGCATCATAGACGGTGGCGTCGGGCTCGAGCCCCCTGAGGTCGTTTGTCAGCTCCATATGATACTCGTCCGTATAGGACACGGTGGCAACGATATCGACCGAGCCGCCGTTCTCGATCGGTATCGAGAGGTTGGGGGAAACTGACCAGCTAACTTCCGGTGCTCGCCTCAAGTCATTGCCGATATTGGCACCCTCGGTGAACTCGCCGTCCAGCGTCGCGAAATTGCCGGAAATGGCAAAGTTCTCCGTAAACAGGACCGCGAAATCGGCTTCGATTCCGTCGAGCTCGGCCGCCGCGTTGTCGGCGACCAGCACGAAGTCGACCAGCGACCAGGTCTGCAGGTCTTCGTAGTCGAGGTCGAAGTAGGTGATGTTGAACCGTACTCGCCCGTCCGCCCACTGCGTCCTCGCACCGATCTCTATGTTGGTGGCGGTTTCTGGCAACAGCGGCACCGCTGCGAGCAGCGGGGACGGCGTATGCGAATTGAAGGCACCGCTCTTGAAGCCCTCCGAGTAGGTGGCGTAGACCATGTGGTCGTCGGTGATATCCCAGTCGAGCGACGCCCTGATCGTGGTCTCGCTCCAGGATTCCTTCCCGGAGGCGGAGTACGGCGCGCCGGTGGGACCCAGCGGAATGCCCCAGACCAGGCCGGCGAGCGGTACGTTGCTTACCGCTCGGGTGTCCTGTTGCTTTTCATCATCGGTATAGCGGGCGCCAAACGTCAGGCCGACCGCATCGGTCATATCCCATGTGAACTGGCCGAAGGCGGCGAAACTCGTTGTCTCGCCATCCATATTGAAGCTCACATCACCCGAATTGAAGAGCACGTCCAGCCCGGTAAAGGGGCCCCAATAGGTGACAAAGCGTTCACTCTTGTAGACGTTTTCATCGAAATAATAGAGCCCGGCGACCCAGTTGAGGCGGTCAGAAGCACCCGCCAACCGGACTTCCTGGGAGAACTGCTCGGCATTCTGGTCCGCGCTGTCATCCACCTCGAAAATGCCTGACCCGCCCGCCTGATCGGACAGTATGGGAACAAGCGCCTGCGCCCAGGCGGACTCGCTCTCCCGGTAAGCCGTGATCGAGGTCAGCGTAGCCCAGCCCAGTTCCGCATCCACGCGTCCCATCAGTCCCCACAGTTCCTTATCAGATCGTTGAATCTCGTCGTGATTGGATTTGCGTGGATCGTTGCCGAACGTAGCGGCTTCTGCCTGGGCCGGTGCGGTCAGTGCGGGCGGGAAAATGGGTTCGACGTCGTAATTCGTCAAGTAACGATTGTCGCCGCTCGAATCAATATCGGTGAAATCGAATCCCAGCAGTACGTCGATGCTGTCGGACGGCGTGAACAACAGCTGCCCCCTGATGCTGGTCGTATTGTCATCCTCGAGGTCCTGGCCGGTGGTTACGTTTTCCGCATAGCCATCTCGCTGTCGCAAATTGGCGGTGAGCTTGCCGGCCACATTGTCGGAAATCGATCCGTTGATGTATCCGCGGAAGTTGACGAGGCTGTAATCACCTACCGTCAAGCCGGCCCTGGCCTCGAATTCCTGCTGCGGTTTCTTCGTGAAGATATTGATTGCGCCGCCAGCCGCGTTGCGGCCGTACAGCGTGCCCTGCGGCCCGCGCAGCACCTCGATCCGTTCAAGGTCGTACAGGTCGGTACTGGCGCCGCTGGGCCTACCGATGTACACATCGTCGATGAAGACCGCAACCGAGGGATCCGAAACCGGCCCATCGGCGGTGCTGCCGATGCCGCGCAGATAGAGCTGGGACTCGGCCGTATTGAACGAGGTCATCTTGAAGTTGGGGGTTTGCACGGCAATGTCCTCCATGCGCGTGATACCCCCCTCCGTGACCATGTCGCCGGAGAACGCGGTTACCGATATCGGAACGTCCTGCAGGCTCTGCTCACGACGTTCAGCGGTCACGGTGATCTCTTCGAGGATGGCGCCACCGCCCTCCTGTGCGAACGAACTCAGCGGCACACACAACAAGATCGCTACTGCGGATTGAATTCCCAAACGAGTGCGGCTTGGATTGTTCATGTCTTTATCCCCCTGTGAGTCTTTATTCGGACGTTGCGTCAAGCTACAACGTGATGCGGCTTGCAAACGGCACCGCGAGTTTCCCATTGTGTGGAGTCACTTTAACTCATGCAACTCGGTCACTTTCATAACGAGACCTTGAAATCAGGATACTCCCTGCGCCCTCGATTTTCAATCCCGGGAAGTGCCGCTACGGAGAATAGGACACACCCACGATTACCGCGAAGAACCCCCATTGAGCGATGCCAAGTGCGCTCGGCGATTTTGCCGGCGGACAGCGCCTCGGCTCGAATCAGCGCGCCCGCAGCTGCATCCAGTCTTGCAGAAGAGCAGTGACCTCTGCCGGTCTCTCCAGCGGCAGCAGATGCCCTGATTTACCCAGGATTTTCAGCGTAGCGCCGTGAATGTTGTCGGCGAGAAAGCGATTGCCACTAACGGGCGTCACGGGGTCATTCTCTCCGCAAAGGACCCGCACAGGGCAGCGGATCGAACCAAGCTGCTCACGGCAATCCGGCCGCTTCATCGCGGCGCGCTGCTGCCGGCAAAACTCCTCGACGCCGAGCTCCTGCCCCATGATCGTCAGAACCTCCCGCGTATGCTCGGCGTTTGGCCCGTCAGGAAACACGACGAACTTCCCCATATCCTCCAGGACAGAATCGTAATCCTCGAGCGCTTTGCCGATCAGAAACTCGCGCTGTTGTATCGCCTCTTTGGTGTCGGCGTACGGTGACGAACTGATAAACGCCAGTCGCTCTACTCTGTTCGCTTCGCGACCGATAATGTCCAGCGCGATGTAGCCACCGAGCGAGAATCCCACGAGTGAAAACGAACCTGCCGGCACCTGTACCAGCACGCGGTCAGCCATTTCTTCGATGGAGTCCGCTCCGGAATAATCGGCAACGATCACATCGTAATCCCAAGACAGCTCGTCGACCTGGGCGGTCCAAATTCGAGCGTTGTTGCCCATGCCGGGAATCAGGACGACGGTTTCAGGCTTGGCGGTCACTGTGCGTCCGTATGCTGGTATTCCTGGAAGGTCTTCCTTGCGAATGACAGGATGAAACCCGACAGAGGCAGGAAGATGAGCGCCATGACCATCAACGAGTAGCCCACCGCGCCGTCGTCGCGGAAGCCGTAATCCGTGATCAGGCCGACGATCATCGGGCCGGTGCCGAGCCCGATGATGTTAATGAAGAACAGGTAGATCGCGATGACCTGGCCACGAAACTGATTCGGTGTAACCTCGTGCAGCGCAGCCGGGGCTACGCCGAACGGCAGGCTGATCATGAACTGTGTTATGCCCATGAGCAGCAAGGCCGACCAGGCATTGGGCGCCAGGGGAAACAGGATCCCGGGAATGATGCCGGCAACGGCCGCGATGACCCCGACTTGCAGGACCGCACCCCGGCCGAACCTTGCGTGCAGGCGCTGGCTGAGAACACTGCCCAGCATAATGCCTGTCGGCGCGCTCAAAAGAATGACCAGGCCCAGCCACAATCCCGATTCGGCCGACGTGAAGCCGTAAACCCGGGTAATCACCGCCGGCGTCCAGGCAGAGAAGCTGTAGGAATACAGGACCATGAACGCGAAGCCCAGGTAATGCCCAAGATACAGTTTGCGGCGCGTCATGAAGTAAGCACGAAACGCCGCAAAAGTCGGCGGCGTCGCACTAACCTCTCGGCGCGCCGGTTCGCGCACGAACAGCCTGACGATAATAAAGAACAAAACGCCCGGCAATCCGACGACAAAGAACACCGCCTGCCACGCCTTGATCGAACCCAGCACCGGCAGCTCGAGCAAGCCGACGCGCTCGACGAGGGCGATCACAATGCCGCCAAAGATCAGTGCGGCACCCACGCCGAAATAGATCCCGGAGGTATAAACGCTCATCGCCCGCGCGCGTTTATCGGGCGGAAAATAGTCCGAGATCATGGAATACGCCGCAGGCGACAAGCTTGCCTCGCCAATGCCGACAAAGACCCGGGCCAGGAACAGGGTCGCGAAACTGCCGGCAAGCCCGCAGGCCGCCGTCGCCAGGCCCCACAACAGGACACCCACGGCAATCAGCTTGGTACGGTTCCAGTTGTCGGCGAGGCGCGCGATAAAGACGCCGACAAAGGTATAGAAGAGGGCAAACGCGAGGCCGTGCAGCAGGCCGATATCGGTGTCGGTCAGGTTCAGATCGGTCTTGATCGGCGTGACGAGCAGCGCAATGATCATGCGATCGATGAAAGAAAAGATATAGAGCGTCATCAGCACGATGACGACGAACCACGCGTAGCGCCTGTTGGGCCATGCGCTATCTTGCGCGACGGGAGTGATCACCGCTTCGCCTCGATGGCTTCGCCATACTCTGCGGCCAGCTGATCGACAAAGCTCGCGACCGGCTGTATCTGATCGATGCAACCCACGCCCTGGCCTGCCGACCAGATGCCCTTCCAGGGTTTCACTTCGGCGCCGTCCTGACCGGAGAAGTTCATCTTCGCCTTACTGTCTGCGATCTCGTCGGGATCCAGCCCCTGGTTCACGATGCTGGGTTTCATCATGCTTGCGTTCGCGCCGGTGAACGCCTTGGTGACGATGAGATCCTCCGCCGTACACGCGACCAGCATGTCCTTGTAGCCGGGCTCGGCAAGACTCTCGTCCGTGGCGATGAAGCTCGTACCCATGTAGGCAAAATCTGCACCCGCAACGATGCTCGCACGTACTGCCGCACCGTTGGCGATGCCGCCGGCCAGCGCAATGTAGCCTTTCCAGAACTTACGGACTTCGTAGACAAATGAGAACGGGTTCAGTGCGCCCGTGTGCCCGCCGGCGCCGGAGCAGACCAGCACCAGGCCATCCACGCCGGCGTCGGCCGCTTTTCTCGCGTACATGACACTGTTGACATCGGCGAACACGAGACCCCCGTAGGCGTGAACAGGATCGACAACCCGTGACGGACCGCCGAGTGCCGTGATGACAATTGGCACCTTGTGCCGCACGACGATCTCGAGATCCTCGGGCATGCGCTTGTTGGTACGGTGTACGACGAGATTCGCGGCATACGGCGCGTATCGGGAGCCCTCGTCCCCGTCGCCCCGCGACAGGCGCTCGTCGATCTCGCTCAACCACTGCTCGAGATCGCCGGTCGTCCGGCAATTCGGTGTGGGGAACGCACCGATGATGCCGGCCTTGCACGCACTGACCACCAGGTCCGGTCCGGAGATCAGGAACATCGGCGCCGCGAATAGGGGCAGCCGCAGCTCGTCCAGTTTCCTGCGCACGTCGACGTCTTCCAATATCACCATCCCGTTTCACACGCTGTGCCGCGGCCTGTGATGCAGAAGCGGAGCTAATCCGCAGCGCAATAATTGCCGCCGGCATCCGGGTCGAGCTTTTTCGCCAACGCAGGATACGGACAGAGCGCGATTTCCGTTGCAACCGCCGTCTCCGGATCGAATGCGGTCGCGATTATTTGCTCGGGCGCCTGGCCGGTCTCGACCCATTGATCCAGTGTCGATATCGGATCGAAGCGATCGGGCACCGCACCAGGCATCTCCCAACAGTGGCCGTGCCCCGGCATCATGAACAGGCGGTAGAAGGACTGAATCGCTTCATAACCGCCCATTTCGGCTGCAACGCTCTCGTAGTAATCGAGGCTCTGATCCGGCAGCACCAGGGCATCGCCCCAGCCGTGCCACATCAGGTACTTGCCACCCGCGTCACGAAACTCGCGCAGGTCCGGGTCCAGCGCATCCACGATTTCGGCCGTTTTCGTCAGTCGCGGCGGATCCATGTCGAAATTGAAGTCCAGCACCGTGTAATCGTCGGGCGTGCCGCCCTCGAAACCTAAGTACTTCGCGTAGCCGCCGCCGAGCTGGTTGCCGATCGCGACTCTATCGCCGGAGTCCAGGAACCAGAAACCGACGTAGCGCTCACCGCCCGGCGGCATTCCGGGCTGCAGCTGCTCGCCGCTCGAATTGCGTGGGCCCTGGTACCAGGCGCGCAGCACGTCGATTTCTTCTTCCTCGAAACACGGATCGCTGCCCTCGGGACCGCATTGCGGAAGCGCGTCGAAGTCGACGGTGCACTGTCGCGGCGCGGCGATGATACCGTCGGCGAGACCATCCACGGCGTCGCACTGGGTGATGACCTCCTTCTCCAACAGCGGGATCCTGTCCCCAAAATTCTCCCGCGTGAGTATCCGATCGCCGTTTTTATCCGTATTCGCCTGCACGACCCAGGAGCCGTAAATGCCCCCCGACTGCGACAGGTTGAGCACGCCGGCGCCACCGNNGAAAAGAGTCGGGTAGCGCTGCGCCGTAATCGCCGCCATGCGTCCACCGTTGGAGCAGCCGCTGAAATACTCGTGTGATGATGGCCGGTTGTAGAACGCCTCGACCATGCGGGTCCCCGCCCGGTGGGTCAGCGGAATGGCGCGGTGACCGTAAAGCTCGACGGCTTGCGGATCGTCTTTGGCCCAGGAAGGATCGCCGATGGAAGCCGTGTGGCCGCTGTCCGTCGTG
>JABAOD010015200.1_pt1 | contig 10407 bp, 10 predicted proteins | sample 7062151 | NCBI WGS metagenome assembly JABAOD01 (sample SAMN14538626, study PRJNA623070) | marine sediment metagenome | biome: marine biome [ENVO:00000428]; feature: marine pelagic biome [ENVO:01000023]; material: deep marine sediment [ENVO:00002113] | place: India: Gulf of Khambhat ...
GGTTCGCCATATCTTCCCTGTCCTCGGACCTCTCATCTTCGCAAACATGATCCTCACCGTGTCGCTGGCAATATGGACCGAGAGCTTCCTGGCTTTTTTCGGACTTGGAGATCCTAGCTCGGTGAGCTGGGGAACGATGATTGGAGAGGCGTACAACGGCGCGACAATTTTCACCGGAGCGTATTGGTACTTCCTGCCGCCCGGAATTTGCATCACAGCGTTGGTCCTCGCGTTCACCATTGTCAGCTACTCGCTAGAGGAGATATTGAATCCAAAGCTCCGCCGACGTTAGGCGTAGCTGCACACATGTGCGACCGCCGGTACCTCTCCCACAACGGATCGGCATCCTTCCTCCTGAGGCCGTCACACGGAGAGAGTTCGGATTGCCGAAATCCTTAAGTGCAAGTAGGAAGAGAGCACCGTCTGCATCGATTTCGTCGCCTCATCATCTCGTTTGCAGCGCTCTCTTCTGACAAAAAAACTCCGAAAGAAACTCCCGGGAGTCGAATACAAAAAAGCTTTTCTTCCGCGACGGACTCCGNNGACGAAGTTCATCGGCCGCGAGGGCGTTGGGGACCACCTGTCAGCAAGCACCCCCCGGGGTCTTTCTACACGGACCCAGGTATCTTACGCGAGGAGCTTGATCGCCTTTTCTATCGGAGTTGGCTCTGCGTCGGCCGTGAAGAGCAGCTCGCCGACTCTGGCGACTTCATCACGAGGGTGATCGGCGACGAGAGTCTATTATTCGTACGCGGGGATGACGGCCTCACCCGCGGTTTCTACAACCTCTGTCGACATCGTGGGACGCGCTTGGTCGAGGAAGCGGAAGGGAAGAAGCTACGGAGCATCGTCTGTCCGTACCATGCTTGGGCGTTCTCCACAGAGGGAGGTCTGGTCGGTGCCCCCCACACAGAGGATCTTGTGAACTTTCGGCGGGAAGACTACGGGCTGCTCCCCGTACGTATGGAATCCTGGGGCGGGTTCCTCTGGGTGAATCTGGATGAGAAGGCACCGCCGTTGCAGCACGAACTCTGAGGCTTCTTCTCGAGGTTCGATCGCTTTGACTTCGCGGAACTTCGCCTCGGCGCGAGAAGAGTGTACGACGTGGAGGCGAACTGGAAGATCCTCGTGGAGAACTACTCGGAGTGCTACCATTGCGCGCCGATTCATCCCGACCTGAACCGGGTTACGCACTACCTTTCCGGAGAGGTCCGAGACTTTTTCATTGACGGCGACAGGCGCGCGAACTTCTCGGGCGGCACGATGAATTTCAGCAAGGACTTCACGTCGATGACCTGGTCCGGTTACACGACGCGCGAGCTGCTCAAAGGTATGACGGATTCCGACCGTCGTTCCATCCACTACTACGTCGTCTTTCCGAATCTCCTCTTCAGCTTGCATCCGGACTTCCTGATGATCCACTGGGTCTGACCAAAGAATCCGAGTCAGTCCCGTATCGAGTGCGAATTCTATTTCGATCCGGAGACGATGGGGCGTGAGGACTTCGACCCAAGCGACGCAGTGGACCTATGGGACCTCATCAACCGCCAAGACTGGGCCGTTTGCGAGCGCTCCCAGAAAGGGATGCGGTCCCGGGCTTGGAAGCATGGCCGTTACAGCTCCCAGGAACCTCAGGTCTACGACTTCGACAGGTACCTCATGGAGCGGCTCGGAAAGGCGTGATGGGGCGCCGCGGCCTCTGCGTTGCGACTGGTCGACGCGCACCCGTTCGTTCCTGCGAGATCGCAGGGCCTCAAGGACGGCTCGTGACCGGTTCGCATCCAGAGACTTTCCACATCGCTNNNNCATCCGCGCGCTGCCTCGCGTCTTTCCGCAGTCGTTCCTCCGCGGCCCGTCCTTCCACGTACCCGTCCCGGGCGAAGAGGCGCGGGGACCACAGGGCGTCACGAAAGTGAGTCAGAGTGTGCCTTTCACGGAGGTAGTTGCCACCGGGGCCGAGTCGGGACAGCATATCCAGGTGAATCGTGTCCGGGTCGACCCGAAACGGGTCCAGACACGTTCGGGCGTAGTCGACAAACTCCGCATCGATGACGAGCTGTTCCATGCTGAACGTGCTGTCCGTCTCAAGAGCGCCGATCCCTGAGATGAGGTCCGCACCCGCCAGCATGGCCATGAGTCCCGTCCCGATCTTCTCCGCAGCGGCCTGGGACCCCGCGTCGGCCGCGTCGCACGCGAAACCTGCGGTGAGGCAGGGTAGGCCATAGTGGCGGGCCATGTCGACGCCGGCCACGTTCAGGAGAGCGGCCTCCGGTGAACCTGCGGCAAAGGAACCCGTGCGCATGTCAATGGGTCCGGAGCAGATGCTCCAGAAGACGGGAGCTCCAGACGCAGCGCCTTGGGCGACGCAGAGGGAGGCGAGGATTTCCGCATTGGCGATCACGAGGGCGCTCGCGAGATCCACGGGGCTGCTTCCACCCATGAGGACCATGGAGAGGGGCAGGACGGGCACTTTCGCGCGGGCGAGGGCCATCATCGCTTCCGTGGAGCCCGCCTCCAGCTGGAGAGGGCTGACGGGAGCGTGGACAGACGAGAGAATGGGGCGGCGAGCGAGTTTGTCGGATCCGCCGACGAGCGTGGCGGCCATCCGAACCATCGTTTCCGCGTCCTCCCGGGAGAGGGCCTCGTGCTGGACATGCTTCGTCGTCTGCTCAAAGGCCACCGCGGCCTCGACGAGACTGTGCCGATCTCGGGGCACGTCTCCAGCCACGACCATCGGCCATTGGACGTCCACTGCTTCCAACGCATCGGCGACACGGGTGAGATCGGCAAGGTCCCGGGATGTGCTCGGGCGACGGTCCCCCGACTCAAAGTCCACCACGGTGACGCCCGCTCCGTCTGTCGTGACGTGGGGCCGACCGTCCGGGAGCTGCAGGTCATGCTTCCCGTCTCGGGACCCGAGGACGACCTTTCTGGGAGCGTCACGGAGCGCCGTGTCGATCACACCCGAGGAGAATCGGACACGGGTGTCCTTGTGCTCCACGGAAGCCCCATGCGCGGCGAGGACTTCCCGCGCAGGAGCGCTGAGGACGTTCACGCCCGCCTTGGAAAGGAGGGTGCGCGTCGCTTCGTCGATCGCTACGCAATCCGACGAATCCAGGACGTGAAGGCGCGCGGTCATCGGCTCCCGCGACACCGGAGAACGGAACTTGGGTTTGTCTTTTCCGGCGTAGAAGTGCTGGGTTCGATGCGGAAACCTCCCTGGAGCACCCCCGGGTGAGCCGATGCTTGGAGTGCGATGGGGCTGGGATTCCGGTCCGAAATCCCCGGGATGCGACCCAAGGACGACGCCCGTTTCACCCAATGCGCTCGAGGATCGTCGCGGATCCCATTCCGAACCCGATGCAAAGGGTCGAGAGTCCGACGCGGAGATCCTGGCGTTCGAGTTCGTGAAGCAGCGTCGTAAGAAGCCGTGCCCCCGTGCATCCAAGGGGGTGACCCAGAGCAATCGCGCCGCCGTTCACGTTCAGCTTCGCATCCTCGAACCCGATTGTGTGCCGCGTCGCGATAGGCACAGAGGCGAACGCCTCGTTCACCTCCCAGAGGTCGATGCCCTCGACGTTCAGATCCGCCTTGGCGAGGGCCTTGCGAATCGCGGGGATTGTACCGTCGAGCATGACTGTCGGATTCACACCCGCGGTGGCCATCGCGCGGATCCGGGCCCGAGGCTGAAGCCCGAGGTCCTTCGCCTTCTCGGGAGTCGTGAGAAGCAGGGCGGCGGCTCCGTCGTTGATGCCGCTCGAATTGCCCGCCGTGATCCGACCGTCTGGCTTGAAGGCAGGAGGAAGCGCCGCGAGCTTCTCGAGGGACGTATTTCGTCGAGGGTGCTCGTCCGTGGCGAAGATGCGCGTTTTTCCACCATCGTCCGCGACGGGAACGGGGAGGATCTCGCGCTTGAAGCGACCCTCGTCGATTGCACGGATCGCTTTCCGATGGGACCCGAGGGAGTACTCGTCCATCTCCTCACGCGTGATCTTATACCTGTCGGCGACGAGGTCTGCCGAGATGCCCTGCGGGACGATCTCGTATCGGTCGATCAACTTCTGACTCAAAGGACCTCCATCGGAACCGATGGGGACCCGGGACATGGATTCTACGCCGCCGGCAATCACGATGTCGTTCATCCCCGACATGATGGAGGTCGAAGCGAAATTCACAGCTTGCTGGCCGGAGGCGCATAATCGATTCACGCTGACACCTGGAACGGATTCCGGGAATCCTGCGATGAGACTCGCGATGCGGGCAATGTCCAGCCCCTGCTCGTCGATCTGAGTGACGCAGCCCAAGACGACGTCCTCAAGGACCTTGGGTTCAAGCTTGGCCCGGTCGACGACCTCCCGTAGCACGAGGGCCGCCAGATCGTCAGGTCGAACGTCCTTGAGAGATCCGCCCCTCTTCCCGATGGGGGTTCGGACTGCTTCTACGATGACGGCCTCCGGCATCGTCTCCCTGATGGACCATGCAGGCGGCGAGATAAGAAGGTTCGCCGCCTTTTCTCGACCCGCGACCCGTCCTTTGAACCCCTGTCCCTCCGAGGTCGCGGGGCATAGACTTTTCTAGAGAAAGGTAGATTCGGGGAGACCCGCGGAGGCAATCGTGGACGCGGGAGGTGGGGGTCACATGCGACGTTGGTGCCTCGGTGTGCTTTCGATGCTGATTGTGGCGACGGCGATCTCGGTTCCTGTGGCGGTGGATGCCGAGACGGATTCCGGCAGCGCGCTGGCTGCCGAACTCGATGCAGGCTACATGCGAAGGGTCATCCAAGATCTGACCGCGATCGGCTCGACGCCCTGGGGATTCCGGACGGCCGGGTCACCGGAGGATCTTGAGACCGCGACCTACGTCGTCGGGGAGATGGAAGCACTCGGCCTCCAGGACGTAGGGATCGAACACGTGCCCGTCGACATGTGGCGGTTCCTCGGCGCGTCGCTTACCGTCTCGGCGGACGGGCAAACCTGGACCTTCCCGGCCGCGAGCCATGGTGGCGTGCCGCCGACCCCGCAAGAGGGTCTCACGGGTGAGATTGTCTTCGTCGGGAAGGGAAGGGCGATGGACTACGAGGCGCGGGGCGTGTCGCCCGTCGGAAAGCTCGTCCTCGCAGACTGGGACTTCGACGAGGTGTGGACGAACCACATCGCCATGGAGGCCGTCGCCCGCGGCGCCCTCGGAACGATCATCACGGCCCTCCCCGGTGGAGACTACTACCAGGCGCCCAACGCCGTCGGCGGCTTCGACTCCGTGTGTGATCCCGTCCTTTGCGGCTCCTTCATCACGATCAGCAAGGATGATGCCTTGACGATCTTGGACCTGCTCGAGCAGGGGACCGTGACAGGCACGATGAAGCTCGACGTGGAGATTGAGCTGGACACGATCGGCTACAACACAATCGGATACATCCCGGGACGGGTCTGGCCCGATCAGCTGATTCTGTTTAACGCGCACCACGACGCGTGGTTCCAGGGAGCGATTGACGACACGTCCGGTGTAGCCGCCGTCCTCGCGATCGCGAAGGCAATCATGGAAAGCGGCTACCAGCCTTCGCGCACGCTCGTGTTCATGACGTCGACGGGCGAAGAGTGGGGAGTCATGGACACCTACTACGACTGGCTCATCGGATCGTGGTATCGAATCACGCAGGCCCATCCTGAATGGCAGACCCAGGCCGTGGCCCTCATCAACCTCGAGGGCATGGGATTCGCCGGAGATCCCCTCGAGGTCAATGTGAATCAAGAACTCCGATCCTTCCTCATGCGGACCCTTGGGCGGTTCAACCGCCTCGCGCCCTATGGGTTCAGCGTCCAAGAGGCCTTCAGCTGGAACGAGCTATGGACGTACGTGGCGGCAGGGGTGCCGGGATTCACCTTCTCCTCCTCGGGCGACACCTACACAAACACGGTATACCACACGAACCGGGACACGATTGATGTGATCGACTTCGGCTACCTCCGGGATACCGCGGAGTTCGTGACGCGGGTGTTCGTCGAGTTGGATCGTAACCCGATCCAGCCGTGGGACTTCGGAAGGCGGGTGAAGCACCTGGGAGACAACCTCGACTTCCGTACAATGCGATCTCTCTTGGGAGGGAGCGATGGCGCGATTGACGAGCTGAGAGAGGCGTTCGAGCGATACAAGAGCGCCGTTTCGGCGTACGACCGCGTGAAGAAGGGAATCCCGCCCGAGAAAGCGCCGGCCGTTCAGGAACATCTCCGGGAGGCCCTTCGGCTTTCCCTGACGGAGTTCACGGGCCTCGATGTGTGGGATGGCACGATCTACCCCCATCAGCAGCTCGAGATGGACGCGGTCCATCTGGGACTCGCCCTCAAAGATCTCGCTTCGGGTAGGGTCCAGGGAGGGCTCCGCCATCTCGAATGGTGGGTGGCCCAGAGCTGGTACATCCCGCGCATGAGTCTCGACCCGTTCGTGGAGGAAATGGCCCACCACGACGCCGAGGCGGCAATCGGCGAAATCCGACTCGGAGGCCCGAAAACGATCGCCTGNNCACCTCGCGCCGTACTGGAACCTCTGGCAGGAGTATAAGGGAATCGAGGCGAAGGCGGCCCTCAGGAACTTCGATTTCCGTGAGGAACTTGGAGTCCTTGCCGCGACGCGAGCATCGGCAATCGACCTCTATCGTGAGAGACTACGCGACTTGGCGGCGGACCTCAGTACAATCGCCTTGGAGATCGAGGAAGCCGTCAGGACCGCAAGGTGACCGATCAAGGCGTCTGCGTTCCCGGGCCGCGCTTTGCCGCGAGGGCGGAGAGTGCCTCGAGAATGCAACGGTTCGCCGCCATCGAAGTGATCTCCGCGTGGTCGAAGGGGGGCGAAACCTCGACGACGTCCATCCCAACGAGATCGACGCGGCCCACGATCTGCCGAATCGCCCGCAGAAGCTCCCTCGAGATGAAGCCTCCCGGCTCGGGGGTTCCCGTTCCCGGTGCGACTGAAGGATCCAAGACGTCGATGTCGACAGAGAGATAGATCGCCTCGGGACCATCGAGAGCCTCAGCGATCGCGTCCTGGATCACGGCTTCCGCTCCACGCTCCTCGATCTCAACCATCGTGTGCCACCGCAAGCCCTTCTCGCGCATCCACCGGAAGGTTTCCTCCTCGGGCCAGTATCCGCGGAGCCCGACTTGGACGAAGTTCTTGCCGTCGATCCAGCCCTCTTCGATGAGTCGACGCATGGGCGTTCCGTGACTCAGCAGCGCTCCCCAGACCTCCGGGGCGGTGTCCGCGTGGGCGTCGAAGTGAACCATGCCAATCCGCCTTGGAGCGTGCACCTCGCTCACGGCGGCCGCGGCCGGGTACGTGATCGAGTGGTCCCCACCCAGGATGACAGGGATCACCCCTGCCTTCGCGACGCTCCGAACCTTTTCCCTGATCACCCGATGGGCGCGCTCCATGCGTGAGGGCACCACGGGCGCGTCGCCAGCGTCCACGCAGCGAACTTTGCTCAGCACGTCAACTCCGAGTTGGATCGACCACAGAGCACCGGACAGATAGGTCGCCCCTCGAATCGCACGGGGCCCGAACCGGGCTCCCGGTCGGGAAGACGTGCCCTCGTCGAAGGGTGCGCCCACGATTGCGACCTGTGCGCGGGACTCTCGCAAGCTCGTTTCATCCGGACACAGCGGAAGCTTGTAAAAGGTCGTCGATCCCACATACGTGGGGAGATCCGCATCCGGTATGTCATCGACATCCTCCTCGGAGCCGCCTTCCCTCATCCCACGGAACCCCCGCCGAATGCCCTTCCCCCATCCCGGAGGCCCTCGTTCCTATAGAACGTTCCGCCGCGATGGGCGCTCCTCGTCCGCGTTCGCTGCCGTCCCGTCGAGGGGCGCGGTCGCATCGGCCGGTCCCCTGGAAGGTCACTCGCCCTTGAACTTGGGCTCGCGCTTCTCCATGAATGCCTGGATTCCCTCGTAGATGTCCTCTGAGGAGGCCGCGAGCCCAAAGGCCATCGCCTCCATCACGAGTCCCGCATCGATGGGTAGATCCCCTCCACGGGTCACGAGAGTTTTCGCAAGCTGCATGGCCACAGGTGGGCCCCGAGCCAAGCGCTCCGCGAAGTTCCGGGCCTCAGCCTCGAGGGCTTCGTTGTCCACGACCTTCGTGACGAGGCCCACGGCGAGTGCTTCTTCGGCGCTCAGGCGGGAGCCGAGCAGGACGAGTTCCTTGGCCTTCGCCTCTCCGAGCATCCGGACAAGCCGCTGGGTCCCGCCCGCCCCCGGAACGAGACCGAGGGAGATCTCCGTCTGCCCAATCTTTGCCCGCTGGGCCGCGATCCGGAAGTCGCAGGCGAGGGCAATTTCGAGGCCCCCTCCGTAGGCGTACCCGTTCAGGGCCGCAACCGTAGGCTTCGGGAAGTTCGCCAGGCGATTCACGACGGTTNNCCAAACTTGGAAGGCCTTGGAGACGGCGCCAAAGGCGCTCACGTCGGCCCCCGCGCAGAACGCCCGGTCTCCCGCTCCCGTCACGATAACGCACCGGACCTCGTCGGCCCGCTCGAGATCCGCCACGGCTCGCTCGATCTCGTCCAACATCTGCGGGGTCAGGGTGTTCAGCCGATCCGGTCGGTTGAGCACGAGGGTTGCCACATGCGTTGCGGCGTCCTTGCTCACTTGAATCGTCTCAAAGCCCGCTACAGACCCGGAAGAGCCGTGTTCATAGAAACCCCTTCTGGCCTTGGACCCGAGATCGCCACGAGCGACCATGTCCTGTAGGAGCTTGGAGGTCTTCGTCCTGGGATGCCCCCGCAAGGTCGCCACCACGGCGTCGATCCCGAGTTCGTCGGCCAGAGCGAGGGGACCCTTCGGAAAGGCCGTTCCGAGCCGCATGGCCTCGTCGATCTCCGGAGGACTCGCGACATCCGTGGCTACGAGCTCCGCGGCCTCATTAATGATCGGAGCGAGGATGCGTATCGGCTCGAACGTCTGACCCATCTCCGGGCGGAGCTTGGGGCGGCCTTCGCGATACGAGTAGAAGCCCTCGCCGGTCTTCCGACCGTATCGCTTTCGGTCGTATTGAATCTGGACCGGTGGCGGTATCCTCTGTCCTGCGTTCCTCAGCAATGTGACGAGCACGTCGATGCCCACTTGATCCGCGAGCTCGAAGGGGCCCATGGGGAACCCCGCTCGGAAGCGCATCGCTGCGTCAATCGTCTCCATGGGGATGCCTTCCTCGTGGTGGATCCAGGCCGCTTCATTGAGGTAAGGCGCGATGACACGGGTTGTGATGAAGCCCGGGACNNGACGATCGGTGTCTTGCCGAGGGATTTTGCGAGCTTCAGCGCATCTTCTACGGTCGCGTCGCTCGTCGTCTCCGCGCGCACGATTTCGACGAGGGGCATGACCATGGGGGGATTGAAAAAGTGCATCCCCACGACCTTATCAGGCCGGTTCGTGGCCGAGGCCATGTGGCGGATGGGGATGCCGCTCGTGTTCGAGGCCAGGATCGCCTTGGCGGGCGCTGCCGCGTCGAGTTCGCTGAAGACCTTCTTCTTGAGTTCCAGGTCCTCGAATACCGCCTCGATCACGAAATCGGCGCCACGCACGGCCTCCGTCAGTTCCAAGGTTGGCCGGATGCGGACGAGGGCCGCGTCCGCTTCCTTCCGCTGGATCTGGGCCCTTTCGACGAGTTTGTCGAGGGACCAGCGTAACCTCTCCATCCCGCGGTCGAGGTACTCCTGCCTGATGTCCCGCAGGGATACCGCATAGCCTCGCAGCGCAGCGAGTTCTGCGATCCCGTGGCCCATCTCCCCCGCGCCGATTACGGCAATCTTCCTCGGCATGTGCGTACGTCCTGCACCATGCATCGGCCAGTCCCGAATAAAGGTACGCGCGACGAGATTCCTCCCTCGGGAGACGGATGCGACGAAGATCCGACGACTGGGCGATCAGATGAGCTTCCGGTCCCGGAGGACGTCCTCCAGGTTCGGGTGTCCGATTTCGTCCAGCTCATAGCGAACCTGGACCACGGGCTTCTTGGATTTCAGCACTCGACGAAGGTCGATGGGTGTTCCGCAGACGACGACATCGCAGGGCACAGCGTCCACGGTCTGCTCGAGTTCCCTGATCTGCTGAGGGCCATANNCGCGGGCAGGACCTTGCCCGCGTGGGGATACTTCACGTATGCCTCCTTGATGGAACCGACCGCGAAGGGCTTCGGGTCGACAATCTCCGAGGCCCCGAAGCGCTCTGCGGCGAGGTAGCCCGCGCCGTAGCTCATCCCTCCATGGGTGAGGGTGGGGCCGTCCTCGATCACGAGGACCTTCTTGCCCTTCACGGGGACGCCATCCATCGTCATGATCGGAGACGCAGCCTCGACAACGAGGGCGTCTGGGTTGGCCTTGCGGACGTTCTCCCTGACACGTTCCACATCCTCGGG
>JABAOD010011742.1_pt2 | contig 10404 bp, 11 predicted proteins | sample 7062151 | NCBI WGS metagenome assembly JABAOD01 (sample SAMN14538626, study PRJNA623070) | marine sediment metagenome | biome: marine biome [ENVO:00000428]; feature: marine pelagic biome [ENVO:01000023]; material: deep marine sediment [ENVO:00002113] | place: India: Gulf of Khambhat ...
TCCTGCACCTGTTCCAGGATCCTGAGTAAAGGTTCGCTCTCGTGCTCTCGAGAAGCAAACGCTTGGCCAAAATGATCGGATTGAACAGGATCCGTAATGGCCCAGGCGAATCGACGACTGAATGCATGTTCGTCTTCATCGCCAATACGTGACAGCATATCGATGAAGCTGTCCGGGTGGTCGTACGGCCAGCCTGGGAGGCTCATCATAACTTGATGACCGTGCGCGTCACCGTGGCAGGCCAATCGCACGACCGCTTCCGCTTTCGGCTCCTAAGTCGGTCCGGGCCAACACGCTTTAATGCAGCGTTTCGTGCCGAAACCTGAGATCCCTGGCGTCCAGCAGCGCTGCCCGTATCTTCCCCCATGTCCGCGCGCCTTCTTCGTACCCGCCATCCCGGAGATCGGCGATCCTGTCGGCAACGTGCCAGGGAGCGTCCTTCGGTCCGTGCCGGTCCAGCAGCAGCTTGGTGGCGCGGTAGATGTCGAGGTCGGAGGTCATCGGCAACGCCCACGTCCTACTTGCAGAGTGTCTTCGAAAGACGCCGGTCTGACCGTTGCTTTCTGAGCGGCTGTATTTCACTCTTGAAACCGTCCCCGAAATGCTCTGCCACCTGCGGCAGCCCGATCACAACGCCAAGCGCGAAGAAAAGCGCGAAAACGGCATCGAGGTCGGCCGGTATCGCTATGCCAAAGAAGCCTATGAGCGCGCCAACCAGAAGCAGGTACGGGATACTAAGGCACAGGACTCCCGACATTCCAAACATGGCACAACCAAAGAGCATGGCCAAACCCCACTTCAATTCGACCAGCCTCAAACGTATGAAAATCATCGCCGCAAACCCTTATAAGAAATTCCGTCCTTGTCTCCGTCCAGCCGGTGCGGATCGGCGCGGCCTGCGCCTCAGACGGATGCCGTTCGATGCCGACGCCATTCGCAGGGCCGCGATGCAATAGACCCCGACCGGGCCCGGCTTGCAACTGGCAGTTGGAAGGCGTCCGGCAGGGAATGGACGTCTGTGTCCTGATTTCCGCTGTCAAACGTCATGCGGACATGATGGCGGGCGCTTCGATAAATCTGGAGGTGACCCGCACCTGACCTACGCCACGGCAATGAACGTGGCTTCAACCAAGACAGTCCTTAACCTTTTTGCAATCCGCGGGGGGCGACAATGCGGCCGATGGAGGAGACACGGCGATGAGTGCCGCACGCGAGATCACATTGCAGACGGGCGATGGACGCTCACTCGCACTGGTCGGGACCGTGGTCGGTCTCACCACCGCTCTTTGTGTTATCATCTTCGAAATCTCGGGTGGATGGTGGAGCGGTAGCGGCGGGCGCGGTGTTGCGGGCTGGGTTGTCACGGCCGCAATGATGACCGCCCTGCTATTTGCCGAATACCGGGTGCTGCTGGCGGCCCTCCGCCGTACTGGGTTGAAATTCAACAACAGAAGGCTGGAGCCCGGCCCGCCCATCCCGTTGGGGCGTGGTGTCGCCGTCGCATTGGTCGCTTCCGTCGTGTTAACGGCCGGCGTGATCCTGTTCCACCAGGTAGTCCCGATTCTGCCCGCCCGGTCCGAAACGATGCTGGTCGCGGTCGGCGCCTCATTTTTCCTTTTGGAATTCGCCGACCTGAAGGCCAACCGCACCTACTGGCTGGAGAAACGGGAACAGGCAAATCAAGGCGCGAAGCCGCAGGCATGAGCCCGCCGCGGCCGAACCGGTTCGCGATGCTCGCTCCATCGATTGAAACGGCCGCTCCTGGCTTCACCCGGACCCTATCGGCGGCGGGCGCGCGTGACCGCTTCCGGGCGGCGAACGGACATGTGAACCCGCACGCGCATCGTGGGCGGGGACGGGGATCGCGGTCACTTCGCCGGCACCACCGGCAGGAGAAGGTAAGGCGCCTTGCCCTCGTCGAAATGCAGCGTCGTCGTGCCGGCGAAGATCTCCGGCGGGCGGTCGCGCTCATCGTCGTGCAGGAACGGGCCGCAGCCGGTGAGCTCGTTCTTGAAGGCGGACAGACGCGCGCCCGTGGACTTGGCATATTCGTAGTCCCTGCCGCGCACCGTCAGCGCGATGCGGTAGCCCTTCGGCACGACGATCGAGGTCGGCCAGATCTCGATGTCGAGCTCGACCGGCTCACCGGGGGTGAGCGGCTGCGTCTCGTCATGGGTATGGTAGGGCCGGTACGGTTCGCTCAGCGCCGGGTCGAGCTTGCGGTGCGAGGCCCGCAGCCAGCCCTGGCCGATCGGCGTGTGCGGGTCGATGGCGCCCTGGAAAACGACTTCGCCGCCCTCCGGGTCGAACACCCGCAGCACCACGAAGATGTCGGCGTCCGCGGTCGAGGAGGACACGAACAGCTTGACCGCCGACGGCCCGGTGATCTCGGTCTCGGACTCGAGCGGCGCCGTCGTGAAGGTCACGCCGTCGCCCAGCGCCTCGAACGAGATTGGCGGCGCCGGGACCGGGACGTCCGTCATCGTGCCGGTCTCGCGGTCGGGATAGAGGCGCGTCCAATTGGTCCGTGCGAGCGGCCATTCGTCTTCCGTCCGCTCCTCGAAGCGGTCGACATGGCGCACCTGCAGCAGCACGGGGGGCTGCCGGTCCCAGCCGGTGTCCTCGCCCTTCAGGTAATGGCCGAAAAACCGCTTCTGCAGCCGCACCCCATAATCCGTGTAGAACTCGGTCCAGTGCTCGATCCCGTGCAGCTCGAGCCACTTCTCGCGCGAGGCCGCGCGCACGAAGCCTTCCACGTTGCCGCGCAGGTGCAGCCCCTGGCCGCCCCAGTTGCCGGCCGAGAGCAACGGCACGGTGATCCTGTCCCAGACCGGCGAGCGGTCGCGGTGATAGGCATCGTCGAGCGGGTGGGCCAGGATGTCGCCGCCGAATTCCGAGCGGTTGGCGGCGAGCTGCTCCTCGCTCAGCGTCTCCGGCCCGCATACCAGCTCGCCGGTTACCTTGCTGCGCGGCCCGTTGGTGCCGCGGCCGTACTGCACCGTCTTGACCTGCATGTCGTACCAGTTCTCCCAGAAGGTGCAGAGGATGCCTCCGTGGCGCGTCATGTCGCGGTACCAGTCGGCTGCGCCCTCCCAGATGCACATGGCGGCGAGGTGCGGCGGCTGCAGCGAGGCGACGTGCCACTGGTTGATGGCGTAATAGGAGATGCCGTTGAGGCCGATCTTGCCATTGCTCCAGGGCTGTTCGGCGGCCCATTCGATGCAGTCGTGGAAATCCTTCGTCTCGCGGGGCGAGAAATGGTCGATGTAACCGGGCGAGCGGCCGCAGCCGCGGGAGTCGACGCGCACGCAGGCATAGCCGTCCGGCACCCATTTCTCCGGGTCGACCACCTCCCAGTTCTGGTACTTGTTGGTCGAGCCGGCGGTCACGTCCGGGTGCTGCTCGGCCATCCGGTTCCAGGCGCTGGGATAGCCCTCCTGGAAGGCGAGGCCCTTGCCGTAGGGCCCATAGGTCAGGATCACCGGATAGCGGCCGTCCTCGGGCGGGCGGAACACGTCGGCCCGCAGCACCAGCCCGTCGTCCATCTCGATCGGCACGTCCCAGTCGATGCGCATGCCGTCCCTGATCTCGCTCTCGAAGTCGCTCACGCCCCCTGTCCTCCCATGTGTTCTTTCTTGCCCGCAAGATCGCCGTCAATGCGAGCCGAAGGCGTGGCAATCCAGTATATCCCGGACTCTCTGGATTGCCGCGTCGGCTTCGCCTCCTCGCAATGACGACGTTTCGACCTTTGTATTTTATTTCCTCTACCGGTGGTGAATCGTCCAGATCTCCTCGACCTTGCTGCCGGCCTGCTGGAGGACCTTGGAGACCGCGCAGTAGCGGCGCAGGTCGCGCTTCAGGACCGCAACCGCCTCGGCATCCGCGCGCGTCGTGAATTCGATGAACAGCCTGACCTCGGGGAACGGCACGTCGATCTCCTTGACCAGCCGTGTCCCGGAGCTGTTCACCGTCACCTCGGCGCGCACCGTCATGTCCGCGATGTCGATACCGTTGGCCCTGGCGATCTTGTGCGAGACCACGTTGGTGCAGCCGATCAGGCCGGCCATCATCGTCTCGAGCGGCATCATGCCGAGATCAGTGCCACCGCGGTCCTTGGGCTCGTCCATCGTCAGCGACAGGTCGCGACTGCGCACCGTCGTCTTCGTCGGCGAATCGCCCGTGCCCTCGAGAGTCATGGACCAGATCGTCTTCGGCCGGATCTTCACGGTGCCCCCCTTGACGTCCCGCCACAATCCGACGGAATTCTAGGTGTCGGCCCCGATATGGAAAAAATTCCAATTGGGGCTGACGACATGTCATTTCCGCATATAACACATCATCCGGTCAGCCGCTAAACTGACTCGCAACGATTTCGGGCTAGCGCGCGGCATGGCGACACCCTGAACGGGCCAGGGCCGCGCCGGTAACGACAGGAAGGACAGGTCATCATGCTTTTCAGCTGCGCGACGCACGCACCCGCAACGGAGGCCGGCGGCGGCCAACGGGTCTCGCGGGGCTCGAAGACCCTGACCGTCGATATCCATTGCCACTGCGCCTGCTATGCGGCGGGCGATTTCATGAAGGCGGAGGCGGAGCGCGCCGGCAAGAAGGAGCTGGCCTATGGCGGCGGCCTGACGGCGGAGGTCAACGCCCGGCAGTTGATCGACATCAAGCCGAAGATGATGTCGGTGGACGAGCGCCTCGCCGACATGGACCGGATGGGCGTCGACATCCAGGCCATCGCGGTGCCGCCGTACCAGTTCTACTACTGGGCCGAGCCGGAAAGCGCGCGCGAGGCGGCGCGGATGATGAACGACCACCTCGCCGAGACCGCCGCCGGCCATCCCGACCGCTTCGTCACCCTGGCGACCCTGCCGATGCAGAACACCGGGATGGCGGTGGCCGAGCTCAAACGCTGCATCAAGGAGCTCGGCATGCGCGGGGTCGAGATCTCCACCAACGTCAACGGCGAGGAGCTGTCGAGCCCGCGCCTCGCGCCGTTCTTCGCCGCGGCGGAGGAGCTCGATGCGCTGATCTTCATCCATCCGTCCGGCTTCACCCATACGCAGCGCTTCGGCGAGAACTACTTCGTAAACCTGATCGGCCATCCGCTGGAGTCGACCCTGGCGATCGGCTACCTGATCTTCGATGGCGTGCTCGACCGGCATCCGGGCCTGAAGATCTGCATCGCCCATGGCGGCGGCTACGCGCCGGCCTATGCCGGCCGCTTCGACCACGGCTTCCACGCCCGGCCCGACTGCCGGCAGCACATCGAGGAGCCGCCGAGCACGTACATGCGACGGCTGTATTTCGACACCATGGTGTTCGAGGCGGACCAGCTGGAGTTTCTGATCCGCAAATACGGCGCCGACCATATCCTGCTGGGCACCGATTACCCGTACGATATGGGCGAGGGCGATCCGGTCGGCCTGGTCGGCCGCGTTAAGGGCCTGAGCGAGGCGGACCGCGCCGCCGTCTGCGGCCTCAACGCCGCCCGGCTGTTGAACCTGGACGCCTAATCCCCGTCACGTTCCAGCCACAGGCGGGCGACGGCGAGCTGGTCGCGGTCGCCGCCGAAGCGCTGCGCCGCCTGCTGCCACAGCGTGCTGCACAGCTCGGCGACCGGGGCGAAGGCATCCAGCGACCGCGCCGTCTCGGCCGCGATGCGCACGTCCTTGGCCAGCAGGGCCAGCGCCATGCCGGTGACATGGGTCGGGTCGGCGAGGTAGGGCCTGACCTTCTTCTCGATCGGGTTGTTGCGGCCGGTGGCGGCGGCGGTCATCGACTCGAGCATGACCTCCGGCTCGAGGCCGAAGCGCCGGCCGATGGCGAGCGCCTCGAACGCCGTGATCAGGGCGCTGGCGTTCACGAAGTTGTTGAGCGCCTTCATGGCGTGGCCGGCGCCCAGCTTGCCGCAGTGGATGACCTCCCGGGCCATGGCGTCGAACAGCGGCCGAGAACGGGCGATGTCTGCCGCATCGCCGCCGCAGGTGATCGACAGCGTGCCGTCCGTCGCGAACACCACGCCGCCGGCGACCGGCGCGTCGACCATGGCGATGCCGCGCGACGCCAGCAGTTTGCCGGTTTCGCGGGTGTCGACCGGGTTCGATGTGCTCATGTCGACCAGCAGCGCGCCTTCGCACATGCCGTCGGCCAGGCAGTCGCCCGGGCCGAGCACGACCTGCCGGACGATATCTCCAGCCGGAAGCATCGTGATGACGATATCCGCGGCCTCGCCCATTGCCGCCAGGGATGGCACGGCAGTGCCACCGTATTCGGCCACGTATCGGTCTGCAACGTCGGGCGCCGCGTCAGCGATAAGCATATCGAACCCGGCGCGGGCGAGATGCCCGGCCATCGGGAAGCCCATATTGCCGAGGCCGACGAAGCCGACCGTTCGAAGTTCCGTCACTGCTCACTCCTGTCGTTGTCCTGGCCCGGCGCGCCGTGCCGGCGGCAAGGATCGCGGCCGCGGAATGTCTTTGCACAATAGCAAAAGGAACTATCATTGCGCTGCAATACGGGAGCAACGTGCAACGAAGGAAGATCGTTCATGATGGCGTTTGATCTGAAGGCCGAGCAGGAGTTCTCGCTCGACCGGCACATCGAGAAGATCCTCGGTGTCGAATCCGGCGGCGACGTCACGGTCGCGTGCTGGGAGCCGGGCCAGAGAAGCCCCAATCACTGCCACCCGCATGCCACGGAGATCTATTTCTGCATGGAAGGCGGCGGCCACATGAACGTCAACGGCGAGACCGTCAGGATCGCGCCCGGCATGTGCATCGTCCATCCGCCGGGCGAGATCCACGAATACGTCAACGGCGACCGGCGCTCGCTTCTCTTCCGCATCCGCTATGGCGACAGCATGGAGTCGCGCCACTTCGAGAAGACTTAGTCAGCGCAAATCCCGCAGCCGGCGCCTTCACCTCAGGCCGAGGCCGCGCCACCAGGTCGCTTCCGGGAACGGCACGTAGAACACGTCCGTGAAGATGAAATAGGCGCCGACGCAGGCGAAGAGTGGGACGATCACGGCCAGCGCCACGTTCCGTCGCGTCTTCTCGAGGGTGAGGTAGACCGACGTCAGCAGCAGCATCAGGAAGCTGGAGAGCCAGAACCCGATTCCGTGCATCACGAAGACGTAGGCGAGCACGATGAGGAAGAACACGAGCACGTCGAAATAGGCGATCCTGTCTTCCGGGCTCGGATGAATGATGTCCCCTACGCGCTTGGCGATGGCCCGGAACGCGACGAGCCCGAGCAGGGCCACGGCAATTCCGAACACGAGGTAGGTGGCGAGAAGGGGAAAGACCCAGTCCTTGAGGTCTCTGCCGCCATCGGCCGAGAACACGGCGCCGACGGCGAACAGGACCAGCGCGGTCAGGAAATCCCGGTCCAGAAAGATCCGCATGTCGCGTCCTACTCCGTTCCGGCCGGGGCCGCCGACCGGTCCTCGACCGGGGCGCCGGCGAGTTTCTGCGCCCGCTCCTTCCGGTTCGACCAGACGACGAAGGCAATCGACAGGACGCTGAGCAAGATCAGGATGATGTTCACGGTCCCCGTGAAGAAGACATCGGCGATCGACGATGCCTCGGCGATGTACAGAGCCTGGACGAGCGAGGGCTCGATGATCGGCCCCAGGATCAGGCCGAGGCCGATCGGGCCGGGGTGGAAGCCGAGCCGCCGGATGAGGAACACGAACACACCGAGCCCGAGCATGAAGTAGACATCGAAGATGTTGTTGCGGATTGCATAGGCGCCGATCACGGCCAGCAGCATGATCAGCGGCGCCAGCAGCCGCAGCGGAATGCGGATGATCCGCGCCAGCACCGGCGCGAACAGGCTGCCGAGGACGAAGGTCACGATCCCGGCCAGCAGCAGCGACCAGCCGAAGGTGTAGATCAGCGTGCCGTCGCTCCGGAACAGCTCCGGGCCGGGGTTGAGGCCCCGCAGCATCAGCGCGCCGGCGATCACCGCGGCCGGCGAGGAGCCCGGAACGCCCAGCGTGACCAGCGGGATCATCGCCGCCGGCGCTGCCGCATTGTTGGCGATCTCGGATGCGGTCACGCCGCGCAGGTCGCCCTTGCCATACTTGCTCTTGTCCTTGCTCCAGCGGAGCGCCTCGTTGTACGAGACCAGGGCGGCGATGGGGCTGCCGGCGCCGGGCAGGATGCCGATGAAGGAGCCGATCACCGCGGAGCGGACGATGTGCACCGGGTGCGCCAGCACCTTCCTGATCGTCTTCCACGTCTCGCCGGCCTTCGGCACGTATTCGGCGATGAATTCCTTCTTGCGCAGCTCGGTGACCATCGAGAGGACCTGCGGCACGGCGAAGATGCCGATCAGCCCCGCAACGAGCGACACGCCGCCGCGCAGCTCCGGGACGCCGAAGGTGAAGCGCGCGACCTCGTTGCCGTGGCTGATCCCGACGCTGCTGATCAGGAGGCCGATGGCGCCGCCGGCGAGCCCCTTGAGGATCGAGTCGCCGGCGAGGCTGCCAATGATCGTCAGCGCGAAGACCCCGAGCCAGAAGAACTCGGGCGGGCCGAATTTCAGCGCGACCGCGATCATCGGCCAGGCCAGCAGCAGATAGCACGTGGCGCCGAACAGGGTGCCCAGGGCCGAGCTGAAGCAGGCGCCGACGATGGCCTCGTGTCCGCGCCCCTGCAGGCACATGGGGTGGCCGTCGAAGGCGGTGGCCATCGCCGCCGGCGTCCCCGGCGTGTTGACGAGCACCGCCGGGATGGCGTCGGAGAACATCGCGCAGACATAGAGGCCGCCCAGCATGGCGATGCCGGCGCCGGTCGGCAGCGCGAAGGTGAAGGGGACGAGCAGGGCCGTGCCCATGGTGGCGGTGAGACCCGGCAGCGTGCCGACCACCATGCCGATCATGACCCCGATGGTGAGCCAGAGGATGTAGGACGGCTGCAGCGCCTGGAACAGACCATCGATCACTGAACCACTCCTGCTGCGATATCCGTCATGTTGACCCCGGCCACTTTGGTGCGACCTCATGCGTCGCGACGGGCCTGCGGCGCGACCTCACCCTTCGAGACGGTTGCTTCGCAACCTCCTCAGGATGAGGCTCCAACGTCCGCGCCCTCATCCTGAGCCTGTCGAAGGACGCAGCCTCGCAAAGACGACCCGGTGTTCCGTGCAAAGCCTTTCATCCCGAAGCGGACAGGCTGCCCCGGCATCGTGCGTTGCGATGCGAGGACAGCCTGCAAGTCCCAAAGCCGCTACTTGGAGTACTTCTTCACCGCGGCGTCGACATAGGCCTTGGCTTCCGCCGGCGTCTGGCGCAGCTGCCGCAGGCCGACCTTCTCCACGTTCGCCTTGAATTGCGGATCGGCGGTGACCTTGTTCAGGGCCGCGTTGAGAATCGCGACGCGGTCCGCCGGCGTGCCCGGAGGCGCCATCACGCCCCAGGTCGTCGTGTACGACCATTCCGGCTCGTTCGGCACGCCCGGCAGCGCGGTGTCCGGACCGGCGGTGACGATCGGGTCCACCGTCTCGCGATGGCGGACGGCATGCGTCGACGAGGTGATGCCGGCATCGACATGCTTGCCCTGCAGCATCGGCATCATCTTGCCGACGCCGCCCGAGACCGGGACGTAGGTCGTCTCGATGCCGAGGATCTCGGTGATCTCGGCGTGATGCGCCGCGCCGGTGTTGCCGACGCCCGCGGTGGTCAGCTTGCCCGGGTTCGCCTTGGCGGCGGCGACGAACTTCTCGAGCGTGTTGTACGGGCTGCCCTTGGGCACCAGGATGACGCCCACGGCCTTCGCCGTCATGCCGATATAGGAGAACTCGCCCGGCTTGAACCCGACGTCCTTGCCCTGGGCCGAGACGACGATGTTCGGCACGACCACGTTGCTGATCGTATAGCCGTCCGGCTCGGCGCGCCACAGCTCATTGAAGCCGACCGCGCCGCCGCCGCCGGTCTTGTAGACGATGCGGATCTCGACGCCGAGCTCCTTCTGGAGGCCGGGCTGGAGCCGCCGCGCCTGCTGGTCCGACCCGCCGCCCGGCGAGTAGGGCACGATGAAGGTGATCGGCTTGTCGGGGTATTCGGCGTTGGCCGCGCCGGCGGCAAGCGCCACGATCGCGGCTGCGACGGCGCCGAGGATGCCGCCACGTCGGAAACTCAGTCTGTTCTTCAATGTCTCCTCCCAAAGTTCGGGTTTTGTTTGGCGTGAAGACGGGTTGTCCCGCCTCCGCCCGGAATTCGGCCATGCCGCCCGAGGCGGGCCCCGGTGCCGGCAGGCTGAATTATCGATATCCTAACGATCGCATCCCAGATGTCCAAATGTCGTAATGTCATAGCGTTCTGCGGAACGCGAATAAGGCGCGTGCCGGCCAAGGGGCCAACCCACTCGGCGCCGGCCAGCGGGATGGCGCCGGGAG
>JABAOD010001801.1_pt2 | contig 10402 bp, 8 predicted proteins | sample 7062151 | NCBI WGS metagenome assembly JABAOD01 (sample SAMN14538626, study PRJNA623070) | marine sediment metagenome | biome: marine biome [ENVO:00000428]; feature: marine pelagic biome [ENVO:01000023]; material: deep marine sediment [ENVO:00002113] | place: India: Gulf of Khambhat ...
GCGGTGGCTATGCCGCTGAGTCGTCCCAACACGTTGAGGGCGGTGCGCTCTCCGCTGAGGATGGCTCGTGCCGAACCGGTCACCACAGCCAGTTCGGTGTCGGCCGGGACATCGGCACCGTCGTCGACCAGGTAACGGACCTCGACCCGCTCGTCGAGGAGGCGGAAAGTGTGGCAGCCGATCGACAGCCCGGCGATGCGGCCTGCGGCGCGAGCGAAGAGGCGGCCGCGCCCGCGCCGGTCCGGCTCGATCAGGGCGTTACTGGTCAGGTCCCCCCCTCTTCCGAGGTCCTCGGTCAGGGCGCGGCTCAGCAATGGGACGTAGAGATGAGCGGGGAGCGGAGGAACCTGGGTGCTCACCCGAGATCCTCGATGGTCAGCGGCTGGTGTCGTCGCCACTCCTCGCGGGACCCGGGGAAGTCGCGGCGGAAGTGGGAGCCGCGACTCTCGGTGCGGCGCAGGGCGGCGGTCGCCACCAGGCGACCCACCAGGGCCATGTTGTGGAGTTCACCCTCGCCCGGCGGCAGGGCGGCGTCGAACCTCTCCAGATCGAGGAGAACGGAGGCGAGCCCGGCACCATCCCGGACCAGCCCCACCTGCTCCCACATCAGCTCCCGCAGCACGTGGGCCTCGGGCCAGGTATTCGCCGGGCCCACAGTGGCCGGGTCGAGGGAGGGCACGGACCCCGGTGCCTCCAGGGTGGATCGGGCGACGTCAGCGGCCACCCTTTCGCCCCAGACCATGGCCTCGAGCAGGGAGTTGCTGGCCAGGCGGTTAGCGCCGTGGGCCCCGGTGGAGGCAACCTCCCCGCACGACCACAGGCCGGGCAGCGAGGTCCTTCCTGCGAGGTCCACCGCCACTCCGCCCATGTGGTAGTGGGCGGCGGGGGCAATGGGAATCGGCCGGCGGCGGGGATCGATGCCATGATCCATGCAGTCCCGGAAGGCCGAAGGGAACCGCTCGGCAATCGAGTCGCCCAGGGCCTGACGCGTGTCGAGGAACACCTTGCGGCCGGCGCGCAGCCGCGTCCAGATGGCGCGAGCGACCACATCCCGGGGTGCCAGCTCGGCGGCCGCATGTTCCTCCTCCATGAAGCGATGGCCCTCGTCATCGACGATGGCTGCTCCCTCTCCACGAAGCGCTTCGGTCAGCAGCGGCATCGGGTCGGCGCCGGCGTCCAGAGCGGTGGGATGGAACTGAACGAACTCCAGGTCCACCAGTCGCGCCCCGGCCCGGGCGGCCAGCGCCAGTCCATCTCCGGTGACCACCTGCGGGTTCGTCGTGTTCGCGTAGACCTGGCCGATCCCACCGGTGGCAAGCACTACCGCCGCAGCCAGGTGCAGCACCCGCCGGCCCTCGGCATCGAAGGTGAGTACCCCGACGACCCGGCCGTTCTGCTGCACGAGCCGGGCGGCGAACTCCCGCTCCCGTACCGTCACCGACTCGTCGCGTTGTACAGTCGCGATCAGGGCTCGCACCAGCTCGCGACCGGTGGCATCACCGTGCGCGTGGACGATGCGGCGGCGGCTGTGTCCCGCTTCCCTCCCCAGCGCCAGCTCTCCGGAAGCCGTCCGATCAAAGCGCGCTCCCCAGGCCACGAGTTGGGACACCATGGCCGGGCCCTCCTCGGTGAGGAGGGCCACGACCTCCTCGTTGGCCAACTCGGCTCCGACGCGCACCGTGTCGGTGGCATGGAGCCCGGGGGCGTCTTCGGCCCCCATGGCGGCGGCAACGCCGCCCTTGGCCCACCTGCTGGAGCCGTCTCCGAGCTCGGTCTTGGTGAGGAGCGTCACCCGCAACGGGGCCAACCGCAGCGCCGTCGTGAGCCCTGCTACCCCGCTGCCGACGACGATGGCATCGGACTGGACGACCTCATCGGGCGCCACGGTCATCCCCCCGCGCCCCGGCCTACCGCCACCATGCGCTCGACGGCACCGCGAGCGCGAGCGGCCACGTCGGGGGCGATCTCGACCTCGTGCTTCAGGTAGCGGAGGGACTCGAGGATCTTGGGAAGGGTGATCTTCTTCATGTACGGGCACAGGTTGCAGGGCCGGACGAACTCCACATCGGGATACTCGACGGCCACGTTGTCACTCATGGAGCACTCCGTGATCATCACCACCTTGGTGGGCCGTTGCTCACCGACGTAGTTGATCATGCCGGAGGTGGACCCCACGTAGTCCGCCTCCGCCAGCACGTCCGGAGGGCACTCGGGGTGGGCGAGGACGATCAGTCCGGGATGCTGGTCGCGATAGGCTCTGATCTCTTCGGGCTTGAAGCGTTCGTGTACCTCACAGTGGCCCTGCCACAGGATGAGGTCGACGCCGGTCTGGGCGGCTACCCACCGTCCCAGGAACTCGTCGGGCAGGAAGATGACGCGATCCACCCCGAGTGACTCCACAACTTCCACCGCGTTCGACGACGTGCAGCAAACGTCGGTCTCGGCCTTCACGTCGGCCGAGGTGTTGACGTAGCTCACCACCGGCACTCCCGGGTAGCGCTCTTTGAGAAGCCGCACGTCCGCCCCGGTGATCGAGGCGGCCAGCGAGCAGCCGGCCTCGACGTCGGGGATGAGCACCGTCTTCTCCGGGTTGAGCAGCTTGGCCGTCTCCGCCATGAAATGGACTCCCGCCATGACGATGACGTCGGCATCGGTGTCGGCCGCCCGGCGGGCCAGACCGAGGGAGTCGCCGGTGAAGTCGGCGACGCCGTGGAAGATCTCGGGGGTCTGGTAGTTGTGGGCCAGGACGATGGCGTTGCGGCGGGCTTTCCATTCGTTGATCTCGGCGATGTGGGGGGCGTGAGCCGCCCACTCGGCAAACGGAAGCACTCGCTGTACTCGCTCGTAGGTGGGGCCCGGCGATATCTCGATCAGGGGGGTGTGGGTGGACACGGCAGCTCCTTATACTCAGTTTGAGTATATCGGGGAATCCATGCTAACGGACCCAGGGAGCGCTGCCAAGCGCGCCTCTCAGTGGCGGCGGGCCGCCGGCAACCCGACGCCCGGGGCGGGACGCTCCCGCAGCACCTCGCGACGGAACCTGAAGAGCTCGGCGGGCCGGCCGCCGGTGTGGGCCTCCCGTCTGCCAGTACCTTCCACGAGTCCCCCTCGCTCTACGAGGCGGCGGAAGTTCTGCTTGTGGAGCCGAGTCCCGGCCAATGCCTCCACGACGCGCTGCAGTTGGAGGAGGGTGAAGGCGTCCGGCAGTAGCTCGAACACGAGCGGGCGATACTTGAGCTTGCCGCGCAGCCGGCCCAGTGCGGTGGCGGCGATGCGGCGGTGGTCGAAGGCCATCGGGCGTCCCAGCCGGGCAGCAGCGACCACCCCCCGATCCCGTTGTGCCTCCTCGACGAGTCCCACTTCATAGAGGAGTTCGTAGCGTTCTAGGACACGCTCCTCGTCCCAGGGCGCTCCCTCGAGACCAAAGGTGATGTCGATGCGCTCACGGCGCCGGAGATCTCCCTCCGCGGCAGCGGCCCAGCGCAGCAGCGCGGGGGCGATCACCTCTTCCACCATCTGAGGGCGGTCCCGGCGCCAGTCCTCCCAGGGGAAGAAGTCATACCAATCCGACCAGTAGGCAGCCGCTCCCTCCGGGAACTCCTGCTCCTGCACGAGGGCCAGGTATGCCACCGAGACGATGCGGCTGGTACCGCCCGTCGCCGCCTCTCGATCGCGGTCGCCGAACGTGTAGAGCTGCTCTACGTATCCCACCTCGATCCCGGTCTGATGCGCGATCCAGCGGCGCAGCCCGAGCTCGAGGGTACGGTCGTGCAGCGGATCGAACGGGCCGTGGGGGAGGGCGTCCCGGGGTTCACCGGCGCGCTGGGAACGAGCCGGAGCTCCCACCGCCAGGATGCGCGGCACCTCGTCGGTCACCGCCACCACCACGGCGCTGAGGCGGACCGCTACCGGGACGACCACCGGCCCGGCCGCGGCACCCGGTTCCTCGCGGATCTCGGAGAAGGCGCTCTCCTCTGGGCCGGACATCAACCGGCAGTTTACGAACCTGGGGTCGGAACGGCGCCGTGTCGGGGAGCGCCGGGTCGGCTCGGGGGTGCTCTTCGTACAATGGTCTGATGGAGCCCGCGGTCTCTCTCACTCCCAACGCTCTCCGGGTGCTCGAGCGCCGCTATCTGCTGCGCAATGACGCCGGGGAACCGGCCGAGAAGCCGGCCGATCTCTTCACCCGGGTGGCGGAGGACATCGCGGCGGCGGAGGAGGTCTGGGGTGGGTCCGCCGCGGAATGGCGAGAGCGTTTCTACCGGCTGATGACGTCCCTGCGCTTTCTTCCCAACTCCCCGACGCTCATGAACGCCGGACGATCGCTCCAGCAGCTGGCGGCGTGTTTCGTGCTGCCGGTGGAGGACTCCCTCGACTCCATCTTCGACACCCTCAAGCTGGCTGCCAAGATCCACCAATCCGGGGGTGGCACCGGGTTCTCCTTCTCACGGCTCCGGCCGCGCGGGGACGTGGTGCAGACCACCAAAGGGGTGGCATCCGGGGCGGTGTCGTTCCTCGAGATCTTCGATGCGGCCACCGAACGCATCAAACAGGGTTCCTTCCGCCGCGGGGCCAATATGGGCATCCTCGCCGTCGACCACCCCGACATCGAGGAGTTCATCTCGGTGAAGCTCGAAGGGGCGGTGGCCAACTTCAACATCTCGGTGGGTGTCACCGAGGCGTGGATGAAGAAAGTCGCCGGCGCCGAGACCTACGAGCTCATCAACCCCCGCAGCGGCGCCGCCGTCCGCACCGTGAGTGCTCGGGCCGTCTTCGACTCCATCTGCCGGGCGGCGTGGCGATCCGGTGATCCCGGGATCGTCTTCCTCGACCGTATCAACGAGCCTCGCACCAATCCCACTCCCCGCTTGGGGCGAATCGAGTCAACCAACCCGTGCGGGGAGCAACCGCTGCTCCCCTTCGAGGCCTGCGTGTTGGGATCGGTGAACCTCGGGGCCTTCGCGACCGGCGACGGGATCGATTGGGACGCGCTCGGCGACACGGTCGACGAGGGAGTCCGGTTTCTCGACAACGCCGTGGAGCGCTCCCGCTATCCGTTGGGCGAGATCGAGCGGCTCCACCGGGACGGCAACCGCAAGATCGGGCTCGGCGTGATGGGGTGGGCCGATCTCCTGATACGTCTGCGCATCCCCTACGACTCGGCGGCCGCGGTCGAGCTGGCCGAGGAGGTCATGGGCTTCATCCGCGGCCGCGCCGACGCCGCGTCGGAGCTGCTGGCGGCGGAGCGGGGGCCGTTCGGCAACTGGGAGCAGTCGGTCTACGGGCCGCAAGGGGAGAATCGGCTCCTGCGTAACGCCACCCGCACCACGATCGCGCCGACCGGCACCATCTCCATCATCGCCGGGTGCTCGTCAGGCATCGAGCCGCTCTTTGCCCTCGCCTACCAGCGGCGAGTCATGGAGGGCACGATCCTCTCCGAGGTGAACCGGGACTTCGAGCGAGTGGCCGAAGAGGCCGGTTTCTGGCAACCGGACCTGGCCGCCCGGCTCATCGAGCAGGGAAGCTGCCGCGACCTCGAGGGAGTGCCCGCGGACGTGGCGCGCCTCTTCGTGACCTCGTACGAGATCGATCCCGAATGGCACGTGCGGCACCAGGCGGCGTTCCAGCGGCACGTCGACAACGCCGTCAGCAAGACCATCAATCTGCCCTCGTCGGCGACGTTCGAAGACGTAGCGAGGGTCTACCGGCTCGCCTACGAGCTCCACTGCAAGGGCATCACCGTGTACCGGGACGGGTCGAAGAAATGGCAGGTACTCAATGTGGGCCGGCCGGTCGGCACCGATCTCGGCACCATCGAGGGGTCGGCGCCGACCATCAAAGAGGATGCACCGTTGCGTCCTCCGTCGCGCGGAGAGAGCTTGCTCGAGGTGTGTCCGGTCTGCGGGGCTGCCTCGTTCGAGTTCGCCGAATCGTGCGGCAAGTGTCACTCCTGCGGGCACTCCACCTGTTGACCGGACGACCCCTTCGAGCCGCGCCCCGGTTCCGGTGCCCGGGAGGACCGACAAGAGGCTGATCCCGGCGGGGTTGTCTCGGGGCCTGCCGGCGTCACACCGTCTGCACCCGGGCCACCAGCTCCGGTACCCGGCGGTGGAGGATGGCCGACGAGGCCCACAGCCCCAGCCCGTACAGGGCCCCGCCCCACAGCACCGCGGCCACCGACACGGCCAGCGGTGACAGCACCTGCCCGAAGCCGACCGCCAGCACGAAGGCGCTGGCCGGCGGCACCATCAGCAACGCGATGACGAAGAACGAGAACAGCTGTGCCACCAGGGCGAGGCACCCCTGCTCGGTGGCCTGGGCGAAGAGGTCGGTGCCGGCGTCGGGAAGGCGCAGCGGTGTCAACACCGACACCAGGTTGCCCACCGCGAGCTGGCAGCCGATCGCCGCCAGCGTCAGCGGCGGCACCAGCGGGAGGTGCTCCCAGCCGCCGCTGACCGCGGCGAGGAAGACGGAGAGCAGGCTGGCTTCGACGAAGAGGGCGACGCCCGTGGCCAGGTTCTTGCCGGTGAGGAGGTGGCGGGTCCGTACCGGCAGGGCGAACAGGAAGGAAGCGGCGTTGCGCTCCCACCCCAGTTGATTGAGCGCCACCGGGAGCCCTATGAACAGCACGGCCAGTGGTCCCAGCAGCGGCAGCCAGGTGCTCTCTCGCAGCACTTCCAGCCTCGTCTCTCCCAGGATCACCGAGGCCACGACAACGCCGAGGAAGATCACCGCGCCGGTCCATACCATGCGCTGGCGCGGGTCGCGCAGGTAAAAGCGCAGCTCCTTGCGCGCTACCACCGCGGTCGGTGACCAGCCTTTGCGGGCGTTCAGGTCACGCCGTCGTCTCGCTTTCGCCGGCAGCGGGCTCGGGGCCGGGGTGGTGAGGAGGCGGTGCAGCAGCCGGCTCCACACCCAGACGATGACCGCCAGCCACGCTGCCGAGGCCGCCAGCGCCGCGGCCACCATCCCCCAGCGGCCGGCCGCGGCGGCGACCACCGCGTGCTGGGTCGCTACCGGCGGCAGCAGCCAGGCCACCTCGGACAGGGGATGGGCGAGTACCGCCCCGCCGACGCCCAGCTCGCCGACCGTACGGGCAATGAGCCGCTGCGAGACGTAGCCGCCGATGCCCAGCGTTGACACCACCAGCACCGCCAGATCCCGACCCCGGCGCCCGCGCAGCATGTTGGAGACCAGAGTGGTGAAGGTCTGCCCGGCGACCACCAAATGAACCAGCAGCAGGGCCCCCGCTACCAGCGCCACCGCGGCGGCCGCGGGGCCGGGAAAGAGGGTGAGGTTGGCTGCCAGCACCAGCACGGGAATGGCAATGGTCGGGGTCAAGGCGCCGGCGGCGCCGAGGCCGGTCATCAGTTGGAGGCGTCCCACCGGGGCCAGGGCGAAGCGCGCCGGGTCGAGGGTCTCGTCGAGGGGGAACAGCATCACGGGAAGCACCGCCCACACCAGCCAGGCGACCAGCATGACCCAGAGGGAGTACTCGGCGACGGCGTCGGGGGCCAGCTCGGTGCCGGCGGTCCGGTAGAGATCGGCCAGCCACAGGCCGATGGCGACTACGAACAGTGCCACGACGGGGAAGCCGACGGCCCGCTGCCGGTCGGCGCGTAGTCCGTTGGCGAGAAGCCGCCACTTCAGCCAGACGAGGCGCCCAACCACTCCAGCCCCTCTGCGACGTCGGCGGCACCGACCACCCGGAGGAAGGCCTCTTCCACCGAGGTGACCGCATAGCGGCGGCGCAGCTCCTCGGGGGTAGCTTCCTCCACCAGCCGGCCCTGGGCCATGATCCCCACCCGGGTGCAGAGGCGCTCCACCAGGTCCATCACGTGCGAAGAGAAGACGATGGTGGCTCCCTGCTGCGTGTAGCGCTGCAGCAGCCGGCGGATGAGCCGGGCGCTGACCGCATCGACGCCTTCAAAGGGTTCGTCGAGGAACAGCACCGGGGGGGCGTGGATGACCGCCGCCGCCAATGCCAGCTTCTTGCGCATCCCCCGCGAGTAGTCCGCCACCAGCTCCGCGGCCGCGCTCTCCAGGTCGAGCAACGACAGCAGCTCGTCCCTCCGATCGGCGGCTTGGTAGCGGGGCAGCCGGTGTACCGCCGCGGTGAAATCGAGCAACTCCGCTCCTGTGAGCCGCTCGTAGAGGTTGAACTCCTCAGGGAGTACCCCGATGCGGCGCTTCACCTCGAGGGGCTGGTGCCAGGCGTCGTACGGCCCTACTCCCGCGGTTCCGGCGGTGGGGCGAAGCAGCCCGACGATCATCTTGATCGTGGTCGTCTTGCCGGCCCCGTTGGGGCCGAGCAACCCGTAGAACTCGCCGCGTCGCACGGTGAGATCGATTGCGTCGACGGCGGTCTTGGACCCGAAACGACGGGTCAGACTGCGTGCCCATACGGCGGGCTGCGCGGGGCTGGTCACCATCCCTCGCTTCCTCGGCTGTTGTACTGATCGACCGAAACTCCCTGGAACTGAATGGTCGCCATCACGCCGGCTCGGCAGCGGCGGGGCCCGCTACCATCGCCCTGGTGGAATACCAGGCCCTGTACCGCAAGTACCGGCCGCAGCGCTTTTCCGAAGTCATTGGGCAGGAGCACGTCACCGCCACCCTGGGGCGCGAGGTCCTGGACGGGAAGGTTGCCCACGCCTATCTGTTTGCCGGTCCCCGGGGTACCGGCAAGACCACCACCGCCCGCATCCTCGCCAAGTCGCTCAACTGCCAGGACCGGTTGGGCGACGGCGAGCCGTGCAATGCCTGCAACGTCTGCGCCGCCATCACGGAGGGGTCTTCGCTCGACGTGATCGAGCTGGACGCCGCCTCCCACAACAGCGTCGACGACATCCGTGAGATGCGGGTCAGCGTGAGTACGGTCGCTTCGACCCGTGGGGCCAAGCGCGTCTTCATCCTCGACGAGGCCCACATGCTCTCCAAGGCCGCCGGCAACGCGCTGCTGAAGACCCTGGAGGAGCCCCCGGAGCACGTTCACTTCGTGCTGGCCACCACCGAGCCCTACAAGCTGCTCGACACGATCCGCAGTCGCAGCCAGCGCTTCGACTTCCATCCCGTGGGGGTGGAGACCCTGCGCGCTCACCTGGAGCGCATCTCAAAGGCGGAGGGCTACCAGACGGAAGCGGCGGCCCTGACCTCGATGGCGCGCCACGCCCGCGGTTCGGTGCGAGATGTCCTCAGCATGCTGGAGCAGGTAGCGGCGTTGGGGGACGGCACGGTGGCCCTCAGCGGCGTGAGCCGGGCGCTGGGTCTCCCCGACCGTGAGGTCTACTCCAAGCTGGCGGTCGCTCTCTCCGCCCAGGATGCCGCCGCTTCCCTGGAGCTGGTGGCCGGGCTGGCCGGCCAGGGGGTGGACCTGCGGCGCTTCGTCGCCGAGGCGCTGGCCTTCTTCCGGGGGGTGTTCCTGGCCCACTACGCCCCCAACTTGGAGGAGGTGGCCGACGAACCGTCGGACGTGCTCGAGGACTGGCGGCGCACCGCCAAGGAGCTGGAGCCGGGGGACGTGCTGCGCACGGTGGACGGCCTCGGGGAGGCGCTCCTCCAGTTGCGGGAGGGACGCGAGGAGCGGCTGGTGGTGGAACTTGCCCTGCTCAAGCTGGCGCGACCGGAGGTCGCCGCCGACCCGGCGTCGCTCGCGGCCCGCCTGGAACGATTGGAGCAGCGGGTGCGGCGTTCCGGCACCGCCCCGCCGCCGGTAGCCGCGGCGGAGCCCGCCGTCGAAGCGAGGCCGCCGGGCGACGAGACCTTTGTCGAGCCCGTCTCCTCGACACAGCCGGCGGCGCCGGCCGAGAGCGACGCCGGCGACGAGGCAGATCGGGGAGAAGCGCGGGAGCGGCCGGCTCCAGTGGAAGGCCTCACCCTCACCGAGCTGGAGTCGGTATGGCCGGCGCTGCTGGCCGCCGCTCGCGAGGAGCTGGGGCCTCGCCGCTGGGCGCTGTTTCGGGAGGTGGCGCCCGGCGGGGTGCGGGGCTCGGTCATCGAGCTTCATGTGCCGGCACACCTCGACTTCCATCTCGCCCAGCTGCGGAGCGACCGGCTGGTAGCCGACGTCGTCGAGGGACGAGCGGCCGAGTTGCTGGGGGGTGGGGTACGGGTGGAGTTCCATCCCGGCGACGGTGAGAGCGAAGGTGCGGAGGCGGACGCGCCGGCGGGTGCGGAGAAGGCGCCCGACAAGGAAGCACTGGCGGAAGCTCCGGAGGGGGTCAACGATCCCGCCTCTCTGGTGGAGGACTTGCTCGGCGGGACCCTCGTTGAGGAGGTCACCGAGGGGGACTGACGGGCGCCGTGGGCGACCGGGGTGGGGGTGATACCCTGGCCGCATGGGAATGCGACCCCAGGACCTGCGCAAGCTGATGGAGCAGGCGCAGCAGATGCAGCAACAGCT
>JABAOD010003536.1_pt1 | contig 10401 bp, 3 predicted proteins | sample 7062151 | NCBI WGS metagenome assembly JABAOD01 (sample SAMN14538626, study PRJNA623070) | marine sediment metagenome | biome: marine biome [ENVO:00000428]; feature: marine pelagic biome [ENVO:01000023]; material: deep marine sediment [ENVO:00002113] | place: India: Gulf of Khambhat ...
CGGGCGGCGATCTCCAGGTCGCGCTCGAGCTCGGCCTGGCGGGTGCGCTCCTCGAGCAGCATGCTGGTCTCGATCGCCACCGCCACCTGGTGCAGCAGGTCGTCGAGCAGCTCGAGCTCGACCGGGTCGAGGCTCAGCTGGCCCTCCTTGCCGGAGAGCAGCACCAGGCCGACCCGCCGCCGCTGCGAGGCCAGGTCGCCCAGCACCTCGACGCCGGACTCTTCCAGGGTGTGCGCCACCTCGGCGAGCTGACTGGTCTCGTCTTCGAGCGGCGTCAGCTCGTCGAGCCGGGTCAGCCGGTTGCGCGCCGCCAGCGACTCGTGCAGCTCGGGCAGGTAGGGCAGCTCGCGCGGCAGGTCGCCCGGGCCGGCGGCGCGCTCGAGCTTGCCGTTGCGCTTCAGGTAGAGGGCGGCGAAGTGGACGCCGGCCGCCTGCGGCAGCTTGTCGACCAGGTCGCGCACCACCTCGGTGAGGTCGACCTGCAGGGCGAAGGCGCGGCCGAGCTCGCGGATGGCGCGCTCCAGCCGCGCCCGCTCGGCGTAGAAGAAGCGGTCGACCAGCACCTGGATGCTGCGCCGCAGCGGCTCGAACAGCAGCACGATGACCAGCGCGAAGACGATCGGGAAGTAGGCCGAGTCGGCCAGCCGGGTGCCGCGGGTCAGGGCGTTGAACAGGGCGATGCCGGCGGCGTAGAGGGCGGTCACCACGGCCGTGGTGGCGGTGTAGAGCAGGCTCTTGCGGACGATCACCCGGATGTCGAGCAGCTGGAAGCGGACGATGGCGTAGGCGAAGGTGAGCGGCACCAGGACCAGCGGGCCGACGCCGTAGAAGAGGAACTTCTCGGTGTGCAGGAAGGACGGGAAGGCGACGGCGATGACCAGGAACGGCAGCAGCCCGAAGGTGGTGCCGAGGAAGACCATGGCGGCGCCGCGGCGGGCGCGTGGGTTGCGCACCCGGCGGGCGTTGAAGGCCAGCGCCGTGAGGCCGAACAGCATGTAGATCGCCAGCACCCACCAGTTGGCGGCCGGCGCGCCGCTGATCAGCAGCATCGAGCGCTCGCCGAGGTGGGCGTGGGCGAAGGCCCCTGCCAGGACCATCGCCGGCAGCAGGTAGATCGCCGTCAGCGCCGCCAGCCACCTGCGGCGGCGGCGGCGGTAGTCGCGGTCGCCGGCGCTCGGCCGCAGCGCGATCGGCTTCGGGAAGACCAGGAAGAAGTGCAGGAAGCTCGCCGGCAGGAAGAGCAGCGCCACCATGCCGGTGGTCAGCACGAAGCTGTCGATCCAGGTGTAGGAGGCCGGCCGCAGGCGGCAGACCAGGAAGACCAGGAACAGGATCGACAGCAGGAAGAAGATCTGCGCCGCCCGCAGCCGCGGCTGGCGGGTGAGCACGAACAGCCCGACGAAGAAGAAGGCGAAGCCCAGCAGGCAGGCGTAGAGGTAGGGCAGGCTGCCGATCCGGTGCGGCCCGAGCTCGACGATCAGCTCTCTGAGCTCGCCGCCGCTGCGCACGAAGTACGGCACCTCGTCGCCGACCCGCCGCCGGTTCAGGAGCTCGGCGGCGTGGCCGGTGGAGCGCAGGATGTTGCGGTCGATCCCCAGGATCTGGTCGCCGGGGCGCAGCCCGGCGCGGTGGGCGCCGGAGCTGGCGACGACCTCGCGGACGACCAGCTGGCCGGGGGCGTCGGACTCCAGGACCACGCCGTCGTACGGGCGCGGCCGGTACATGTCGACGATCGACAGGCCGGCGACGCAGAAGGCCAGCAGGCCGAACACGACAAGCCACCTGGCCGTCGTCATGCCACTCGCCACCATGCCATCCCATCATACGGCGCCTGGCGCCGAAGGTTGTTTGCCGGCGGCACTTGCGGACCGGTCACGGTCCGCCTGCGCGGGCGGCGGCGGCCCGGGCGCCGGCGCGCGCGGCGCGACGGGGCCGCCCGAGAGGATTTGCGGCGCTACGCCTGCTCGCCCAGGAGGCGCTGGAGCGCCGTGACCAGGTCGGGCCGCAGCTCGAGAACCGGCCGCAGCGGGTCGCCCCGCCAGCGCGCCACCCTTGCCAGCGCCGTCCGGATCGTGAACCGGCCCGGGTCGAGGCTGGCGCTCACCTCGCGCCAGCGCAGCGGCATCGACACCGGCGCCCCGGGCAGCGGCCGCACGCTGTAGGGCGCCACCAGCAGCTTGCCGTAGCCGTTCTGCAGGGCGTCGATGTAGATCTTGCCGGCGCGCGAGCGCGGGCTGCGGGCGATGCTGGCCAGCTCGGGAAGCTGGCGGGCGACGATCCGGGCGAGCAGGCCGGCGAGCTGGCGCGACTGCGCGAACGTGCACTGGCCGCCGAGCGGGATCAGGACGTGCAGGCCGCTGGCGCCGCTGGTCTTGGCGAAGCAGGGCAGGTCGATGCGCCGGCAGAGCTTGCGGATCGCCCGCGCCACCCGCACGGCGGCGGCGAACGGCGCGTCCTTGGCGTCGAGGTCGAGGATGCACCAGTCGGGCGCCTGCAGCGAGCCGATGCGGCTCGACCAGAGGTGCAGCGGGATGGCCGCCGAGTTGGCCAGGTAGAGCAGCATGTCGAGGTCGTCGCAGACGAAGTAGCGGGTCTCCTTGTCCGAGTCCTCCGACCAGACCGCCTCGGTGCGCACCCAGTCGGGGGCGAACTCGGGCGCGTTCTTCTGGAAGAACGACTTGCCCTCGATGCCGTCGGGGTAGCGGTCGAGCACCAGCGGCCGGTCGCGCAGATAGGGCAGCAGCACCGGCGCCACCGCCCGGTAGTAGTCGATGAGATCGCCCTTGGTGAAGCCCTCCGCGGGCCAGAAGATCTTGTCCAGCCGGCTGAGCTCGAGGCGCGGCGCGTGCGGCTCGGGCTCCGCCGGCGTCGCCGGCGGCGGCAGATCGTCGCGCACGCACTCCTCGGGCCGCTTGTCGTCGCGCAGCCGCTCGAACACCGGGTGGCGCAGCTGGCCGGCCTCGGTGAACTCGGTGAAGCGCACCTCGGCCACCAGCTCGGGGCGCGTCCAGACGTGCTCGCCGCCGGCGGGTACCGGCTCGAAGAGCGGCGAGGTCGAGCGTAGCGGCTCGAGGCGCTCGCGGATGGCGCCCAGAGCGCGCTCGTCGAAGCCGGAGCCGACGCGGCCGGCGTAGAGCAGCCGATCGCCCTCGTGGTGCGCCAGATGCAGCGCGCCGAAGCCGGTGCGGCCGGCCTTGGGCCGCGTCCAGCCGACGACCACGAAGTCGCCGCTGCGCTCTGCCCGCACCTTGATCCAGGAGCTGCCGCGACCGCCCCGGTAGGAGGAGTCGGCCTTCTTGGCGACCACCCCCTCGAGCCCGGCGGCCCGCGCCTGCTCGAACAGCTCCTCGCCGCGCTCCTCGACGTGATCGGCGAAGCGGACCGGCCCGGCGGCCGGCAGCACCCGGCGCAGCAGCCGCTTGCGCTCGGCCAGCGGCAGGGGCCGCAGGTCGAACTCCTCGAAGCCGAGCAGGTCGAAGGCGTAGAGGACCACCGGGCTGTCGACCGTGGCGCGCTCGATGTCCGGTCGGCGGCGCAGCCGGGCCCGCTGCTGGAGGCGCTGGAAGTCGGGCCGCGCCTGCTCGTCGAGGACGACGATCTCGCCGTCCAGCAGCAGCTCCGAGAAGGGCAGGGCGCGCAGGGTGCGGGCGATCTCGGGATAGAGGGCGGTGGCGTCGAGGCCGCTGCGGTAGAGCAGCTGCGCTTCGCCGTCGCGGCGGCCGCCGCGGCGTTGGCGGCGCCAGGCCAGCAGGCGGTAGCCGTCGTACTTGAGCTCGAACAGCCAGCCGGCGCGGCTGAACGGGCGCCGCTCCAGGCGCGCCAGCATCGGTTTGACCGCTGCGGGCCGCAGCCGCCGCCGGCGAGCGCCGAGCTCCTCGAGGCGGCCGCGGATCTCGCCGGCGCGCGAGCTGCCGTCCTTCAGCTCCTCGACCGTGAGACCGGAAAAGACCGAGGTCGCGGGCAGGTCTTCGGCCCCGAGCCCGGAGGCGGCAGCGTCCGGTTTCTTGATCAGCAGCCACTCCTTGGGGTCGCGCTTGGTGCGCACCAGCGTCCACAGGCCGCGCAGCTTGTAGCCCTGGAGCTCGAACAGCAGCTTGCCGTGGGCGATCCCCTGCTCGGGGTCGAGCTCGTGCCGGCAGCGGCCGCGGTCCCAGACGATGACGGCGCCGGCGCCGTAGTTGTCGGGCGGGATGACGCCCTCGAAGTCGGCGTACTCGAGGGGATGGTCCTCGGTCGCCACCGCCAGCCGCTTCTCGGCCGGATCCAGCGAGGGGCCGCGCGGCACCGCCCAGGACCGCAGCACGCCGCCGATCGCCAGCCGGAAATCGTAGTGCCGGCGCCGGGCTGCATGCTGCTGGACGACGAACAGACCCGGCCGGTCGACGCCGGTGGCGAACGGCTCGGGCGTGGCGCCGGCGCGGCGCCTGGCACGGTAGTCCGAGAGCCGCTCGTCGCGGGGATGTCTGCGCGCGGGCATGCCGGCAGCGGTCATCTTAGCGAGCCCGGCCGCGGCGGCACCGCGCGCCCGGCTCTCACCGTGGCCCGGCGCCCGCGAACCAGCGGTCGACACGCCAGGAGAGCGACAGGTCGAGGCGCACGGCGTCGAGGTCGGTCGGGGTGCTCTGGCCGAAGCCGAAGCTGCGGTCGTGGCGCAGCTCCCAGCGCAGGCGCAGGCCGTCGGCCGCCGGGTGATAGCGGCCCAGGCCGAGCGAGGCGAAGGCGCGGCTGGCCGGCCTGGCGCCGCTGAGGCCCTGGCGGGCCATGCCGCTGCCGATCGCCGCGAACCAGCGGCCGCCGGCCGCCGTGGCACGGCCCAGCCAGATCTCGTAGCCGGTGCGGAGCGCCAGGATCGCCGGAATCTCGCCCCGCGGCTCGCCGACCTGCAAATCGGCGAACCAGCCCGCGCGGCGGTGGAAGGCGAGCGCAAGGCGCACCGCCAGCAGGGGCCCGGAGCCGGAAGCGGAGGCGGCGCCCGGCCGGTCGGGGTCGACGCGCACGTGGGCCAGCCCCATGCCGAGACCGGCTTCCCAGCCCACGGGCGGTGGGCACGCTTCGTCGGTGGCGCCGTCGCAGTCGTTGTCGAGGCCGTCGCAGGTCTCGGCGGCGGGCAGGATCTGGCCGCTGCATCCGCTCCAGCGGCCGTCGGAGCAGAGCCTGGTGCCGGCACGGCAGGCGCCGACGCCGGCGCGCCCCCGGGGCCCGTCGAAGCAGCCGGTCACCAGCTCCTCGTCGACGGCGCCGTCGCAGTCGTTGTCGAGGCCGTCGCAGGTCTCGGCGGCGGGCAGCATCTGGCCCTCGCAGCCGCCCCACTCGCCGCCGCTGCAGAGGCTGGCTCCCTGCTGGCAGGTGCCGACGTCGGCGGTGCCGGCCGGCCCGTCATAGCAGGAGCGGGAGAGCCCGTCAACGACGCCGTCGCAGTCGTTGTCGCGCCCGTCGCACACCTCTTCTTCGCGACAGCAGGCGCCGAAGCGGCGGGCGCAGGCCAGGGCAAGGCTGCGGTCGGCGGGCGACAGCCGGCGGTGACTGCCGCGCAGCTCCGCCACCATGTCCGTAAGCGCCGGCGGCTCGGTCGGCGCCGGCCGGTAGTCGGGCTCGAGGCAGAGCAGCAGGTTCACCGCCTCCCAAGCCGCGTCGAGCCGGGCCAGGCCGAAGTAGGCGGCGGCGATGCGCGCGTAGGCCTCGGCCTGCTGGTCGGCGCGGGCTCCCATCGCCAGGCACCGGCCGGCGACCTCCGGGATCCGGTCGAGATGGCGCCAGGCGGGCGAGCCGACGTCCGGCGGCTCCGCCGCGGTGCGGGCGCCGCCGGCCCGGCGATAGAGCCGCCGCGCCTCTTCGAGCTGGCGCGAGCAGTCCACCGCCGGCGGCCCGCAGCGCTGGCGCAGCAGCTCGGCCAGCTGCAGGCGCGGACAGGCCGCGAGCCGGTCCTCCAGGCAGGCTTCGAGCAGTTCGTCGAGCGGCGGCGAGCCCGCCGGCTGGCCGCGCACCGGGTGCGCCGCGACCAGCAGGGTGAGGGCGAGGAGGGCGCCGCGCGGCGTCCGGAAGCCCGCGAGCGGGCGCGTCCAGGTGCGCGAGCGGCCGCGGGCGCCGGTGGCGATGGCCAGTCCTACCCCAGGAACTTGAACAACGGCTTGATCCAGTCGAGCAGCAAGCCGCGGGCGGCGGGGAACCTGCTGGCCAGAAGGCTGAGCAGCGGCAGGCCGGCGTAGAGCGCCAGGCGGCCGACGAAGCCACGGGTCCACACCTGTTTCTCGGTGCCCATGAGGATGCCGAGGATGGTGTCGTTCTCCATCTGCAGCACGACGACGACGCTGGCGGCGATGCCGATGACCATGAGGCTCCCGAGGTAGATCACCAGCACGGTCTGGGGCTGGAAAGGGTAGAACGAGATGCTGGTCAGCAGCAGGATCAGCCCGACCGTCATGAACGCCATCTGGTAGAGGAGCTGGCGGAAGACCTCGCGGGTCAGCAACCCGGTCTGCCAGGCGAAGAAGTCGCGGGCCTTCTCGCGCAGCGCCTCGTCCCGTCGCTCCGAGGCATAGTAGCCGGCGATCAGCAGCCAGGCCTTTCGCATCGCCACGGTGGCATCCTGGCCCTCGAGGCGGGCCAGGGCCCTGGCGAGCTCGCTGGGCTGCCTCGCCGCTTCGGAGAGCAGCTCTTCGAAGGCCCGCTTTCTCATCCGGGTGAGCATCGACTCGGTCCGCGCGCCCAGCACGCGCTGGAACTGGACCCGCAGGGTCTCGATCCAGCCGGGCTCCGGCTTGGCCTCTGCCTTGCCGCCGTCGGGCGTCTGCGGCGGGCTCTGCTCCTCGCTTCTCGGGGTCGCGTCGGCAGAGGTCTCCCCGCCGGCGGCGCGGGCGTCGCCATCACGGGCGAACTCCAGGTCGATTGCCCAGCCAAGGATGCGGCGCAGGGCGGCCCAGCCGCGCCAGGACAGAAAGCCGGAGCCGATGGTCAGCACCACGCCGAGCACCAGCAGGACGCTGATGACGATGTCGTAGGCCCAGGGCTCGACGCTCTGCAGGACGCTCGGCACCCCCGCGAGGAGGCGGCCGTCGGACACCAGCAGGTAGACCACGGGGATCACCACGAGCAGCAACAGCTCGGGCAGCCCGAGGCCGAAGGACGCGGGATCGATCTGCCGGCGGAGTCTCCGGAGCTGGTCTCTCAGGTCGATGGACCGGCTCGCCTGCACCGCGCCTGCCGGCGCGCCCTCGGCCTGGCCGAGACAGCGCCGGACGTCCTGAGCGACTTCGTCCGGGGCTCCGGCCAGCGCTTCCTCCAGATCCTCCTCGCCGGGAATCGCGTCCAGCTCGCGGTCCCGCCAGAGGGCGAGCAGCAGCCAGATGAACGGGATCAGCAGCAGCAGGCCGGCGGGCAGCAGGGGGTTGACGCCGCTGCTCAGGCGGCCACTGCGCAGCAGCAGCAGCTCCAGGTGCCCGAGCTGGGTGTCGGAAGACCGGATCGCCAGACCCAGACCGAGCAGGATCATCACCGCCGCCACCGCGGCCACCACCAGGCGGCCCCGCACGTCTCCTTCGAGCTTGTTGGCCAGCAGGAAGACCGCCGAGAAGGTCAGCAGCAACAGGACGCAATGGGTCGTGATGGCGTGCACCCCTCCGCCCGTCATCCAGTAGACGACGTCGGCCAGCCGCGGTCCTGGGGCCCGCAGGTAGGGAAGGCTGACCAGCAGATAGCCGGCCGTGAGGGTCAGGAACAGGAAGATCAGAAACCACAGCCGCTTGGCCGCGCGGCCTTCCAGCCGGCTGGCCGCGGGCCGCAGCAGCTTGCCCAGCATCGTGGACTGCGGGCCGAGTCGCCTCTCGCCGTCATTCCGGGTGACCGGCGGGACGGCGGCGAGCCAGTCGGTCTCCCGTCCCCAGTAGACCAGGGCGCCGGCCAGCAGGGCGGAGACGAACCAGAACAGCGTTGCCCAGCCCCGCGGCGTCTGCGGGGAGACACCCCGGCCGCTGGCGTCGTCGTCGCGGGTGCCGGATGCGAAGGGTGCGTCCTCAGGACCGTAGCGGGCGAGGGGCACGATCTCGCTGTTGGCGACGACCCCGATCCAGACCTCACGCTCCTCCTCGGGGCGCTCTCGAGGGTCTTGGGGCGTCTGCTGCTTCAGGATGTGGTGCACCGCCTCGTACACCCCCTGGCTGCCGTCGCTGGCGAACCGGCGGTAGAAGCGGCCGGAGCGCTCGAAGAGAGGGTTCGAGGACGCCACGAGGGTGCCGTAGGTCGCGCGGTTGTGGCTCGGGTGGGCGAGCAGCAGGTCGGCCTCGAAGGTCACCAGCCGCACGTTCGGGGCGTAGTGCTGCAGGTACTCGGCCAGGAACAGCTGATCCATCACGTTGGTGGCGACGATGCCGATGATGCGAATGCGCTCCCTGACGATGGTGTCGAGCAGGTTCGTCAGCACCAGCTCCTGGCTGCGGGCCGTCACCGCGGCCTCGAACTGGGGCACGACGTCGCGCGTGCGGCGGCTGCCGCCGAGACCGAGGGTCAGGGTCGGCGTCTTGGCATCCAGCTCGCCGATCTCGGCGGCGCCCGCGGCGCTCGAGGTCTCATTCTTGGCATGTTCGGTGCGCAGAGCCCAGATGTTCATCGGAAAGCGGAAGACGCGCAGACACCGATCGCGGCCGAAATCCTCGCCGTAGGCGGAGGACTCGACCAGGAGACCGATCGGCGGACCTGCGGCGCCTCCCGGGCCGCAGGAGTCTGCCGCTTCGTCGCCGCCTGTTGCCGGCCCGGTCTCCTCTCCGTCCGGGATCGGCCGACCGATGAGCCATCGCTCGGCGACGAAGTCGTCCCACAGCCGCGCCTCGAGGTCCTGGTTCGTGGCCGCCACGGACAGGTACTCGACGGATCGGCGAGTCGCCGGCCCTGCCTCGTCTCCTCGCGCTGGCGGCTCTTCGGCGTCCGCTGGCGGCGCGCCGGCTGCGAGCGGGGACTGCGTCGTGTTGTCGTCTTCGGCGGTTGCGCTGGCAGGCGATCCGGCTTCCTGGCCGCAATCGCCGACGATGACGCACCGCAGGACTTCCTCGTTCTTCTGGACCGTCGCGGTGCCGGACACGAAGGAGAGGTTGCGGTCTGGCGCACGGTCGCCCCAGCGCTTGATGGTGCTCGCCAGTGAATGGGTCGAACCGGAGAACGAGGGCGCCAGGAACCACAGCGGCTGTTCCTTCTCGGTGCGCCGATGGGCCAGGTCGAGGGCCCCCCGCAAGGCTCGCCGGTGGACGCCCGCCTTCGGCGTCTCGCCCACCAGGAGCACGACCTTTGCCTGGCGGTCGGCGGTTGCCGCATCACCTTTGCGGAAGATGACGACCCCGGGGGAGCGGCGGTATTCGGGGTCCGTCCCGACCCCGGGGGCCCGGCCGTCCGATCCCGGCAGCGGCCAGGGCAGGCAGAAGCGGTCCGTGCGGTAACCGTGGCTCGCCATGGCCCTCTGGATCGAGCCCAGGTAGAGGTCGAACAGGCGGCCGAACTGGGAGTCGATGGGGTCGGGAAGGGTAGCGACAATGAAGTCGATCGCGTACTGCTGGCCGGAGAGCTCCTCGTAGCGCAGGCGACAGTCCCGGCGCAGCTCCTCCAGTCCGCAGACCGACTCGTCGATGGGATCGCCGTTGCCGGCGTAGACGCCGATCTCGACCAGCGCCTCGCCGCGCAGCGAGGGCTCGTGGCCGACCACCCGGATCTGGGCCTCGTCGGCGCCCTCGCCGATCAATCGCTGGCGCACCGCCTCGGCCCGCGCCGTCGCCAGGGTGAAGCGGCAGCCGAGACACTCCTCTCGCCGATAGTCGTCGTAGCGGCTGTCGGCGAAGCCCTCCACCCAGGCGCAGCTCGACGGATTGCCGCGCAGCAGGCGGGCGATGCAGGCCAGGCGCGGCGACTGCTCCACGACTTCCGTCAGACCAGGCTGGAAGCGGATCGGGGGCCAGTCGCTGGCAGCGCTCGGGCGCTCGGAGCAGAGCGCCTCCGCCGCGGCCGCTGGCGCGGGGAGGAGGGTTGCGAGCAGTAAGGCTATACCTGTGCGGACGTCCAGCAAGGTCCTTCTCCGCAGGCGCGGCTCCATCGCTGCGCGTTGGATCGGAATTTGGCGTATTGTTAACGCCAAGCCGGGCGGAGGTCAAGCCCGGGCGAGCCGGCCGAGCGTCGCGCCGGCCTGACGGCTCGCCCGGTGGGTCCGGGATGCCTCGACGGAGCCCGCCACGGGCTGCGCGCCTCCCCCTCCGGAATCTGCTAAGTAACTGATCCGGAACTGTTTCTGCTACAATCCGCGGACCATGCCTGCGCGCTCGATGGCTTCCGGCACGATCTCGTTCGGCCTCGTGGCCATTCCGATCAAGCTCTACACCACCGGCGAGAGCTCGCAGACGGTGCGCTTCAGCATGGTGCACGAGAAAT
>JABAOD010002739.1_pt4 | contig 10400 bp, 13 predicted proteins | sample 7062151 | NCBI WGS metagenome assembly JABAOD01 (sample SAMN14538626, study PRJNA623070) | marine sediment metagenome | biome: marine biome [ENVO:00000428]; feature: marine pelagic biome [ENVO:01000023]; material: deep marine sediment [ENVO:00002113] | place: India: Gulf of Khambhat ...
CTCCCGTCATCGAGAGGCGATACAGATTCAGCATGAGCGAGCCGGGCAGCCAGGCGATCAAATCCCTGACAAAGACCGGCCAGCTTGAGCTGACCAGGAACCCGATCATAGCCGGAAGGAGCACAAGGAGCAGCAACGGCGCCCCCCAGAACGCGGCGGCGGTGGGGTTGTCCGTCAGCATGCCCACAAGCAGGCCGACTGCCACCGCGAAGCCAGCGCACAGGATCGTCGCCAGCAGGACGATGTCCCAGTGGACAATCCATCTCATGTTGAAAAGGACCACAACCGAGGCCGCGATCAGGCAGTACACGACCCCGACCAATGCCTTGGCTGCCAACACCTCAATGAACCTGGCCGGAGAAAGGAGCAGGACCTCCAGGGTGTGCGATTCCTTCTCTTCGATCAGGAGGATAGGCACCAGCGCGATCCCAATGGCCGACACCGCCATGATCAGCGTGGTCAGGTTGATGGAGATCTGGCCGCGCGCATCCGCCGCCGGGTACAGCTCGTGTCCCGCCAGATCGATGCGCACGCTCCCCCAGATCGCCAGGCCAAGCTGCTGCTCAAACAGCGCGGTCCACTGGCGGATCTTCTCCGCATCGGCCCAATGAGCGGCGTACCCCTCCAGTTCGAGGAGGCCGTCCTCCCCGGCCCTCTGGTCGAAGTCGGCCGGGATGATCAAGCCAAGCCAGGTACCTGGCCCGGCGGTGATGGTCGCCTCAAACTCTTCACGCGAATCCGTCAGCGCCAGCCGGAAATCATCCCTTCCGCGCAGCGCCCGCACGATCGTCGAGCGGCCCTCGTCGTACACGATCGCCGACGGTTTCGACCTTGCTTCCAACAGCAGGGGCAGGGCCGCGCCGTTGAGGACGAGAATCGCCGTCCCGAGCAGGATGGAGAGGATGAGCTTATTCTGGACGGCCTCGCGCATGTCTTTAGCCACGATCGCCCCCAGGATGCGCAGGCCGGGGCGGGAGCTGGCTGCCCTGCCCGCCAATACGTTTCTGCCCGCGGGGCTCTCCGTTGACCGGGGGCCGCGCGGCGCTCCCTGTCCCCCGGCGCGGCCAAGGGCCTCCGCCACCGGCTGGAACAGGCGCCGGGCGCCTTGCGCGAGGGCTGTCGAGGCCTCGCGCTGGAGCCTTATGCCGCCTTCTGCGCCTTGAACCTGGCGACGCATCAGCCAGATCACCCCTCCCAGGCCTGCCACGGCCCAGGCCAGCAACCAGGCCAAGCCCAGCAAAGGCGCGCCCAGCGAAATGGGCTCGGCGAAGGCGTAGCGCCACACGTTCAGGAACACCGCTGTGGGAGCGAAGCTCGCAACCCTGACCACTGCCTCCGGAAACAGTCCTTTCGGCATGACAAGTATGACAGGGACGAACAGTGGAATGAACAGGGCCCACGCCAACAGGCTCAATTGGGCCCGCGTTTCGATCTTGACGCCCAGCCCCAACCCCAGCGAGACGACGAACAGCGAGAGGCACACCATCCCCAGGACGGCCAGCCACCAGTGCATCACCAAGTTTTGGTTGAGGACCAGCGCCACGCTCCCGCCGATCAGGCAGTAGAACAGCCCCGTCAGCGCCTTGGCGACCACCACATGGCCTTCGCCGGCCGGTGAGGTCAGCAGCACCTCCAGGGTGCGAGATTGCTTCTCGGCCACCATCAGGTGGGGCAGGAGGCTCACGCCGATCATGGTGAGCAGGAAGGCGGCGGCGGCGGCGGCAGACATCCCGAGACCGGAAGAATCAGGTCGGCTATAGACCACATTCCCCTCGATGTTGATGAGCACCGGGCGTCCTAGCAGCCGAGCGATCTCATCCTCCGTGGTGCGCTTGAGCTCGGCCGTCTCCTCAGAGGTCACCCAGTGCATCACATAGCCCTGGAGTGTGGGCTGTCCACCGGACTCGAGGGCTTGGTCGAAACCGGCCGGGATGACAAGCCCCAGCTGGGGCAGGTCCGCATCGGCCAGTCGGGCCTTCATCGCCGCCTCGGACTCATAGCCGGTCCGCGTTTCGAAGACCTGGCTGTTTTCCAGGAAGGCCACCAGGGCCGAGGCACCGGCATCGTAAACCGGCAGCCGGGGCGGCTCCTGCCCCCTGGCCAGCACGGGCAGCACGCGGTATAGGACCACGAGCAACAGGGCGGAAAAGAGTACCGACAGCGTGGACTTGTTCTTCAGCACTTCCNNCAGTTCGTGTTCTTGGTTTTCATCTATCCGTCTCGCTTTCAACCGTATATGGCAGCCGTCGTCGCGGCTGCAGCCCCGGCCGCGTCCTGGAGGCTCATGTAGCCCAGGTAGAACCCCAGACACAGCAGGAGGCCGAGTTCCGGTGTCTGGTCCGCTGCCGGTCGCAGGGAGACGACCGCCTCTTGCTTGAACCAGCGCATCCCAAACTGGATCTCGAAGACCGGCTCGCCGCTTTCATTTGTCAGGGCCCAGGCGCCGCAGAGGGCCTTCGTCCGAAACCAGGGGAAGACCTGCCCGTTCGGCAGGCGCACGTCGCCCTCGCCCAGCCACCCAAATTCGAAGCCGGCGACCCGGTTTCCAGACCCGGCCTCTGTGGCGATAACCTGATCGCGGAAGAACCCCAGGCGGTCAAGGACCCAGGTGCCGTGATTGCACTTCGCTAGAGCCCGGTCCGAGAGCCACTTCGTCCAGGTGATCTCACCCAGAAGTTCGTCGCCGGAGCGCAGCTCAAAGTGATCCACGGCGAACTTAGGCTGCTTCCAGAGCATGGTCCGTTGGGAATGTGTCGGAAACCCTTTCATGGTAGCCCCTCTATCGATTCTGGCCAAATTCCCGGCCCGTCAGACTGACGAAGACATCCTCCAGACTGGCCCGGCTGCCGTGCTGGGCCTTGAGGCGCGCCGGCGAGCCCATGGCTACGATCCGGCCATGGTCGAGGATCGCCGCCCGGTCGCTGAGCCTGTCGGCCTCCTCCATGTAGTGCGTGGTCAGAAAGACGGTGACGCCTTCCCCGGCCAGTTTGGTGATCAGACGGCGGATCTCGCGCGCCACTCCGGGGTCCAGGCCGCGGGTCGGCTCGTCGAGGAACAACACCCTCGGCTGGGGCAGCAGGGCCCGAGCGATCAACAGGCGCTGCTTCATGCCGTTGGAGTATTCCTTGAGACGATCTCCGGCGCGGTCGGCCAGGCCGACCCACTCCAAGATCTCGTCGACCCGCCAGCGCTCTACGCCGTACAGCCGCGCGGCAAAAACCAGGTTGTCTCGGGCCGAGAGGGACTCGTACAGGTTCTGGAACTCCCACACCACGCCGATCAGTGGCTTGAGCTGCTGTCGCTCCTCGACTACATCGCAGCCCATGACCACCGCGGTTCCGTCTGTTGGCCGCAGCTGGCCGGTCAGCATCCGGATCGTGGTGGTCTTGCCGGCTCCATTGGGCCCCAGGAAGCCGAAGATCTCTCCCGGCTCCACCGAGAAGCTGATGTGATCGACAGCGCACAGCCCGTTGAAGTTGCGGGTCAGCTGGGTGGCCTCAATTGCGTTCACGCGATTCTCCTGTTGTCCGACGAACTCCGCTTGTGCTTGCTGGCTCCAGAGTACAGAAAAGGGAGCCGCCGTGCAACAAAATTGCTCCGAACGGCGTCCTGAGCGGCCTGAATGGAGTATCTAAGGGGCTGAATCTAGCGGTCCGGCAGGCCCGCCCCAATGCCGGGCGGATCCCCGAACCCCTTTTGAGGACGAATCGTTGAGTCACTGGAGGCCACCCGAGGTGAGCTTCTGCGGACCCGAGGGCGGGCGCCTCGGGCCTGGCCGCCAGGCGGGGGGCAGGCTGTCCCTGACCGAGGAGAAGCGGTCGACGGATCAGGCTATGGTCGGGTGCGTATAGCCGAGGAGGGGTTTCAGTACCCCAGGAGATCGCGCAACTCGGCAGCTGCAGACTTGCTCAGGGGGATGAGTGTGCCGGGGGCGTCATCGAGCCGCAGGCTGAAGCTGTTGCGGGTGAAGGGGATCACCTCTTTGACGTGCTGCAGGTTGACCAGATAGCCGCGGTGGGCGCGGAAGAAGCCGCTGCGCGCCAGGCGCTGCTCCAGCTCCGCCAGGGTGAACTGCGTCGCCATCCGGCCCTCGAAGGTGTTTAGGAAAGCCCTGCCTCCTTCGGCCTCGGCGTAGTAGATGTCGGCCGGGTTGAGCAGGGCGACGCTCCCCTCCATCCGGACCGGGATCCTGAAGGCCTGGGGCGCTGGCGTGTCCCGGGCAGGGTGCTCGATCTCGACGAGGCGGCCCTGGTGCAGAAGGCGCACGCTGTCGCATAGGCCAGACAGGTTCGTGACATCGTGGGCCAGGATAAGGACTGAGGCCCCCTCCTGGGCGAGGTCGCGGATTCGATCGCCGATCAGGGCGATGGAAGGCTCATCGCAGCGAGCGAAGGGCTCCATTAGGATCAGGACCGAGGGGCAGTGCAGGATGGCCCGCCCAAAAGCTAGGCGGCGGAGGAGTCCAGAAGGGAGCTTGCTCAGCCTGGCCTTGGCCTGATCAGCTAGGCCGACCTGGTTTAGAACCTCGACGGCGCGTGAGACAGGCAGACCCCGGAGTCGGCAGTGGAAGCGCAAATTGTTCAACGGCGACTGCTGCATGTACAGACCGTCGTCCTGGAACAGAACCCCGGCCTTCAGGCTGACGATCCGCGGGTCAGCGTGGGGATCCACCCCGGCCACCCGCACGGTGCCGGCCGTGGGTCCGGTGCGGCCGATCAAAAGGTCGAGCAGGGGGCCTTTGCCGCTCCCTGCCGGGCCGACCAGAGCCGCGATCTCCCCGGCCTCCAACTTGAAATCCGGGATGTCAAGGACCGTCGTCTGATCGATGACCTTCTGGAGTCCGGTTAGGTCTATCACCGCTCGCGCTCCACCGCTGAGACCCGCCCGCCGGCACCAGCGGTTCGAAGTGACCGTAATGGTAGCACAAGGCTTGGTCCGCCGGGTCGAGGTCCCCCTCAAGAGCGGGATTCGGCCCATCCGCCGCGCCGGCAGCAGGCTTCTACAACTGCATCCTCGGAAACCACCCTGCGGAAGGACGGGTCATGACTCCCGCTCTGCGCTGTTCGGAGTGCGATCCCCCGGGGCAGGGCGGCATGCCCGGCTGCGGCCTCAGACCTTTTTCGCCAAGAGCGAGTCGACCGGCAAGCCCCACATCCTCATTTCAATTTTCTGCGTCACTTCAAAGCCTGCTTCTGCCAGCGCCGTCTCGACAAAGATCGGCCGGCAATCCACGTAATGGGGTATCTTGGTGTGGACCCACTCGTACAGCCGTACCGCGAAGCCGGGCTCCCTTTCCTTTGACATCGCCACAACCGCGATTCGCCCACCGCTTCGGAGGACTCTCCGGCATCCCTCTAGGACAACGGGGATCTCGGGGGTATCGAAGAGCTCAAGGGTAAAGCTCATGAAGATGGCATCAAAGGCATTCGCCTCATAAGCCAGCTCCGCGGCATCCCCACGTCTCAAAGCGACCCTTCCTGACAGGCCCGCCTTGGCAACCCGCGCCGATGCGAGCCTGTACATCCCGTCTGATAGGTCGATGCCATGTACATGACCCCCGTCACCAACAGCCTGAGCCAGGGCAACGAGGCTGCGTCCTGTGCCGTATCCAATCTCCAGTATGGTCTCACCTTCAGCCGCATCCAGCTGCTCCAAGCCGACTTCCACATACCGCCTCTCACTCGTGCCGGCAATCAAGTCGTACCATCGGCTTATCCGATCGTAGCTGGCCCTGGCGACTTCCTTTGAGCGCGTGACCCGGCTGATTTGCATGTCGCTATTTGACATCGTCTTTCTCATCTCGTTAGCGCCATTCACAAGTGGTCAAGCTGATGGAGGCATTGTGCCTGACAGCCGCGAGCTTAGTAGAGTACCCCGGGCACAACAAGGCGCACAGAGGATGGGGCAGCGAGAGGTCTGCCGGCCTCGTCATTATGGCGTTCCACCACGATTGAAGAACTCGAATCAATGGGAGCTTTTCTGTCCAGCTTTCATGTAGGAGGCGAGCTGCATGACGAGGCGTATTCGAATCTGGGCAGACGCCGTGGTCTTCTCGACCAGGGCCCTTGCTTCTTCGAGCACGGATGCCGGCAATCTGGCCGCATCGCTCCATCTAGTTTCTACATACTCGGTCGCTCCGTTCAGCGTATCCCAGTAATAGGCAAAATCAAACTGCTCGACCTCGTCCTTTGCGAATGCCCTTTGGTGCAGGACTGTCTCGATGGCCTCATCCGCAGCGGCGTCATCTGGGAGACCGGGGCTGAAGTCCACCGGGCCTGCAACTTGGACCTGCTCAGCCGCAATGACTTCGAGAAGGGAATCCGTGGAAAGCGGCCGCAAGTCCAACAGCCGACCATGAGGCGCCAACACGCGCCAGCTTTCCTCCAGGGCATGGACCATGCCCTCATGGGCGACTCATCAGAGCGACCACGCGAAAAGTGCGATGTCAAAGGTTTCACTTTTGAAAGGAAGATACTCGCTCTCAGCCTGTGCAAAATCCACTTTCCTGGAAAGTTCCCGTGGCCTTCCCTTGAACGCATCTCGAACGCGGCCGAGGTCCGGATCAATTCCGAAGACTGACTTTGCGAGGGAGGCGTATCTCCAAGTGAGGCGCCCATCGCCACTACCGATTTCGATAGTCCGCATACCGGCAAGCCGACCCAGTTGCTGCAGGTATTTGGGTTCCATTCCTTCCGGATCGCGTAGAGGCTCCATAGTGAGACCTTGACCCCAGCGGCTCGACCGCTTTGCCTCGGGAGGCCGAAGAGGGGCTGGCTAACGGGCCCGAGCGGGACGGCCCGCCTCGCGTGCTTCCATCATAGACCATTTCCCCCATGCCCGCGACAGCTCGGGAATCCCCCCGTTATCGGGGTGTCCGCCCGTCCACGCGTAGCATCTCTCCGGGATGCCCCCGCAGCACTACAGCGGGACACTGTTTGCGGGACGGAGCGTTGAGGGTCGCAAGGCACACCCGGAATGAAAGGGAGGCAGCAGCGCGGCTTGGAGAGCTCCCCGGCTGACTGCCCTAGGTGTGCTCCTGCTGCGATAGGCTTCATTCCTTCGAATACTCTCTTCTGGCATGCAAATTCAGCTCGATGCCCATATCTTCGACCAGCTCAATCAGAAGCCCAGCAACCGACGACGGGTCGACGAGCAGATGAAAATGGCCGGCCTGATGGCGACGATACGGCCAGCCCGCAGCCTGTGCACGTTCGCCAGAGGCACGATACCACGGAGTGAGCTGCAGATAGGCGCATGGAGCGTCCGGCCATCCTTCGAAAACCGGGATGGGTTCATCGAAGAAGGGCAGCGGGCGAGGGTGAAGTTGCTCCAGGACCGTATTCCGAAGTGCCGCGTCTGGGATTTCCTCCGCCAGGTCGCTCTCAGTCCAGGTTGGGTAGACTTCCCCCCTTTTCAATGACTGGTGGAGAGTATGGAAGGCATCGGGCGATTCAGACCTAATCCGGTCGAGGCGGCTGGCGCCATCCCTTGGCAGATCTGAGTCAACAAAGATGTAGGCAGCAATGGGTCGTTTGCTGAGGGCAGAGACGGCGGGAAGAAGCACCCCTGAACCGCTGTGACTCACCAGAATCAGGGGTTCCTCCGCGCTGATTGGACCTAGAGCCTGGTGAATGCTTGTCGCGTGGCGCTTCCAATAGGCTTGGCTGCCGTGCTCTCCCTCAAGATAGGAAGGCACCCGGACCTCAAGGCCCCGGGAGGTCAGCTGATCAGCCACCAGTGACCAGGTGCTTGGCCCGGTGAGTGGGCTGTGAATGAGTGCCAGAATCATGCGTCCAACCTCCTGAAACCAGCCAGGGTCGACCCTGCATAGACTCCCTTGTGGGCCATCTCAAGGGCAGGGACTGCGCCTTGGTCCGCAGAAGCGTCGCCGCAAGCCATTTTTCAATGGTCCCTCGAGTTGAGGCGGCTCCCGCTGCGGGCGGCTGCAGGCCGGCCGCAGCAGGGTCTCGGAGGGAATGGGCCCAGCGCTGCACTATGCTGCTCTATCCCCTTATCCCGCCGCGGTTGAGCTGCGCTCCATTGCGTACAGATAGGCTGGCAGGGCGCAGGATAGCCCGATGAGCAGATTGAGGGCGATAAAGAGAGCTGGCCTGGGTCCTTTGCCCTTGCTGCGTTGATAGAACATGGCAAGCCAGAATACGAAAGAAGTGATCAACAGATCTGCAGCAAAGCCCCCAGCGGCGCCATTCGCAAAGAGGGCGGACACAAAGCCGGACAGCTGCAAGCCTTCGCTTGAGAAGTGCTGAATGAAGAAGACGTAAGGGACGATGCCTCCCANNCATTGCCGAACTCCTTTGGGCGAGGTTAGGCCAGCAGTATGAGGCTCGATGGCCGGCTGACGGAAGTTAGGGGTTAGCGGGCGCTCCGGTCACTTTTCTGCATTGAGCAGATCGAAGTAATGCAGCAGGTCCAGCAATCCTGGCGAATGCCCAAAGTGCGTGAGCATCACTGCGGCTTCACTGCGGTGCTGGGTCGCATGGTTGACCTGATGGACCATCTGCTGCCACAAGGGATAGGCCCAGGATTCGCCTTGGGTGCTAACGTACGTGATCACCTCACTGAGTTGGTCGGAGTTGAGCTCGACCAGGAACTGCCGGGTGTCCTCCTCAATCGCGTCCCACCGGTCACGAATTGAAGTCAGGTCGGGGAAGTCACCCGCTTTGAACATGGTCTTTGGCGAGGTCCCTTGCCAGCGGGAGAGCCAGATCCACTGGCCGCTCATGATATGGACGAGGGTATCCCGGAGGGAGTCGAAACTTGCGCCTCCTCCAGCGAGGAGCTGCTCGGGGCTGAGAGGGGCGGAGGCGTCGAGGATGCGCTTGTTGGCCCAAGCGCTGTAGTCGTACATGCTGTGGATGAGTTTCATCATGCTGCGGCCGGTCCTCCTCTGACTCTATGCAAAGCCAAGCGACATGAGCGGGCTGACGAAGGCGTGGCCCGCGTAAACCTCTCCGCTCATCCTGCAAGCTACCCAGGCTCGAAGTGGACCGTTGTTTCGCCCGCTTTTGGAGTCCGCCTGCCCTCGCGTTGTCCACCCCAGCCCCACGGCGTGGCCCCCGAATGATAGGGAGGCGGCAGCGAGGCGCTAGGCGGCATCTGAGATCCTGCTTCTCAAATCCCCCTTCAGGCTCTCCAGGTGCGCCTCGAGTTGTGTCTCGGAGACGGTCTCCATGAGCACCTCGTTCATTCGCTGGAATAGTTGGAACTCGTCTGGATCAAGCTTGGGCCGGCGAGAAATCGCCTGAAGGAATTGACCGATATCGTTGCCAAGGAAGTGTTTCTCATTCCTGTAGATCTCGTCTTTCCCTTCGCGCAGCGCCATGTGCAGTGTCCAAAGCCTGCCGAGACAAATGGACACAGCAGTGGCGATCGCCTGCTCGATTTCGCGGTCGCGCTGGCGCTTGGCGGTTCGTGTTGGCAACCACCAGGCGATGATCGCGCCGATGATGACCCCCACGAGCCCAAGCAGGGATGGAAGGAAACTCTCAATTGATTCGGCTGTCACTTACCCGTCCTTGTCTAGTTTTCCCTGTTCGTCTCGGGTGCATTCACCTTGGAGCCGGCTCCCCTGAAGAGCGCGAGCCTCGCCAAGCACCCCGGGCTAGGGGGTGGGCCTATGTCAGCGCTCTATCAGGCTGGCGAAACGGCGCTGATATTTTTGCGCCATAGCCACATCAGTGAAGTATTGCTGGTAGCGCTCCCTGGCTCCCTCCGTCAGCGCGGCGATTGTGGCCTCGTCGGCTGCCAGCAAGCGGTACATGGCGTCCCGGAAGTCCGCGTAGGTTTCGCCCTCGCAGTAGAACGCATACTCACCCAAGACCTCAACCAGCCCGTCCACGCGCGTGCAGACGACGGGGATGCCGCGGGCTGCGGCCTCCAGGGCCACAATCCCGAAGGGTTCGTAGATTGAGGGAACGGCCAGCATGTCTATGCTGTCGTAGAAGGCTTCTAGCCTGGCGCCGCCGCACCAGCCCAGATAGCGGACCCGGTCCTCGATGTCCAGATCCCGCAGCAGATCCCGGGCGTAGGTGCTGAACGCCTTGCCAGCGATCATGGTGGTGTACCCCTCGAATCCTTTTTCCCGCAGGATCATCTGGACGTACTCCGGGTGCTTGCGCGGCACCAACCGCCCGCAGAACCCCAACACTCGGTTCCGTCGCCGGTTGCAGAACTTGGCCGGTGGCCTCACTCCATTGTGCACCACGCTAACCTGAGAATTGAGAGAGTCGTACCCCAGTTTGCGGTAGTATCTCCGTTCGGCCTCGGAGGTCAGCGTCACCTCATCGCAGGCGGCGATGAGCGCCTCTTGCCACTGGACGGCCAGCGGCAATTCAACGTCGTTGGACCATTCTTCGTAGGAAAGCAATGAGTGGACGGTG
>JABAOD010001016.1_pt2 | contig 10397 bp, 8 predicted proteins | sample 7062151 | NCBI WGS metagenome assembly JABAOD01 (sample SAMN14538626, study PRJNA623070) | marine sediment metagenome | biome: marine biome [ENVO:00000428]; feature: marine pelagic biome [ENVO:01000023]; material: deep marine sediment [ENVO:00002113] | place: India: Gulf of Khambhat ...
GGCACCTGCGCTTGCGGGCGCTTCAGGAAGCCTTCGCCGAGCAGCTGCCGAATCGGATCAAGCAGATCGGCAAGGACTGGCAGGCGCTTCTGGAGACCGACAGGTCCGCCACGGCCCTCCAATCCCTCCAATTCAAGGTCAGGAGCCTGGCGGGCTCGAGCGGCACCTTCGGATTCACCTCCCTGGCCGACGCGGCGCGAAAAGTCGAGCTGCTGTTGAAGGGCATCGGCGCCGAGCCCGAGGCCCTGACGTCCGAGCTGGAATCGAGAGTCAGCCGCGGCATCGAGAGCCTGAGGCGGGCGTGCCTCGAATTCGTCGGCGGCGGCGAGGAGGATCTCCTGGACCCCTCGACTCTGGACATGGCTCTCTCCCACGAGAGGACCAGTCGGGTCATCTTCCTCTTCAGCGACGACAGCCAGCTCTCGGCCGACCTCGGCTTCGAGCTCGGCTGCTTCGGGTTCCTGGTGCGCAGGATCGCCGACCCGGCGGAGTTCGAGCGGCACCTGGAGCAGACCCGCCCGGCGGCCATCTTCCTGGACGGCGAGCCCGCCGAGCAGCGCGTTGCCGAAGCCGCCGAGATCGCCGCCATGCGAGGGCGGCAGGACGGATCGATCCCCGTCTTCTTTCTCGCCTCGCGCGCCGACTTCGAGTCGCGCCTCGCCGCCGTGCGCTCCGGTGGAGACGCCTACTTCGTCAAACCGCTGGAAGCACGGAAGCTGATCGACAAGCTCGAGGTCCTGATCCGGAGTCCGCTATCGGAGCCGTATCGGATCCTCATCGTCGATGAAGACTACTCGGCGGGTCTCGGTCACTCGTTGACCTTGCAGGACGCCGGCATGACGACGTCGCTGTTGCATGCCCCGGCGGAGCTCTGGGAGGCGCTGGTCGAGCGCCGGCCCGATCTCATCCTCATCAGTCCATCGCTGGCTGAGGCCAGCGGTTTTCAGCTCGCCGCCGTCATCCGGCAGCAGGATGCCTACATGGACATACCGATCATCTTGTTGTCGGCCGAGAGCGGCCTGCACCAACAGGTGGAAGCGATGCGCGCCGAGGTCGACGACATTCTGTTGACGCCCGTCTCGGCGGACGTGCTCGTCTCGACGGTCGGCAACCACGTGCAGCGGGCGCGGGCGCTGCGACGCTTTGTCTCCACGGACAGTCTCACCGGACTGCTGACCCACTCGACGTTTCTGGCCAGACTCGTGCTGGAGGTGGATCGGGCGCTGGCGAGCCAGGGCCAGCTGGCGTTCGCGGTGATCGACATCGATCACCTGCACGCCATCAACGAGACCTTCGGCCATCTGAGCGGCGATTCGGCCCTGACCAGCCTGGCACGGCTGCTGAAGCAGCGCCTGCGGCGCAGCGACGTGCTGAGTCGCTATGGTGGCGACGAGATCGCCGTCGTCATGCCGGCAACGAGCGGCCGCAACGCCATGAAGGTACTCGACGGGATCTGTGGTCTCTACGCGGAGATGCGGGAGCATGCGGCAGACTCCGCCTTCTTCCCGACCTTCAGCTGCGGCGTCGCGGCGCTGCCGGGCTACGAAGACTGTGCGGCCCTTCGCCAGGCGGCTCTGGAGGCGCTCGACAGCGCCCGGCGCCAAGGCGGGAATCGGGTGGTTCTCGCCGAGACCTAGGCTGCGGTGCTCACCCGTCCGCTGTTGCGCCGCAAGGCAGCGAGCTGGTCAGCTCTGCCCGGGTCCAGACTTGGGCCGGCCGGCGAGGATGCGCTCGACGTCCGCCAGCATGGCGCCGGCCACCTCCATGTCGGCGCGGTCCATCTCGCCGACGAAATAGAGCACCAGGCCCGGCTTCGAGCGGACGAGCCGCAGCAGCCCGAAGCGATCCGGGCTCGGAAGCTTGATCTGCCGGACGCGGTAGCGCTCATCGCCTTCGGTCATCGCCTGGAGACGCCGTCTCGCCAGCTGCCCGGCTCGGGTGGCGATCTCGGAGAAGCGGGGATCGAGGCTGACGAGCACGGAGCATTCGGGATGCTCCATGTCCACCACGGCCGCTCCGATGGCTCCGTCGAGCTCCAGCAGCGCCAGGAGTCGCCGCCGGATCTCGACCAGCTCGGCCGGACTGGCCCACTCGACGGACTCCGGCGCCGGGCCGACCGGCCCGGAGGAGTCCGCCGCCTGCTGCCGCGGTTGCCGCCGCGGCTGGCCGTAGCCGGCGAATCGATCCTGCCAGAATGCCGCCTCCAGGAGCAGCCGCGGTAGCGGCGAGTTGATCGTCCGGTCGACCTCGGATCGAGGCTCTTCCGCCTCGATCTGCGGTTTCTCCCAGGCGAGAAGCGCGTAGAGCGCCTGCCTGCCACGGAGCTCGCCGGCGACGGCGTGGACGATCTCTCCCTCGACCAGGTCGACTCGGCCCCTGCCGCCCTTCGCCTCCACCCGCAGCGAGCAGCTCTTGTTCTCGCTGTTGAGCAGTTGCAGGAAGCCCGCCAGGGAGAGGCCTTCGATCGGGCCCTTGGTGGCGGTCGGGGACTTCTCGCGCATGATGTCGACGAGGGCCTGAGCCGCGGCGGGCTTCGGCAGGTAATGAAAGGCGCCGCCGGCAGTCAGGGCCTGCGCGACCCTGCTCGAGCCCGCCGCCCCGATCAGGACGATCTCCACCGAGGGGTAGTGCTCGAGGACATAGGCGGCGAGCTCGAAACCGTCCATGACCGGCATGTCCAGCTCGGTCGCCACCATGTCGACCGGACCGGACGCCAGGATCTGCATGGCCTCGAGGCCGTTGCGGGCCTCGAGCACGCGGTACTCGTCGGCGAAGCGAGCCAATCCCGTGACCAGGCTCTGGAGCGAGGACCGGTCGCTGTCGACCACCAGCAGGGACTTCATGGCGGGTTCACTGCCGGATCGTGACCGGCGGCGGGCTGTTCACGGCGGACCCCGCGTCGGGGAGGCCGCAGCGCGATTATCGCATTTTCCTGCCGCTCGGCTCGGCACCGGAGCCGCGGCGGCTAGGCGCCGAACCAGAGCTGCAGCCGCTCCGCCTCGAAGCGATGCTTCGCGCGGGCGTGGTCGGCCGAGACGTCGCCGAGCGCCACCCGCGGCTCCGGCGTGGCGTAGAAGTCGCCTTCGATGAGGCTGGCCTCGCTCTTGCCCATCTCGAGGAAGCAGTAGCCGCGGCCGTCGAAGCCCGGCGGCGGCGGCTCGCCGCGGACGTCGGCGGCGATGGCCGCCGCCACCCGCCGGCCCTCGAGCTCGGCCATGATGCCCGCCTTGGGCAGCGGCAGGCCGTTGGCCAGCTTGATCTGGGTGACGTCGCCGATGGCGAAGACCTTCTCGTGCCCGGTCTCGAGCGTGGCCGGATCGACGGCGACCCACCCTCCCTCGGCAGTCAGGCCGCTCTCGCGGACGACGGCCGGCACCCGATGCGGCGGCACGGCGATAAGCAGGTCGAACTCGAGCTCGCCGTCGGCGAAGACGGCGCGGCCCATCTCGACGCGCTCGACCTTGCGCTGGACGTGGAACTCGATGCCGCGCGCCGCGAGCTGCTCGCCCAGCCAGGCCGAGCCCTCCTTGCCCGCGTTGGGCAGGAGCATCGGCTGCAGGGTCGCCACGGTGATCCGGCTGCGCTCCCGCAGGCCGCGCTCGCGCAGATGGTCGTCGACCAGCATGGCGCATTCGTAGGGCGCCGGCGGGCAGGGGTAGGGCGCGCCACCGATGACGATGGCGACATGGCCGCCGCCGAAGCGGGCGAGAGCGGCCACCAGGGCGGGGACCGCGGCCACGCTCCAGACGTCGTGGCCGTGCTCGGCCAGGCCGGGGATCAGGTCGGGCCGCGGCTCGGCGCCCAGCGCCACGACGAGGTAGTCGCCTGTGAGGGTCTCCTGGTCGGTCTCCACGCGCCGCGCCGACGGATCGATGGCGTCGATCTGGCGGCGGAGGAACCGCAGGCCGTGGCGGGTCAAGGCCTGGCGCGGGCGCGTGCCCTTTTCGAGGCTGCCGATCCCCACCGGCGCCCACAGCTTGCGCAGCCCCATCACGAACCGTGGGCTGCGGTCGACGAGGACGACCTCGTGCCGGTCACCGAGCGCGGTCGCCAGCTCGGTGGCCACGGTGATGCCGCCGAAGCCTGCGCCGAGGACGAGGGTTCGGGTCATGGCGTCTCCTGGAGAATCAACCGGGATGGAAGGGGCGCCGCGCCGCCTCCGGATCGCCGGCGATTCTATCCGCGGGGAAGGTGGCGGCGGCCGGACGGTCGAGCTGCGGCCCTCTCCGAGGCTCAGCCGGACGCGAGCCGCGGGCGCCGCAGCTCTTCCAGCGCCGCCAGCTTGCGATGGCGGGGGTCGGCGGCGCGGGTCTCCTCGTCGAGCCGCTCGCGCGCCAGCCACCTCTTGACCCACCACATCGGGTCGTAGGGCCGGTCGAGGTCGGGGATCGGCCGGCCCAGCCCGGGCAGGTCGTCGAAGGCGCCGGCCTCGATCGCCTCGCGGATCCGCTGCTCGGCGATCCGGCGGAGGGCGCGCTGGAGGGTGCGAGTATCGGCCACGCTGCGCGCAGTCTACCGGTGAATGGGGAGCCGCCGGCCGCGGCCGCTGCCGGGGCCGTCCCTCGCCTATACTGCCGGCTCATGGCGCGCACCCACGAATCCCCCGGCGAGCGGCTGTCCGGCCGGTGGAACCGTTTCAGCCCGAGGCCCAGGGAGCCACGCGCTGCCTGAGCCCGCGGAGGCGGCGGGGAGGGCGGCCGGCGATCCTCTCGCGACCGCCTTCANNTCGAGGTGCCGCTGATCTGCGGCCCGATGTACCCGTGCAGCAACCCCGAGCTGGTGGCCGCCGCCTCCGAGGCCGGCGGCCTCGGCGTGCTGCAGCCGATGTCGCTGACCTACGTCCACGGCCACGACTTCCGCGAGGGCATCCGCCTGATGCGGCGGCTGACCGCGAAGCCGATCGGCATGAACGCGCTGATCGAGCAGTCGTCGAAGATCTACCACGAGCGGATGGTGCGCTGGGTCGACGTCGCGCTCGAGGAGGGGGTGCGCTTCTTCATCACCTCGCTCGGCAAGCCGCGCTGGGTGGTGGAGAAGGTGCACGCGGCGGGCGGCGTCGTCTACCACGACGTCACCGAGCGCAAGTGGGCGCTCAAGGGGCTCGACGCGGGCGTCGACGGGCTGATCGCGGTCAACAACCGGGCCGGCGGCCACGCCGGCGGCAAGAGCGCCGAGGAGCTGCTGGCCGAGCTGGCCGGCTTCGGCGTGCCGGTGGTCTGCGCCGGCGGTATCGCCAGCGAGGAGAGCTTCGCGGCGGCGCTGGCGATGGGCTACGCCGCGGTCCAGATGGGCACCCGCTTCATCGCCACCACCGAGTGCCGGGCCGCCGAGCCCTACAAGCAGGCGATCGTCGAGGCGGGGGAGGACGACATCGTCCTGAGCGAGCGCATCACCGGCGTGCCCGTGTCCCTCATCCGGACGCCCTACATCGAGCGCACGGGTCTCAGGGCGGGGCCGCTGGCGCGCTGGATGCTGCGCGGCCGCAAGCGCAAGCACCTGATGCGCACCCTCTACGGCCTGCGCTCGATCTGCCAGCTCAGCAGCTCGTCGCTCGACGAGACCGGCAGCCGCGACTACTGGCAGGCCGGCAAGAGCGTCGCCGGGGTCGCGGCGGTGGAGCCGGCCGGCGACGTCATCCGCCGCTTCGCGGCCGCCGCCCGGCCACCGGTGCGCGCGGCCGATAGCGGGAGACGGGAGTGAGAGAAACGGGCGGCCCGCCGGCGATGCGCACGATTCGCGAGTTGGACGGGATCGAGGTCCGGGTGCTGGGGGCGTTGCTCGAGAAGCAGCAGGCGACGCCCGACGTCTACCCGATGACGGTCAACGCCCTCATCGCCGCCTGTAACCAGAAGAGCAACCGGGCGCCGGTGACCGCCCTCACCGAGACCGAGGTGGTCGAGGCCCTCGAGCGGCTGCGCCGCGACGTCCTGGTGTGGCGCAGCGACGGCGCCCGCAGCGAGCGCTGGAGCCAGGCCGTGAGCCGGCGGCTCGAGCTGGACGCCGAGACGCGGGCGCTGTTGACGCTCCTCATGCTGCGCGGACCGCAGACACCGGGCCAGCTGCGCGCCCGCAGCGGCCGCCTGCACCCCTTCGCGGATCTCGCCGAGGTCGAGGGCGCCCTGCGCCGCATGGCCGCCGGGGATGCGCCGCTGGCTCTGGAGCTGCCGCGCCAGCCCGGCCGCAGAGAGAGCCGCTGGGCGCAGCTCCTCGGCGTCCGGCCGGAGGCGGACGCGGAGACCCCGGCGGCACCGCGAGCGGCGCCGAAGCCCAGCGCCGGCCCTGGTCTGAGCGAGCGTCTCGATGCCCTGGAGCGGCTGGTCGCCGAGCTCGCCGACGAGGTCGAGCGGCTGCGCTCGCGCCTCGGCTAGCCGCGCCGCTCGGGCTCGGCGACCGTGGTGTGCCGAGCGCGCCGGACCGGGCCGCGGCCGACTTGTCCTACAATCGGCGTGAGGGTCAGGAGAGAGAAGCCGGGCCGCGGCATCAGCCGTCGCCCGGGACTGGGGTCCCGCCCATCGGGCCGCCGTCCCGTGATCGTAGCCGTGGCCAGGCGTCCGCGATGAGGAATCCGCCTTACAACAATGCCCGCGGCGCGGCGGCCCTCAGCGGCGTGCCGCCCTTCGAGTTCGACGGCGTGGTCATGCGGGTTTTCCCGCTTAAGGCCAACATCCACGCCCTGAGTCGGTTCTGCGACCAGTACCTGAACCTGATGCCGGAGGAGATCGCCTGCTTCAAGCCGGCGATCCCGTACGTCTTCCTGGCGGCGATCAATTACGGACGGATGTCGGGCGAGCGCTCGAACCTCGGCTGGGTGGCCCAGAACGAGGTCGCCTTCAGCGTGCTGCTGAACTGGTTCCGCCGTGACAACGGCAAGCTCGTTTTCCAGGACTGGGCCTCGGTGTCGCCGTTCATCTTCGTCGACGACGAGTCGTCGCTGATGACCGGCCGCGAGGTCTACGGCTGGCCCAAGACCCTGGCCTGGCTGACGCCGGGCATCCCCGAATGGACGCGCAGCCCGCGCGCGGCGGAGAGTCTCTTCGTCCTCAGCTCGATGGTCTTCCCGCAGTTGTTCGCGGGGCAGCGCCAGGAGCCGCGGGTGCTGCTCGAGATCCTGCACCAGCCGCCGCCCGGCATCTCGGGCATGCCGCCGGACCCGTTCAGCCGGCTGAACCCGCTGCTCGGATGGCCGGAAGCGCTGGCCGAGGGCATGGCCCTCGCCAGCAGCATGTTCGAGACCGTCGCCAGGCCGCCGCTGTCCGGTTACGGCACCGAGCCGCTCTGGCAGAGCCTGCCGGAGATGCTCTCGCGAGGCGGCGAGCTGGCGGACGTCATCAGCCGTCTGCCGGTCTTCAACACGATGAACCTCAAGCAGTTCCGCGACTCGCGGGACGCAGCCGCCGCCTGCTATCAGGGGGTCACCTGTGCGCCGATGAAGGTGACCCGCTATGTCGACGGCGCCCTCCTGGGCGAGCCGCACCAGCTCACCGGTGACCCGAGCGGCGGCTACCGGCTCCGCATCCACCGCTATCCGACGCAGCCGATCGTCGAGTCCCTCGGTCTCGAGGTGAGCGAGGAGAACACCGAGCGCGACCACGACGTGGTGACCCTCACGCCGAGCTTCCCGTTCTGGGTGGAGCTGGATCTCCACTACGGTCGCGGCCGCCTGGTCTGCTGGCGCACCAGTGAGATCGACTGGCGCACCGGCGAGGCCGGCGCCGAGGAGCCGGCTGTCGCCGAGCCCGAGGCCGCCGGCCGCAAGCACCCGTACAACACCGCCCGCGGCGCCGCCACGCAGGCGATCGCCGGGCCGTTCCGGTTTCCCAACGTCACCCAGCGCGTGCTGCCGCTGCTCGCCGACTGGTTCCGGCTCGAGCGCTTCTGCGCCGAGTACCTGGACAACGACTACAGCTTCTTCGAGCCCTGGGGCTCGTACGTCTACCTCAACGTCATGACCTTCGAGGAGATGTCCTCGGAGACCTACAACGTCGGCTGGTGGGCCCACCGCCTGGTCCGCTTCTCGTTCCCGGTCAAGTGGTTCCATCGCCGCGGCCGGGAGCGCCAGCAGAGCGATCTTCTCGGCGTCGCCATGGTGACTCCGTTCGCCTACACCGACAGCGATCTCGGAGCCACCACCGGTCGCGAGGTGCAGGGCCTGCCGATGGTCAAGGCCGCCATCCTGAGCCCGCGGAGCAGCTGGCTCGAAGACTCGGGGCCGGCCAGGCGCAGCGAGATGCTGCAGCTGCGCACCAAGGTCTTCGCCGGCCTGCACGCCGGCCAGGAGATGCAGGAGCGCCTGCTGCTGGAGGTCACCCGCCGCGACGTCCTGCCGAGCCACGACGACAGCGCCTGGAAGTCGCTGGTGGCCACCTGGGGCGAGCGGCTCTACGCCGAGCTGTACACGCGGTCGTCGGTGCGGGCAGAGCACCCCGAGCGTTTCGACGCCGTCAAGGCGCTGGCCCTGGAGCTTCTGCGCGGCGACGCCGAGCCGTTCAACGAGATCTCTCTGCGGCAGTTTCGCGACGTCGAGGAGCCCGAGCGGGCCTGTTACCAGTCGATCACCCTCACCCGTACGACGATCGAGGAGCTGTTCGAGCTGGCCGAGATCGAGGATCGGATGCACGTTGCCATCCATCGCTATCCGACCCAGCCGATCGTCGAGACCCTGGGGCTGCGCATCAAGCGCACCGACGCCTCGGGCGGCTCGGTGGTGGACTACCTGCAGCCGATGCGGCCGTTCTGGGCACGGCTTGCGCTGCGCATGGACCTGGGGGAGGACGTCTTCTGGCGGGCGGCTTCCAAGCGTTGGGTGCCCTCCAGCTTCGAATGGCGGCATTCGTTGAGCGAGCTTCGTCAGACCGAGCCCGACCGCGCCGCCTTGCGGGCCGGCCGGACCACCCCGCGCAGCTTCTATCTGGTCAGCCGCACGCCGGAAGTAGGCGCCGAGTTGAGCCGCGCCATCGATCGCGACGACAGTCTCAAGAGAGACCTGCGGCCCGCCTGGCGGTTCTGGCGCTGGCGGCCGGGCTTCCCGCCCGGAGCGCTGCTGTCCACCGGCCAGGCGCGCGCGGCGGTCGGCGACAGAGCGCAGCCGGTGGAGAAGATGGGCTCGGCGCCCCGGGACGTCGAGCCGCAGATGGTGCTCGAGAGCATCCTCAGCAACGAATGGGGCCGGCGCAGCCAGCCGCGGGGCGGCGCCCGGAAGCTGCCGGAGATCTGCATGCCGGCGCGGACGTTCGGCAACCGCGCCGTGCGTGAGGCCTACAAGAAGCGGTTCGGGTTCGCGGAGAAGGACCACTTCTGGTTCGTGCCGCAGTGGGAACGGGACCATGCGCGGCCGGCGGAGCCCGGGGAGAGTGAAGGCGGGGCGGCGGCTGACAGCGAGAGCGGCGGCGACGTCGGCGCGGAGGCCGAGGGCGAGTCGCCGCCGGGCGATGCGTCGGACGCGAGCGAGAAGGGACCGGGCTCTTGACGGGTGCGGCGCAGGCGTCTCGACGCGGCGCAGCAGGAGCTGGCCGAGCCGGGGCGGCCGGCCGGTGGCGGCTGGCCGAGCCCGACGTTGACCGGGAGTAGAAGAGATGGCCAAGGACGAGACACGAGACCAGTTCGTACCGATGATGTTCCCTTCGGAGCTGATGCGGCGGGAGCGGGCGGACCCGTCGGCTCCGCAGGTGACCCCAGCGCGGGACGCCGAGGAGGCGAGCGCCGCCGGCCTCGAGCTTCTGGTGAGCGACAAGGGCGAGGGACAGGCGGCGCCGCGCGCCTACGTCTTTCGTCAGGCGCGGGTGGTGATCGGCCGCAGCTCGATCTGCGACCTGCGGCTGGACGATCCGAAGCGGATCGCCAGCGGCCAGCACGCGGCCATCGTCGACTGCGGCGACCATTTCGAGCTGATCGATCTCGGCAGCAAGAACGCCACCTTTCTCAACGGCGAGGCACTGGCGCCCGAGCAGCCGTACCGGCTCGGAGCCGGCGACACCGTCGAGATCGGCGAGTTCACCATCGCCATCGGGCGGGTGGCGCCGCCGAGCGCCGGGCTCGAGGACCGCACGGTCCTGGCGCCCGACGCCGTCAACCCGTTCGCCGAGGAGGCCGGCGAGCTGAAGGCGGTCCTGCGCCGCCTCGCCGTCCGCTACGCCGGCGAGCCGGCCGCCGAGCGCGACGAGGCCCTGAGCGCGGCGCTCGAGGCGGCCCTGGCGGGCGACCCTCCGCGGGAGGTCGCCGGCGTCCTGGCGCGGCTGCTGGCGCGGCTGAGCGGCGGCGAGACGGGCTGATACGCCCTCTCGCGGGGCCCTGGCGGCCGCTTGGCGGCGGCTGCCGGCGGGTGTAAGGTTTATAGCAGCGTTGAGCCTTCGAGCCGGCAGGTTGCCCGAGTCGCTGGCGCCGTTCCGGCGCTCCCGCGA
>JABAOD010028747.1_pt1 | contig 10390 bp, 13 predicted proteins | sample 7062151 | NCBI WGS metagenome assembly JABAOD01 (sample SAMN14538626, study PRJNA623070) | marine sediment metagenome | biome: marine biome [ENVO:00000428]; feature: marine pelagic biome [ENVO:01000023]; material: deep marine sediment [ENVO:00002113] | place: India: Gulf of Khambhat ...
CGGGAGCGGGGGCGGCTTCTCTGGCGGCGGTGGTGGTGGCGGCGGCGGTGCCTGGTGACCGCCGTCAACCCGAGGACGTACGCCGATCGATCTGGTAGCTGGAGCCGGGCTGCCGCTTGGCGTACTCCTTCATCTCGGAGGCGATCGCCGAGGCCTCCCACTCCGACGAGATGGCGCGCTTCTCGTTGCTGGCGACACCGAGCGAGATCGAAACGATCGGGAACGCATGGCGCTCACCGCGACGATCGGCGACCTCGATGTAGCCCTGCAGCGCATCCGCCGTGTCGTAGAAGTCGATGATGCCTGCATCGAACTTCTCGACGACGTTCTTGGCGAACGTCTCCACCGCGTCCACCGAGATGACTGCGACGAAGTCGTCTCCACCGACGTGACCCACGAAGGAACGTGCGTCGTGGGTGAGCTCCGCGGCCTCGAGCAGCACCGACGCCGTGAACTTGATGACCGAGTCGCCCCGCATGAACCCGTAGTGATCGTTGAACGCCTTGAAGTTGTCGAGATCGGCGTGGACGAGGGCGAACTGCTCACCCGACTCGACCCGCTCCTCGAGTTGGCGCGAGATCCGGAAGTTGCCCGGCAGACCGGTGAGGGGCGAGAGATCCCGCATCTGCTGGGCTCGCCGCAGCACCGTCCGCACCCGGGCGATGAGCTCTTCGAGGTCGAAGGGCTTGGTGATGTAGTCGTCTGCACCCAGGTCGAGACCCCGGACGCGGTCGTCGGCGAGGGCTCTGGCGGTGAGGATGATCACCGGGGTGCTCGCCGTGGCCGGGCTGCGCCGCATCCGGGCGAGCACGGACAGGCCGTCCATCTCGGGCATCATCACGTCGAGGAGCACCAGGTCGGGGACCTTCTCCTTGATCCTGTCGAGGGCGAGCACGCCGTTGGCGGCAGTGTCGACGTCGTAGCCCTCGAGCTCGAGATTCATCCTGACGAACTGGACGATGTCCGGATCGTCGTCGACGACGAGTACACGCTCTTTCATTCGACGTCCTCGAGAGTGGCTTTCATGTCACGGATGGCGGCTGCGGGGTCGGGAGCCGCGAACACCGCACTCCCGGCAACGAAGATGTCGACCCCTGCGTCCCGGGCGAGCCGGATCGTGTCGGGGCCGATGCCGCCATCGATCTCTATATCGGTCGCCAGGCCCTGAGAATCAATGATCTTTCGGGCCGCCTCGACCTTCTCCAGCACTTCGGGTATGAAGGCCTGGCCGCCGAATCCCGGATGCACCGACATCACCAGCAGCAGGTCGCACAACTCGAGGTGCGGCTCGACTGCAGCCAGGGGCGTCGGCGGGTTCACCACCAGGCCGAATTCGAGACCTGCGTCGCGGGCCCGCCGGGCCGCCTCGGTGGGATCCGGATAGGCCTCGATGTGGATCGTCACGAGATCGGCGCCCGCATCGGCCAGCGGTTCGAAGTACGCATCGGCATTCGTCATCATCATGTGACAGTCGAACTTCAGCTTCGTTACAGCTCGCAGACTCCGCACCACCGGCACGCCGAGCGAGATGTTGGGCACGAAATGGCCGTCCATGATGTCGACGTGCAGCATCGCGATCTCGGGCTCGACTCGCGCCACCTCCTCACCGAGACGTGCGAAGTCGGCGGCGAGGATGGAGGGAGCGATCCGGCTCATGGCCGAACGTTACCGGCAAACCCCACGAGCGGCTCGTATCGTGATCGGCGAGCCAGGCGAGCAAGGAGCAACGATGGTGCAGCGGTACCGGATCGAGCCAGGAACGACGGTGGACCTCTCGAAATGGGACCCGGACGGCACGGCGACCTTCGACGGCGGCAAGAAGGCGGCGAGGAAGCGTCTCGAGGCTCTCGTCGACCGGCTGGCAGAGTTGCAGGAGCTCCTGTGGGCCGAAGACCGTCACAAGCTGCTCATCGTCATCCAGGCCATGGACACCGGTGGCAAAGATGGCGCGATCCGTCGGGTGTTCACCGGCGTGAACCCCCAGGGCGTACGGGTCGCCAACTTCAAGGCGCCTTCGAAGGAAGAGCTCGCCCACGACTATCTGTGGCGCATCCACGCCGAGGTGCCGGAACGGGGTGAGATCGTCATCTTCAACCGCAGCCATTACGAGGACGTGCTGGTCGTGCGCGTTCTCGATCTCGTCCCCGAAGAGGTGTGGTCGAAGCGCTACGGCCACATCAACGCCTTCGAGCGCATGCTCGCCGACGAGGGCACGGTGATCGTCAAGTTCTATCTGCACATCTCCAAAGACGAGCAGAAGGAGCGGCTGCAGGCGCGACTCGACGAACCGGAGAAGAACTGGAAGTTCAATTCGGGGGATCTCGACCACAGACGCCGCTGGGACGACTACATGGCCGCCTTCGAGGCCGCGTTGTCGACCACGAGCACCGACCACGCCCCCTGGTACATCATCCCGGCGAACCGCAAGTGGTACCGGGACCTGGTCATGGTCCAGACGATCGTGGACACGCTGGAGGGGCTCGAGATGGCCTATCCGGAGGCCGAGCCCGGTCTCGAGGACATCGTCATCGACTGAGGACGGAGACGAACATCCCGTCGGTGCCGGTCGTGTGCGGCGCCAGCAACACGCCACCACCGAGGGGCGTACCGGGAACGTCTGCCGGCGCTCGAGCGGTGTATCCGGCCACCACCCGGGTGGTCTCTTCCGCGAACACCGTGCAGACCGCATAGACCAGGCGTCCCCCGGGAACGAGCAGCGGCAACGCGGCTGCCACGAGCGCCTTTTGCAGCTCGCCGAGTCGCCCCGGATCCGATGGCTCCAGGCGATGTCTGATCTCCGGGCGGCGCCGCAACGTCCCCACGCCGCTGCACGGGGCGTCGAGAAGCACCACGTCGAACGTCTCGGGGGCGAACGGTGGAAGGGTGCCGTCGGCCACCACCCAGTGCGGTGCGATCCCCATCCGTGACAACCGGCGCCGCGCCATGGCGATCCGCGCCGCATTCACGTCGGCGGCGACAAGCAGACCCGTCGCTTCCATGGCGTCCCAGAGTGCCGCCGTCTTGCCGCCCGGCGCCGCCGCCATGTCGAGGACACGCATTCCCGGTTGCACCGCCGCAGCTCGAACCACGGCCGTCGATGCCGGATCGATGAAGTCGACCCGAGCGCTCCCCGGGTCCCACCCCGGCCCGACATAGCCGGCGCCCGGGATCCCCGGCACCGGTTCCATGCCCGGTGGCGGCTCTCCACTGCGGACCCTCACACCCCGATCTGCGGGCCGATCGAGCGCCGCCAGCAACTCGTCGGCATCGGCACCGAACTGATCCGCCAGGCGCACACGGATCCACTCCGGCATCGTGTCGACGCCGACCTCCATGTCGTCGCGGATCACGCGCCGGAGAGCCGCGTTCACGAACCCGGTCGCCCGGCTTCGACCGAGAGCTCTGGTCGCCTCGACGGCCGAATCGACCACTCCGTGTGGCTCGCCGCGGTCCACCAGCAACTCGGCCACACCGGCGCGCAGCACGGCGCGCACTTCCGGATCGAGCGTCGCCACCTGACGCTTCGTCGCCGTTGCGATCACCCCGTCGATCCCTTCGAGATGCCTGAGCACCGCGAGCACGATGCGTTGGATCTGGGCGGCGTCCTCGGGGCCGAAGCCCGCCCTCAGTTCGTCGACGACGAGATTCGAGTGCCCCCCGTCGTCGAGAACCCGGCCCAGTGCCCGTGCCGCCGCGACCCGCGTCGCCACCCCCGGCTTCACGGGTCGAGCGTGAGCACGGCGTTGCGGTGGCCGTAGGCGAACTCTGCCGCCGACATGACGCGCTTGCCCGCAGGCTGGATGCGGTCGATCTCGAGCGCGATCCCGTCGGGACTGCCCAGGAAGACGCGGTCACCCTGGACGTCGATGGTGCCGTCGACCACCGATGCGGCGGCCAGATGGGCCTTGTGGATTCGATACCGGGTGCCACCGGCGACGACCCAGGCCCCTGGTCGGGGGTGGAACGCTCTCACCATGCGCTCCACGACCTCGGAGGGTGTACCTGCAACGATCTGCGCCTCCTCCTTGGTCAAGCGGGCCGCGTAGGTGGCAAGACGGTCCAGCTGCGGAGCCGGATCGCGCTGCCCCTTGGTGTACGGGAGCAGGTGATCCAGCACGAGATCGGCACCGAGCGAGGCGAGGGCGGCGGTGAGGGATCCGCCGGTGTCGTCGGGTGCCACCTCGGTCTCGGCTGCGGCGATCACAGGACCCGTATCGAGGCCCTCGTCCATGAGCATCAGGCTGACCCCGGTCGTCTCGTCTCCGGCGAGGATCGCACGCTCGACCGGCGCCGCTCCCCGCCACAACGGCAGCAGCGAGAAGTGCACGTTGATGAAGCCGAATCTCGTGGCGGCGAGCACAGCCGGCTTCAGGATGCGGCCGTAGGCGACCACGAGACCGATGTCGACCGCCGCCGCCTCCATCACGTCGAAGAGCTCGTCGTGACTCGAGGGCTGGATCACATCGAGACCGAACTCCTGCGCGGCGACCTTGACGGGTGGTGGCTGCGGTCGTTTGGAACGCCCTCGGGCCGCATCGGGCCGCGTCACGACCACCGTCACGTCGGCAACTTCCATGAGCGCGATGAGTGGAGGAATCGCCGCACTCGGAGTGCCGAGGAAGGCCGCTCTCATCGGCTCATCCCGGTGGCGCCAGACCGAGCGCCTCGTTGCGGAGATCCCGCAGCGCCTGTCGCCTGAGGCGTCTCGAGAGGCGCTCCAACAACAGGATCCCGTCGAGGTGGTCGATCTCGTGCTGGAGGACACGCCCCATCAGCTCGTCACCCTCGAGCTCGACGGGATTTCCGTCGAGCCCGATGCCGGTCGCCTTGGCGTAGGCGGGGCGTTCGATGGGCCAGAACCGGCCGGGAACCGAGAGACACCCTTCTTCCCACTCCCAGATGTCACCGGTCTCGACGATCTCGGGATTGATCATGACGAACGGACCCTCGCCGATGTCTGCCACGAAGATCCGCTTCGAGACCCCGATCTGAGGCGCGGCCAGCCCCACTCCCGGTGCGTCGTACATCGTCTCGAACATGTCGTCGACGAGCCGTTCCAGGGAGCTGGAGATGTCGTCGACGGTCGCCGCAGGCGTGTTGAGTACGGGGTCGCCGAAGGTCCTGATGGGATAGATGGCCATGTGCGGCGGCAGGATAGTGAGCGGGTCAGAGGTCGATGGGATCGACGTCGATGCGCACCCGTAGCCCCTGGTCGCGCCATTCCTGGACCAGCGATCGGAGCTTGACGCGGGTCGGCTTGAGGTCGTCGGCCTGCACGAGCCAGCGCCACCCGCGCGCCGTTCTCGCCGGCCCGAGAACGTCGACCTCGCCGTCGAGGCCTCCAAGACCCTCGACGACCGGTGCGGGCTCCCCGGACGTCTCGATGGCCATCAGCTCTCTCGCCGGTGGGAACCCGGCCACCGACCGATCGTCGACCATCTGGGCGACCGTGGCACTCCCCCGACCACTGCGTAACGCCTGCACCACGCGATGGGTCGGCTGCGCGGTCTGGAGAACGAGGCGCGACCCGGAGCCACCTCGGACCCTGGTCGCGAGCCTCGCCAGGATGCGCAGCGCCTCCTCCTCCGCTCGGTAGTTCGGCGCCAGCAGGAGGCCGTCGGCATCGAGCGCGACAGCGAGATGGACCCGATCGACAGCGACGAGATCCCGCTCGGTTCCCACGACTACGGCTGCGGTCCCCGGAGCTGCTGCAACCGTCTCGCCGAAGGCCCGCGCCAGCTCTTCGACGACACGCCCCACGCCGGCGCCGAGCGGCTCGAAGCGGGCCCCACCGCAGTTCGTGCACGGCCCGTTGCTCGCACCGCATCGCTCGCAGGTCTCGCCTCTGCCCGGCGCAGCGCCACATGTCGGACACCGCCGCAGCTCACGACACGCCACGCACCGAACGGCCGGCGCATAACCACGACTGTTGACGAGCACGAAGACGTGCTCTTCGCGCCGCAGGCTCACCCCGATCGCCCGCTTGACGGCGTCCATCACGACCCCGCCCCCGGGAGGCTCCTCGGCTCGGTCGATGACTTCCACCAAGGGCCAGGTCCGACCCGGGCCCTCCTCGATCTTCGCCCCGGAGGCGATGCTCTCCACCGTGGGCACCTGCCCCAGCATGACCAGACCCATGCGCTCCACCGCGCTCCGTCGTCTGAGCAACCGCCCGGTGTCGACCGTGGGCGTCTGCGGCGACTTCATCACCCGACGGCCTGGTTCTACCACGACCGCCAGCGCCAGCTCCGGCAGCCCCCAGAAGGCGATCTCTCGCGTGCCCACGACGAGCCGGCCCGGTGAGGCAAACGCACCCACCCATGCCGCCGTGGTCTCCTTCGCATCGGCGTCGCCGATGACGAAGACCCTTCGCTCGCCGAGCCGAGCCCGCAGGGCGGATCCGAGCTGCTCCACCTCGACGTTCGTCGGAGCGACCACGAGCACATTCCGCCCGGCCGCGAGAAGAGGCGCGGCATCGGAGGCGATGAGGTCGGTCCACGGCCCTGATCCCAGGTGGACGAGCGACGACGGGCGCCGCCCCGACAGGAGATCGGTCGCGAGGCGGGGGTGGGCTGCACCGCTGTCCGTCAGCGTGTCGAGTTTCACCCCCCGGCCCTTGCCCGGAAGGTTGGGCGGTCCGGCTTTGGGAAGCACCACGCTCGTCGGAGCGACATAGTGGAGGGCGACCCAGCGCAGCACGCCGAGCTGCCGCTCGTCGAAGATCGGGCGGGCTCCCGACACCGAGATAATGTCGCGCAGCGAGCGGTCCGAGTGCGTGTCCCGCATTCCGACGACCCATCCCCGAAGCCGTCTGCCACCGACCGGCACTCGTACGATCGAGCCGACGGTGATGGCGGCGAGGTGATCGGGCACCCGATAGGCGAAGCCATCGTCCACGGCGAAGGAGGGGATCGCCGGCACGACCTGGGCGATTCGGGTCAGGAGCCGGACCTCGCCGCGACGATCCGGTCCCACAGACGTTCGGCGACTTCTCGCTTGCTCAGCAGCGCCCAGGACTCGGACTCCCCGGACGGCTGGATCAACGTGACCTCGTTCGTGTCGGTGCCGAAGCCCGAGCCCGGCTTTGCAACGTCGTTGGCGACGAGCAGGTCGACACCTTTGCGAACCGCCTTGGCGTGGGCGTCCTCCAGCGTTCCGGTCTCGGCGGCGAACCCGACGAGGAACGGCCGGCGCTCCATCCGGGCGACGCCGTCGAGGATGTCTTCTGTCGGAGCGAGTTCCATGTCGGGTGCACCCTCACGCCGCTTCAGCTTCTCATCGGCGCGGTGGAGCGGTCGGAAATCGGCGACGGCGGCGGCGAGCACGGCCACGTCCATCTCCCCCGCCCGCGACCAGACCGCCTCCGCCATCTCTGCCGCAGACTCCACGGCGACGACCTCGACGTCGACGTGGTCTGGGGGGTCCACGGTTGTGACGAGCACGACGTCCGCACCCCTTCGCGCCGCGACTGTTGCGATGGCATTCCCCATCTTGCCCGAGGACCGGTTGCCGATGTACCGCACCGGATCGATCGCCTCTCGCGTTCCACCGGCCGAGACCAGCACCTGCCATCCATCGAGATCACGAGGTCCCAACACCATGTCGACGACGGCGACGATCGCCTCCGCCTCGCTCATGCGGCCCACGCCCACGTCCCCCCCTGCGAGATCGCCCGTGTCCGGGCCCACCAGGTGGACGCCGTCCGCACGGAGCTGCTCGATGTTGCGCTGCGTTGCCGGGTGCTCCCACATCTCGGTGTGCATCGCCGGGGCCACGACCATGGGGACGGTCGCCGCCAACACGGTCGCGGTGACGGCGTCCTCGGAGAGACCGTTGGCGAGCCGTGAGATGGTGCTCGCGGTGGCCGGTGCGATGACGAAACACTCGGCCCATCGGGCGAGCTCGGTGTGGGGGCTGACGGACGGCTGCGCGAAGAGGGATACGACGGGCTGTGTGCCGGTGATTGCCGCCAGCGTCTGGGGACCGAGAAACCTGGTGGCCGACGCCGTGAGGACGGCGCGAACCTCGGCTCCCTGCTCGACGAGCCGCCTGGCCAGATAGGCCGCCTTGTAGGCGGCTACGCCGCCCGAGACGCCGAGAACGATTCGGCGGCCCTGGAGCACGTCATCACTCCTCCGTGTCGATGATGACCTTGTCGTTGTCGATCTCTTCGAGCGCGATCGAGAGCGGCTTGCGCGACAGCGAGTGGACCTGGGGCGGGACGTAGCTGCCGAGGCCCTCGCCGAGCTGGTTGAAGTAGGCGTTGATCTGGCGGGCGCGGCGCGCCGCGAGCACGACGAGCCCGAACCGGGTCTCGGTCTTCTCCAGCACGCGGCCGATGGCAGGCTCGATCATGAGTTGGTCACAGCTCCTGGACGTGGTCGATGCGGCATGACCGCAGGGACCCGAGTATAGGACGACGGTCGCCGGACCCCGGCGTCATGTCGAACGAGCCTCGATCATCGTCGCCAGCGTGTCGGCGACCGAGGAAGCGTCCGATTCCGAGGTGTCGAGCACGATGTCGTAGTTCGAGGGGTCGAGGTAGTCGATCCCGTAGTACTGCTGATATCGCAGCGACTCCGATGCCGCCCGCTCGATCGTCGCCCGGACGGTCGATGCCAGGTCCACGTTCTCGGCTTCGGATTCCCGTCCGGCGCCGTAGATGCGCTGGGCGGCCACCTCCAGGCTCACGTCGAGGAAGACCTTCACCGCATGTGGGATGAAGTGCCACGCCAGCCGGGAATCGATGACGACGCTGCGACCCGATTCGCCGAGACGTTGTGAACGCTCGTCGATCTCGCGATCGATCACGTCGTCCTCTTCGGCGATCCGCGACAGCTCGAGGACCGAGATCCCGCGCTCGGCTGCCATCTCCCGCATGAAGTCTCCAGCCGAGATGTGATCCAGCCCCAATCGAGCCGCGAGCAGACGGGCGACGGTGCTCTTGCCCGACCCCGGGCGACCGGAGATGGCGACGACCAGCGACTCATCGCCTCGATGTCTCACTGATTCGGGCGTCCGGGGCCTGTCAAGAGAAACGGGACAGGAGTGCCTTTCGCTGTCTCGAGCCGAGACCGCGAATCCGCCGGTTCTCGGCGATCGAGAGTTCCTCCATCAGACGCTTGGCCTTGATCTTGCCCAACCCGGGAACGGATTGGAGGACGCTGGCCACCTTGATGCCGGCGATGATGTCGTCCTCGTCGGCTCGCTCGAAGACGTCTTCGAGCGTGAGGCTCCCCATCTTCAGGAGCTCTTTGACCTCCGCCCGCGCCCTGCGCGCCTCGGCGGCCTTCTTCAACGCTGCCGCACGCTGCTCATCGGTGAGCTTCGGAGGGCCCATGATCCTTCTCCCTGCAGATCGGCTGGCCTCGATGCTATCAATCGTCGCGCCGATTCAGGTGCTTTCACCGGTGACCGCAGCGATTTCGGCAGCGATCGCCGCAGCGGCCAGCTCGGGATCCTCGGCGGCCGTGATGGGCCTGCCGACGACCAGATAGGTGGCCCCGCGCCGGATGGCCTCGCCCGGTGTCGCCGTCCGCGCCTGGTCACCCGGATCGGCACCTCGCGGCCGCACCCCGGGGGTCACCTTGACGAGCCGCGGGGCGACGTCGGCGACCACACCCAGTTCCAGCGGCGAGCACACCACGCCTTCGCACCCCGCCGCATCGACGACGCGGGCCATGCGGGACACCAACCGTCCCGGCGTCCTGGCGACACCGATGGCGGCAAGCGCCGCCTCGTCGAGGCTCGTGAGGACCGTGACGCCGAGAATGCCCCCGTGCCCGTCGCTCCCGACGGCGAGCCCGGATACCGCGGCCTCGAGCATCTCGCCGCCTCCACCGGCGTGAGCTGTGACCCAGCGAGCGCCGACGCTGCCGAGCCGTTGTGCGGCGCGCTCCACCTGCGACGGGATGTCGTGGAGCTTGGCATCGGCGAAAACCGGGAGTCCGAGTTCGGCGACAGCCGTGATCGTGCCGGGGCCAGGGCCGTGAAGCAGCCCTAGCCCCACCTTGAAGCCGGCGACGTGATCACGCACCCGTCGTGCGAGCCGCACCGCCTCCTCGGCGGTCGGCATGTCGAGAGCGACGAGGACCGGAGCGCTCACCAGGCCTCCATGGCGCCGACGAGCGAACCGACGTGATCGATCCGCTTGGCCGAACAGTGGGATGCGAGCTCACGCACGATGCGCCGGCCGACCCGCGGACTGGCGAAATGGGCGCTGCCCACCGCCACGGCGCCGGCCCCGGCGAGCATGTATTCGACCACGTCCTCGCCGTGTGCCACGCCCCCACACCCGATGATCGGGAGGTCGGGGCGGGCTTCTCGCACCTGGATGACGCACCGGAGAGCTATCGGCTTGAGTGGCGGACCCGAGTATCCGCCGACCGTG
>JABAOD010008624.1_pt5 | contig 10375 bp, 6 predicted proteins | sample 7062151 | NCBI WGS metagenome assembly JABAOD01 (sample SAMN14538626, study PRJNA623070) | marine sediment metagenome | biome: marine biome [ENVO:00000428]; feature: marine pelagic biome [ENVO:01000023]; material: deep marine sediment [ENVO:00002113] | place: India: Gulf of Khambhat ...
ATGTGCCCACGGAAGTATTCGAGGTCCTTGCGGGCAGCGACCGCTTCACCCGCTGCAAGCCGCGACATGCCGCGCCACAGGCGGATTCGAGCCACGAGGGTGCGGTCCTCGTCGCCGTCGGGCACGTGTGTCAGGGCGTCGGTGTAGAACTTCACTGCATCCGCGTACTCGCGATTCAGGAGGTAGTAGTTTCCCACCTGCGCGTACTCGGCAACGTCGGTCGGATACCAGCGTATTGCATCCTCATCGAGATCGAGCACCGCGGCTGGATCACCAGGGGGCAGGTGCGAGACCGTGGGCAGATGTGTGGCCCAGAAGGAGAGCTTCGTGGACTGATTGCCCCATCGCGCGGACGAGATATTCATCAAACCGAACCGTCGCGAGGGGAGCGTGCCGTTGGGTTGAGCGACCATCAGGTTATGCCGCTGTGCGGGTGCCCATCGGATGCGACCGTGAGGCACGATCGCAACCGTACGGTCGAATTCCTCCGCCAGGGTGAGATAAGCGAGGTTAGATCCCGGCTTTGACCAGCCCAGGAACTGCTCCACTTGCAAAGCCCCGGACAACTCGGTGAGGGTGCCGGATTCCGGATCTACGAGCAGCAGACGTTTCTCGCTCAGCATCCCCAGCAAGCGCTCACCGGGTGCCCAGTGAAGGTCGGTGGTCTGTCCTTCAGGCATGCTGAGGACCCGCTGCGGTCGATCGGTCGCGATCCGCGTCAGTACGAGCTCGCGGATCGGGTTTGAATCCGCCGGCTGGCTCGAGTCCGCCGGCTGCGCCGCTGCCGGTGCCCTGATGTGGGCGAGCCAGCGCGAGTCGGGCGACCAGCTTCCGAGGCGCGGACGCAGATCGTAGAGAAATTCGCTGTGTCCCCGATGCTGCGCGTCCTCCACTCTGTGCTCCGGCACGACAGGGGGCGCCGGACTCTTCTCGATTGACCGCCATTTCGTCTCGTCCGAACCAATGGGCCCGAGCCACAGGGCGCCCATGTCCGACTTACGGGTCGCAGAGGTGAGCCACTCGCCGTTCGGACTGATTGAAAACGCCAAGCTCGGTGCGCGAATCGGCGACGCCACGGTGCGCATGCCGTTGTCGGCGTTCAAGGACATGACGGACTGAAGGCCGGACGCGTCGGTATCGAGGAACAACACGTGATTGCCGTCCGGGTGCCAGGCGAAGAGCGCGTCGGCTTTGAGCTGGATCTCTGCCCGAAATCGAGCCGCAGTAAGAAATCTCGGATTTGCAGGTGTCCAATCGCTCGGTAGAGTTGCCGAATCTCCCGCGGACTTTTGCACGTCGGAAGTCCAGATGTCCTCCGGGGCCGGCCAATACCAAAGCGCGTAGCTCAGCAGTCCGGTGCTCGAGTCCCGCTTGCCATCCGTGACGGCGAATAGTACGGCACGCTGTCCTGGTGCCCAATGGGGAGAGGACAGGGTGGTATCAGGCTTTGCCGTGAAAACGCGCCGATGCATGTCTCCCCGCGTGCGGGCTACAAAAACGCTGTCCTTATGACGATATGCAATGGCCCGGTCGTCGGCAGAGAATGGAATTGTGCGGTCCTCTTCCCATCGAACGGTGCCGTTCGGCACGCACGCGGCAAAGACCGAGAGCGCGAGTAAAACGACCGCAAGCTCTGCAAGCGTACGCGGCGAATCCGGTAAGTGTCGATGGCTATTGCTCATGTTCAAGTACCTTCAATCGAAGCAAAGCGAGCTCCGTCTCCGCGGTTCCGGGATATTCGCCGACGATTTGTCGGTAGGCGATCATGGCCCGTTCTCTCTTTTCGAGATGACGCTCGAGCAGGTCGCCCAACATCAACAGCGCCTGGCGCCGCTGCTCGTGCGGAAGGCTCGCGCGCAAGGCCTGCTCGATGTTTCTGCGAGCCTCATCGTATTCCCCAAGTGCGATGTGGAGTTCCGCCAGTTGCATGAATGCCTGTCCCCTCAAGGCACCGTCGCGGGAGATTCGAATAATCGCGGCGTAATCACTCTCGAGTTGATGACGTTCGGCAATCGCCCGGATAGCAACGGAATGCCGGCGCTCGGTGCTCTCCCAGAGCGCATCCGCATCGAGATTTCTGCCTGGAGCCGCGCAGCCGGGAAGCACCGTAATGAGGAGTAAACCCAAGGAGGCACCGGCCGCAATTTTGTGCGCTGTCTTCATGATTGGCTTTGGTTGGCGCCGGTGCCGGGACAACCGGTCCCTCCAATCATCTAGGATCGATAGCGATCGATGACTGAATATTAACCCGGGATCGCAATCCTCCGGACTTACAGATCGCTAACATATTCATCCCAAATGCACGGCTGCAAGGTAACACGCCGTTTACCGGTGCCGGCGTTTGATTCGCGTGCTTGTGCGGTGACGGGGGGTGATCGATTCCGCCAAGCGGAAAGTCGCCCGGCGTGGACTGTCGAGCCGTTGATCCATGTCAATGCATCAATCACGGCTCACGGCAAGTGGTCAGGCTCAACAGGCAGACTGGTCAGGCGCTGTTCAGCATGGTCGAGCGTCGTGGCACCATCTGGTAGGAACGCGCCTCGAGGAGCCCTTCGCGCGCGAGATCGCGAAAGCGGCGGTGGTTGATTCCTGCAGGCTCGTGGAATCCGATGGCCATCACGTCCAGGGTGCGCCGGCGTCACCGTTCCGGGCCCCGCGACGATTGTCCACGGCAAAAAGAAAGCCCCTCTAAAGAGGGGCTTTCCATACAGCCCCCCCAGGCGGGGGGCTCGTGCCGATGCCGCTCAGTCCTTGGTCTTGGCGGGGACCACCTTGAGCCAGGCGCTGCCCTCGAAGTCCGAGCCTGCTCGAGCGGCGCGTGCGCCCGAACCGCCGCCGGTTCGGCCCTTCACGTGCCCCTCCAGGCTGCTCGGCCCGAAGCCGGCCTTCTCGGTGTAGAAGTGACACACGAGATCCCGATGGCCGTCGCGGTTGACGTCGCGGTAGTTGTTGGAGCACTTGTGCAGGCTCCGCTCGTTACCCGTCGCTCCGAACGTGAGGCTCTGCTGGTCTACGTCCCTCACGTCGAAGTCCTTCGAGCCCAGAAGAGCGACCGGAAGCTTGCCCTTGCTCCTGGGGTTGAAGGGCGGCGACACGTTGTCGTTGCCGGGCTTGATCACCATGCTGATCTGCACATTGGGCACCGAGACGCCGCTGATGACGAGCACGTAGTCGCCCTCGTCGACGTAACCCGACCACGTACTACCCCCGTGGGTAAAGTAGCGCGGATAGCTGCTGACTCCGACGGTGTACATGCCGGTGGCCGGCACGACGAAGCCGTCGATGCGGGCATCGTAGGCATGGTAGCTGCCAGGATCGACGCTGGCATCGTCACCGGCGCGCAGCAGGCTGCCCGCGGAATCGAAGATACCGATCACGGTATCGACGCTCTCGCCGGCTCCAAAGCCCTGGTCGATGTCCACTGTCAGCACGTCGCCTGCCTGCGCGAAGAAGCGGAAGAAGTCGACGTCGTTGGGGTCATCCGCCTTGCTCAGCGCTCCACTGACCTGCAGCTCCGAGGTGCTGCCCCGCAGCACTTGGGCGTTTGCAAAAGGATTGTTGGGCTCGGACTCCAACACTGAGGATGCGTAGGCCTGGCCCGTGCCGGCCGCGAGCACGGCGGCGGCAAGAATTGACGAGAGTCTTGCTGTGACGTTCATGTTTATCTGTCCCTTACTTGCTGTTTGCCGAATTACCGAATCTCCACCGCCTGCTTCTCACCCTACGAATCCCGAAGTCGCGTCGGAAATTCCCAGTATCGTAATTACTAACCGTGATACGTCGATTGACCCACCATCTTGCGCCATCAGCTCCAGCGCCTCGGGGCCGGTCTTGAGGTAATTATCGGCACCTGCGCAACGGAATCCGTGCGGCATTAGGCAGTCACGCTGTGCTGCAAATCACCAATTCGGCGCTTTTTGGCTGTCGATAATCAATGGGTGACGGTATGGCGCCGAATGTCCAGGCGAGCCCGGCCGGCGCGGGCATCGAAGGCCGGTGGGAGTCGCGGTTGTTTCGTGTCAACGTGCCGTAGGAACGGTTGGCATGTAATTGCCCGGCTGAGAAATTAGGCGTCTATTTGCCGGCTCTGTTGGCGGGTCGGGTAGGAATGTCCCCTCAACGCAGAGAGGATTCGCAAGGCAACGAAAAGCACGCGCGAGAGGCGCAGGGCAATCAGAGCAGGAGGTCGCGGTCCTCGCGAGTGCTGGCGAATTCGTGATGCTTCAGGTGCTCATGGTGCAGACGCTCCGTTTCTTCGGGATCCAGCACTCCGTGCATGGAGAGACGCTTCTTCGCTCTCGCCCTGAGCGTGGCGAGCCTCGCGCGGGAGCGCTCGGTCTCCTGGAACGACACCAGGCGTAGCAATCTGCTGACCAGCGTGGCGGCGTCGTCGATCGAAGTGCGCTCGGTATTGATCACGATGTCATAGAAGCGCGGGTCTCTCCAATCGCCTTTAAATAAGTGTCTTACAATTCTTGCGTGCGCCGCGTCGTTTGATTTGATCTCCTTGCGTGCGACCGATGCGTTTTCCAGCCCCGCGCGCTCCATCAACCTCCTGACTCGAATGTGCATTGGCGCGCAGACTCTCACGCAGGCAACGTGGGACACCCCGCGCAGCAACTGCGCAGCGCCCCAGCCTCGAATGATGACATTTCCGCGTTCCGCGAGCTCGAATATCTGCTCGGCGGTGCAACGCGCAAGGCATTTCTCGTCGACGCGCCAGCGTTCGAGAATACCGGCGCCGCCCTCGAGATAGCGGTGCACCGCGCTATCGCGCATCTGCAGCCTGCTGGCCACGTGGTGCTCGACGAGCTCGTGATGTACCAGGGTGAGGTCACAGGCATCGGCGACACCGAGAGCCACATCTCTGCCGCCGGAGCCCATTTCCCGAGTCATTGCGATGACCGCCATCTCCATCTCCTCCCGTTCGAAGCGATTTGGAGATGCACAGCGCGCCGGCCCCTGGAGGCCCGTCACCGTGCCTTGTAACCAGCGGTCGCTGCAGGCGCGCAGCTAAAACTCGGATGGCCGCTATCCCGAGGGATGCATTGCGGGGAGGCCTTTTTGTTAGCCTGCGGTTTTCACCATACTCCTCGAGCGGCCGATTGTCATCCGCCGCCCGGGAGCAGGCGCGCCAGCCCCGTCACCAGGGGCGTGGGCGTGCGGGCGCTCGCGGGGATATCCGTGCAATGCCTGGTGCCGTGAGCGTGCACGCTCTAACTCCCGGCCCCGTGTCCGCCACCGTCGCCGATGAGCGAGAACGGTGCCCAAAAAATCGGATGGGCGTAGGAGAATACGGTGCGGCCTTTGGCATCGACGAAGCCCGGCCCGTCAATGAGGGCGTTCATCGTACGGCGCAGTGCCTCGGCTCGGGACAGGGTGGTATCAGCGGCTTGACGTCTGAACAGATCGGTCGTCAGCGTTCGCGCGCTGGTCGTCTCGACCGGCCAGTTCGAGACCAAGAGCGCCCGCGTACCGGCGTAGAAGAACGCGCGCCCGAGCCCCGAAACGGCTTCTGCGCCGGCGCCAGCGCCCGCTGCGGTGTTGCATGCCGATAGCACCACCCAATCGGCGTCCAGCCTGAGCGCCAGGATCTCGCCCATGGTCAGCAGCCCGTCCTCTCTGCCGCTTCCCACCTGCGGGGGTGTCAGCGCCAGTGCAGGTTGCGCCAGCCCGTCCAGGTCGCCCGGCACCAGCCCGTGGGTGGCGAACGCAACCACCTTGTAACTCGACAGCGTCATTGACTTGACCCGGTCTTCGGTTGCCGCCCTGCCGGTGAACACGTCGCGCGAGAGATCCGCGTTCAGCGCGAGCGCGATGCTTTCGATCTCCTCACCCGTATCCGGAAGACGCGGCAGCATGGCCAGATCCGCGCTCGATAAGCCTCCCAGATCCGGAGAGGCGCGCCGTGATAGGAGCAGGCTTCGCACCTTCGGCGCACCGCGCGCGGACATCGTGACAGGCTCTGTCGGCTTCTCGGCCTCGGCGCCGGTGGCCTGTGCGTGCGTGAACCACGGATCGCCGAAGCCCGCAAAAGGCCGGCGCGAGGCCGATGCGGGCGCCAGGCTTCGCAACGTTACCAGGGACGCTACGGAAGGCAGCACCGTCACCGCGTGCGTGCGCGCGAGCCAGGGCATGTCTCGGTACTCGGAGAACAAGGGCTGCCTCTGCGGTACCGGCTGCGCGGACGCGGTGGTCAGCACCGACAACGGTAGCTGCCCGAGTGGGCCGTCCGCGACCACCAGCAGACTGTGCGCCTGCTCCCATCCCGCCGTCACCGGCGCCAGCAGCGCTTTATAAAGTCGGTGCGCCAACTCGACATCGAATGGCGGGATGCCTCCCAGCGAGGCCGCGCGCGGATCCAGCGATCGGCGCAGATCACCAACGGCTGCGGCCATGCGCTCTCGCCCGAGCGGGGCGACGGTGAATGCGAGCTGTCCCACCCTGGGTATCGCCCAAACATAGGCCTTGTCCTTCGCGACATAGGTCACCACCAGCGCCTCGCCGACCGCCAGGCTGTTACGTGCGGCGGTAATGGTCGCGGGCCTGGGACTCATGAGCGTGGCATATTCGGGGAATCGTGTCTCGATCGCTTCGGCGAATGCGGCCCGAGCGTTACGCAGAGTGTCGATCCGCACCCTCAGCTCCCCTGTGGCGGCCGCCCCCGGCCTGTATTCGGGGCGCAATAACGTGCGCGCCAGCAACCCGTGCAACGCGCCAATCTGCTTGACTGCGTCCTGCTCTTTTCGCACGAGCTCCGCGAGCTCCGCGTCGCCGGCGGCGGCACGGGCCGCGCTGGCCGACAAGGCCCGCTGCACCGCTTGCCCGCGGGCGAACTCGGCGAGCCGGAAGGCTTCGCCTACTGCATCCGGTCCGATCCCGACGCTGGCATCTTCGAGGCTCACGAGCAGATCGATGTAGGCTTCGAGGATCAGACCGAGGCGCATCTCCTTGGCTGTTTGATCGCCTAATTCCTCGTCGCTTCGACGAGAGCGCGTCATCAGTATCGGCACCGACGCCGCGAATGCGTCCATTGCCTGTCGCTGCTTTCCCATCCTGGCAAGCGCCATAGCGAGCACTCCATGCGCTTCGGCCGTGACGTAGTGCTTGGGTCCCAGAGCCGTCAGATGGTGGCGCCACGCCCTTCGAGCGAGCGCTTCTGCTTCGTCGGCCCGGCCGGTGCTGACAAGCGCGACGGCCCAAGTGATGTCACGGGAAAAGAACTGATCGAAGGTGACGGCGTCCGTCGCGAGATCCGTTTCGATTGACTCGAATACTTCAATCGCCGCTGTCCACTGCCGCTGGTTGACCAGCGCTTCGGCAAGCTCGGCGTGGGCCAGTGCAAGTTGAAAGGAATCCCTCGGTGCACCAGTCTCCAGGTAGATGTCCGCCAATGCGCGCGCAAGGCGTTCGGCTTCTTCATGGCGACCCTGCGCGCCAATCACACGAACCAGGGTCTTCAGTTGCAGTGCGGTGTCCTGCGAATCGCGGCCGGCCCGGGCGAGAGAACCCATCACGGCCTTCCTCGCTTCGATCTCTGCTTCGATTAATCGATCTTGACGCAGTAGGTTCTCAGCGAGCTCGGCGTGGCTCAAATCGATGTGTATTGCGCTGTACGTGGCGTGCGGATGAACTTCGAAATTTTTCCGAAACCTGGTGATGGCGATTCGATAGTGTTGCTCGGCATCCGCATATCGTCCCTTCACGTCGAGCAGGTTAGCCCTTGCCCGCTCAATCTGAGCCGTCCAGAGGTTGTTCCATTCGGGCCATGATCGCCACGACCTGGCCTCATTGAGCAGTGCTTCCGATTTTTCCAGAAGTCGTTCTGCCGCAATCAAGTCTCCGCTGCGCCCGTAGTGGACAGCCAGTACGGCTCCGCGCGTAATTCCCAAGCCGCGGCGATTCGAGGGGATGGACGCGAGCGCCTTTTCCCGATGATCGATCGCGTCGACGAACCTGCCCGCAAGCAGCTCGGCATTCGACAGATCCCAGAGAATGCCCGAGCGAATTCTGTCTTCACTCTTGCGCGACAAACGCTCGGCTTCTTTGAGATCCGCGAGGTAGCGTTGACTGTCACCGATCTCACGTGCTGCCAGGCCACGCTTCCAAAAGAACTCGGCCAACTCCGTGTTACCGGCGCCGAGCGGCGGCTCGGCGGTTGCCAACGTGCGAGCGCGCTCCATCGCTTTCGGATCCGCAAGCTCGTAGTCATCGATAAGCCCGGCGATATCGTCGATGGTTCTGGGTGGCGGGGTGAAGGATTGTCCTTCGAAGGTCGCCGAGACCTTCTTGGCCTGCTCGAGCGAGATTGCCGGAGGCTCGCGTTCAGTGCTCTGGCAGCCCGATAGCAGTTGCAATACGACCGATGCGGCTGCCATTAAACGAGCTCCCGGGCTCACTCGTTGCGTGTGATGAATACGTATTCCGGTCACCGAAACGACTCCCCCCGAGGTCCGTGCGCCAGAGCGAATAAGCCTGTGACAGGAGATTCCGCGGGCGAACGGTTCGTCAGGCGAGCCGTGTCGAAGATTCTCTCCGTCGGGATTGCAGCCGTCATGCTGCGTCGCCGGAGGGGACAAGAGGGGGCATCCAATTCACTCTGAGCGATTCAGCGAGAGGGGCGGGCCACGGCATTGGTGTGATACCGGTCGAGTTTGGTGCCGGGAGAGAGACTCGAACTCTCACTCTGTTGCCAGAACCGGATTTTGAATCCGGCGCGTCTACCAGTTCCGCCATCCCGGCACGGGTTGGGAGGAATACCGGCCAGTAGTATAAGGAACAGCCTTGCGCAGGGGCAAAGCAGCGTGACGGGGATCGCGAGTGCATTCTGCTAACATCGCCGCGCATGCGCGCCAGTGATTTCCGATTCGAGCTGCCGCCCGAGCTGATCGCCCAGTATCCGCTCGAGCACCGGCGGGAGAGCCGGCTTCTGGTGATGAACGGCTGCGACGGTGGACTCGAGGACCGCCGCTTCGACGAGCTCGGCAGCCTTCTCGAGCCCGGCGATCTGCTCGTGATGAACGACACCCGGGTCATCAAGGCACGCCTGGCCGCCCGCAAGCCGACCGGCGGACGGGTGGAGATACTCGTCGAGCGCATCGTCGACGCGCGCCGGGCGCTCGCGCACGTGCGCGCGAGCCGCAGCCCCGCGCTCGGCAGTCAGCTGATCATCGACGACGGCGTCCGGGTCCGGGTGTGCGGGCGCCGGGATGATCTGTTCGAGCTGGAAATCGAGGGCGCGCACACCATCGACGCCCTGATCGCAGAGACGGGTCGGGCGNNATCAGACTGTCTACGCCCGCGAGGACGGCGCGGTGGCGGCGCCGACGGCCGGGCTGCACTTCGACGCCGATATGCTCGAAGCGCTTCGCGACGCCGGCGTCGGCATCGCATTCATCACGCTGCGGGTCGGGGCGGGCACTTTTCAGCCGCTTCGAAGCGACGACGTCGACGCGCACGTGATGCACGCGGAGCATGCCCGTGTGTCCGAGGCGGTCTGCGAGCAGGTGGCCGAGACGCGTCGCCGCGGCGGGCGCGTCGTCGCCGTCGGGACTACCAGCGTGCGGGCCCTGGAAAGCGCATCCGCCGGGGGCGTGCTGGCGCCATTCGAGGGCGAGACACGCCTGTTCATCAAGCCCGGCCATGTGTTCCGCTCGGTCGACGCGCTGCTCACCAACTTTCATCTCCCCGAATCGACCCTGCTGATGCTGGTGTGCGCATTCGCGGGCTTCGATAACGTCATGCGCGCTTACCGGCACGCGGTGGCGGCGCGCTACCGTTTCTTCAGCTATGGTGATGCCATGTTCGTGACGGCGGCCTCCCCGTGAGTCACATGAGCTTCGAGCTCATCGCCGGCGACGGCGCCGCGCGCCGGGGACGTCTGCGCTTTCCCCGCGGCACGGTGGACACACCCGTGTTCATGCCGGTCGGGACCTATGCAACGGTCAAGGCCATGACGCCGGAGGAGCTCGAGGAGTGCGGCACCGAGCTCATCGTCGCCAACACCTTTCACCTGATGCTGCGCCCGGGTGCCGAGCGCGTCGAAGCCCTGGGGGGGCTGCATGCGTTCATGCACTGGCAAAGGCCGATACTCACGGACTCCGGCGGCTTCCAGGTCTACAGCCTCGGCGACATGCGCCGTATCAGTGAAGAGGGGGTCGCGTTTCGATCGCCGGTGAACGGCGATGCCGTATTCCTCGACGCCGAGACCTCAATGGCGGTGCAACGACGCCTCGGCTCCGACATCGTCATGGCCTTCGACGACTGCACCCCGCTGCCGGCGAGCGAATCCGAGACGCGCGAGTCCATGGAGCGCACGTTGCGCTGGGCCGCCCGCTCGCTGCGCGCCCACGGCGACAGCGAGGCGGCGCTGTTC
>JABAOD010021869.1_pt2 | contig 10374 bp, 4 predicted proteins | sample 7062151 | NCBI WGS metagenome assembly JABAOD01 (sample SAMN14538626, study PRJNA623070) | marine sediment metagenome | biome: marine biome [ENVO:00000428]; feature: marine pelagic biome [ENVO:01000023]; material: deep marine sediment [ENVO:00002113] | place: India: Gulf of Khambhat ...
CGCCGGATTCGACGATGACGCGCGCCACCTCCCTGAAGTGTGAGAGATCGTCCAGGTTGGCGAGCCGCAGCCGCTTGCCGTCGGCCTCGACAGCCGCGTCATACAGGTCGCCCCGGGTGAACAGCCGGATAAGCAGGTAGATCAGCCGTCCGAGCAGCTGGTACATGGTGCCGTAGGTCAGCGCGATCGCGCTGTTCATCAACCCGCCCGGCGTCAGGAACCTGACGATCTCATACATCACATTGCCAAAGATGTTGTACCAGGCGGAGGGGCTTCCACTCCGTCGCCGCACGAACACGTCGCCGTCGGCGAGGCTCAAGCGCTGCGCGATACGAAACTGGCTACCGTTCCTCAGGGGGCCCAGGTTCACGGTCTGCAGACTGTTCCCCTGGGAGACCTGAACGCCGTCGCCCACGGCAAAGGGGATCCCTTGAAAGTCCGGGATCGTCAGCCAGCGGCTGTCATCCTCCTCGCGACGAAGCGAGCCCGCGACGAAGGGTGAGAACTCCGGCATTTCGACATCCGTCGCCGCGGCCAGCGTTATGTCGATGGCCCAGAGCGGGAACATGGTGAACCACAGGGGACCGAACCACAGGTACTGCTGCGTGTGGCGCAGCTCATGTTCCACCAGGCTCTGCCAGCGGTTGACCTCCCAGTTCTCCAGGTCCTCCGGAACCAAAACCGTGCCTGGATTGAGCTCGCCGTTGGCCTGGCGGTCCGTTTTGCGGAAAGGGATGGCCACGACCAGGTTAGGACTCGGGATCATAAAGTTCTGCAGTATCCCACCGATGGTGACCGCCCCACCCTGCTGCCTAAAGGATTCGGAGTACTCCGTGCCAGCCAGATCCGGGATCGTGATGTCAACCCCGGCGCCGGAGAGCCCAGGAGCAGCGCCAAACTCGAGCTCAACGGCCAGCGCGCTGTCCACGGCCGCCGGGNNTCAACGATGCCAACCCGCTGGTCGGCCGTCAAGGTCATGATGTTCGGCTGCCACACATCAAAGCGCACTTCCTGCGTCGTGCCGTCCGGCGCCACATTGAGGGCTATGCCCTCGATCCCCGCCCGCGAGCCGCCCGTCCCCGGATCGATGGGCATCAAGCGCCGCAGGTTCAAGTCCACGAGGGGCTGCGAGGGATCGAGAGCGTTCACGAGCGTCAGCTGCGTGCCTGAGACCTCGGTCACCCGCAGGCTGCTCGTGGCGGCGTTCCAGAACCCCTCGACGATCTCGCCAACCCCGAAGCGCGGCATCTGGACTCGTCGCCGGTTGGAGCCTACGTCCACGAACGGCAGGCTGGTTACGTTCAGCGGCTCGACGACCTGCGCCGATTCCGCGGTTGCACCAGCGGTCAGCGCTACCTGTTGTGGGGCGCCTCCCTCCAGTCGCACCGCCGCGCCCTCAACCTCCGCCACACGATACTGGTTCAGGTTGCTGCCGCTCCAATCGGCATCGACTACATCCCCCACAGAGAACGGCGGCGGCCCCCCGAAGTCCACCCTGAGCGGCCCCAGCTGCCTCGCCAGGAGCTGCGGGCCTCCATCATCCAGAAGCACCGCCTCCAGGCCCGAGGCGCTCAGCGCCAGGGCGCGGTCAAAGCGGCAGGTCAGGCGCACCCTCCGCACCAGGGCGGCTTCCAGGGCTCCCGCCTGTCTCAGCAACACAAACTGCGAGGGGGTCGGTTGGTTTGCGCCAGCGGCCGCGGCGCCCGCCGAGGCGGTGGAACCGGAGACGGTCGCCCCCGGTATGGCATTGGTGAGCCCGGCCCCAACACTGAGCGCCGAAAGATCACTTACGGCAAGCTGGTGGAGCTGCAGCGCCACGCCCTCCAGGGCAACCGTCGGGTCAAGCGCCAACACCTGCTCGCTTTCGAGGGAAAGTCCGCCTTGGTCAGGCGGCCGGAGAGGGAAACGCTCGACCTCGTAGGGATTGGCGGTGTTGCCAGGCAGGGACGAGCCCAAGACCAGGGAATCGTAGACCAAGCCCGTCACCGCCCGGACAGCCAGCCCGCCGGCGTTGTCCTCAATCCTCAGGAAGCCGCTCGCGGGCGCCGTGCCAGCCGTGCGCGCCTCATAGGTGAGGGCCGGGCCGGTTTCCGGGGCGGCGGTTCGGCTACCCAGTTCCACGCTGCTGACGAGCTGCTGCCAGTCAACGGAATCGCCAGTGGCACCCAGGGAGCCCAGATCCCGATCGACGCGTCGCTGGCGAGCACCGGCCTCCTCGGTGACCACGACCGGGAGCGTGTTGCCGCCGCCGGTGACGGCGATGGTTTCGTTCACGGCAGGGATCGGATCGTTGGGGAAGTCCAGGATCTGGGGATCAGCGCTTCGAACGGCCTGACGGACCGGGCCAATGGACTGGGCACTGGACACCGTCAGAGGCGCGGACATGCCGCCTGGGAGCGCCGCATCCAGCTGGACGCTCGCCTCCAGCCGCTCGATCAGGGCGGCCCCGACGGCGCTCCCGCCCTGGCTGAGTCTGAGCGGGTCTCCCTTGGCATAGGCAGAGGTGGTGCCTGAGGCGTCGAGGTGCCCCGGCTGCGGGCCGCTGTTGAGGCTCTCGGAAGTCGGGGCGCCCAGCCCTCGCATTCGAATCTGGAGCGGCCCTACACCCAGCGCGGTCTCGGCCAAACGGATCTGTGTCGAGAGTCCGGCCTCCACCGCCGACAGCACGCGCACGATGGCCGCGTTCGCCCCGGCATCGGTGAGCAAGACCAGGTCGTCAGCCCGCAAGCCGAGCCCGACCGCCGGCGCGACGAGCAGCAGGTGACCCTGAATGGTCCCGATGCCGAAGACGCCCGAGGGCTCAAGTTCTGTAAGCGTACCGCTCACTGGCCCCCTGAGCCCCCGGCGACGATCGAAGTGAATCCCGCCCGAGGGGAAATGGGGGACCGGAGAGCCAGGCACAACCGGCTCAGCTCCACCCCCGGCGCGGGACCAGGGGAGGGCGCGCTGACCGGCGGCAATGTTGCCCGGGTTGAGGGCGCCGCGCAACAAGAAAGAGCCGCCTTCGTCGGCCTCGACGAGCAAGAGGCTGCCGTAGAGCCCGGGGCGGAATTCGCCTTGTGGATGAAAACAGTGCACCTCGGCCCTGGCGTCAAAAGTGGCCCGGCGTTCCCAGACTATGTGCTGCATCGTCCAGGCGACCCCCTCCTGGGCGACCACGCCATCAAGCTGAATCGCGCCAACTTTGAGGCGCTCGCTGCTAATGTGTTGGGCTGAGAAGAACCGGTCCAGGTTGCCCGAAAACAGGCAACCCCAGAGGTTGACGGTCATGACCATCCCGATCCAGCCCGTCCAGTTGTTCTGCAGCGCCCAGGTCAGGCTGCTGAGGAGGTAGGGAAAGGAGATCTGGCCCGTCGGATCGGCGAAGGTAACGGGGTCGTTCTGTCCAACGGCATAGACGCCGCCGGAGCCGTTCTCTACGAGCAGAGGCCCGCGGTAGCCTGCGGCGCGGCGGGGATCCCGGCCGCCTCCGTGAAAGGGATCAGGCGAGCTAAAGGCTCCAGTGCGGGGATCCAGTGAGCGCGCCAGGAAATAGACGAAGCCTGCGCGGACGGCGCCCCCATAAAGCCCAGGTACGCCGGAGTGGGCCAGCAGGCTCTCACCGAAGGCATCGCGCGGGATGCGAGTCTGCCCCTCGCGGGTCGTGACCCGCACCGAGGTGAGGGTAGGATCGAGAGAAAAAACGGCCGCCAGGGGCGCGCCCGGGGGGCCGTCCACCCGCCCCAGGCAGGCCATGCCATCCCATAAGTAGGTAGCCCTGACGCTTCCGTCGGGGTTGGTGATGGTCCACAGGCGGCCAAGTTCATCGAAGTGCCAATTGGCGGGAAGCGGGGCGACGTCTTGCCTGCGGCCTGCTGCGCTGTAGGCGATATCGAATGCCTGCCCGCCCTCCACGACCCGCACCGGTCGACCCTCGGGGCCATGCGTCAAATGACGTACGCCGAAAGGTCCCTCGATCCGGGTCAGCTGATCCCCCTCATAGCCATAATGCCAGTCACCCAAGGGGCTCAGGCAGGCCGTAATCCGGCTGCGATCGTCCCGGCGCACCTCAACGCCGTCTATCTGAACGGGCCGGCCGGCTGCATCCCAGATGTATTCCTCTGTCCATGACTCACCAGCGGCGCGCACATGGCGCAGCAGACCATGCGCGGCAACGACTTCCTTGAGGTTGACGAATCCCGCATCGAACTCCTTCCCGTCGCCGTTCTGTTCGAGGTACATTCTCCCGTTGCAGCTCAACCGAGCCAGGCGCCCCGTCTCGGTGTACTCGTGGATCAGACTCGCTTGCGTCCCAGGGATGACGAAGATTTGCGTGAAGGGCGTTCCCATTATCCAACCTCAACTTCCACCGACACGCTCACACTAGCGCTTGTATAGCGGAGCGCCTCCAGCAAGGCAATGACCTCGCGCCGTATCGCCTCCAGAGCCTCCTCGAAGGCTTCGACCAGTTCCGGCCCCAAGTTCTCTACCGCCTCCAGCATGCCGGCCGGGTCCAATTCGGCCAGCTGCTCGCCGACTGCAGACAGCGAATCGCCTACCCCCACCAGCGCGTTCGTGGGCAGCGCGGCCTCAACACTGGTGAGCGTGTCGTCCAGCAGGGAAAGATCGCCCAACAGCGCGGCCGGATCAAGGGACCGGATCCCGCTGGCGACCTCATCAAGGACGGCTTTGATCTCAGCCGCGAAGGCGGCGGGGTCGTAGGCTAGCAGGGTCTCCCGGATGGCTGCGTGCACCTCACCCAGTTCCAGCGCCAGACGGCGAGGATCCAGTAGATCCATTTCCTCGCGCAGCACGTCGACTACGCCGAAGAACTTCTGCGCTTGCACGGCCGGGTTGTAAACGTTCAGCATGTCGTCGAAGCGCTGAATGGCGCCCTCTACCGCCCCTTCGAATTGGGTTGCCACCTGGGGCGCCTTTTCGAGCAGGGCAAGGACCAGCGCATCGACCTCGGCAGCCAGCGGCTCGGGATCAAGGGCGACCAGAAAGGCGTCCAGGTCTTCACCGAGCCCCGCTAGCCGACAGCGTTCCAGGGCTGCGGCGGCCCGCTCGAGCGTGGCTCCGATCCCGCCTCCGGCTTGCATGGCGGCCCCCCGAGCGCAGGCCAGGGCGCGCCTGAACTCCGCCTGCAACTCGCTCCGCATCGGCCCTGGCCCGGCTTGCGCCACAACAGCCAGGGAGGCATCCACATCGACTTCGCCAACCTCGAAGTTGGCCTGAATGGCGAGCTGAGCCTTGATCTGAGCCTTGGCCAGCGGCAGCAGAAGGTCCTCGAGTCCGGCGTTCAGGCGATCTTCGATCTCCCACACTTCGGCCTGGAACTCCCGAATGTCTCGGGCCAGACCGCCGCAGAGGGCGTCGATTGAACGCAGGGCCTCACCAGCCGGGCCCTCGTCCAGCTCGGCCAAGATCTCCCGCAGCTTGTTAGGCAGATAGGTGAAGAGGCGAATGAGGTCGCCCGGCCGCATCGCCTCCGGTTCCGGGGGCTGCTGCGGACCGGGTGGGGCACCGGGTTCCACAAATTCCGCCTCCGGGAGGAGCTGGCGGATGGGTTCTGCCAACGTCCGAGCGGCGCGCTCACCTGCGGCACCAACGGCATCACTCAAACCCTGCACCGCTGTTTCCTGGCTAGGAAGGGGGATGTTCCCCAGCAAATCATCGTACGCCTGGATGACCGGCTCCAGCAGCTTGTTGGGGTGAACGGCGTCTAGGGCCTCCAGCACTGCCTGATAGGGCTCACGGATGGCCTCCACGCTGGATTGGGGATCTAGGCCGTCAATGAAATCGGCCGCTTCGGTAAGGTGAGCGGTCACGCCGTCCAACAATGACGTGGGGTCGAACCCGCGCATCACGTCGAGCGCCTCGCTAACCTCAGCCTCAATCGCAGCGATGAGCTCGGCCGGGATCAGGTTCTCCAGCACCTCGCTCGCCGCCTGAAGGCCCTCCGTCACGGTCGCAGCGATCTCGTCCGGGATCTCGAGCTCGGCAACGGCCGCCCGAACCGGCTGGAACACCAGCTCGAAATCGAGGCCCTCCAGGGTGTCGATCAGTTGCTCGACCAGGGGCCGCATCGGCTCCGGGAGAGGCGCCACCGTGAGCAGGGCTTCAGCTGTCTCGCGGAGTTCTGTGATCGTGTTGACCACCTCCTGCGCCGCCTGCTCGATTCCCAGATGGTCCACGGCGACAGTGATCTCCTCAACCGCCGCACGGAAGGCCTCCAGAGCGCCGGCGGTCTGTGTCAGGATTGCTTCAGCCTGGGCTGCGACGGCGTCGATCTCAGCTCCGATGTCCCCCAGCGCTGAGACCACGTTGCCCAGCGAGTTGCCGATGGCCTCCTGGGCGACTGCAAGCGCCTCCTGGGCCTCGGCTCCGAGGTCGGCCGAATCCACGAAAGATTGGATCTCGCCCAACAGATCGTGCACCTCACGGGCGTAGCGGTCGAGATCAGCATCCTCGATGGCCTGGGCGGCCGCATGAATGAACTTGCTTACTTCGGCTCGGTAGGCGCGAATTGGCAAATCCCTGAGCAGGTTACGCAGCCATTCCTCAAACTTCTTCACCTGATCGTCGATGGGAGCTTCAATCTGGGTGCGCAACACCGGCTCTACGAGCTCAACAACCGAATCCATCAGGGCCAAATGCTGGGATGGGTCGATGTTCTCGACCTCCGCCCGGGCTTGGGCAACATAGAAACGCAGCTTCTCCAGGAACTCCAGAATCCCCTCTTCGCCCGTCTGCAGCGCCTGACCGGCTCTCACCGCCGGGTCGAGGAGACCGCCGATAGGCAAGCGCTCAATCTGGACGCAAAGGGCGAGCAGCTCCTGGCGAATGGAACGGATCGTCTGCGCTCGAACCCGCTCGAGTTCTCGCAGAGCCCGCTCCAGTTGGGCGGCGTCGGCGGTCACCGCAGCCGAGGCCACCGCCTCCAGCGCGAGGATCAGGCCCCTGGTGCGAGTAGCCGGCAGCGCGACAGCCTTGGCGCCATCCAGGACCCGATCCAAAGCGCTGCGTATCGCCTCCAGACTGTCGGTGGGAAAGGGTAGGAGCGCACCGAGGGCCAGCGCCGCCAGGGCCTGTGGATCGCTTGGTGCTTCCCCTTCAACGCTCTCGACCAGACTCGTGAATCTCGACAGACCTCTCAAGTCCACCTGGGTATACCGTTCGGTGAACGAGGTCACGGCGTCCATCATTTCGCCCAGCGAACTCCCCATAGGTCGGAGCAGTGCGTTCAGATCACCGTCAAGCCCCTGGAGGAGCCCGGCCAGGGTTGAAGCCCCCTGGCGGACGGCTTCCAGGTAGGCCTCGATCGGCAGATCATCCGGCCCCAGGGGATCGGCCAACTCAGCGACCGCCTCCACCAAGGGCTTTAGGAGCGCTTCGGGTTGGTCGAAGGTCTCCCGCAGCGTTTGAAGCGAGGCGCCAAGCCCAACCAGCGCGGTCTGAGCGGCACCCCCGCTCAACACGGCCTGTAACTCCTCATCTTCAACGGCGAGCTTGATGGAAACGCGGGCGTCCACGATGCCCGACAGGTCGATGCTTTGAAGGTCCTCCAGCAACGTCATCGACGGTACCTCAGCGTAAGATCAGCAAGGTCCACGGTAAGGAACAGATCGCTCTCGAGCATAGGGATCCTTGACTGGAAAGCCTCCGCCGGCAAGGCCTCCAGGGGCAGGAATCTCTCAGCCCCGACAACCGACAGGAGTTGATGCCCATTCAGTTTCAGGGGTCGACCGCCTGGGTCGGGGTCCCGGACCGCCAGCTTGAGCAGAGGCCCCGCAGGGCCACCGGCCCAAAAGAAACGGCCTCGATTGGCCCGCACAGACACCCCAACCGGACCGTTCTGGGCCTCGAATTCGGGCACCTCAACCCACACTGTGCCCAGGCTTGCCGAGGGCTGCAGCTCGATCGTCCCGGGCGGGCCCAGCTGCCCACCTGGCTCCCCAGTCGTCATATCTACCACCTGGACGGAAAGCTCACTCGCTTCCGGTGCCCTGCCGATCAGGCCCGCGCGCACCAGGGGAAGACCATGGAGCGCGGCCGGCGGCAGGCCGCGCGTCAGCGGCTTCTCACCGACGACCTGTCCATTCGCTCCGCCGGGCGCCGGGACCGGATCGGAGAGCGTCTCAAGCACCCGGACGCCCTCGTAGCGCACCGACAGATCCGCCGTAACCGAGGTTGGCCGCTCCTCCGACAGCGGTTGCCCCCCCAAAGCCGCGCCAAGATCGAGGCCGGTCGGATCGCCCTCCAGCACCGCTCGCAGCACGCCCGGAAAGGCCCGCACCACGGAGCCCCGAGCGCGGGCGAAGGAGAAGCCAGCTTCACCCGGCGGGGCGCCTCTCAGGCGGTAGACCAGATCGAGGGGCTCGCCCGCTGCCAGGGCCGCGTTCAGGGCCGTCTCGAAAGCGACCCGCAGGTCAACCTCCACAGCGGGAGCCTCGGGGGGAAGCTCGCCGGGGAACGCCCACACGACGCCCTCGTCCGGGCCAGCCAGCTCGAGGTCCCGGGGCGGAAGTCTCGCCCAGCCGAAGGCTCTGTCCAACCTCATCTCCAGAACCTCAAAGTCCTCCGGGAATGGGTTCTTGACCACCGACAGGCGCAGTTTTCCGGCGGCCGCCTCCCCCGGCAACGACAAGACCCGGTTGCTGAAATTGGCGCCGCCGAACATCGGAGGCAGGACACCGCGTGCAGGAACGGGCGGCACTGCGTGGAGAGGGATCCAGCCCGCGGCGGGGTCCTCGATGGAGACCACAAGGCGCGGACCGCTTTCACTCAGATGACTCGCGGCTGTCAGACCTGTCCAGCTGCCATCCACCTTGGCTTCCAACCCCTCAAGCTTGAGCTTCGAAACACGCTTGCCTCCCGGGATCGTCAGCCTGCGATGCCTGCCTTCGCTCTTGACCGTCAATTCGCCCAGCGGCTCCTGCACGACAGCCGGTCCAATACGGGCGGAGGCAGATTCCACCTCAACGCTGGAGGCCCCAGACACCCCGGCCCAGGCGACGCGGATAGCGTGGCCGGGCGGTGCGACATCCACCGGCTGGAGGAATTGACCCGCAATGACTCTGGCTTGGCCGGCCGTCCTTTCAGCCTGTACGGCGATCCCAGCTACGGTGCCTGCCATCAGGCCTCCCGAACGTTCAGAGGCAAGCGTCCGATTTCAACGCCCATGCCGTCTTCGCCGTCGTCGAGCCCCACCACCAGTTGGTCGGTCGCCGGCCCGGCCGGCGGCGCATAGGTGAGGGTGGCCGAACCATTGGTCAGCTCAGCCAGCTGGACATCGCCTACGCCGGCTGTGCCTCCGGTGAGGCTCCCGGCCCCCGGCCCGCCTCCAGGACCGAGCAGCAAGAGGGCAAGCGACCCAAAAGGCAGCGGCGGGAGAGGCGCGTCCTGTCCGTCAACCCGCAGCGGACCGACCGTTCGCAACCGGAAGCTCAACTCCACAGGCGCCCCGCCGGCGACGAGCGGCGGGGCGGCCGGGAGGATCTCGAGCGGCAGAAGTGCGCCGCGCACGCGGACCTCACCAATCTGTACCCCGGCTGCGCCGACCTCGCCGACCGGCCAGAACCAACCCTCTGCGCTGATCTTCAGCCCCACGGGCAGCGCTCCGGCTGCCTGGGGATCCAGCGGGGCCTGCGCGTCCAGGATCCGCATCTCCTGAATCAGGAAGCCGGGATCGCCCGGCTCGAGCAGTGCGCTGCCGTCCTGGAAGTCGGGCGCATCCAGGGCGTAGAGCGCGACCTCCAGGCCCTGGAGCTGTTGACCTCTTCCTTCGTTCTTCGCGGGGGTAACCTCAATCCCCACGGTGCACTTCAGGCGCAGAACCCGGCGAGGGTCATCCGATCCCGGCGCGATCTCCGGCCTCTGACTGCCGAATTCAGGCTCGAGGGCCTCGGCCTGCTGGACTCCAACCAGGACCGTAGGGTTATTGGAGGCGGAGGGCGCGGGCGGCGCTTGAACGTTGCCTGCGAAAGGTGCAGGCAGCCGGCTTCCAAGGACCTCCGCCAGGCGTTCCTCAAATTCGGAGAGCAAGGCTCACCTGATCCCAGCCAGGCGCTTGGCCTGACCAATCCAGTTTTCAGAAATGATCCTTTCCACCGNNCCACCGACAACCCCACAATCTTGGCGATCTGCTCCGGGGCCATAACCGCCAACTGGGAAAAGGTGCGCACGTTGGCCGCCTTGAGGCGAGCATCGAAAGTTGGACCGATGCCATTTATGCGGGTGAAGTCCGAGGGCAAGAGATCGGGAATGCCTTTCAGGACGACCATAACCTCTTCGGCCACGATCTTGGGCAGTCGATCCAACAGGGCTACGAACTCGTTTTTGGCCGCCTGGCGCGCCTCTTCGCCCAGCCTGGTTTCGGCGGCGGATATCTCG
>JABAOD010017611.1_pt1 | contig 10373 bp, 13 predicted proteins | sample 7062151 | NCBI WGS metagenome assembly JABAOD01 (sample SAMN14538626, study PRJNA623070) | marine sediment metagenome | biome: marine biome [ENVO:00000428]; feature: marine pelagic biome [ENVO:01000023]; material: deep marine sediment [ENVO:00002113] | place: India: Gulf of Khambhat ...
CACAGCAACACTGAAAGTCACGGTCCCAGACATCGGACGCTGGTCCATTCCGAGCGTCTACCGTCAGCCGTACGCCGTAGGCCGTACGCCGTGAGCGGAGCGAACATGACCGAACCTGACTACGTTCTCATCAACCGCGCTCACTGGGACAAACATGCCCACGAATGGATCGCTGGAGGAGAGCGCGCCTGGGGCGCCGAGCCGGCCTGGGGCATGTGGCAGATACCCGACGCCGAACTGAACCTGCTGCCTGAGAACATGGCCGGCATGCGGGCCGTCGAGTTGGGCTGTGGGACCGGTTACATCTCTGCGTGGATGGCTCGCCGGGGAGCGTCGGTGGTGGGCATCGACAACTCAGAGCGGCAACTGGCCACCGCCCAACGGCTGGCTGCTGAGCACGGGATCGACATCGACTTCATCCACGGCAATGCCGAGCGTGTGCGGTTCGACGACGAGTCCTTCGACTTCGCTGTGTCCGAATACGGGGTGGCGATCTGGGCCGATCCGCTCAAGTGGATTCCCGAGGCGCATCGAGTGCTCAAACCAGGGAGCCGACTCGTCTTTCTCGGCAACCATCCTCTGACGATGCTCGTCCAGGACTTCCGGTCGGATGAACCGCTCACCCGGACCTTGATGGAGCCGTACTTCGGCTTGCACCGCGTCGACTGGGATGATGGGACCGACCAGGGTGTCGAGTTCAATCTCACGATCTCCGACTGGATATCGCTCTTCCACTTCACCGGGTTCGACATCGTGAGCTACCACGAGCTGCAAGCCCCGGCGCCAGGGAACGAGATCCGGTTCTATGTATCCCAGGACTGGGCTCACGACTACCCCTCCGAGCAGGTTTGGAACCTCCGGAAGCGCTGATCAACCGTCGAGGACCGGATCGAGGCCGACGAAGACCCGAGCGAGGTTCTCGAGGGCCTGGTCGTTCTCGCTGCTGCCACCGAAGTAACCGCTGTGTCCATCAGCCTCGAACATCTCGAGACGCTGCGCGCCAAAGGACGGATGGGCCGGATTGGTGCCGAACCACAGATTCTCGTACGTGCCGTCACGCCACACGTCCCACGTCTTCCAATCGAAGGGACTCAGGTCGATCTTCTCGAGCCAGGTCTGCCAGCGATCGGCCGATGTGAGCGTGATCGAGTCGTTGTCGGTGAGGCCTGCCCACACACCGGCTGCGTCGAGAGGAATGTCCGCCACCGAGTCGACACCAACTCCCGGCGAGCCCACCAACACGAGATCGTCGACTTCGAGATCCTGCAGTTCGGACACCGCTCGAGTGGCGACATAGGACCCGTAGCTGTGGCCGACGACGGTGACGTGACGGTCGTTGCCGATGCCGATCGAGTCCATGAGACGGGCGAGTTCGGGCCCGCCGTGGTCTGCGTAGCTGGAGAACGCTGCAGCCGGTACGTTGTCAGGAGCGTCATAGGCCATGGCAACAACGACGGCCACGCCGTCGCTGCTGAGGACCGACGACGCCTGGTGAATACGGTGCCCGCTGACCGACAGATCGTCGGCGGTCCAGAGACTGTGCCCGGTCCCGGGCACGAGGATCACGATGTGGGTGGCGTCTTCAGGGCCGATCCACTCCATGTATCGGCCGTCGCCACCGGCTTCGAACCAGATCGGATTGCGAGACGCCAGACGCCGGAGAATCGCCTGCTGAGAGCGAAGTTCGTCGAGTTGAGCCTGTCGCCACCTCCGGGCTCCTGATCGTGAGGGAAAGTCTGCCAAGGTCTTTTCGGCTTCGGCGATGCGAGTTTCGAGGTTGTCGATTTCGTCCGCGATGAGTCGCCGGTTGGCCTCGACCCTGGCGAAAAGGGGTGCGCCGGGGAGCGAGGCGACAGTGGCGGTGCGCCAGCGGGCGATGAGCCGCTGTTCGTTGGGCGGCAAACCAGCCAGGTAGGAGGTTGCGATGACGGTGCTCAGGGAGGAGTGCAGGCTGTCCCACCTGGTCACGGGCGGTGGCGTGAGCCCGGTGCCCGGGGTCTGTTGGAGCCACTCGGCGAGGCGGGCAGTCTCGATGCGACGTGAGAGGTCTGCTGCTGCGTCGACGAGCCACTGCTCGACAACTGCGATGCGCCAGGTGACGTCGGGGCGGCCATGCGCCAGGAGTACCCGGCGGACTGCGCTTCGGTGGTCCGCCAGAGCCGTCTCCAGCGGTGCCACCTTGCTGCGGACGGCGGCGAGGCCGTCGGTATCGATTACGCGCCACACAATGGCGAGTATTACAAAACAACGTTGTCTACGTCAACGCGAAGAGCGCGGCGTTGGGCGCCGAGCAGGACGAGCCCGGTGACCACCAGAACCGGTCCCAGAGTCTCGAGGCCACTGAAGCCCACGAACCGCCCGGCCACCCACGGAATCGCCGCTGCTCCCAGCGACGCGGCTGCCAACTGCAGGCCCATGGCATCACCGGACCGCTCTGCCCCGACGGCTCCAGGCGTGAGCATGACGAGGGCCGGAAAGATGCCGGCCAAGCTGAATCCGACGACCGGTAGTCCGAGGACTCCCGCAGCTCCCGGGTTCCACCACAGCAGCAGCACACCGGCGATCGACCCGAGAGTGCCGAGGTGGACGATCGACCGGGCAGAGAGCCGATGAGCGACAAGTCCGAAGGCGAGCCGGCCCAAGGTGAGGGCGCCCCAGTAGCCGGCTACCCACGCTCCGGCGACGGGAGTGCCGACCCCGCGTCCCTCCGTCAACCAGGTGAATGCCCATTGACCGGCTGCCACTTCGAGACCGGTGTACAGGAAGAACGTGAGAATCAGCCACGGTGAGATTCGCCGGCCCGATACACCACTCCGGGGGATGGCCACGGCCAGGCTGCGCCGGCGTGAGAGGAGGATCGCCAGCATCACCAACTGCACTGCTGCGAACACGAGATAGCCGGCGCGCCACCCCCGGCCCGAGACGAGTGCGGTCGTCATGACGATCGGTCCGATGGTGGCGCCGATGCCGAAGCCGGCGTGCAACAGGTTGGTCTGGCGAGCGTCGAAGTTGAGGGCGGCGTAGGCATTGAAGGCGGTGTCGGTGAGACCGGCCCCCATGCCGGTGACGACTGTCGTTCCCAACACGAACCACCAATCGGGGGCGGCGGCGTAGCCGGCCAGCCCGATACCGGACACCAAGGCCGCCACCGTGACGGCCCAGCCCGTGCCGAGGCGAGCAACGATGCGACCGGAGGGGATGCTGGTGATCTGGTATCCGACCAACAGAGCGACGAGTAGGACGCCGAGGTCTTCGACGGGACGGTCGACTGCGTCGCGCAGCGCTGGCCAGGCAGTTCCCAGTCCCACCTCAGGCAGGCCCAGCACCACGAACGCGGCGACCGCCAGTACCACCGTTCCGATGCGTGCCATCGAGGGCACGTTATCTGCGTTGCGAGAGAGCAGGTGTCGGTGCAGGGCCTGATCGGTCGATGGGCACTAGGCGGGCGCAGCTTCTGGGCGTACGTTTCCATTGCCATGTCACGTTCCGTCTCGACCAGCGACAAATACACGGTCAGCACTGAGTACTGGCATGTCCTCGAGGACGGTCGGGTTCAATGTGATCTGTGTCCTCGCCATTGCAAGCTCCGCGAAGGCCAGCGTGGGCTGTGTTTCGTCCGGAGTCGACTGAACGATGAGGTCGTTCTCACCAGCTACGGACGCTCGAGCGGCTTCTGCGTCGATCCCATCGAGAAGAAGCCCCTCAACCACTTCCTGCCCGGCACGCCGGTGCTGTCGTTCGGGACGGCCGGGTGCAACCTGGCCTGCCGCTTCTGCCAGAACTGGGACATCTCCAAGGCCCGCGAGTTCGATCGCCTCACTGACGAAGCCATGCCTGACGACTTGGCTCGACGCGCGGTCGACCTCGGCTGCCGGAGCGTGGCGTTCACGTACAACGACCCGGTGATCTTCCACGAGTACGCGATCGATGTGGCGGCTGCCTGCCGAGCAGAAGGCGTCAAGACGGTGGCGGTCACGGCCGGGTACGTGTGCCCGGAACCCCGGACCGAGTTCTACGCGGCGATGGACGCCGCCAACGTCGACCTCAAGTCCTTCGACGACCAGTTCTACCGGCGGATCTGCGCCGGTCGACTGGCGCCGGTGCTGGAGACCCTCGAGTACATCCGACATGAGACCGACGTCTGGCTGGAGATCACCACCCTGCTGATTCCCGGCCTCAACGACTCCGACGAGGAGCTCGACGAGCTCACCTCATGGATCGCCGAGCGCCTCGGCCCGGATGTGCCCCTGCACTTCAGCGCGTTCCATCCCGACTTCAAGATGCTGGATCGGCCTGCCACGCCTCGCTCCTCGCTGCGTCGAGCCAGGGCCATCGGTCTTGGCAACGGACTGCGATACGTCTACACCGGCAATGTCGTCGATCCCGCCGGTCAGAGCACCTACTGCCACTGGTGCGGTGCGATGCTCATCGAACGCGACTGGTACGAGCTCGGTGCATGGGCCCTTGACGAATCGGGGCGATGTCAGTCATGCGGTACCCGGTGCGCAGGTGTGTTCGACGCCGACGGTCCGGGCCGCTGGGGGGCCCGCCGGCTCCCGGTTCGCATGTCGACCTGAGGTCAGGTAGGCGGTCCGATGGCAAACGATCCGTAGCCGACAACGCGGTGCGTGCCACCGGCCGTGTCGCCCGAGTTCCTCAGGTCGAGCAGCTGACACTCCCAGCCGCGGCGCCGGGCCACTGTGAGGGCCCCCTGAATCCCGATCAGGCCGCACGCGTCAGGCCATGCGAGACGCTCGGGTTCGAGCTCGACGATCGCCCCGGCAGTCCGGGCGTCCTGACGCCTGGCCCCCTGATGGTCGAGGTAGTGGGACAGATCGGAGCTCACCACCACCAACGATCCTTCGTCCAGAAGAGCGTCGATGACCGAGGCGGCGGCGTCGAAGTCGTCCCCTGTGACGAGTGGCACAACGGTCACGTCGGGATTGCGGACCTGCAGGAACGGCAGCTGCACTTCGAGGCTGTGCTCCCGGGCGTGGCTCGGATCGTGTGTGCCTACCCCTGGCACTGACGAGACGATCGTCCGGAGTCGATCGTCGACGACGACCCGGCCGAGCGGAGTGTCGAAGACGTTCGCCTCTGGGAGGGACATTCCGGGGACCGGAATGAAGTGGCTTGGACCGATCAGCCCAATCGGTCGCTGGAACGCTGCGTCGCTGAGGCTGGCGAAGCCCGTCGCCGCCACGGGGCCCGAATACTGATGGCCGGCGTGCGGTGAGATGAGCATGCGGATGTCGACGTGAAGCGGCGGAAGGCGAGCGTCGTGCAACATCCGGCCGACAGTGGCGGTCAAGACGTCGGGATCTGCGGGGTAGAAGCTCCCGGCCACCGCCGGGGGACGGGAGGTGAGTCGATCATGGGTCCCCTGCATGGTGCCTCCACGTGTTCGTGGTTCCTGCATCGTCCGTGGGAAAGCGTCGCTCCGTCCAGTGCTGTCAGGCCCGTTGCGGGTGGAATGGTGTCCCCCTTTTGGCGAGGTTGTCGTGTGATGGCCGCTCGGGACTTGCTGCGTTCGAATGTGAGCGCGCCGGCGTTTCATAGGGCAGAGTGGGGGGTCAACTGCGTGAGGAGACAGACATGGATGTTCCCTGGGCTGCGCTCGTACCGGTGTTCGTCGTGGCGCTCGGGTTCGTGATCTATTGCCTGGTTGACTTGACTCGGAGTGAGGTCCGGCACCTGCCCAAGTGGGCCTGGGCGATCATCTGCGTGATATCCGTGCCCATGGGTGGGCTTGCCTACTTGCTGATCGGTCGGGAACCTCGTTCGTGATCCAGACTCACGGGCTCACGAAGCGCTACGGGGCAACGGTGGCACTCGACGCTGTCGACTTGTCGGTCCCGGGCGGCGCCGTCTACGGATTGGTGGGTCCGAATGGCGCCGGCAAGACCACTCTCTTGGGCTTGCTGTCCGGCCTTCGGCGCCCAAGCGGGGGAAACGTGTCCGTCGACGCTGATCGCAGTCGTGTGGCTGTGCTTCCTGACACACCGCGCTTCGACGAGTGGCTGACGGGCCGGGAGGTGGTCGAGTTTGCTCTGCGGCTCAGCCGCCACTCCGTCGACGGCGAACGGGTCGAAGCGGTACTGGCTGACGCCGGACTGTCGGATGCGGCCGATCGGGTGGTGCGGGGCTACTCCCGGGGGATGCTGCAGCGACTGGGCATTGCCGCAACGGTGGTGGCTGATCCCCAACTCGTGTTGCTCGACGAGCCCGCCTCTGCGCTCGATCCGCTTGGGCGACGGGAAGTGCTCGATCTGATCGGACGGCTGCGTGGGTCGGCCACAGTGTTGTTCTCCTCGCACATTCTCAGCGATGTGCAAGAAGTGTGTGACACAGTCGGCGTCCTGGATCACGGCCGGTTGTTGTTCCAGGGCCCGATCACCGATCTGCTGGTGGGTTCGGCAATTCCCCGCTACCTGATCCGATGTCGGCCGCCGCTGGAACCGGCAGAGCGAGCGCTGTCGGCGGCCGGTTGGGTCGACGACGTCGAGCGATTGGGCGAAGACGAACTGGCGGTGTCGGTCACCTCACTGGAGGCGGCCGAGGCCGGCTTGGCCGCAGTGTTGGCAGAGGCAGGCACTCGGGTGGTGTCGATCGTGCCCGAGGGAGTGACTCTCGAACGCGCGTTTTTGGAGCTGACCCGATGACCCTCTGGAGACTGGAGTGGCTGCGGCTGGTTCGCACTCGCCGCTGGGTGGCGCTGCTCGGCGTCTACCTGTTCTTCGGTCTTCTCGGTCCACTCACAGCCCGTTATCTGGCTGAGATCGTGGGGTTCGCCGGTGGTGAGCTCGAAGGCGCGGTCATCCAGTTTCCGCCGCCCACTCCCCAGGACGGCATCGCCCAATACGTCTCCAACGCCATGCAGATCGGCACCCTCGTGGCAGTGGTGATCGCGGCCGGTGCTCTGGCATTCGATGCAGTGCCCGAGATGGGCGTGTTCCTCAGAACTCGGGTGCAGTCGATTGCCCGCATTCTCACCCCTCGCCTCGTGGTGACCACCGCCGCCGTGGGTCTTGCATTCGTCGTCGGGGTCGCCGCGGCGTGGTACGAGACGTGGGTGCTCATCGGATCCGTCGATGCGGGAGGCATGGTCGCCGGTACCGTCCTGTCTCTGCTGTTTCTGGCGTTCGTGGTCTCGTTGGTGGCAGCGGTTGCCGCCAAGGCGCGCACAGTGTTGAGCACCGTGCTCATCTCGATTCTGATCTTGCTGGTCATGCCGATTCTCGGCTTGGCCGAGTCGGTTGGGCGCTGGCTGCCGACCCACCTGTCGAGCTCGCTCATCGGACTGGCAGGTGGCGCACCGATGTCTGACTACTGGGCTGCCGTGGCCGCCACGCTGCTCTCGATACCTCTGTTGATCTGGGCCGCCGTGACCTTGGCCGCCCGCCGAGAGCTTTGACGTCTCGTGAACAGGGAGTGATACGGTCGACCGATGAGCGACCGGAATGCCGCCGTCGTCGAAGAGTTTCGGGCCAACGGTGGGAACGTCGGCGGCTTCTTCGAGGACAAGCCGCTGCTGCTGCTGCATCACACGGGAGCTCGCTCTGGCGTCCAACGGGTGAGTCCCTTGATGTACCAAGAGCTCTCCAACGGTCAGGCGATCTTTGCCTCGAAGGGTGGTGCGCCCAGTCACCCCGACTGGTTTCGGAACATCCTCGCCAACCCAGAGGTCGAGGTCGAGGTTGGTCCACGGCGGTTCTCTGCCCGGGCCAGGGTTGTCGAGGGCAACGAGCGAGAGTCGATCTGGGAGCCGTGGAAGCGTCGCTTCTCGTTCTTCGCCGAGTACGAGGCAAAGGCAGATCGGGAGATCCCGGTCGTCGTGTTGGAGCCCATCGATCGACACCTGAGTAGCCTGACCAGGTCGTGAACATGGGCATCCGCAATCCCGGGGACTACTACAACCTCAAGCTGGAGTTACTGCGGTTTCTCCGCGAGGCATTTCAGATGTCGACATTGACTCGCGAGAAGCAGTCGATCGATGTCGACCGAGCGGCCGACCATCTCCAGGTGTCGGTGGAGGTGGTCCAGGGCACCCTGGCGGAGTTGATTCGACTCCAGCTGGCGAAGCCTCTTCCCAGCACTCCTGAGCACCTCGCTGCCGTCCACGGCGCATGCGAAATCACCACCAAGGGCCTCGAAACGCTTCACGAGGACGAGGTGTGGTGGCACCGGGCCCAAGTCGACGGCGGCCTGGGTGGCGAACAGCTTCCCAACGACGGCTGATCTATCGGCTCATCGTTCGCTCACGAGCGGGCGAGATCATTCCCCAGAATGTGACCAATCTCTCGGGGATCTTGGCGATGTCGGCAACTTCGAACCCGAGCCGTTCGTAGAAGGGCAGGTTGAGTCTCTGGGCGGTCTCGAGATACACCGGTGTTTCGCCGATCTCTCCGAGGCGGTGACGGACCAGCTTGGTGCCGAGCCCCTGCCGCTGGTAGCGGGGATCGACGCCGAGGATCCACAGGAACCAATGGGGATCGGGTGCCGAGCGTTGCTGAAGCCTGTCCAACGGCTGCCGGAACGAGGCCGCCCTTCGCATGGCCTTGGGCGGCAGCGCCATCATCTCCCAAGTGGTGAGCGGCCCGGCTCTGACCATGGTGCGCACGGTGACCTGAGTGTTGCCGGGGGGCAGCCACACCGCCACGGCCTCGAGCTCGGGCGTTGTCTCGACCAACCCGTGCTTCAGGCTGTAGCGGAGTGCGCCGCACATCTGGCGCTGGAGAACAGACCGACGCCCGGTCGAGTCCGGCTCGATGGCTCTGAAGAACGGATCGTCGTAGAGCGCCCTCGTCAGGGCCTCGGCTGCGTCGTGCAGCTCGCTTCGCCGCAAGTTTCGCACTGCCATCACTGGGTGAATTCTCGGTTCATGCCTGCTCCCCACGACAGGGGCCCTTGTCCCCTTCTTGTAGGAGCGACGTCGTCGGGCCCGTGGCCCATCATCGCTGCTCGAGGAAGCGGCGAGCACCCTCGACAGCTCGACGCGCTTGCTTCTGAAATGATGCTTGCATCAGCGGCGTCACTGGCCGCAGCCACGCCGGGGGAGTGCTCTCGTTGAAGAACGTGATGACGGTGCCGTCGTCCCTCGATTCGAACGTCAGACGATCCACCGACCAGAAGCCGCTGATCGTTCCTTGATACTCGACCATCCGTGGTGGCTCGATGGCAATCAGCTCGGTGTCGGCTTTCAATTCCAGGGGGCCTCGGCGGATCACCGATGCGTAGACCGATCCGACTTCCAGCCGACCGCCGCTCACTCGTGCGGAGTTCGTCACATTGGGGTTCCAGCGGTCGAGTTCCGCCATGTCGGCGAGGGCGTCGAAGACCACCTCGATGGGACGATCGACGTGGATCGACTCCGAGAATCCGATCATGGGAGAAGCCTACGGAGGTCGATGCGGCGGAGCCATCGCCCCTGGCGATGACAACGCTCCGTGAGGAGAATGACGGGGTGAAGATCCCGCCCAAGACCCTGTGGCAGGGGGCGACCATTCTGCTGTACGGGCTGGCGGCCGGTGTGGGACTGGTCGCCACGCTCAGCAGCTTCGACCGGTCGCTCGACGTCGTCTTGGTCGTCTGGACGTTCGGGATGATTGCCGGGTTCTTCGCCTGCGTGCTCTCCGTGATGGCGGTTTTCTCGTTCATCCGGCAGGACGACGATCGGGTCGACCTCCAGAGTTTCATCGGTGTGGTGTTGTTCCTGGTGTCCATTCCCGTCACGACAGGGGTCTGGGGCGGGGCGGCAGCCGGTTCGCTGTCCGTGGCCTGGATCGGAGGACGCGTTCTCAGGTTGTGGCATCGGCGCAGATGGCGAGCCGAGTNNATTCCTGTCACCACCGGGGGGTGGGGCGGAGCGGCAGCCGGTTCGCTGCTCGGGGCGTGGATCGCAGGACGCTTTCTGAGGTTGTGGCATCGGCGCAGGTGGCGAGCCGAGTTCGTGGAGCGTCGTGAGGTTCTGCACCGACTCGGAAAGAGTGACCCTCGAACCGATCCGGACGCCCGCAGGCTGCTTGGTGGTGAACCAATGTCCGAGGACGCTGCCGGTTCGACGGCAGATGGCGGCTACGCGGTCACCCGCAGCGAGCTCAAGCGGCGGGCGAGGGAGATCGACCAGGATCCGTGGTCCATACCCTCTGACTGACTGGTCAGTACATGCTGTTGTCGTGGGCCGAGTGGTCAGGTATCTGTTGGACGGCATCCCAGTGTTCGACGATCTTGCCGTCGGCGTCGAACCGGAAGAAGTCCATCGTGACGTACTCGTCACCGTCAGGCCAGGTCTGGTGGGTGTGGAGGGCTACGAGGTCGCCTTCCGCGACGGCTCGAACGAACTCGATGCTCTTGTTCGGGTAGTCCCGATGCAT
>JABAOD010037275.1_pt3 | contig 10372 bp, 11 predicted proteins | sample 7062151 | NCBI WGS metagenome assembly JABAOD01 (sample SAMN14538626, study PRJNA623070) | marine sediment metagenome | biome: marine biome [ENVO:00000428]; feature: marine pelagic biome [ENVO:01000023]; material: deep marine sediment [ENVO:00002113] | place: India: Gulf of Khambhat ...
GGAACAGCGCGGCCCGGATGGCCCGCCCCGCGGTCCACGGGAGGGCCGACCACCGCCGCATCCGGACGTCCCGTGAGACGCGGTCGAGCTCGTCCCGCTCGGCCTCGGTGAGCCGCCACCCGGCGGCGCCGGCGGAACTCATGACGTGGGCGGCGGTCTTTGCGCCGGGGATCGGTAGGACGCAAGGGTGGCCCAGGATCCAATTCAGGGCGACCTGGGCGGGGGTCACGTTCCGGCTGGCTCCGATCCGCTTCAGCGCCTCGACGACGGGGGCGGCCTGACGCAGGTTCCCCGGGGAGAAGACCGAGTTCGCGGAACGGACGAGGTCGTGGGGGATGGATTCGCGGGTGTAGCGTCCGGTGAGGGCCCCCTGGGCGAGGGGGCTGTACGCGATGATGGTCACGTCCGTCTCCTGCGCGTAGGGCAGCAGCTCCCGCTCGATGCCCCGGTGGAGGAGGCTGTACCGGACCTGGTTGGAGACGATGTCCTCCGAGGCCAAAGCCTCGCGGGCCTTCCTCAGGCCTCGGGCGTCGAGGTTGGAGACGCCTAGGTAGCGCACCTTCCCCTTCTTCACGAGGCGCTCCATGGCCCGCACCACCCGGGTCGTGGGGACGATGGGCATCGGGAAGTGGAGCTGGTACAGGTCGATGACGTCCGTCCGGAGGCGGCGAAGGCTCGCGTCCGCCGCCCGCTCCACGGCCTTGGCGGTGACCCGCCAGGGCAGGACCTTCGTGGCGACGAAGACCTCGTCCCGCATCCCCCGCATCAAGTCCCCGAGGAGCTCCTCGGACCGCCCCCCGCCGTAAATCTCCGCCGTGTCGAAGAAGTCGATGCCGAGGTCGAGGGCCCGCTCGAAGGCCCCCCGCACGTCCTCCCGCCGATACTCGCGGTTCCAGCCCCAGCCCCGGCTCCCCCACTGCCAGATTCCGAGTCCCATGGCGGAAACGCGCTCGCCGGTCCGGCCGAGCTCGACCCGCTCGACGGGGGCCATCGACATTCTGAGAGGAGCAGGGGACTTAAGGGTTGGCGATTGGGTCGCGATCCGCGGACCCGCCTCGGGCCTTCGTAAGCGTCTTAAGCGACAGCCGATATCGACGGCGCCGTCGAGGACGGCGCTGGGACGTTCGGAGTGCAGACCTGGGCTTCTGAGAGCGCATCATGCGAGTGAGCCCAAGCTGCAACAGGCTGGAACGGCCCAGGGCCGAAGACCTGACCAGACCTACGAGTGAACTCTGCAGACACGACGAGCCGTGACCCTGAGAGAGCCATACATGACCAGAGCAATGGAGCCCATAGGCCGACTTCTGACTCGCCACGCGAAGCTCGTGGTCATTGGAGTCGTCCTCATCACCGTCGGCGCGGGACTCGTCCTCGCGTTCAAGGGAGTGGAGAGCGAGTTCAGCGAGGAGAGCTTCTTGCCGGACACGGAGCTCGCGAAGGCGAACCAAGAGGTGGGGGACCGGTTCCGTTCGACGTTCTCGCTCCAGGCGGTCGTCCACGCCGAGAACGGGAACGTCCTCACGGCGGACGTCCTAACGGACATGCTCGCCGTGCAGGTCGCCCTCGCCGAGGACCCAGAAATCTCCGTCTGGTTCGAAAATCCGGACACCCCCGCCGCGAACTTCGGGAGCGTGGCGAACTTCGTCGCGCAGACGGTGCTGGCGGGGATGAACATTACGCTACCCAGCCTGCAGGTCCAGCACCAGGCCCTCCAGGGGATGACGGATGCGGACGTCCAGCAGGCGATCGTGGAGTTCCTGAACTCCTCCCTCACGCCTGAGCCGCTGAAGACGGCCTTCACCCTCTTCCTGNNCTCCTACGGCGGATGGCACGATCCTGTCCGTGGCGATGCGGCCCGCGCTGGGGGACGATCCGGAGGCGGCGCTCGAGGTGGAGAGGCGGGCGGACCGGATCATCCGCGACGAGAACCTCGCGGCCGCCCGCATCGTCCTCCTGGGGAGTCAGATGATCTCCGCGGAGATCAACCGGGCGAACAACGAGTCCCTGGGCCTCCTCCTGCCCATCACCTTCCTGGCCGTGTTCATCATCCTCGGCCTCGTCTACCGCAGCGCCTTCGACCTGGCCATCAGCGTCCTGGCGCTGGGCTTCGCGTTGCTCTGGATGTACGCCTTCGCCTCCCTCGCGGGGTTCCTGCTGAACCCCCTGACCCTCGTCGTCCCCATCCTCATCGTGGGCCTCGGAATCGACTACGGCATCCACATCGTCATGCGGTACCGCGAAGAGGCCAGGAACGGCTCGACGCCGCGGGATGCCACCGTCCGGTCCGTCGCGACCGTGGGCAGTGCACTCCTCCTCACGACGATCACCACCGCCGTGGCCTTCCTCACGAACGTCGTCTCCCCCCTCTCCATCCTCGTCCAGTTCGGCATCCTGGCCGCCGTGGGCATCCTGGCGACCTTCGTCACCATGACCACCTTCGTCCCCGCGGCGAAGTACCTGCGGGAGGCCCGCCGGGAGGCCAAGGGGGTAGCGAAGCCGAAGGGCAACCCCCGCCGCAAGCGCCGCCGCACCCTGGACCGCGTCCTGGGGGCGGGGGCCGTGGCCGCGGAGCGCCACCCGGGCGTGGTCCTCGCCGTGGTCGCGGCGATCACCATCGGCGCCCTCTTCGTGGGCCTGCAGGTGGACCGGGAGTTCGAGTTCTCGGACTTCCTGCCGGAGACCCTCGAGATCACGAAGGAGATCGAGTACGTCACCGACAACTTCGGGGTGGGCGGGCCGGGGGAAAGCTCCCAGACCTCCATCCTGATCAAGGGGGACGTGGCCGACCCGGCCCTCCTGTCCGGCCTCGCGGACACCGTCGACCGGATGGCGGACGACGAGTGGGTGCTCCAGTCGGGGGGTCAGCCGGACGTCGAGCACGTCCTCGCGCTCATGGCGGACTACGCCACCTTCGACACCACCCCGGGGGTCTTCGACACCCGGTTCAACCTGACCTTCGCCATGATGTACGCGCCCCTGTTCGACCCCGTCACGGGACGGCCCACGGCGAACGCAACCGCCGCCAACGTGGGGGAACTCTACGACTGGCTGTTCGCCAACGCCCTGAGGGACGTCGGCAGCTTCGTCGCGCGGGACGCCGCCGGAGTGCCGGACGCCACCCTCCTCTTGGTCGCCACGACGGCCGTGGAGGACCCCGAGCTGGATGCGCTGAAGGCGGAGCTCGCGGAGGACATCGGACCCGTGAGCGCGGCGGCGGACTCCGCCATCGTCACCGGCGGGCTTCTCCTCTTCAAGGACGTGACGGACACCCTTGAGGAGACGCAGATCAACTCCCTCATCCTGGCCATCGCCGCCGCCCTCGTCCTCCTCATCATCGTGTTCCGCGCCGCCCACGCATCGGGCCTCGTGGGGGCCCTCACCGCCATCCCCGTGCTCCTCGTCGTCGCCTGGGCCATCGGGACGATGTACCTCGTGGGCATCTCCTTCAACGTCGTCACCATCGTCATCACGTCCCTGGTCATCGGCCTGGGCATCGACTACGCCATCCACATCAGCCACCGGTTCATGGAAGACCGGCAGCGCTACGAGAGGCTGGACGAGGTCACCCAGTCCACCCTGGCGCACACGGGCCTCGCCCTCTTCGGCGCCGCGGGGACGACCATCGTGGGCTTCGGCCTGCTCCTGTTCGCCCTCCTCCCGCCCATCCAGCAGTTCGGGGCGGTCACCGCCATGACGATCCTCTACAGCCTCCTCGGGGCCGTCTTCGTGCTTCCGGCGATGCTCGTCGCGTGGGCCCGCCGGAAGCGCAAGAAAGAGTCCGGGAAGTGAGGCACCGGCACCGTTAAGCCGCGGCCGCCCGTTCGCGGGCCATGGTCCACGCCCACTACGACGCGCTGAGCCCCCTCGAGGGCGGCATGTGCCTCTCCGCCTTCTTGATCTCCATCAACGAGGACGGCCTCCTCATGGGCCGCATGCAGGATCCTGAGGCGTGGGCGGCCCTGGAGCCCGTGCAGAACCCGGAGGAGACCATGGCCCCCGACCGGTGGGTTCTCCCCGCCGCCCACCTGCGGGAAGGCGAGCACCCGGACGCCGCCGCCCAGCGCCTCGCGGCGGAGCAGCTGGAGGGGTCGCTGGAGGGCATCCGCCTCAGCCACATCCTGTCCTTCGCCTACCCGTACCCGCCCCGGGACCAGGAGGTGCACTGGGACCTGTGCTTCATCTACGACGTCGACGTGGAGCTCGGGGGCACCCCCGCGCACTTCGCGGAGCTGCGGCGGGTCCCGATCCTCGACGTAGACTACGGGATGTTCGCCCGCGGGCACGGGGACGTCCTGGCGGAGCTGAACCTGGTGGACGGGCCGGAGTAGGCGCCGGTAGTGGCTAATAGCCCGCCCAGGATGCGGGGGGCATGGGCGACGCCACCACGACCCTGGGTGACCTCCGCCAGCGCATCGCCGCCTTCGTCGCCGAACGGGACTGGGAGCAGTTCCACACCCCGAAGGACCTGGCCATCTCCCTGTCCATCGAAGCGTCGGAACTCCTGGAGGTGTTCCAGTGGACCGGAGGGGACCTGGGGACCGACCTCGACGACGAGGCGCGGGAGCGGGTCGCGGAAGAACTCGCGGACGTGATGATCTACGGCCTCAGCCTCGCGAACGCGTTGGACCTCGACGCGACGGCACACATCCTCCGCAAGATGGAGTCGAACGCGGCACGATACCCCGCGGACGTCTACCGCGGCCGCTATCGGTGACACCCGCGCATCGTAATCCCCCGGAGGGTGCAGTAGACGAGCTCCATGAGGCGCTCCAAGTTCTCCACGTCCTCGCGGTTGTAGGCCACGAGGGTCTCCAGGGCCTTCCGGTCGCCTCGCTCGTAGGCCCGCCAGAGGCGCACCGCCTCCCACCCGTCGAGGCCCTGGGTCTCCTCGCTCCGGACGATGCCCATCTCCCGCTCGATGCGCTTCAGGCCGCCGCGGAAGCCCATGCGCCGGAGGGGGTACATCAGGTCGACGTGGAGCTGGTCCAAGACCGTCTCCGGGATGGCGTGGCGGATGAAGGGGAGGTCGAAGCGGGCGCCGTTGAACGTCACGAGGAGGGAGTAGCGGCGGAGGTGCTTGGGGAACGCGTCCAGGTTCTTCCCGCGGACGAAGGTGTGGGTCTCCCGCCCGTCATAGACGCCGATGACGGTGATGGCGTCGGAGGCCGAGGAGAGGCCCGTGGTTTCGATGTCCAGGTAGCCGATGCGGCCGCGGAACTCGCCGAAGGCCCGCCAGTGCTCGCGGTAGGGGAGGCCGCCGGCGAAGTAGGCGTGGTCCATGGCTTCGAGATGGGCGCGGGACTCCTCCACGCCGTCGCACACCTGGTCCCGCCGCCAGGGGGAGAGGGGGGCCTCCTCCGCCCGATCCAGGAAGGCGTCCCACGACGTGAGGCCCGCCCGCCACAGGCTCCCCTCCGTCGCGTAGCCGACGCCGGGGATGTGGATGAAGGTGGCCGTCAGCAGGGGCGGCGCCCCCGCTCGCGAGGCTGCGGTTCAAGGGAGTGCCGCCCATCCATGCGAGACCCTAGGCGGCGGTCCTTAATATCGGCATCGCCCGCGACGCAGATGGTGGATCAGGCGACGAGAAAGGGGAAGAACGCGGGAGCCCGGAGAGGGCCACGCCTATCCATTCGGCACGAGCGCGCACCCAGCCGACTCGCGGGGGAGCCTACTTCTTCTTGAGGTAGGGGAGGCCCGTCCTCTTGTTCACGCCGATCTTGTAGCCCGCCGGCATTGCGTTCATCGGCGTGCCGCTCTTCGGCTTCCTCTTGCTGAAGAAGTAGATGGTGACCTTCGGTCCCCTCTTCAGCTGCACCTCTCGCGAGTACAGGGTCCATCCCTCGTAGGTGTATGCCATGGCTAACCCTAGACCCCGTATGGAGTAGGGGTTCATATTCGTTGCGGCATATAACGACGTTTTAACGGGAGAAAAGGCCATTTTCGGGGGTCTGGGGGGCCGGAAACGGCCCTCCGGAAGGGGCCCGCGGAGCACAGGTTTATGCGGGGGCGGGGGGTGCGTAGGGGCGGCTCAAGGGGGGCCCGGAACGGCCTATCCTGAGCCGCTGAGATGACCCTGAGATGCTCGCCGTGGGGACGGAGGCGCCTGCCCTCGAGGGCGTGGACCAGCGGGGCCACCCGTTCCGCCTGTCCGACCTGCGGGGGCGGTGGGTCATCCTGTACTTCTACCCGAAGGACAACACCCCGGGGTGCACAGCGGAGGCCTGCGCCTTCCGGGACAACCTGGAGGCGCTCGCCGCCCTCGGCGCGGAGGTCGTGGGCGTCTCCACCCAGGACGTGGACTCCCACCGGGCGTTCGCGAAGCGCCACCAGCTGCCGTTCCGACTCATCGCGGACCCGGACAAGCGCATCGGTCGGGCGTACGACACCCTGGGGCTCCTGGGGGTGTCCCGGCGCATCACCTACCTCATCGACCCGGAGGGCCGGATCCGGGACGCGTACCGCTCCGAGGCGCGGCCCCGGAGCCACGTGGAGCGGGCCCGCTCCCGCCTGAAGGAGTTCGGGGCGTTGGCGTAGGCCCCGCGGCTTCCCTTCCGGGGAGCAAAGGCCAATTACCCACGGTCGGTTTGACGCCCCGTGCTCGAACTCCGACGGCGCTGCGGTCTGGGGCGGGTCTGCGCCCTCACCCTCCGAGACAAGGGCGTCACGACCCCCGCCCTCTTCCCTGTGGTCAACCCCCGGCGGCTCACCATCCCGCCCCGCGGGATGCGGGAGGACTTCGGGGTGGAGGGGCTCATCACGAACGCCTACATCATCCGGGGGGACGGGGACCTCGCGAAGCGCGCGGAGGCGGACGGCCTCCATGAGCTCTTGGACTTCGACGGCTTCATTATGACGGACTCCGGGGCCTTCCAGTCCCACGTCTACGGGGAGATCGAGGCGACGAACGAGGAGATGGTCTCCTTCCAGACGCGGCTCGGCACCGACCTGGGCACCGTCTTGGACATCTTCAGCGAACCCACGGACACCCGCACGAGGGCGAAGGCGGCGGTGGAGGAGACAATCCGCCGCGCGGAGGAGGCACGGGAACTCGCGGGGGACATGCCTCTCAACGCCACCGTCCAGGGGTCGACGTTCCCCGACCTCCGGGCCGCCTGTGCGGAGGCCCTGGGCGGGATGGGGTTCGCCGTCGTCTCCGTCGGCGGGGTCGTCCCCCTCATGGAGGCCTACCGCTTCGCGGACCTGGTCCGGGTCGTGATGGCCGCCAAGGCGGCGCTGCCCCCCGCCACGCCCGTCCATCTGTTCGGCGCGGGCCATCCCCTCGTGTTCCCGCTGATCGCCGCGATGGGGGTGGACACCTTCGACTCCGCCGCGTACGCGAAGTTCGCCCACGACGGCCGCATGCTCTTCCCCTCGGGGACGGAGGCCGCGGCGGACCTGGAAGCGTCGCCGTGCGCCTGCCCCGCGTGTCTGCAGACGGAGCCGCGGGACATGAGCGAAGGGGAGCTGGCGAGGCACAACCTCCACCTCTGCGTCTCCGAGGTGAGGCGGGTGCGGGAGGCCATCCGAGCCGGGACGCTGTGGGAGCTGGTGGAGCGGCGGGCCCGGTCCCACCCGGCCCTCCTCGACGCCCTCAAGGCGTTCTATACGCACGGGGAGTTCCTGGAGCGCCACCAGGCCCTGAGCGAGCGGTCTGCGCTGGCCTACGTCGGGGAGGAGACCCTGCTCCGTCCTTCCGTTCAGAGACTGAGGGGCCGCTTCTTCAGCCGGTACGCGCCGCCGGCCGGGGACCAGTGCGTCCTCGTGCCCGAGGGGGCGAAGCCCTACTGGCGGCGGGGCCCCAAGGCGCTCCGAGAGATCGTGGGGCGAGCCGGCACGCACGTGGTCGTCAAGTCCCCGCTGGGGCCCATCCCCATCGAGCTCGACGAGGTCTACCCCGTCGCCCAGTCCCAGTTTCCCAGCGACTTGCCCGGGGCGGTGTGGGCGGACGCGGAGGACCACGTGAAGCGGTTCGTGGAGGCCGCGGGATACGAGAGCGCCCGCGCGTGGGAGGGCCGGGAGACCTTGGCGGCGCTCCCCGAGGACCGCCGGGACGTCGACTTCGAGCTCTGGCGGGTACGGGCCACCGCGGACTACCAGTTCGGGCGGGGGACGGCCGACCTCCTCCTTGACGGGGATGTCTCCCTCCGGATCTCGAAGCGGACGGGACGGGTGCGCAACGTCGCGGTGGATGGGGAGCACGTCCTGTCCATGCGGGTGCGGGACGGCCTCTTCACCCTCAAGGCGGCGGGGGCGACGCGGCTGCACGACGGCCTGAAGGCGCCGCGGATGCGCGTGACCGTGGAGACGGAGACGGCCCCGTTCAACCGCGAGGGCAAGAACGTCTTCGCGAAGTTCGTCGTCGCCATGGACCAAGACCTTCGCCCGGGGGACGAGGCGCTCGTCGTGGATGAGGAGGACGGGCTGGTGGCCGTGGGTCAGGCTCTCATGAACCGCGAAGAGGCCCTGTCGTTCGAGGCGGGCGTCGCGGTCCGGGTTCGGGACGGGATCGGCTAGGCCTCCCGCGCGACCTTCTCCGCGACGCCGATGCACGCGAGGAGGTCGTCCAAGGTCTGCAGGAGGGTTCCGAGGTTGTCGGCCTCGGTCTCCGAGAACACTGCCGCGCCCCGCCGCTCGGAGGTCACGTAGCCCTCGTTGTCCACTTCGACCGCCTGGAGCACCGCCTCCGCCGTGGCCTCATCCTCGAACTCGATGACCAGGCGACCCGTCCCCCGCACGCCGACCCTCGGCCCCTTCATCCCCGCCAAGGATTATTAGCGATTCGCCGCCTACGCCACCCCGTGGAACTCAAGGAGGCGATCGAGGGACGCCGGAGCGTGCGGGCCTTCACCGGCGAGGACGTCCCGCGGGAGACCGTCGCGGAGCTCATCACGTTGGCCAACATGGCCCCCTCCGCGGGGAACCTCCAATCCCGGGACTTCGTGGTGGTCCGGGATCGGGAAACCAAGGACGCCATCGCCCGGGCCGCCCTCAACCAGGACTTCATCGCGGAGGCCCCCGTGGTCATCATCGTGTGCGCGAACATGCGGCGGGTGGACTGGTACGGGGAGCGGGGGCGGTCCCTCTACGCCCTACAGGACGCCGCGGCGGCCATCCAGAACCTGATGCTCGCGGCCCACGACAAGGGGCTGGGCACCGTCTGGGTCGGGGCGTTCCGGGAGGACCAGGTGGCAGGGCTGCTCAAGCTCCCCGCCCACGCCCGGCCGGTGGCCATCATCCCGGTGGGCCACCCGCGGGAGGCGCCCCGCGAGCCCACCCGCCACCCCCTCTCCGAGCTCCTCCACGAGGAGCGGTGGTGAATGGCCCTCCGGTTCCACAAGGGGGCCCTCCTCCTGGGCGGGCTGATGGGCGCCGCGGGGGCCTTCCTCATGATCCTGTTCATCCTCGAGTTCGAGGCGATCATCGAGGGCGGCGGCCTCGTCCTGGTGTTCCCCGCCTTCTTCCTGTGGCTCCTCATCCCGATCGTCCTGGCGCGGGCCATCCGGCGGGACGAAGAAAAGGAATAGCCCCGGCCAGATTCGAACTGGCGTCCCAGGCTCCAAAGGCCTGGATGATTGACCGCTACACCACGGGGCTGCGAACCCTCTCATGAGAGGGGGCGACTTAACATCTTCCCCGGTCGTCTCCCGCGCGGGAAGGAGCGCACGGTAATATACGCGGGCCTCCATCGAAAGCGCCCCTCGGAGCGGGTCCCTTGGTGGCGTTCTTGGACCGGGCGGTGGCCGCCCTCGGGCGGGCGTTCGTGGAGTTCGAGGACCCGCCCCGCGCCCTCGTGAAGCAGCTCCGCTCCCTCTCCGTCGACTCCCGCCGCTTCCAGCGACACATCGACTCCTACCGCGCCGAGGCCCACACCGAGGCCTACCAGGCCATCGCCCTCCGGGTCCACAAGGCCATCCGGGCCTTCGACGTGGAGGGACGCAGGGTATTGGACCTGGGCTGCGGCTACGGGGAGCTGGCGGCCCTCATGGCACTCTCCGGCAACGAGGTCGTGGGGACGGACGTGCGCCGGCCGGGCCTCCGCGTGGCCCGCGCGATCGCTCGCGGTCTCCCCGCCCGCCTCGACGTGCTGCAGGGGGACGGCACCCGCCTGGCCCTCCGCGACGGGTCCGTGGATGTGGCCTACCTGAACGAGGCGATCTCCCACGTGTCCGACGTCCAGGGCACCCTGCGGGAGTGCCGCAGGGTCCTCCGAGATGGCGGGGTGCTCATCGTGTCCGACTCGCGCCGCCAGGACCTCCGGGGGTGGTGGCTCCTCCATCGAACGATGCCCCGGCTCGACGAGTCGGAGTACGTGCCGCGGCGGGCCCGCGTCCTGCAGGAGGCGGCGAGGGCGCGCGGCGGGTCATTGACCCCG
>JABAOD010000620.1_pt2 | contig 10368 bp, 11 predicted proteins | sample 7062151 | NCBI WGS metagenome assembly JABAOD01 (sample SAMN14538626, study PRJNA623070) | marine sediment metagenome | biome: marine biome [ENVO:00000428]; feature: marine pelagic biome [ENVO:01000023]; material: deep marine sediment [ENVO:00002113] | place: India: Gulf of Khambhat ...
TAGATCGTGGTGTGGTTCTCCGCCGTCGAGTTGTCGATGGAAAGACCGCCCGACTCCGCCTGCTTCTGTTTTTGCGGATCGTTGGTCGTGAGGTCCGGCGAGATCCGTTCCCACGAGTCGCCGCGATCGGCGCTGCGGAACAGGTACTGGGCGCCCACGTAGATCGTCCCCGGCCGGTTGGGGCTCACATGGATCGGCGTGTTCCAGTTGAAGCGTAGTTCCGGCTCGCCCTCCCCCGCGTAGGGGGGGATGCTCTTCGCCTCGCCGGTGGACAGCTGCCGTCGCGACAGCCGGCCGCCCTGGTACTCCACGTACACGAAGTCGGGGTCGCGCGGATCGACGAAGGCATGGAAGCCGTCGCCGCCACCTATGTTCTCCCAGTCACGCGCCTCGATTCCACCGGCGCTGCTCGAAGGTCCCATCCAGGTCCCGTTGTCCTGCAGGCCGCCGTAGACGTTGTAGGGAAAGGCCATGTCGTGGCTGATCTCGTAGAACTGCGACACGGGGAGCGCCTTAGAGAGCCGCCAGCCGTTACCGCGATCGTAGGAGAAGTAGACGCCGCCGTCCGTGCCCAGGATCAGCTCCTTCGGGTTCTTCGGGTTGATCCAGAGGGCGTGATGATCGCTGTGAACCCCGCCTCCGAAGCCGCCGATGAACGGCGAGCTGAACGACGTGCCGCCGTCCTCGGAAACGGTTAGTGACAGACCGGGCTTGTAGACCCGCTTGAAGTCGACGGGATCGACCACGATGTGAGCGAAATAGAAGGGCCGCGCCTGGATGTTGAACGACTTGTTCACCTGGCGCCACGACTCGCCCAGATCGTCGGAGCGGTAGAGCGCCGTCTCTTCCGCTTCCACCACCGCGTAGACGACGCTGGGCCGCGATGGGGCCACCGCCACGGCGATCCGCCCCTTCTCACCGGCCGGCAGCCCGTTGGTCAGCTCCTGCCAGGTATCGCCGCCATCGCTGGACCGGTAGAGGCCGCTGCCCGCTCCGCCGGACTCGAAGAACCAGGGCCAACGCCGGAACTGCCACATCCCGGCGTAGAGGATGTTGGGGTCCTGTGGGTCGATGGCGATGTCGGAGCAGCCCGTGTCCTCATCCACGAACAGAACCCGCTCCCACGACTCGCCGCCATCGACGGTTCGGTACACGCCGCGCTCCGGATTGGAGTTCCAGAGGTGGCCGGTGGCGCAGACGAACACCCGGTTGCCGTCGTTGGAGTCGATGGCGATTCGGGCGATCCGCTCGGTCTCGGCCAGGCCGAGATGCTGCCAGGAGTCCCCCGCGTCGTCGCTCTTATAGACGCCCGTCCCCACCGACACGCTGTTGCGCGTCCAGCTCTCACCGGTGCCGACCCAGATGATGTCGGGATTGGAGGGATCGATCTTGATCGCGCCGATCGACTGCGTGTGCTCGTCGAAGATCGGCTCGAAGCTGATCCCCGCGTCTTTCGACTTCCAGACACCGCCGCTGGCGGCACCGACGTAGATCGTGATCGGGTCGTCGGCGACGGCGTCGAGCGCCGCGATCCGGCCGCTCATCACCGCCGGCCCGATCGGCCGGGCCTGCAATCCGGCGAAGGTCGACGGCTCGATCTGGGCCTGCGCGGACGTCGCAGCCGGCGCGGCGACGATGGCGATAGTTGTCAAGGAGACGAAACTCAGAACCCGGCGCAGCAAAACGCGCATCGGTCCACCTCCGGGCTGTTCGAAGCGGTTTCTAACGATGATCTCTTCGTCGGGCCCGGCGATCGGAAACGCTCGCCGACCTGCCGGGCGCGTCAAGAAAAAGGCCAGCGGTCGCTGGCCTTTCCCGGTCACTGCTTCGGTTTTGGCATGACGAACAGCGAGTCCGCCAACGCGGTGTTGACCTCGATGTTCTCCAGCGTGATCATCTGGCCGGTGGGCGCGCCCTTCAGCTTCTCCGAGATCGAGTGCGCCACCATCAAGCCAGCCACCTCTTTGTAGTCGCTGATGATGACTTCGTACTCCTGCTCGACGCCACCCATCATCCGGCTCCCTGCCATCTTGATCGGGACATACGCCTCGCTGTCCAGGAAGTAGTACTGAACCTCCCCGTCCTTGCGCGTGACCTTGAGCTTGTAGGCCGCCGTTCCCTCGGTATCCTCGAGGCCCAGCAGCTCGATCTTGTCACCGTCCTCTTTATAGCCGACCAGGGGACCGTCGATGTCGGCGTTCTCCTTGATCGCCGAGGCAAGCTCCGCAGGCATCACCTCTGGCTCGGTCTTGCCCATGAACGGCATGACCATCCACGCCGTGGTGCCGTCGAAAGCCTGCGTGCCGGTCATCCCCTGGAAGGTGAAGTCGATCCTCACCATNNGCATCGAGAACGGCGCTTCCATGCCCGGCGCCAGCTCGATCTTGCCGGTCGCCGTCATCGACTTGACGGCCCGCCAGGCATCCACCCCACCGATGGCCTCGTAGTGGTTCTTGAGAATCTCATCCAGCGTCGCCTGCTGAGCCGTCGCGGGGCCGGCCAGCAGCGCACCGAACGCGGACAGAAGCACGAACTTGCGCAGCATCGTGGTCTCCTGCTAAGGGAATGGGCGTCCAGCCCCGCTCGGCCCCTTCGGGGCCGGTCCTGCCGGGCCAGCCGCCCGCTCTTCTGCAACGCCATAAGATGCCCGGAGCGTGCCGCCCTGGCAAGCCGCTGGCCGTGACCCGGCCTGCTCGTCGGCGTCGCCGGCTGGCCCCTACGGGTCGGCCTCCGGGTGGCTCACGAGTAGCCCACTGTAACCACACGGGCCACGGGGCATTAGTATTCAGGAGGTCCGCCCTCACAAGCCCGACCCCAAACCAAGGAGGTCCCATGGCGAGCCAGGCCGAGCTCGAGCGGCGCCTGGCGTTGGCGCTGGCGATCCTCAGAATCACCACGGGCGTCTTCTTCCTCCTCTGGGCGGTGGAGAAGTTCGTTCTGCCGGACACCACGGTGGCGATATGGGACCGGTTCTATAAGATCCCGATCTCGGTGAACTTCGCCTACCCGATCGGCGTGGTGAACACTCTCATGTCGCTCGCCCTGATCGCCGGGTTCCTGCGCACCATTACCTACGGATACTGGACCCTGTTTCACACGATCTCGGTCGCTTCGACCTGGGATTACCTGATCAAGCCGTTCGGCGGCCCCAACCACCTGTTCCTGGCCGGCGTGCCGATCGTCGCTGTGATGGTCGTGCTCTTCATGCTGCGGCGCTGGGACAGCTGGTCGCTGGACGGCCGCCGTGCCGGGCGGTCGCCGGAGGTTACGTAGTCCATGGCGGTCTATGATACGCTTGGACAGCCGGAACGGGCGGCGCGGTACCAGGCGGAGTTGGCCGATAAGGTGACCGCGCACCCCTACGGCGGCGGGCGGGCGATCCACTCGAGGAGGTGGCCCATGCGTGACTGCCGAGTTTTTTCTCTTGTTCTCATCTCGCTTGTCATCGTCGCTTGCGGTGGCCAACCTGAAACCGCGTCGTTAGAGCAAAACAAGGCGCTGCTTCGACAGTTCTTAAAGGATATTGACCAGTCTCGAGGCTCATTGGACTTCGTCGACAAGTGGCTGACCGCCGACTTCCAGACTCATTTCAACAGCCCGGACGCGATGGATCTAGCCGCCTACCGGCAGTTCATGTCGGAGGCCCTCGCCGCCTTTCCCGAGATGCGTCACGAGATTCGGTACATGGTCGCTGAGGACGATCTCGTGGCCGCGGGCATCACTTTGAACATGGTGCACACCGGTGAATACCTGGGCATCGCGCCGACCGGCCGTTCCGTCTCCGTCGAGGAGATGGTCACCGTTCGCCTGCGCGACGGGAAGATCGCCGAGGAATGGGTGGTCTTCGACTTTGCGGCCCTGCAGCGACAGCTCGAGGCGCCGGCCGCTGCTCCGCGGTAGGAAAAGCCGGACGCGTGAGCCAGGCACCTGCCGAACCAGTTGATCGCCTACGGTCATGCCAATACCCAAGTCGCGCGGCGAGCTGATCGAGCTGGTCACGACGAGCTTCGACAAGCTCCGGGCCGAGCTCGATGAGGCCGGCCCGAAATTGGCCGACCTGCCCTGCGTCGACGACTGGAGCGTCAAGGACCTGCTCGCCGTCCGCGCCTGGTGGACGGAGAGCGTCGTCGACTGGATCGAGGCGGGCCGGCGCGGTGAGTCTCCCACCACGCCGGCGCCGGGCTATCGCTGGACCGAGACGCCGCGGCTTAACGCCGACCTGGTGCGTGCGGCTCGAAAACAGAGCTACGCAAAGATCCGCGCCCGTCTGGAGCGCGGCTACGAGCGCGTACTCGCGACGATCGACTCACTCGAAGACAAGGAGCTCTTGCGGGCCGGTAAGTTCAAGTGGGCGGGCAAGTGGCCGATCTCTCGCTGGATCGCCATTAACACGGGCCGGCAGTACACCACGGCGCGCACGTTGATTCGCCGCGCGTTGCGCGAGCGTAGAACGAAAGGTTGAAGCGGCGGCGACTCTCGTTTTGCCGCAGCTTTACTGCACGATCACCTTCGCAGGATCGAGTGTATGGTAGACGTCCGCGAGCGTTCCAAGCGTCTCTTGCCCGTCGCGGCTTTTACGCTGACCTACCTCGGGGCCGCGCTGGTCGTGGCCCTCGTGCGGGGCAACCTCGAGTTCCTGTTCTACATCGCCGTCATGCTCATCTTGATCGGCTGCGTCTGGCTGGTCGACCGCTACGTGACCCTGAGCTCCGGCGTGCTCTGGGCGCTGAGCTGTTGGGGCCTGGCGCATATGGCCGGCGGCCTGCTGGTCGTGCCCGCCGATTGGCCGGTCAGCTCCGACAGCCGCGTCCTCTACACGTTGTGGCTGATCCCCGAGCGCCTGAAGTACGATCAAATCGTCCACGCGTACGGATTCGGAACGACGACGTGGGTGTGCTGGCAGGGATTGCGCGCCGCGATACGACGACGCGGCGGATCGGCGGCGCCGACGCTGGGCCTGATGGTGCTGTCGGCAACGGCCGCCCTGGGGTTCGGCGCACTGAACGAGGTGGTCGAGTTCGTGGCCACGCTGCTGGTACCGGAGACGAACGTCGGCGGTTACAGAAACACGGGTTGGGACCTGGTGGCGAATCTGTGTGGAGCTACCGTGGCCGCCCTGCTCATCTGGCGGTACGAGCGGCCGCGCGTCGCAGGAACCTCAGGAGGAATAAGGTGACCAGAACCCGGTTGAGCCATCGTCTCGTGATCGCCGCCGTGCTGATCGCTGTCGGCACGGCTGGCGGCTGTACCGCCTCCGTATCGATCGACTCGGCGGAGCGGGACATCGAAGCGGTGCGTGCTGTAGCCGACGCCTATGTCGACGGCTGGCTCCAGAATGACGCGGACGCGGTCATGGCCACGCTGGCACCCGATGCCGTGCTGCTGCCGCAAGGCAGCGCTCCCATTCAGGGTGAAGCGGCGATCCGAGAATTCTGGTGGCCCGCCGCGGGCCCGGCGACGCGGATTACGCGCCACGTGGATTCGATCGATGAGCTGCAGGTCGACGGCGATCTGGCCTATGTCCGCGGGGTTGCCGAGTTGACTTTCACCTGGGACACGGAAGGCGAGACCGTCGAGCAGACGAGCAACAGCGCTTATCTGATGACCCTGCGTCGCGATCACAGCGGCGCCTGGCGAATCACCAATCGCATGTGGGGCCGGCTTCCCGACTGATCGAGCGCGTCGCCGTCGGCTTCTGCGATATGAGCCTATCAATCGGACCGGCCCTGCTGATCGCTGCTGGCGTCGTCATCGTGTCCCTCGCTCTATTCCGCTGGGTGGCGCGTCGCAGCTCGACTCCCTGCCCGGCCTGGCTCACCGTCCTGCTCGAGAATCCGTACATGGAGGCGGTGGCGGGCAGTCAGTTGCTGCTGGATCGAGCCCGCGTCGGAACCGGGATGAACGTTCTCGACGTAGGGAGCGGGCCGGGGCGGCTGGCTGTACCTGCCGCGCAGAGGGTCTCGCCCACGGGCCACGTGGTTGCCCTCGATCTGCAGCCTGCCATGATGCGAAAGCTGAAAGAGCGGGCCGCCGACCTGGGAGTCACGAACCTGGAGACGATCGTCGGAGGGGCGGGCGAGGGACACCTGCCCCGGGGGGTCTTCGATCGCGCCTTCCTCGTTACCGTGCTGGGCGAGATTGTGCGCCAGGAGACCGCGCTGCGTGAGATCTTCGAGGCGTTGGAGCCCGAGGGCCTGTTGTCGATCACCGAGGTCATACCCGATCCGCACTACCAATCGCGGCGCCGCGTTCGCCGCCTGGCCGAATCCGTCGGGTTCGAGTACCGCGAGACCCTGGGCCCCTGGTTTGCCTTCACCATGAACTTCAGCAGGCCGGTGAACGAAACGCGGCGGCAGGAAGACGAGCGGAAAGATAATACGTCGGCAAGGTCTCGAGGCGATGAACGAGATTGAGCTTCGCAGCTGGCTGGAAGCATACGGTCGGGCCTGGAAAGGGCGGGACCCTGAAGCGGCGGCCGCCCTGTTCAGCCGGGACGCGCTCTATTACGAGACGCCGTTCGTCGCGCCGGCACAGGGACGCGATGGCGTGCGCGCCTACTGGACGCAGGCGACGCGCAACCAGGCGGACATCAGCTTCTCTTATGAGATCATCTCGGTATCGAAAGGCCGCGGCATCGCGCGCTGGCAGGCTCGCTACACCCGCCGGTCCTCCGGGGCGAACGCCACCCTGGACGGGATGTTTCTGCTGGAGTTCGACGACGACGGTCTATGCCGGGAGCTGCGCGAATGGTGGCACCTGTCAGAAGGAGCGCCCGAATGAAACCGCCGTCCACGCCACGCACCTGGCCCCTGCCTGACGAGCTGGCCGAGCTTTTCGGCGACATCGACATCTACCTCTTCGATCAGCTACTGAAAGGGCGAATCACGCGTGGCATGCGGATTCTGGACGCAGGCTGCGGAGCGGGGCGGAACCTGCGTTACCTGTTGCGTTGCGGCTTCGAGGTGTTTGGAATCGACGAATCAGCGGAGCTGGTGCAGGACGTGCGTGCGTTGGCGGCGCGCCTGGCGCCTCGACTGCCCCCTCAGAACATCCAGGTCGGAGACGCCCGGTCGATGCCGTTCGCAGACGGCGACTTCGATGTCGTGATCAGTAACGCCGTGCTGCACTTCGCGAGAGACGAAGCCGACTTCTACGAGATGCTCGGTGAGATGTGGCGCGTACTGAAACCAGGCGGGATCTTCTTCGCTCGGCTCGCCTCGTCGATCGGGATCGAAGGCCGGCTTCGTCACAGGCGCGACCGTGTCCACCTGCTTCCCGATGGCACGGAGCGGTTTCTCGTGGATGAAGCGATGCTGACAGCAGCCGCCGGCCGGCTCGGCGCGACCCCGGTCGAGCCACTCAAGACCGTCATCGTTCACGGTCAGCGCAGCATGACCACCTGGTGCCTGCGAAAAGCTCCCGAGTAAACCCCCGGCTCAGCGCGTAGCGTCCAGAACCGGCGCCGCGCCCAGCACGTCCTCTACGGTCAGCAGGTGCAGCGGCCCGAGGTCGAGGGCACGCACACCGTCCTCGATCACGGCCCGGTCACCGACCAGGACGATCGCCATCTTATCCGGATCCAGGTACTGGCGGGCGACGCGCTGCACATCCTCCCGGGTCACAGCGAGTATCCGCTGCACGTACTGGTTGAAGTAGTCGGACGCCAGCCCGAACAGCTCTAGCTCGGCCAACTCACGAGCGGTTCCGGCGACCGTCTGGAAACGGGCGGGAAATCGGAGCGCCACGAAATTCTTCGCGCGCACCAGCTCCTCCGGTGTAACCGGCTGAAGGATGCCGCGCAGCTCCTTCATGAACTCCACCAGCGACTTGTCGGTGACCGCGGTCTGCACGGCGGCACCGGCCTGGAACGGGCCCGGCAGCGGCTGGAAGTCGAAGAACGAGCGTGCGCCGTAGGTGTAGCCGTGCTCCTCGCGCAGGTTCTGGTTGAGCCGCGAGGCGAAAGATCCGCCGAGGATCGTGTTCATCACCACGAGCGCATCGTAGTCGTCGCTGAGGCGCGGCACGCCGATGCGGCCGATGCGGATCTCCGTCTGCGCCGCCCCAGGCTTGTCCACGAGGTAGATCTCGCGTCGCTCTACTTGCCGCGCCGCGGGCCAGTTCGACTCGGGGATCACACCGCGTCGCCAGTCGCCGAACAGCGTTTCCAGTATCGGCTTGATCTCGCCCATGCTCACATCACCGACGACCACGAAGAACGCGTTGTTGGGCCGAAAATAGGTCCCGTGAAACGTCTTCAGATCTTCCACCTTGAACGAGCGCAGGCTCGCCTCGTTACCGATGCTCGGCCGGCCGTACGGATGCGCCGCACCGTAAAGCGTCTGGTCGAACAAAACCGAAGCGATGTTCCGTGCCTCGTCGCGCCACTGGACCAGAGTCGTCAGCCGCTCGCGACGCTTGCGCTCCAGCTCCTCAGCCGGAAAGTCGGGACGCAGCGCCACGTCCGCCATGAGATGCAGCGCCGCGTCCAGACGGCTGCGCGGCGAGTGAAGCGCTAGCGTGATCTCATGCGCACCGACGTCGATCGACAGGTCCGCGCCGAGGAAGTCGATCTGATCGGCCAGCTCCAGCGCGCCCCGGCCGCCCGCGCCCTCGTCCATCATGTCGGCCGTCAGGCTGGCCAGCCCCGGCGCGTCGATCGGGTCCACGGCCGAGCCCGCTCGCACAACCAGATTCACCTGTACCAGCGGAACCTCATGCTTTTCGAGCAACAACACCGGCGACCCGTTGGCGAGCTGCAGCCGCTGGATGGCGGGGAGCGAGAGTGACGGCGGCGGGCCCAGCTCGGGAGGAGCGCTGCGATCCGGCGCTTGAGCCGCCGCCGGGACCGTTGGAATCAGCAGCGCGAGTAGCAGTGGCCATGTCCGGTTAGAACTCAGGGTACGCATCTATCATCGCCTCGTAGTTGATCGTCTTCCACGGCGGTCGCGCCGGCGTGCCCCGAGACGCCGGCCGGACCTTCTCACTCGGTCTTGGGTGGCGTGCCGGGCGCGGGAGCGGCAAGCTCCGGTTTGCCCTCCGGTACCACGCTGAGCACTACGCGTCCGTCGTCCCGCAAGTAGGTCCGCGCTGCCGCACGGATGTCCTCGGGATCGATGGCCCGATAGCGGGAAAGGTCCTCATTGAAGTAGTCGGGATTGCCGGTATAAGTGTAGTAGGCGTTGAGCCGATCTGCCTTGCCGCCAAAGCCACCGACGCGCTCCAGGCTGTCGAGGAAGCGGACCTCCCATTGATTCACGGCCCGCCGCAACTCCCGCTGGTGCGGCGGCTCGCGCCGCAGGCGGTCGATCTCCTCCTGGATCACCCGTTCCAGCTCACCCAGGTCGTGCCCGCTCCGCGCCGTGGCGACGATCTGGAAGGCCGAGCCCAGCGCGCCGGACGACTGGAAGGCGAACACGTTCTGCGCGATCTGAAGCTCGTAAACCAGCCGCTTGTACAGCCGGGAGTTCTTCCCATCTGAGAGGATGTTGCCGAGGAGGTCCATCTCGGCGTCGCCCGGTGTGAAATAGGCCGGCGTTTGCCAGGCCATGTAGAGGCGCGGCAGCGTCACGCGATCTTCGAGCACCAGGCGCTTCTCTTCGCTCAGCCGGGCGGCCGGCGGATCGATGCTCGGCGGCGGCGGTCCCGCGGGCACGTCGCTGAACCACTTCTCGACCAACGCCCGCGCCTGAACGGGGTCGACGTCGCCGGCGATGGAGAGGCTGGCGTTCGCGGGGCTGTAGTACTGGCGGAAGAAGTCGACGACGTCCTCGTAGCTGGCCGCGGACAGATCCTCCATCGAGCCGATGGTCGGCCAGGAGTACGGATGGTTCGGTGGGTAGAGATTCTCGCGGATCAGGATCGACGCCATGCCGTAGGGACGGTTCTCGTAGGATTGGCGGCGCTCGTTCTTCACGACATCGCGTTGACCGTCCACCTTTTCCGGCGACATGGCTGCGAGCAGGTAGCCCATGCGGTCCGACTCGAGAAACAGCGCCAGCTCCAGCGCGTTGCTGGGCACGTCCTCCCAGTAATTCGTGCGGTCGGGGTTGGTCGAGCCGTTGTTGTTCCCACCCGCCGCCTCCAACCACTCATCAAACGCGCCCTCGGGGACGTGAGCGGAGCCCTCGAACATGATGTGCTCGAACAGGTGAGCGAAGCCGGTGCGCCCCGGCTTCTCACGTGCCGAGCCCACATGGTACCAGACGTTGACGCTGATGGTCGGGGTGGTGCGGTCCTGGTGCACGATCACGTTGAGCCCGTTGGGTAGAACGAAGCGCTCGTGGGGCACGCCGATCCGTGGCTCCTCCTGAGCCGCTGCCGGTGCCGCCACGCCGCAGAGGACGACGAGAGCTAGAAGGCGACGCATCT
>JABAOD010024992.1_pt3 | contig 10365 bp, 11 predicted proteins | sample 7062151 | NCBI WGS metagenome assembly JABAOD01 (sample SAMN14538626, study PRJNA623070) | marine sediment metagenome | biome: marine biome [ENVO:00000428]; feature: marine pelagic biome [ENVO:01000023]; material: deep marine sediment [ENVO:00002113] | place: India: Gulf of Khambhat ...
GTCCTCTTTCTTTTGAGCCCACGCGCACAGTGCGGAAGCCACTTTTGCCCAGCTTGCCCGAATGATCAATCGCCAAGGGGATAAGGATGCGTCATGTTCCCGCTGGACAAGCGGAACGACACTTTCTACCTCTGTGCCATGACTTGGGATGAAGAAATCGACGCGATTGGGCTTTTGTGCCCTCTGCCTGTGTTAAAGGCGCGCAAGCGGCTTAAGTCGATGGCTGACGGAGCGGTTTTGCGCTTAATAACCACCGATCCGGCAGCGCTCATCGATATCCCACATTTCTGCTCTGAATCCGGTAACGAATTGCTTGGGTCGGAAGCAGATGGTGACAACACCATCTATCTCATTCGTAAGGCAGGCGCTTAGACACCGAAGCCGGTATAGGGCAGAAAGCGGACCGGCATTCCCGGTTCGACGTTTAGGGCCTCGTCTGGCAATTCGACCAGACCATCAGCCCATGACAAACCGCTGATCCGTCCGGATCCCTCGGATTTAAAGACTTCGACCGCGCCGTCAGCATTAAGACGCGCCCTCAGATATTCGCGGCGGCCTGGTTTCTTGGCTTTCGAAAACGCAGCAGGCACCATGAAACCATGAGGTTCCTGCCACGCGCCACCTGACATCAACGACAAAGCCGGACGCGCAAAGATAAGAGCGCAGACAAAAGCGGCGACCGGATTGCCGGGGAAACCGAAGACCGGAGTCTCATCCCACAAGGCCAAGGCCAGAGGGCGTCCGGGTTTTAGCGCGATACGCCAACTGGACAGGCTACCGGTGTTCTTAAGAAGACGAGAGACGTGGTCCTCGTCACCAGCAGACGCGCCGCCTGATGTCAGAATGACATCCGCAAGTATTGCGCCCTCATCCAGACGTGCTCGGATCGCCGCAGCATCATCCCTCACATGGCCCAGATCAACCGGCTGAAACCCCCACCCCTCTATAAGCGACAAAAGCATCGGTCGGTTTGCGTCATAGATATTGTGCAATCCGCCAACCTGTTTGGGATCAGGCAACAACTCGTCGCCCGTCGACAGAACACCAACAGACAGGGGGCGGTAAACCGTTACCTCACCGATCCCAACTGCGGACAACAACGCTATGTCGGGCGCACGCAGCCTGTGACCTGCTTGCAGCGCAATGTCGCCCTCGCTCACGTCCTCGCCCGCCTCGCGGGTATTGGCACCAGCTTTTACTGGGCCGTCAAAGGCGACACGTCCGTCAATTGTGGCGCAGTCTTCTTCTAACACCACGGTATCGACGCCCTTGGGCAGGATCGCGCCGGTCAGAATTCGTACCGATGACCCATGCGGGATAGCGCCGCCGAAAGGCTGGCCTGCGGCCGCGCGGCCCTCAACCAACGGGAGGTTCTGCACCCCCTCTCCGGTGGCCGAATGCGCGAACCCATAACCATCGACCGCTGAATTTGGAGCCGGCGGGTTAGAGCGCTGTGCGACGCAATCCTGTGCAAGCACCCGTCCACAGGCGCGGGCAGTTGATAGTGTTTCAACCTCTGCTATCGGCACAAGAATTTCTCGCAACCGAGCAAGCGCCTCGTCGACCTTTACCCAATCCACGCCTTGCGGCATGGCGAAACAGTCATTCTTCAACCGGGGTGGAACGAGAGGCGCTTTGGTCATGTCTCTATCTTTCGCGGCCAATCAATCGGCCTATCGGTCAATCTACAGCCCAATATCGGCCAAAATGAAATCTGCAACCGCAGTTGTGTCATCAAGGTCAAAAATCGGAAGATTTCCGACCTCCATCGGAACATCCGAGGCCACTGCTCTGATCGTCTTGTTGTTTGGCGCAAGAAGCCCCCGCCCGGTCTCCGCCCGATGCGCTTCAACTTTAGGATGCGGCTCTCGTTTGTAGCCTTCAATCAGCACCAGATCCACCGGGCTGAGGCGTTCCAATAGTTCTTCAAGCGGCGGTTCAGCTGCCTCCCGCAACTCATGCATGATAGCCCAACGGACTGGCGACGAGACGAGTACCTCTTGCGCGCCTGCCTCGCGGTGACGATAGCTGTCACGTCCGGGATGGTCGATCTCGGTCGCGTGGTGAGCGTGTTTAATGGTCGAAACCGAGAATCCACGGGCTGTGATCTCGGTGACAAGCCTCTCTGTNNGGGCTATGATCTCGGTGACAAGCCTCTCTGTCAAACCCGTTTTTCCCGCGTTTTTCCAACCGGTTACCCCATATACTTTCATACACCAAACTCCGCGATCAATGCCTCGGCTGCGGCGATGTCTTCCTGAGTATTGATATTGAAGAACGGGTCAAAAGGATCACTCTCGAATTCAGCTTGACCGGCGCTATGCTTGTCGGTCCAAATTACGACTTTTCGCAAGCCATCCTGCAAGGCCATTCGCAAGTCCTCCCTCAGCGCAACGGGCCACAGACCAAAGGTCGGCTGACGAAACATCTTGCCATTTTCACCACGCGACGCAGCGAGGCACAGGTCTTCGGGTCCGCGTTTTTGCCAAAGGCGCTCAACAAGATCAGCCGGAAAGAATGGTGTGTCCGCTGCAGCAGTAACGATATATTCGAACCCCCGTTCATGGGCCCAGTCGAGCCCTGCCAAAACGCCCGCCAAAGGACCGGGAAAACCCTCAATACTATCTGGCAGCACCGGTAATCCGAGATCGGAGAAACGCGACGGATCACCATTTGCATTTAGCGCCAATGGTCCGCACTGCGGTTCCAGCCGAGAAACCACGCGATCCAACAATCGCTTGCCGCCGATTTCCCGCAGCCCTTTATCGCCCCCGCCCATACGGGTGGCTTGACCACCGGCCAAAATGATTCCGGGAATCTGCTTAGTCATGAGTTGCGCTCTTGCGACGATGTTTGCGATCTTCTGCTGTGACAGCGTTTATGTCCGCATCGAAAATCAACCGGTCTTGCCCGGAAAGACAGACAAATCGTTGACCTCGCAGCCGTCCGATCAGAGTCAACCCGACCTGGCGGGCGATCTCTACTCCCCAAGCGGTAAACCCTGAGCGTGAGGCCAGCACCGGAATCCCCATCTGAGCGGTTTTGATCACCATCTCGGATGTTAGTCGTCCTGTCGTGTATAGTATTTTGTCTTCGGTCGACTCGTCATGGCGAAACAGCCAGCCTGCGATCTTGTCCACCGCGTTATGGCGCCCGACATCCTCCATATAGACCAGCGGTTGGTCCTTACGGCACAGAACCGTTCCGTGTATCGCCCCGGCCTCAAGGTACAGTGACGGCATCGTATTAATGCTCTTGGACAAAGAATAGAGCCAGCTCGTTCGCAGCTCGGCTTGCGGCAGGACCAGCCCCTCAAGCCCCTCCATCATGTCACCGAAAACAGTCCCCACGGCGCAGCCAGAAGTTCTCGTCTTTTTCTTTACCTTCTCTTCGTAGGACGTCTCGCGCTCTGTCCGAACGACGATAGTTTCCAACTCTTCGTCGAAATCGACTCCGGTTACGACGTCATCGGCCAACAACATTCCCTGGTTCCTCAGAAACCCCAGGGCGAGGTACTCTGGATAGTCCCCAATCGTCATTGCGGTGACGATTTCCTGACTGTTGAGAAAGATTGTAAGGGGTCGCTCTTCAACCACCCGGATCTCGGTTTCCGCACCCGTGTGATCCAACCCGATTACAGGTCGGGTGAGCGAAGAATCCTTGGGATCAGGAACCAGAATTGGGTGGGATGGCATCGATTGTTTTTCCTTTTCCTGGCAAATAATGTAGACATTCAGAAGCAATGACAAGTGCTCGAAAAGCAAAGGATTTCCATGCTGGGCTATATCTCTGATGATACGCGCGGGGCCAGCGACAGGCTATTGTGTCAGATGGCCGAACGGCTACAGGACAAAGGTCTGAAATTGGCCGGGGCCGTGCAAGAAAACGTCGGCGGAGATGAGTCCACACCTTGCGACATGGTCCTTCGGGTTCTTGGCCTTGAAGAGCCAGTCACGATCAGCCAGCGGCTTGGTCCACACGCCAGCGGCTGCCGACTGGATGCAGGCGCGTTGGAACGTGCCGTAGGACTGGTTGAAGCCACGCTGAACGATGCAACAGACCTGCTCATCATCAACAAATTCGGCAAGCAAGAAATCGAAGGCCGCGGCTTTCGCCCATTGGTCGCCGATGCGCTTTCTCATGGCATCCCAGTGCTGACCGCCATCCGGCCGTCGCAGCTTGAAGCGTTCACAGATTTCGCGGGCGAAATGGCAGAAGAAGTGAAGGCCAACCCTCAAGGCATCTATGATTGGCTCACAACACATCGCGAAATGGCAGCCTCCCCTTGAAGTCCGTTCGCCTCCGCATATTGGTTCTTGCCCTTTTGCCGCTCATCGTTTTGATGCCGCTGCTTTTGGTGCTCGCCATGACGCGCTGGACGGCCGATTACGATGACGTTTTGATCGCCAAGGTCGAAAGCGACCTTCGGATTGCCGAGCAATACCTTGGGCAAATTATGGTTGGCACCGGAGCAGGCCTGATGGCCGTCGCCGAGTCCACTGCGTTTGAAGATGTTACCCAACAAGGAGATGCAGCGGTGTTGGGCTTTCTTGAAACTGCTCGCACCCAACTCTCGCTGGATTTCCTTTACTACCTGCCAAAAGATCGGGCAATTGAAGCTGCTGGCCGATGGCCTGTGATCGCTAAAGCCGACAGCGGCGTGCTCGACACCCAGATTGACATCTTGTCGGGCCAGGACCTCTCGGCGCTTTCCCCTGCTCTGCAGACTCAAGCAAGCCTGCCACTTATTGCGACCGAAGCGGCGGTACCGACCGAGCGCACCATCGAAGACCGCGGCATGGTTGTTCACAGCGCGGCACCTGTGACCGTGCCCGGATTCAAAGGCGTGCTTGTTGGCGGCATTCTTCTGAACCGCAACCTTCAGTTCATCGATACGATCAACGCGCTGGTCTATCAAAGTCATGAAGACGGCACGCCAAACCGACAAGGTACGGCAACGCTGTTTCTGGAAGACGTGCGGGTCTCCACCAACGTCCGCTTATTCGAGGATGTTCGCGCGCTTGGCACTCGTGTTTCGGCTGTCGTCAGGGCCGCGGTTCTGGACGAGGGACGCACCTGGCTGGACCGCGCTTTCGTTGTGAATGATTGGTATATTTCCGGCTATTTGCCGATTACCGACAGTTTTGGTGGTCGGGTTGGAATGCTGTATGTGGGGTTTCTTGAAGCCCCCTATCAAGCCGCGAAACGAGAAGCTTATTGGGCTGTACTCGCCGCCTTCGCGGTTGTGGTCATCATCTCGGGGCCCCTTTTCCTGTTTCTTGCCAAAGGCATTTTCTCTCCATTAGAGCGCATGACCCAAACCATCCGCAAAGTGGAAGACGGGAACCTGGCCGCGCGGATTGGCAACGTCGGATCTAAGGATGAAATTGGACAAGTGGCTGTACACCTCGACGAACTACTCGATCAGGTGCAAGAGCGCGACAAAGCCCTTCGATCCTGGGGGAACGAGTTGGAAAAGCGCGTTGATCAGCGCACGGCTGAATTGCACGAAGCCAACAAAAAGCTTGAGGATACATTCCAACAACTCGTCATGTCCGAAAAGCTCGCATCAATTGGCGAGATCACCGCCGGCGTTGCACATGAGATCAACAACCCTGTCGCGGTTATTCAGGGAAACGTCGATGTCATTCGCCAATCGCTTGGAGAAGACAGTGGTCCAGTAGAAACCGAATTGAGTCTTATCGATCGGCAGATTGTTCGGATCGGCGCCATCGTCGGCAAACTACTGCAATTCGCGCGTCCAAGTGAATTTGGGGACTTTGCGGAAAGCGTCGATACAGTCCCGCTCATCAATGACAGTCTTGTTCTGGTCAACCACCAATACTCCAAGCAAGACATCGAAATTAAGTGCGACTTTCAAAGCAGCGCGACCGTAAGGATTGATCCCGGTGAATTCCAACAGGTCGTTATCAACCTGATCATCAATGCGGTTCAGGCGATGGGTCAGAGCGGTACGCTCACGATCACGACGCGGGACGAAATCCGAAACGGAATGAGAGGACTTTGCCTAACCGTAGCCGATACAGGACCGGGGATTCCGGAAGAACAGCTGAAATCGGTTTTTGACCCATTCCTGACCACCAAGTCGGCTGAAGGGACAGGGCTTGGCCTATCAATCAGCCAAACGATTATTCAACGCGTAGGCGGATTAATTACAGCGGCCAATCAGTTGGACGGTGGTGCAATATTCACTGTTTGGCTGCCGTCCGCGTAAAGTGATCATTCACTCAGCGCCTGTATCCCAAGCCGCGAATTTTCGATCAATCGTCTTTCGCGACACGCCCAATCGACGGGCGGCTTCTGCCCGATTGCCATTACAGGCATCCAACACGTGCATGATGTGGCGCTGAGTCACCAGCTCTAATGTTTCAATTGCAGCCGTACCGGTAATTTTGCCGCTACCGGAAAACTCTTCGGGGAAACTTCTCAGGATCACCGAACGTTCAATCAGATTTCGTAGTTCGCGTACGTTACCGGGCCAGTCATAGCGGCTCATCTTCAGCAACGTCTGATCGTCCAGTTCCAGAGCGGGCACACCGAGCGCGGTAGAGAATTCATCCATGAACAGCGCAGCAAGTTCGACGATGTCCTCTGCCCGTTCATTTAAAGACGGCATTTCGATCTGAAGCACGTTGATACGATGATAAAGATCGGCCCGCATGCGGCCTTCTTGCACCGCTTCAGCAAGATCCGAGTTGGTTGCGAACATGAACCGCAGATCCAGAGGAATCTCCCGCTCCGCCCCGACCGGGCGAATACGTTTGTCTTCTAACACCCGCAGCAGAGCCACCTGAACGATGTCGGGCATCTGCGCGATCTCGTCGAGAAACAGTGTCCCACCGTCGGCGTTTAGGAATAGACCGTCTTGCCGCCTCTCTCCCGACTCGACGAGGCCAAAAAACTCCTGCGCTGCAAGGTTTGGCGGAATGGCCGCGCAGTTGATGGCAACGAAAGGTTTCTCAGACCGTGGTGAAAGGGAGTGTAGGGTTCGGGCCGCGATTTCCTTTCCGGCACCACTTGGGCCTGTAAACAGAACTGAAGTCGGCAAGGGCGCCAGTTTTTCCAACATCTCCCGTACTTGGCTGATTGCAGGGGAATTCCCCAACAAACGTCCTCGGTTAGAAGGTTGACCGGCCGTCAGCGCATGTCGCAGCAGGAAGTTTTCACGGCGCAGATGCTTGCGATCCAAAGCCTGCGATACCGCATTTAAAATCTGGTTGGCCCGAAACGGCTTTAGCACGAAATCCGTCACCCCGATCCGCAACGCCTTGATCGCTGTTTCAAGATCGGCATAGGCCGTTATCAGGATCGTGTCGGCAAACAGTCCGACACGCCGCTGTTCATTCAACCACTCAAGCCCAGTCTGACCGGGCATGATATTGTCGACGATGATCAGGTCGAAATGCGCCTTATCCAGAATGGCCCCCGCCTGTTTGGGCGAGTCGGCCTGCTCGACCCGGCGGCATCGCGGGGTCAGAATTTTGGTCAGGAAGTTACGCATCCCCGGTTCGTCGTCGATCACAAGGATCGACGCACCAGCAAGATTTGCGTCATAGGTATCGGACCGCGCCGTGTTCATCAGTGAGCCGAATCCAATCGCACAGAGTTACCCGAGAACTTCTCTTCCGAGGAGAATCCCGCTTCTTTCAGAGCGTAGTTGGCCACGACGGCCAGCACAATAACGGCGGCAAAACCTGCCACGAGTGCCTTCATCTTTGCTTCCTTTCACTTGGTCGCTGTTTTAAGAAATTCTATCAGGTCTATCCGGTCCTGTTGGGCGGTGATCCTTTGCATCGGCATTTTTGAACCGGGTATGAAATGATCAGGACCCACTTCAAATAGTTTGTCGATCGTTTCGCCACTCCAGACGATTTCCGAACCGTCCAGGATTGGAGAATAGCGATAGCCCTCGACCGTTCCGGCCGCGCGTCCGAACACGCCATGCAGGCTCGGGCCGGCTTTGCGTGAAATCCCGTTCTCCAGCGCGTGGCAAATCGAGCATTTCCGCATGAACTGTCGTTCACCATTCGTCATTTCATCGGCGTCGCGAAGGAAAGAGCGGTCTTGCCCCCCGACCGGATCGTATTCGTCGAGAAATTCAATCGGCCAAGCATAAACGACATCGTCGAGACCGCTGGCGTAGATTGTCTCTCCTGTCGGGTCAAATGCCAAAGCCCAAATCGGTCCGCTGCGAGTGGCTTGGAAATCGCGGACAATTTGCCAGTCGTTCGTATCGATCACCATGATGAACCCATGGCCGTCCCCAACTGCGAGTTTCTGCGACCCGGCATGGAGGGCCAACGCCAAGATTGGTCGTCGATCGAGAGAAAAGTCAGCAATTTGCTCTCCGGACGCAACGTCGATAATGCGTGTCACACCATCGACAGCACCGTAAGCTAGCCACGTTGCATCAGCGGCGACCGTTAACACATTGACGCCAAACCCGTGTTTGACCAGTGCCCTTTCCTCATCTCTCTCCAAGGACAGCTCATAGATGGTACCTGCCGATCCTGCGACATACAGCTGCTGCCCATCCGGCGCGAATGCAACGTCGTTCACCGCGCCTGCAGACAAGTCTCTCCGATCTCCGGAACCGTTAAATTGCCAAAGTCCGACGGTCCCGTCCCAGCTAGCGCTGGCGACAAGGTCACCGTCCGGGGACACTTCGACATCTGCAACCTTACCTTTGTGCTCGCCCAGTTTACGCGCACCTTCATCGGTCCACGCGTAAACGGCGAAATCGTCACCAACCGAAACAGGTCCATCCGGCCCGAACGTTACGTCATTAACTGCGGCATCATGAGCTTCGAGCCATTGAGGCCTGCGCCCTGTCCAAAGGCCTACGGAGTTGTCGAAACTCGCGGTCGCCACCTGTCCTTCTGGCGACACGGCGATCCCCATGACAGGTCCGCCGTGTCCCTTTAACGTGGTGAACTCTTGCGCCGCCAGCGGTGTGGCGGCGCCAATGCTCATCGCAAGCATATGCGCGAATGCCTTGCGCATCACTCGGCCGGAGTCGCTCCGCTAGTGCTCACTTCGCCCGACTTCTCTTTGACCTCATCCAGCCAGATCGAGTGGTGCTGATGGGCCCAAGCCTCATCGACCTCGCCTGAACCCATCGCGTCAAAGGCTCCTTCCATGCCGATCGAGCCGATGTAGATATGCGCAAAGATGATTGCCATCAAAACGAACGCCAGGATCGCGTGCCAAAGTTGGGCATATTGCATTTCTTCCTGCGGCGAGAGCTGTTCAGGTAAAACCCCGAAGCCAAGCATCTCCGGCAGACCTGTACCGTTCAGGATTGCGAAGGTCTTGGCAAACAGTGGCAGTTCATACGGGAACAGCAAAGACAGGCCAGAAATCGCAATCGAACCGCCAAAGATGATCACTGACCAGAAGATCATCTTCTGACCGGCGTTGAACTTCTTCGCTGGCGGGTGGGCGTGGCCGATGATGCCGCCAGCCTGGCGCAACCAAGTAATATCCGTGCGGTTCGGGATATTGTGAACAACCCACATCACGAAAACCATCACAAGACCAAGGATGAAGGCCCAGGCCACGTTGTTGTGGACCACTTTGCTAAAGGTCAGCAACGTTGCATTGAATTCTTTGCCCATAGTCGGCGCGATGAACACGCGTCCAAAGAGAACGGCCAAACCGGTTAGACCAAGGATGATAAATGAACCAGCCAACAGCCAGTGGCCAAAACGCTCTATCGCGGCAAAGCGGGTGACGGTGCGCCCTGTCATTGGTTCGTCAACCTTGATGCGCCCGCGCAGAAGGTAGAACACCAACAGAAAACCGATCGTCGCCAACAGTAGCCAACCGCCATACTGGCGCAGCGCACCCTTGCGCCATTCCAGCCAGCGCATACCGCCATCCTGCATGATCACGGTGGCGACTTCGCCACCTGCGGAAACTTTGATATCTGCTGAACCATAGCGCAATGCACGCCAAACCTCGGGGTCAGACGCGCCGCCGAGTGTGCCCAACTGGGCAGAGCTGGCCGCAGCCGTATCCGGATCGCCGGTAGCGCTCCGGCGGAATGAATCATCAATCTTCAGGCCCTGTTGTCGGGCCATAATATCTTCAAGCGTTTGGGCCCCGCCCGTCGCTTCTCGGTCGGTGGACTGCGCCATGGCAGCCGACCCAAGCGTTACGGTCAATAGGAACGCGAGTACAAGGCGCAGCATTGGCACCCTCCTTCAGGAATACTTTGCACGAGGTTGCCGGGTGGCCCCCGAAAGGGCCACCCGAAGTTACCAAGCCAAGACGGGATCAGCCGCCTTTCTGGTCGTAGGCCGTACCCCAACCCCAGGCGCCCGAGCCGAAGCCACGGGCCAC
>JABAOD010013845.1_pt1 | contig 10361 bp, 9 predicted proteins | sample 7062151 | NCBI WGS metagenome assembly JABAOD01 (sample SAMN14538626, study PRJNA623070) | marine sediment metagenome | biome: marine biome [ENVO:00000428]; feature: marine pelagic biome [ENVO:01000023]; material: deep marine sediment [ENVO:00002113] | place: India: Gulf of Khambhat ...
ACCGTGTCCATCATCCCCGGCATCGAGAACCGTGCACCGGAGCGGCACGACAGCAGAAGCGGGTTCTCCGGGTCGCCGAAGCGCTTCCCGGTCGCCCGCTCCACCGCAGCGAGTGCCTCTCCTAGCTGGTCGAGAAGGCCATCGGGGAGTCGACTGCCCCCCTCGAGATAGGCGTTGCACGCCTGTGTCGTGATGGTGAATCCCGGAGGCACCGGAACACCGATACGGGTCATCTCTCCCAGGTTGGCGCCCTTGCCACCCAGGAGTGCCCTCACATTGTCCCAGTCTCCCCCGACGGCCTTCTCGGCCAGGTCGATCTCATCGAATCCATATACCCACTTGGTCGTCACGCGTTGCCTCGTTTGGTCGCCTGCCGCACAGTGTCCGCGACCCGCCGGCCGCGGCGACAGGGACCGGTGGCAGGGTTGACAGGGACCGCAGTCCCTTTGCGGCAGGTCGCTCCGGGTGGGGCTCAGGCGCTGTCGGGCTCCGTGACGGTGAGCGAGGCGAACAGCATGGCGAGGGGGAGCAGTGCCGAGATGGCGGCAGCGGTTCCGTAGCCCCCGGTCAGGGTGCGGGCGACCGCCAGGGCGACCGGCCCCGCCGCCGAGGCGCCGACTCCGACGAACGTCGATACCCCCTGGATGGCCCCGATGTGGGCGAGACCGAACCAGCGGGGCAGCATCGTGGCGGCGAGGGGCCGCTGGGCGCCCGCCGTCGCACCGAGCACGATGCCGTAGAGCACGACCGACCACCCCCGCTCGATGAACGGGACCATGAGCAGGGCGATCGCCATCAGCGCCATGGAGGCGGCGAGCAGGTAGCGCGGGGAGATCCGGTCGGCGAGGGCGCCGACGGCGAGACCCACCACGATGGCCCCGGCAACCTGGGGGAGGAACATCGCTGCGGCCTCGGTCGACGACAGCCCCTTCTCGCCGAGGATGGAGATCTGGTGGAAGTTGAGGGCGGTGATGAGCATCGCCGTGGTACCGACGGTCGCGGACAAAACCCAGAAGCGAGACTCGCCGAGAGCCTGGCGCCGGGTGTGCGACGTCGCAGGAGCGACCACGGGCGCCGATGGTTCGGGCGCCGGGTCACCGTCCACGGATTGACCGACGTCGGAAGGCCGGTCGACGAGACCGAACCACGCCATCGGCACCACGACGAGCCACACGGCCAGGGCGGCGAGGATCCACGCCGTTCGCCAGCTGTACGCCTCGATGGCCAGGTTGAGCAGGATCGGTCCGAGGCTCATGAGCGCGGCGACTCCCGTCATCATGAAGCCGAACATCGTGCCCCTGCGCCGCTCATACCAATGGGTCAGGGCGACCGAACTGACCAGGCTCAGCGAGCCCTGACCCAGCAGGCGGATCAGCGTGAAGCCGATGGCGAGGGTCACGAAGCCCTGGACGCCGCTCATCGCGACGAGCCCCAGCCCGAAGGCGATCCCGATGGCGATCATCGCCCGGCGCGCGCCGGCCCTGTCGATGAGCCGTCCGACGGTCGGGAGCACGAGTGCACCGGTGAGGGTGCCGATCAGATACGCCGTCGACACGCCTTCCCGGCTCAGGCCGAGGTCGGCGATGAGGTGGTCGACGAACACCGAGACGCTCACGGTCTGGCCCGGTGCGGTCATCGCACCGGCAATCGTGGCGATCACCAGGATGCGGCGTCCCAGGAACCGTTGCCGGCGAGGAGGGGCGTCGTGGGCGTGGCGGGTCATGTGGGTCACGGTCCTCGGTTCGGCGGCACGCCCGGCGAGCGATCCTACGGCATGGCGGCCCCTACACGGTCGCGCTCCGACTCGTGCGATGCGGGTGGGACGTGGTGATCCCGACGCGCAGGCCGCTCCGCGCCTCCGATCCCGTCAGGCGCTCGCGCCGCGCTCAGCGCCCCTGCGCCGCGTCGGTGCCGGAGCCGCGCATGGCGCGCAGCGGGGCCCTCCAGCGATCCCGTGATGCCCGGTTGGGGGAGGTGCCGCTGTGTTTCACGCGCTGGGAAGGGTCGATGATCCCGTGGTCGGCCTGGAGCCGCTGGACGTTCTCGTACGGTCCGAGCGCATCGAGGGTCGATTCCTCCGGCATGTGGATGTTCGGGCTGGGGTGCCAGGTCGTGGATCCGGAAACGTCGGTGAAGCTGAGGATGTTGACGTTGTACTTGCCCCACAGATCCCACACCGACTCCCGGACCAGCGGGGAGCCCTTCGGGACCCAGAATCGAGAGTGGACGAACAGGACGTCGTCGACGTAGAACGAGTCCTGAACCGAGGGATCGACCGCCGCCGCAGCGAACGCCGGTGCCGCCAGCGTCGAGGCGCTGAAGGCAGCCTCGATGTCGAAGCTGTTGACGATCTTCGACGCAAGGCTCTGATCGAAGAGACGCACGCGAATGTCCGGGCGTACCTCGCGGGCATCCAGAGCGATCTCGACGTTGGCGAGATCGTCATCCGTGCATGCGATCACTGCCGACGCCCGCTCGAGACCTGCCTTCAGCAGGACCTCCGTCTTCCTGGCGTCGCCGAAGAGCATCGGAATGCCCCGATCGGTGATCGAGCTGACGTGGGGCCCGTCGGCGTCGATCTCGATGACGGTGAACTCGGTATCGAATCGCTCCAGCTCGCCTGCGATCCGATACCCGACCTGACCCAGGCCGCAGACGATCACGTGGTTTTGCATGCGCTTGCTCCTCCGTGTGTACAGCATGGGCAGCCGCTGTCGCAGCATGAAGTCGAGGACCGTCGCCGCCGCGATCGCGACGACGAAGATACGGACGATCGACATGATCGTCGCCAGCACCTGGACGTCGGTGTGTGATGTGGAGAGGTCGAGCAACGTGTTGTTGCCCCCGAGCATCAGGAACACCAGCATCAGCGCGCGGGGGAGGAAGATGTTCTCGCGGAGCGCGAGCCAGACGGCGGCGACGGCGACGACCAGAACGAGCCCGATGACGGACCTCGTCATCGCCCGACGGAGAGAGATGTTTCTCTCGTTCACGCTGTCAATGTAGCGATCAGGCCGGGGCGGAGTCCGGGCGCACAAGGCCCCGACCACCCGATGTGCTCACGACGCTCGTCTGTAGACGATCGCGTTGCCTTCCTTGCCGTCCATCGCGACGACGCCCGTCCTGCGCAGGCAGTAGGCCATCTGCTGGGCGAGACGCCGGCTGCTGCCGAGACCCGATGCCAGGTCGGCGGTGGTGAAGGGCTCGGGGAGATCGCGAGGTAGAAGTGCGCCCAGTGCAGTCGGCGACTCGAACGCATGCCGTTCGCGTACGTCGATGAGCCGGCGTTCTTCGACGACCCACCCCTTGCGGCGGCGTCCGCGCGTGCCGTCGAAGCGCCACATCTCCTCCATCTCGACCAGCACCACCTCGAGCTCGAAGCCCTGATGCTCGAGGAGGTCGGGAATGCTCACGAGCTCGCCGAACAGGTCGACGACATCGCCGCGCTTGGGCGATCTGCGTCGCGACGTCACGGAGCCATCGTCGTCGATCTTCACGATCCACTTCCGGGCCGCGATCGGGTGGACCAACCGGATGGGGTGGCGCGCCAGCAGGTCGGTGAGCTTCCGTTTCAGGGATGAGAAGCCACCGGTTTGGATCTCGATGAGGAGATCGCCTCTCACCAGATCGATCACGAATCCGTCGACGGGCTCCTCGACGCGGTCGCCGGGCTGCGCGTACCAGCGTTTGAGCGCAGCATGGAGTGGCTTCTCTCGCAGCGTTCCGACGTGGGGCCGTGCCGTCATCGCGTGCGACGGTAGCCACCGTCAGGGAAGACGACAGGGACCTGCCATGATGCGGAGACCCGCCGAAAGGACCCATGTGAACCTCGAGTGCAGCCACATACCGTCGGATCTGGCCCCGCCCTTGATCGTCGCCCGGGGATGCGAGGACTGTCTCGCAGCCGGGAAGCAGGACTGGGTGCATCTGAGGCTGTGTCAGATCTGTGGTCATGTCGGGTGCTGCGACAACTCACCCTCGACACACGCCACCAGGCATCACGGCGCCACCGGTCACGCCCTGATCCGCTCGTTCGAACCGGGTGAGAACTGGTGGTACTGCTACACCGACGACGTCGGATTCGAGCTCGAGGGCGCGCCACCGGCCCCGTCCTACACGGATCCCTGAGATCCGACTTGGATCGCACTGGAGAGTTGACGAATAACCTGAGCGTGTTACACTCAGATAAAGGTTCTGATGCGACATCATATCGCGACGATCAGAACACAGTGTGAAACGCAGCACACACCTCAGAGAGCGAAAGGAGTTGATGGTGGCGATGATGCGCTTCATCGATCCGTTTCAGGACTTCGATCGGATGATGTCTTCCTTCGGGGGTGGAGCACGCTGGCGTGGCGGGATCATGCCGATGGACGCCTTCGAAGAGGACGGCCTCTACACGCTTCGCTTCGACCTCCCCGGCGTCAAGCCCGAGCACGTCGACCTGAGCGTCGAAGGCAATGTGCTCACGGTCACGGCCGAGCGTCCCCGCGAGAGCACGGACGACGTGACCTGGCTGGTCCGTGAGCGTCCGGCCGGCACGCACCGGCGCGAGGTCCGTCTCGGCGACAAGCTCGATGCCTCCAAAGTGCACGCCAGCTATGACGACGGTGTGCTCACCGTGCTGATCCCGATGCGGGAGGAGGCCAAGCCCTACAAGGTCGAGATCTCCAAGGGCGCAATCGAGACGCTTCCTGCCGGCGTCGGCAGCTGAGGGGCAACCACAGAACCGAGCACGCACAACTGAACAACCGACAACACGGTGGTTCCAGCCACCTACCCATGAACGGCGAGCGATCCGCTCGCCGTTCTCGGTGCCCGGAGCCGCGGCCGCGACAACCAGCCGCGGTCGGATCGCCTGAATACACTCTTCTCCCTCGTGACACGGAGGTGACCGATGTTTATCGATCCCGTCCCCAAGGAGTCGGCGACCGGTCTGCTCGCCGACATCTACCGATCCGAGGAGGAGCGCTGGGGTTTCCTCCCCGGCTTCGTCCAGGTGTTCTCTCACCATCCCGAGGCCTATCGCGCGTGGCTCGGTCTCATCGGCGAGGTGTATGGCGGAATGGACCGGCGGCGGTGCGAACTGGCCACCCTCGCAGCAGCTCGAACCTTGAAGTCGACGTGTTGTGCTGTCGCCCACGGGCGGATGCTGCGAGATCGCTTCTTCCCGGCCGATCAGGTACAGCGCATCGCCATCGACCACCGCGACGCCGATCTCGACGACGTCGACGTCGCCGTGATGGACTTCGCCGAGCGGGCCGCGTCCGATCCGGCGAGCATCACTGCGGCGCATGTCGACGAACTCAGATCACACGGCCTCACGGACCGAGAGATCTTCGATGTGGTCTACGCCGTGGCCGCCAGGGCCTTCTTCGCCACGCTGATAGAAGCCCTCGGCACGCCTGCCGAGGCCCAGATCGTGAACGACCTGGACCCTGGGCTCCGCGACGCCCTCGCTGTCGGTCGTCCGGTTGGGGCGCCTTGACGCGATCTCAGAGCCGAAGACTGTGATACGTGGCGGGCACGGGGACGGCTTCCGGACCGGTGCGCGAGGCTCGTTGAACACCGTCGGGGCTCGGGGCCGATCAGGTTGCGGGAATGGTGCCGAGGACGCGGTTGAGCGCGGCGACGATGTCGTCGGGATCGCACGGCTTGGACAGATAGTCGTCGCAGCCGGCGTCGAGACACCGTTCGGCGTCGCCCTTCATCGCCAGTGCAGTGAGCGCGATGATGGGGATGCGTCGTGTGGCGGCGTCGGCCTTGAGTTCACGGGTCGCTGTGAGCCCGTCCTTCTTGGGGATCTGGATGTCCATGAGGATGGCGTCAGGCGTGGACGCCCGTGCCGTCGCCACGGCCTCCTCGCCGTCGTCGGCGTTGATCACCTCGAACCCGTTCGCTCGCAGGTAGTCACCCACCATCATGGCGTTCACGGGGTTGTCCTCGACGAGGAGGATCCGGGTCGGCCCGGCGGTCCCGTCCTCGTTGCCGCGACCGACGTCATGATGGGCGGTGGCCTCTGGCTGCTCGGGCTCGATCGTCGGCTGGAGCGTCAGCGTGAAGCGTGAGCCACGCCCGACCTCGCTCACGACGGTGAGGGTTCCCCCTTGCAGCTCGGCGAACCGCCGGCTCAGCGTGAGCCCGAGACCGGTGCCCTGGTGGACCCCACCCGAGGACGGGCCCACCTGGCGGAACGGCTCGAAGATGGCGTCGAGCTCGGCGGCAGGGATCCCGATGCCGTCGTCCTCGACCGAGATCTCGACGGGTTCCCCGCGGTTGGTCCCGACGACCTTCACGGCGCCGCCTGGTTCGGTGAACTTGATGGCATTCGACAGAAGGTTGATGAGGATCTGCTTCGTGTACCTGGCGTCGACCGTCACGGGCGGAAGCGCGTCGTCCAGGGCGACCGAGATCTGGAGGCCCTTCTGGACCGCGGTCTCGCGCACCAACGACACCGCCGACTCGACGATCGATGCGAGCTCGTGGTCGGCGAGGTCGGGTTCGAGTTTGTCGGCCTCGATCTTCGCCAGATCGAGAATGTCGTTGATGAGTTCCAGCAGGTGCCTGCCGGACGTGGTGATCTGACGGACGTACTCCAGCTGCTTGTCGTTGAGCGGCCCGTGGACTCCACGGTCGAGGATCGAGGACAGGCCGATGACCCCGTTGAGGGGAGTTCTCAGCTCGTGGCTCATGCCGGCCAGGAACTCGTCCTTGGCACGTGAGGCGCGCTCTGCGGCGTCCTTCGCCTGGAGCGTGGCGGCTTCCATGGCTCGTCGTTCGGCGACGTTGTGCATGATGGCGGTCGTGATCGAGCGTCCATCGAGCATGGTCCGGCCGAACGCCACCTCCACCGGAACCCTCTCTCCGGTCCGGGTCACGACCTCGGCTTCGCGGCGCGCAGGTCCCGGGAGGGGTCCGCCCTCGAGTGGAGGAACCACCTCCGCAGGGAGAAGCTCGAAGATCGAGCCGTCGATGACGTCGGCGGATCGAAAGCCGGTGATCTCTTCGGCCGCAGGGTTGAACGCTCTGATCGTCCCCTCGTCGTCGAAGGCCACGACGCCTTCCGCAGCGTGAACGACGAGCGCTCGATAGAGCTCGTCGCGCGCTCTGATGCCGGCCTCGGCGGCGCTCCTGGCTTCTTCGGCCCGCAGAGCTTCGATCATGCTGCCAACGGTGGCGACCAGCGGCTGGAGCTCCTCCGCGACCCCCTCGTCGTATCCATCCGGCCGGTTCGCGACGGCCACCATGCCGAGGACGTCGGATCCTCTGACGATCGGGATGCCGAGGAACGCTTCCAGTGGCGGGTGCCCGTCGGGGTGTCCACCACGACGAGGATCGCTCTGCGGGTCGTTCGAGATGACAGGCGTGGCCTCTGTGACGGCGTGGCCGAAGAGGTTGGCGAAGTTGTGGAACTCCATCCTGCGGGGTCCGCGTTCTTCGAACAGTCGGCGCGTCTCTTCGTTCCAAGCGATGTTCGACATGGCGTGGGTTCGGAGAAACGGGCTGCCGTTCTCATCGTGGCGGATCTGGGCGATGAAGCCGTATTCGCTGGCGCTCATACGGAGGAGATCGTCCAGCATGCGGTCGAAGAGGGGCCCGGGATCGGCGCCCGCGATGAACCCGTTCTGGATCTCGGTGAGCATGTCGAGCAGCTCGTGGTTGCGCACGAGCTCGTCCCGAGCTCGCCGGATCTCGGTAACGTCCTCCAGCACACCTTCGTAGAACACGACCTCACCGTCGTCGCCCCGCACCGTGCGCGAGTTGACCCGCACCCAGATGGGGCGGCCGTCGAGGCGCCGGAGCTCGATCTCCTCGGCAGGGATCGCCTCGCCCGCCGCGGCTCTCTCGACCATGCTGTCGCGATCTGCGGGATCGGCGTAGAGGGATCGTATCGGCACGTCGACGAGGTCGTCCGTCGAGTCGGCGCCGAGGAGCCGGGCCAGCGCCTCGTTGCCCGCGGCGAAGCGACCATCTGGCGTCGACCGGTAGATGGCGACCGGAAGCGCAGAGACCAGAGAGTCGGTGTCGCTGAGAAACGGATCCATCACGTTCCGTGATCGGCACGATCGATCGCCGGCTTCACTGTTCGGCGTGTCGTCACCTCGTGGCTTCGGCCTTCGTGGTGTCATCGATCACTGCTGTGAGCGCATCGATCTCGAGAGGCTTGCGGATGAGGTCGTGTCCCAATGCACCGACGCGCTCGAGAATCGACGGTTCGGTGGACGATGTCACGAAGACGACCCTGAGGTCGCCCAAGCCCGACATCTTCGGCAGCCTCTTGGCGACTTCGATTCCGTCGAGACCCGGCATCATGATGTCGAGGAACAGCAGGTCGGGCGTCAACGACCCGCACTTCACGAGGCCTTCCCATCCGTCGAGGGCCATCTCGACCGAGATTCCTGTATCGACCTCGGTGGCAGCCGCCGCAACGAGTTCGCTCGTCACCGGGTCGTCGTCGATGACGAGGATGGTCATGCCTCGATCCACCCCCACCTCGTCGGCGAGATGCTCGAGCTTGCGGCGATGGAGCGCGCGAGGCCGGCTGCGTCCCCGCTCCCACGCGTTGACGGTGGGGAAGGAGACACCGAGGCGACGGGCCAGGGCCTCCTGGGTGTCACCGGTTCGTTCTCTGATGCGTGCGACGAGATCAGCGGTCGACAACATGTGGCAAGCTTACATGATCTTTATAAAGATCGCTTGTGTCGTCACCGGCTGATCGGAGGAGCGCACGAGCGTCTCCGTGAACGAGACGACCGGCATGTGCGAGGTACCAGTCGGCGAGGTCGTCGATGGGGAGGCCACACGCAGCCCGGTAGTTGTGGTGTGCGATCTCCCGGCGACGCTGCGGGTCGTCGAGGAGCTCTGCCATCGCCCGCGCCAGGTCCGACGTGTCGTCGGGTGTGAAATACACGCCGGTGTAGCCCTCGTGGGCGACGAGATCGGCCAGGTCGCCCAGGTGGGGCATGACCGGGGGACATCCGAACGATCCGGCTTGGTGGAGGACCCCCGAGCTTCCCGTGGTCCCCGTGTAGGGGAACACGGCGATCGTCGCCTCTCTGAAGCGGGTCTCCAGCTCCTCCTCCGGAACGTATCCGGTGAAGTGCACGTCGGGACCACCGAGGCGCGCCTCGACGTCGGCCAGGTAGCCGGGCGTGTTGGGGCTGTCGGTGCCGGCGACGACGAGCTGGAGATCGTCGCGGCCGAGGGTGCGGAGGGCTTCGATGACGGGCTCGACGCGTTTGTAGGTGCCGAACTTCCCGAACGTGAGGATCCGTGTCGGTGCCGGGGACTCGGCCGGCGGGGCAGGCACGTCGAATGCCCCGTGCGGGATGAGGACGACGTTGTCGGTCCGGTACTTGGACCGCAGGATCTCGACGTAGCGGGGCATGGTGGTCGCCACCAGGTCGCTGCGCAGCACCACCCACGTGACCGCGGACCCGATGGCTCGCAGCGTGGCCTGCAGCACACGGCTCCCGCCGAATCCGGCCGTACCGAGATCGACCGTCTCGACGATGTTGTGCAGGAGCGTGATCGTCCGGATTCCGGCGGCGCGCAGCGCAAGAGGAGTGGCCAGCCCCAGGGCCGCGGCGGGCTTCGACGATCCGAAGCTGGTGAAGTGGGCGTTGAGCAGCACGGCGTCCGCGCCACAGCGACGTGCCGCGCGAGCGATGCGGATCGGGTTGGTGACGGAGTCGAACCGCCACGCAGGCACGATCTCGACGCCGGGGATGTCGGGATAGTCGAGTTCCGGGTCGTCCTCGACGAGGGCGACGATGCGGGCGGTCTGCTTGGCGGCGAGCGCCCGCAGCAGGTGGAGCCCGTACTCGGCGAGCGTGGTGCTGCTGGGAGCGAGCGCGGTGACGACGGCGATGGTCGGTTCAGGCACGGGCGTACACCCCCCGCAGCGCGTTGTACCGGATGCGGACGATGGCGCGCAAGAAGTTCACGACCTCGCGACGGGCATCGACCTTCGATCCAGGCGCATCGTGCCACTCGACGGGCAACTCCGCGACCTTCATGCCGAGACGCTCTGCGAGGTACAGGACCTCGAGATCGAAAGCGAACCCCTCGATGGTCTGGGCGGCGAAGAGGCGACGGGCGGCGTCGGCGTCGAAGAGCTTGAAGCCGCACTGAGTGTCCCGGGCGGGGATGCCGAGGCCGAGGCGTACCAGCATCCGCAGCCCGAATGTCATGAGCCGCCGCAGTCCGGAGCGGTTCTCCACCTGCGCACCGGAGGCGGCGCGGGATCCGATCGCGACATGGGCGCCACCGTCGAGGGCGTCGACCAGCCTCGACAGCTCGTGCGCCGGGGTCGAGCAGTCGGCATCGGCGAACACGACCTTCTCGCCCCCGGCCGCCGC